>Ga0224506_10003254_pt1 | contig 10791 bp, 10 predicted proteins | sample SF_Jan12_sed_USG_2_FD_169108 | JGI IMG/M metagenome (GOLD analysis project Ga0224506, IMG submission 169108) | Sediment microbial communities from San Francisco Bay, California, United States - SF_Jan12_sed_USGS_8_1 | ecosystem: Environmental > Aquatic > Marine > Sediment | place: USA...
ATAGTATCGTTATCACAATCTACCTGTAAATCCTTCACGATTAAAAAATTGCCAGACTCCTCACCCTTAGTCCAGAGCCTGTTTTTACTTCGGCTAAAGAAAGTCACTTTGCCTTCTTGTAGTGTTTTATCGTATGCTTCTTTGTTCATGTAACCCAACATGAGTACTTGTAATGTTAACTCATTTTGAATAACTACAGGAACTAATCCATTTCCTTTTGTAAAGTCTATATTCACCGTATTGCTATTTTTTCTGTTTTTAAATAATTTTTCAGCATTTGTATTGGTATTTCACCATAGTGAAAAATACTAGCTGCTAAACCTCCTGTTGCTCCTGTTTTTTCAAATACATCCTTAAAGTGAGCTTTTGTTCCGGCTCCACCAGATGCAATTACTGGTATGTTAACGGATTTACTTACCTGATCAGTAATATCTAAAGCGAAACCAGCCTTTGTCCCATCATTATTCATAGAGGTAAGTAAAATTTCACCACCCCCTAATTTTTCAATCTGTTTTGCCCAATATATAGTTTTTATTTCGGTAGAAGTTCTGCCTCCATGTACAAAAACTTTCCATTCATTATTTTCGAACTTAGTGTCAATGGCAACTACTACACACTGGCTTCCAAACTGATCAGCAATTTCAGTAATTAACGATGGATTTTTTACTGCAGCTGAATTAATACTTACTTTATCAGCTCCTGCTTTAATAAGCTTGGAAACATCTTCAATAGAGTTAATCCCACCACCAACAGTAAAAGGAATATTTATTTCCAATGCTATTTTTTTCACCAACTCAATTAATGTAGCTCTGTTTTCAATAGTAGCGGTTATGTCTAAAAACACCAATTCATCAGCCCCTTGTTCTACATAGCTTTTGGCCAGTTCAATTGGGTCACCTGCATCTTTAATATCAACGAAATTGATGCCTTTTACAGTTCGTCCATTTTTGATATCTAGACAAGGTATTATTCTTTTTTTTAACATAGCTTTTGTAGTTCTTTTAAAGAAATGTTCCCTTCATAAATGGCTTTACCAATAATAGCACCTTCGCAACCAATTTCTTTTAGTTGTTCTAAATCGTTAATAGAGGAAACCCCTCCGCTTGCTATTAAATTCACTTTTGTTTTAGCTAGTATTTCAACATACAATTCATTTGAAGAACCCTGTAGCATTCCGTCTTTAGCGATATCTGTACAAATAACATTCTGTATTCCTTTTACTTCGTAATTCTTTATAAAGTCAATCAAGTCTAATTCTGAGGTTTCAAGCCATCCATTGGTAGATATTTTTCTATTGTTACTGTCCGCTCCTAAAATAATTCTTTCAGCACCATAGTTAGTTAACCATTTTAAAAATTGTTCAGGATTATTTGCAGCAATACTTCCTCCAGTAATTTGGTTAGCTCCGCAATCAAAAGCAATATTTAAATCTTCATCAGATTTTAACCCTCCACCAAAATCTACTTTTAAATTAGTTTTTGAGGTGATTAAATCTAGTATTTTATAATGAACAATGTGTTTGGATTTTGCACCGTCTAAATCTACTAAGTGTAAATATTTAATTCCGTTATCTTCGAATTCTTTAGCAACTTCTAAAGGATTTTCATTGTATACTTTTTTGGTGTTGTAATCTCCCTTTGATAGTCGCACGCATTTACCATCTATTATATCTATTGCAGGTATTAATCTCATAGTTCTAAAAAATTTTTTAGTAATTGTTCCCCAATGTCTGCAGATTTTTCAGGATGGAATTGGGTAGCATAGAAGTTATCTTTTTGCATAGCAGCACTAAATGGTTCTATATAATCACATGTTGCAATTGTCTGACTGCATATCTCTGCATAAAAGCCATGTACGTAATAAACATTGTTATCAATAGAAATATTATTAAACAAACTTCCATCTATGCTATTAAAATTATTCCAACCCATATGTGGAACAATATCTCTATTGGGAAACTTTTTCACTTTTGCATTAAAAATATTTAAGCATTTGGTATCTCCTTCTTCACTATAATCGCACATTATATGAAGGCCTAAACAAATACCTAGTATAGGATTTTTTATAGATAAAATCACTTTGTCTAACCCTTTTTGGATCAAGTACTTCATTGCAGAACTAGCTTCACCTACACCTGGAAGGATAACCTTTTCAGCATTAAGTATAGCTTCAGGATCGTCTGTGATGATACTTTTATAGCCTAATCGGGTTAATGCGTTTTTTACAGAACTGATATTGCCTGCATTATATTTAATTATTGCTATCATAAAGTTCCTTTAGTACTCGGTATTGAAAAATTATCTGTTTTGGATTTGGCCATCTTTATTGCTTTCGCAAAAGATTTAAAAATAGACTCAATTTTGTGGTGTTCGTTTTCGCCTTCTGCTTTTATGTTTAAATTACATTTGGCAGCATCACTAAATGATTTGAAAAAATGCATAAACATTTCAGTAGGCATTTCACCAATCATTTCTCTTTTGAAATCTGCTTCCCAAACTAACCATGGTCTTCCTCCAAAATCAATTGCTACTTGAGATAAACATTCATCCATTGGCAATAAAAATCCATAGCGTTCTATTGCTTTTTTTGAACCTAAAGCTGTTATGAAAGCTTCTCCTAAAGTTATTGCCACATCTTCTATAGTGTGGTGTTCATCTATTTCTAAATCTCCATCAACCTTTATTTCTAAATCTATATTACCATGTTTGGCAATTTGCTCTAACATGTGATCAAAAAAACCTAGTCCAGTTGAAATACTATTCTTTCCTGTGCCATCTAAATTTATTTCAATATTAATATTTGTTTCATTGGTTTTTCGATTTACTGTGGCCGTTCTAGGTTTCGATTTTAGGAAAGTGTAAATGTCTGACCAGTTTGTTGTAACCAATTCTGCATCAGCTACTTTTTCTTTTCCAATAAAAATGGCTTTACTCTTCAAGTTTTTGGCTAGTTCAACATCAGTTAATCTATCCCCGATTACATAGGAGTTCCTTAAATCGTATTCACCATAAATATATTTTTGGAGCAGACCCGTTCTTGGCTTTCGTGTTGGTGCATTGTCTTCAGGGAAACTTTTGTCTATTAATATTTCACTGAACTCAATCCCTTCATTTTTAAATGCTTCGATTATTTTGTTTTGTGCAGGCCAAAAAGTTTCCTCAGGAAAAGAAGTTGTCCCCAATCCATCTTGATTTGTTACCATTACTAATTCATAGTCGAATTCATGAGCAATTTTGGATAACCATTGAAATACACCAGGGTAAAACTCTAACTTTTCCAAGCTATCAAGTTGATAATCTACAGGAGGTTCAATGACTATAGTGCCATCTCTATCTATAAAAAGTACTTTTTTCATCTATTTATATTTTTTAAAGCATTTAATAATATTTCATTTTCCTTTGGTGTTCCAATTGAAATACGAATGCAGTTCCTAATGACATTGTTTCTATTTCTTGTTATTATTTTTTGGTCTACTAAATCATTATAAATCCTATTAGCATCGGTAACTTCTACCAGTAAAAAATTAGCGTCAGATGGATAAATTTTCATCACCAGATCTAGTTGATTTAATTCGAGTGTTAGTTTTTCTTTCTCTTTTTTTATGGCTTGAATGTTTTCCAAAAAGTTATTGTAATCAGATAATGCACTTATGGCTGCATTTTGATTAGGTTCGCTCATGTTATAAGGAGGTTTCACCCTATTAAATAATTGAATTATCTCCTTGCTTGCATAAGCTACTCCAACTCTAGCAGCTGCTAAACCCCAGGCTTTACTGAAAGTTTGGCTAACAATTAAATTAGGGTATTGATCTAACATTGTACACCATGATTCAGAAGAACAAAAATCTATATAAGCTTCATCAATGATAACAATGCCCTTAAAACTATTTAATAGATATTCAATATCTGATTTATCAATTATGTTACCTGTAGGATTATTTGGAGAGCATATAAAAATAATTTTTAGAGCACTTTCAGATAAATAATCATTAGTCAAATTTAAATCTATTTGAAACTTATCAGTTAAAGGGATTTTAATTAATTCAATAGCATTTATAGCAGCAGAAACATCATACATCCCATAAGTAGGGGAGAAGGTCAATACCTTGTCATTGTTTGGTTCACAAAAAATTCGGTATGCAAGATCAATTACTTCATCACTGCCATTTCCAACAAAAATATTATCATTGTCTACCTTTTTTAGTTTAGCTAGTTTTTGCTTTAGAACTTTTTGGTAAGGGTCAGGATATCTGTTTAGTTTCCCAAAAGGGTTTTCATTGGCATCTAAAAACACACCTGAAGTCCCGCTAAACTCATCTCTAGCACTAGAATAAGGTTGGAGCGATAAGATGTTCTTTCTTACTATTCTTTCTAACTTAAACATTATTAATATTTTTCAATCTGATTGAAACTGCATTTTTGTGTGCAAATAACCCTTCTGCTTCAGCCATTTTTTCAATTGCTGAACCTATATTTTTTATACCTTCGCTATTGAGCTTTTGAAAAGTTATTTTTTTCTGAAAACTGTCAAGTGAAACTCCACTGTAACTTTTAGCAAAGCCATTTGTTGGTAATGTGTGATTTGTTCCACTTGCATAATCACCTGCGCTTTCGCAACTATAATTACCAAGAAACACAGAACCTGCATTTACTACTTTGTCGATATATTTGGAAGCGTTTTCAGAAGCAATTATTAAATGTTCAGGAGCATATAAATTACTAAAATCCAAGCATGTATCTATGCTATTTAATTCTATAGCTTTACTGTTTTCTAATGCTATTGTAGCTATACCTACTCTTGGTAATTGAGCCAACTGCTTTTCAATTTCAACTATCGACTGATTAATAATCGATACGTTATTAGATAGTAAAATAACCTGACTATCTGACCCGTGTTCAGCTTGCGACAATAAATCGGCAGCGATATATGCTGGATTGCTTGTTTCATCAGCAATTATGAGAACTTCACTTGGTCCAGCAGGCATATCAATTGCTACTCCTTCTTGCTGAATTAATTCTTTTGCCTTGGTAACAAATTGATTTCCTGGCCCGAAAATTTTATATACTTGTGGAACTGTTTCTGTGCCATATGTCATAGCAGCAATAGCTTGAGCTCCACCAACTTTGTATATTTTGGTAATTCCAATTAAATCTGCGGTGTATAATATAGCAGGATTTATTTCTCCATTTTGATCTGGAGGTGTACATAAAACGATTTCGTTGCAGCCAGCCAATTTTGCTGGAATGCCTAGCATTAATATTGTTGAAAAAAGAGGAGCTGTACCACCTGGAATATATAATCCTACTTTTTCTATTCCTACACTTTTTCTCCAGCACTTAACACCAGCAGTAGTTTCAATTATTTGCTCTTCAGTTTTTTGTGAACTATGGAATTTTTCAATGTTTTGCCTAGCAATTTCAATTGCAGATTTCAATTCATCAGGCACTAAGATTTTAGCTTCGGCAAGCTCTACATCTGTTATTTCAATCTGCTCTAGTTTCACATCATCAAATTTTTCAGCATATTGAAAAAGAGCTTTATCTCCTTTGATTTTAACATCATGTAAAATTGAATTAACAAGTTTGTCTAGTTTATTTTTTTCAATTTCTGGGCGAAGTGCTAATTCTTGCCATTTTTTAATATCTGGATTCTTGAAAACTTTCATTACAATACCATTTTATCAATTGGGACTATTAAAATTCCTTCAGCTCCAGCATTTTTTAATTCATCAATTACATCCCAAAATTTATCTTCATCAATTACACTATGAAGAGAACTCCACCCTTTTTCTGCTAAAGGAAGAATAGTTGGGCTTTTCAATACTGGCAAAATAGAACTTACTTCTTCTATTTTTGAATCAGGCACATTCATCAAGATATATTTGGTGTTTTTGGCTCTTAATACAGCTTTCATTCTAAATAAAAGCTTGTCTAATATTTGTCCTTTTTCTTTACTTAGGGTAAGTGATTTTACGAGAACAGCTTCAGACTTTAATATTTCTTTTGTTTCTCGTAATCCGTTTTTGAAAAGTGTACTTCCAGAGCTCACTATATCACAAATTCCATCTGCTAGACCAATGCTGGGAGCGATTTCAACAGATCCAGAAATAACATGTATTTCTGCATTGATATTATTTTTCTTTAAAAAAGCGTTTAATGTATTAGGGTAAGAAGTGGCAATTTTTTTACCTTCAAAATAAGCTAATGAATTGTCTTTAATTTCTTTTGGAACAGCTAAGGATACTCTGCATTTAGAAAACCCGAGCTTTTCAATTACTTCAACTTTCTTTTGTTTTTCTATAAGAAGATTTTCACCAATTATAGCTATATCGGCTACTCCATCTTCTAAATATTGAGGAATATCTGAATTTCTTAAGTACAAAATTTCCAAAGGGAAATTAGGGGCGTTTACTTTTAGTTGGTCTTTACCATTCTCTATTGCTACCCCACAATCTTTCAACAGCTTTAGAGAGTCTTGATTTAATCGTCCACTTTTTTGGACTGCAATTTTTAGTTTACTCATTTTCATTTTTTTGGTCTGAGCAAACATTGAGGTTAATAAAAGAAAAACCCCATTTGATTTGCTCAGACGGGGTTTAGATATTATTAACTATTACACATATCAATTCCTTATCGCCTGATTGCAATTGTGAAAATGATGATGATGTAATGGTATGATTTTCATCTGAAATTATTTTTCCTCAAAATTAGGAAGTATTTATTAATTAACAAACTATTATCTGCAATGTATAGCAAATTAGCTCTACTTCTAAAGTATTAGATTACTTGTTTTCTGCTGAAATTCTCTGTATTAAATATTTTTCATAACTCTTCTGTTAAAATTGCTATCATGGTTTTTATTCCTTCACGATAGTTTCCTAAACGGATATTTTCGTTGGGGCTGTGTTGGTTATTATCTCTATTTACGGTAGGTACAGTAACTGCGGGAATACCTAGTGTAGTTACAAACGGTGAAATTGGAATAGACCCACCACTCATTCTAATCATAATAGGTGCTTCATTAAATGCTTTTTCTGTTGCTCTTCTAAGCCACATACCTACTTCGGAGTCAAAATCTGTTCGGAATGATTGATAGGAAATTTCTGAGCTAAAAGTGGCTACTTTAGCGTTATTCATTCTTTCAGCTTTGGTAGGAATATTATCAGTTACATAATAACCCTCATTTTCAATATGTTGTTTTATTAATCGAATTAATCTTTCAGGATCAGATTCGAGTACTAGACGTACATCAATTTCAGCTCTAGCCCATCCTGGGATTATTGTACGCACTTTTTTATCAATCCAACCTGATTGCATGCCTCTAATATTTAAAGAAGGGTATTGAATAGACTCTTGGTAATAACTACCTACTTTATCAACGCTTCCTAATTGGAGTCTATCATGAATCTGATTTTCGTCATCTGGCACTGCTCTTAGGATTTTTTCGGTTTCGGGATCAATGGTAATGCCATCATAGAACTCTGGAATGGTTACCCTACCTTCATCATCTTTCATTGAAGCAAGTAATTTGGACAATCGAAGTGCAGGATTTGGAGCATAATTCCCAAAATGTCCGCTGTGTTGCGCCACCACTGGACCATAGGTAGTTAGAGTAATTGTGGCAATACCTCTTGCACCAAAAGTCAATGTGGGTTTATTGGTTATATGCCTTGGGCCATCGAATATAATGAGCATGTCGGATTTCAATAATTCGGTGTTATCCCTAACAGCTTGTGGCAGACGAGGAGACCCGAGTTCTTCCTCAAAATCCATAATCACTTTAATATTGAAATTTGGTTCAAACTTTTCATTAGCAATAGCATCAATAGATGCAAGAAACATAGCCACAGGACCTTTTGCATCAGATGCAGAACGGGCAAACACTCTCCATTCATCATTATATTCTTCTATATTGTCCCAAGGTATTTCTTCCCAATTTCCATTGGCATTTTGTTTTTTTAAAACTGGTAGATATGGATTTTCTTGAAACCATCTGGAAGAATCAACAGGTTGACCATCAATTTGAAGGTAAATTAGCACTGTCTTTTTTGCTTTTTTATTCTTTCGTTCTGCTAAAAGCAAGGGGACAGTTGCTGTTTCTATTCTTGTAGTAGTGAAATTTCTAGTATTGAAGGCATGTTCACACCATTGTACATTTTTCTCAATATCTGTGGGGTAGGAGGCATCATTTGGAATACTTAATAGAGCTTTGAGTAACGGAAAGGAATTTTTCGCATAAGATGCAGATAAAGAATTAAGTTGTTCCTGATCAAATTTTTGAGAAAATGCAAAAAATGAGAATAAGATAAAGTACGAGAAAAATATTGTATGTTTCATTGTAGGTTAGTTAGTATCAGTGAAAGTTAATAAATTCTGGTGAATCTATTACTCAATTTTATACACCGTACAGGGAAAACGCATTTAAACCCGAAATATGCAATAGAAAATCCCTGCCTTGCCGGCCAGGCAGGTATTCCGATCCAAAACAACTGTGAATCAGCCGCTTTACTCAAATTATGTCCTTAAGCATAGCGGTGCTATGATTTTCGTCCATAACTCGCTGATACTTTGTTCTTTTGAATCTCATAACGAATCCTATCGCATGATTCGGGTTAAAACTAGAAGTGCTGAGACCTCCAAGATTAAACATTTGTAAATAAAAAAGCTTCTTCTATTTTTTGTAAAATTCATTAAATCACAATCCTGGAGGTGCCCTAATACACGATAGGCTAGACTTCACTGACTCTCTATTTGGTTTCTTTCGTACTCAAATGTTGTGCCCACAGGAATAAAATTGTAACCTGAGTCATTAACAGGGATAAGAAATTGAAAGTTTAAATAGTTCCTCCATCATTTTCTCTAAAACTAAACCCAAATCCCATATTAAACGATTGATATTTTTGTAGGGTGTAATCAAAATTTAATGTGAAAATTGCGAGTTTTAAACGGAATCCTGCAGTAAATTTAGGAGTTCCTTTTTTAAATGATAAGTCAATAGGGTCTTGCACATCTACTCCTGATGGAACTAAATTAATCACTCCATCTTTATCAAGATCATAATCGCCTAATAATTTTAGTCCAGAATTAGTTGAACTAAAACCTAACCCACCATAAAGTGTTATCACTGATAGTTTTTTAGATATTAATGCCTGATAAATTAAACTATTAAACCCAATTTCTGCATTACCCACAGTTCCAGTATTTGGATCCTCTAAATCCATATTCATGGATATTTTAGTATAGCCAACCATAACGGATAAATCGAAAGGTATTTTTTTAACGACAGGTAAGTACTGTTTTATATCGTGCAAAATGCCAAATCCTAATAAGCCAATTGTACTATTATTACTAATGCTAGTTTCTGGCAAAAATCTAAACTTAATATCAGTACCTTTTACTATGCCTAAACCAATCTGTGGAACAGCAAATGGAACAGCATTAAAACCAATTTTATCTTTCATTCCAATTCCAGGTATCATTTCAACTTGACCAACTCTTGGAGATTTCAGATTTAGTGGTTGAGGAGCAATACTTGAACCGAAAATTGTAGGCAAATCACTTTGAGGATCATCTATTAAATTCATGTTAGTAGGACGAAAGGTAAGTTCATCATCAGGAACAAAAGCCAATCCGGCAACAAATCCTATATCCATTCCGAATGATTTATGTGGTGCCGCAGTATTGAACCAACCATTGTTCATCCCTATACCCAATCCATGCATGAGAGGGCTCATGTAGCCTTCTAAAAGTGTATTTGCATCTTGAGTTCCAGCATTTTTGTCTTCTTGTACAATCTCAAGAAGAACATTTATATTACTTTGAGATTTGGCTGAAGAATAAGTTATTAGTAAACCAATAAATAGAAAGAAACCGATTTTTAGAAATATATTTTTCATATTTTATTATTAATTGCATACTAAATATATATAATTTAATGAAATAAACTCTATAATAGTAGCTTTGAAGCTATAACAACTTATAAGTACTATCTATCAAAGCATCGTAAAAATTTAACACCTTTGGTTATGCTGATAGTGGATCAGTTAGTAACTTTGTAAGAAAGAATATTTATCAAAAATTAAAATTAAACTCATGGTATTAGTAGGAAAAAAAGCTCCAGATTTTACTGCACAAGCAGTTATCAATGGTGGAGAAATAGTTAGTGAATTCTCATTGAGTGATTACAAAGGAAAATATGTAGTATTATTCTTTTACCCTAAAGATTTTACTTTTGTTTGTCCTTCAGAATTGTTTGCATTTCAAGAAGCATTAGCTGAATTTGAATCAAAAAATGTACAAGTAATTGCTGTTTCAACAGATACAGAGCAATCACACTGGGGATGGTTACAAATGGAAAAAAACAAAGGTGGAATAAAGGGAGTAACTTATCCATTGGTAGCTGATACTAATAAAACAATTTCAGCTAATTACGATGTATTACAAGGAGAATGGGATTACAATGAAGAGGGAGAAATGATTTCCACAGGAACTTTAGTTCCATTTAGAGGGTTGTTTTTAATAGACAAAGAAGGAATTGTAAAACACCAATTAGTTAATGTAGAGCCAATAGGCAGAAACGTTGAGGATACAATGAGAGTTGTGGATGCATTACAGTTTCATGAAGAACATGGTGATGTTTGTCCAGCTAACTGGTCAAAAGGTAAGGATGCAATGAAAGAAACCCACGAAGGTGTAGCTGAATATCTTTCTAATCACTAAATAAGTTAAAAACATTATTTTGGTTGAACCCTGACAGAATCGTCAGGGTTTTTTATTTTTGTATAGATAGTTT
>Ga0224506_10003255_pt1 | contig 10787 bp, 10 predicted proteins | sample SF_Jan12_sed_USG_2_FD_169108 | JGI IMG/M metagenome (GOLD analysis project Ga0224506, IMG submission 169108) | Sediment microbial communities from San Francisco Bay, California, United States - SF_Jan12_sed_USGS_8_1 | ecosystem: Environmental > Aquatic > Marine > Sediment | place: USA...
GTTATTAAGAATTGTTCAAAGTAATACTCCGAAATTCCTCCCAATGCTTTCCGTTGTGCTTTAAGAGCATAAAATTCTCTACAAGAAAATTTTCGGAATATGTTTCGTTTTTATAGGTATCCCAAGCCATTGGAAAAACAGATTTTTTTAAGTCACGAAAAGCTATGGTGAGATGAGGGTTAAAACCTCTATTTTTATACCCTGCATTAAACACATTTAATCCCTTCATAGTAAATTGTAGTTTATCGAACAAAAGGTTTAGTTGAGATGTGTTTTCGACCTTAACATATATGACTTTAGGTGAAAAACATCCAAAATTATTTAAGTGAACAGGAAATGGTGTAATTCCTGTCAACTTATTTAAATGCTCTAACAATATATCTTCCTTTTTCTCTTGAAACCGGAAGGGCATATGTAGTGTAATATGAGGAGGTGATTTTAGGGCAGCCTTACAATTATATTTTTCTGCAAAAGAAGTTTTCAACAATTGCAATTCATTTTTTAATGGCAACGGAGGAACAATAGCCAAAAAATAAAGTTGATCGTGCTTCCTCATAGATATTCAATTACCCAAAATGGCCTTCTATTATTAAATTCTATTATTCCATCTTTTACCGAAACAAATAAATCATTTATTATTTGTAGTCCATTTGTTTCAACATTTTCATTTTCAGGAAATATATTAAAGCGAGTTTGTGCTGTTACCCATTTGCTATATTGACCTGCAACATAATAGCTTCTTCTAGTTTTATTGTATATCACCAATTGAATATTACTAACATACTGATCCAATAAAGGAAATAGTAAAACCTCATCACCTATAATGTTTACAGACTCATAATTACGTTCTATAAGGTACTCAAGAGCAACATCAATTGTTCTATTTCCAGTTTGAGTAGTTAATAACTGTAAAGGTTGCTGTTCTTCCACTTTTTCTCTTATCTCAGGTAATTTATCATCATTTATTGCTATTCCATCAATTTTAATTCTCCAGCTTAAAACAACATCAATGGAATCTTGTAAAACCAATATTGTAGGACTCCATTCGAGTAATGGTTGTAAATGTTGTAAAGAAATATCACTAATGTCGGCAATAATTAATGCAGGTTCTTGCTGTTCTCTTACAACATGATGTGACGACATGACTAATCGGGAAAAGTAGAAATAATATGTTGAGAGATTATTTGATAAATTTCTGCCAATTCAGGTTTGTTAGAAAGGTATTCCATGTGGTTTTCAAGTAAATCAAAATCATGGCGTTTGGCAGGACCCGTTTGTGCACTCAATGGACCAATGGCTAAGCCTTTATTTATTGTCTCTATTATCAAAGGTTTTAATAATGAAAAATCTATAGATTTTTCATTTAATAACTCACTGGAAATAGAAAGCATATGGTTCGTGAAATTGCTGGCAAAGACAGCACTTATATGCAATGCCATTCGGTCGGAAGAGCTTACTTCTTTTACACTTTTACTTATTGATTTTGCTAATTTTAATAATTCTTTAGATGTTGGCTGATCTTCAGATTCAATTAAAATGGGAAGCTGAGTAAAATCCACCTTTTTAGCTTTACTAAATGTTTGTAAAGGGTAAAAAACACCAACCTTATGTGTAGGTATATAATTTAATATGGATAGTGGTCTACTGCCTGAAGTATGTACAACTACACTATTTTCAGGAAGAATTAGTTCTTTTAACACTTCTTCAATTGCATCATCAGCAACAGCAATAATAAACAACTGAGCATCACTTTTTGAAAAATCAAGTGATGTAGTTGGTGTTGCCTCATATAAACGTAATGCTAATGCCTTTGCATTGACTGCTTTTCGACTAAAGGTCTCTAAAACTTTGTGTCCAGCATTTTCTAACTCGGGAGCTAGATGCCAAGCCACATTACCACAACCTACAAATGAAATTTTCATTTTCGATTCTCACAATTCGAAATGGTACAATCTCCATGGAAAACAAGGGAATGACTGGTGATTCTTGAGTCAAGGGCTTTACCTATGGAGTCCTTTATTTCCTCAATTTTTGGATCTGAAAATTCCTTGATTTTAGAACACTGATTACAAACTAGGTGATCGTGATGTTTATATGTAAGTGCTTGTTCATACAAAGCACTTTTATCACCAAACTGATGTTTAACGGCTAAACCACAATCAACTAACAAATCCAGCGTATTATAAATAGTTGCACGACTTATAGAATAGTCTTTATTCTTCATAATTAAGTACAAACTGTCGACATCAATATGATCTTCAAGTATATAAAGTTCATCTATCACATAAAACCTTTCTGTGGTTTTACGATAGTTGTTTTTAAGAAGGAAATCTTCAAAAATAACCTTTGCGTTTTTAATTACTGTTTCAAGCTGTGCCATTGATGCAATTTAACATCCTTTATTTACTATAAAAATACTATGACGATCAATTTATATAAGAATTAGTAAAAGGATATAATCAGAATTGATATTTTTATACCATGACACTCATCCAACTAGAATATATTGTTGCTGTAGATAATTTTCGGCATTTCGCTAAAGCAGCTGACTCATGCTTCGTTACGCAACCTACATTAAGCATGCAAATTCAAAAATTAGAAGATCAACTTGGGGTAATAATATTCGATCGTAATATGCACCCTGTTGAGCCTACTAAGGTTGGTAAAAAAATCATAGAACAAGCCAGAGTAGCTATTCGAGAATCAAAACGTATTGATGAAATAATCAACGAAGAGAAAGAAGAACTTGTCGGAGAGTTAAATTTGGGGATAATACCTACTTTATCGCCATATTTACTGCCATTATTTATTAATGATTTTATCAATGAAAATCCTGCTGTTAAAATTAAAGTACAGGAACTTACCTCCGAACAGTTATTAATCCAACTAAAAAATGATACGATTGATTTAGGTATCATGGTAACACCTTTAGGTGATGATTCGATTATAGAAAAACCTATATTTTATGAGGAGTTTATGGGGTATATGAATCATCGTCATACACTTTATAATAAAGAAACCCTTTCGGTTGAAGATGTACAATATAATGATCTTTGGATACTAAATGAGGGGCATTGTTTTAGAAATCAAGTACTAAATATATGTCAACCAAGCCTAAAGCAAAAAAGTAAAAGAAATTTTGTGTTTGAAAGTGGTTCACTGGAAGGGCTTAGAAAAATTGTGGATCATCATGGAGGTATGACTCTACTACCCGAATTGGCTACTTTGGACATGACCAACAGTGAGAAAGCAAAACTCAAACGCTTCAATGACCCTCGCCCGATCAGAGAGGTAAGTATTGTAATGAAGAAATCGTTTCTTAAACGAAAAATGGTAGAAGTTTTGCACAAAAACATTTCAAAAGCTATTCCAGGCTATATCCATAGTGAAAAAAATGGAAATGTTATAAAATGGAAGTAAAAACGTTTTCCAGCCATAATAAACAAATAAAATATGTATAACACGCACTTTAGTGTGTGTTATTAGTATGTAGATTTAATTGCCAGCCTTCAAGGACGATTCTGCAAATAAGCACATTTGCAAGTCCCACAATTAGCCCGCAAACCAAAACTTGCAAACGAGCTTGAGAACAATTCCATAAGGACTTTCAAAATGATTATGTAGAATTTCTGGATAAACCTGTAGAATTTCTTACTTTTACTATCTACTAAATTGCTATGACAAGATTAGGAGAATTATTAGTTAAGAAATCTGTGAACAAGGCTCAAGTAAGCCGAAGAACTGGAATTAATCCATCACGAATCAGCGAACTATCACTTAATCCAACTACTAAGTTGAGAGCAGATGAACTCTATTTGATAGCACTAGCTATTGATTCCGAGCCTAGCGAAATTCTTAAAGAAATCTGTGGACACTTAACATTGGAGCAATGACGGATACACAGACACAAATACTAGTACTGAAAAGAAAGTTAAACGAAGAACTTGATAAGGAAAAGTCTGACAATAGTGTTGTTCTCTCTCTTTCACATGAAATCGCCAATCTCGATAATGACAATGTCCGGTTTTCAGTTGATGCTGGAGTTATAAATAGACTTGGTAAGGAACTCGTTGGCAGGCATGAAACAGCAGTATCTGAACTTGTTAAAAACGCATACGATGCGGATGCAACGTCTGTTGATTTATACTTTGAAAACTGCGATACTTCAGGAGGGAAATTAATAATTGAAGATTTTGGTCTTGGTATGACAAGGGAACAATTAGTGAAAGGTTTTATGACTATTTCATCTAGTGACAAAATTCATAACCCTAAGTCACCTAGATATAAACGAACTAGAGCTGGTCAAAAAGGAATTGGACGATTTGCAACCCAACGAATTGGACAAGTCCTGACCATTATTACTCAGACTTTAGATTCTGAGAAAGCTTTGAAAATTAGTATTGACTGGGATAAATACGCTATTGATTCAAACCTTTTATTGATTTCAAATAAAATTGAAGAAGTAGAAAAAGAAAAAGAAGAAGGAACAACTTTAATTATTGATAATATACGAGATGTATGGTCAGATTCAATGATAAAAAGAGCCTATAAGTACATCTCAGATTTATTACAGCCTTTCCCGTTATCAGATAGGTTTGAAGAAAGCGAAAATGATCCAGGATTTAAAGTCTCTATTTATAGAGATGGTGAATTAATCATTGACGAGGAAAGTGCTTTTTTCCAACACGCTTTGGCGGAAATAGAAGCATATGTTGATGAAGACGGCCAAGGTTACTATTCTTTCAAAAGTGAAAAATTATCAATTTCAGAAGAAGTTTATTTAATAGGAAAGAAAGATAGGGATGACAGGTTTCTTGAACTAAAAAATGTTCACTTAAAAGCTTACTATTTTATTTATAATGGGAGTGGGGCTAGTTTCCTCCCAAAAACTGTAAACTCATATATACTCGAAAATGCAAAGGAACATGGTGGTATTAGACTCTACAGAAATGGTTTTAGAGTTTTACCCTATGCAGAAAAAAATGACGATTGGCTAACACTTGATGCCTCTAGTAGAAGACGAAGTTTATTAGCTTCTCACTCAAATTTGCATTTTTTTGGATTCATTGAAGTTATAGATAAGGAGGGTATGTACTTTCAGGAGCTTTCAAGTAGAGAAGGGCTCCTTGATACAAACTCCCTAAGAGAACTAAAGGATTTTGGATATAAAGTTCTGACAGATGTTGCTTTAAAAATATCTCAAGTAAGAAAAAAGAAAGGAACTGCCGGCCAAAAGGATTATAAAAAATCCTCCAGTGAAATTCTGAGTGAAGTAAAAAAAGAAGTTGGTGATATAATATCTGATGAACGAAAAATTTTTAATGAAGTTAATCAAGATGAGAATGGAAATATTTCAATAAAACTCAAAACTATAAACGAAAAGTTAGTAGAATTAGAAGAAGTTAAAGAAGAAGAATCCAAAGAACAGGAAACTCGTGAAAAGGAACTTCTAAAGGAGATTCAACTCTTAAGAATATTAGCTGGACTTGGTTTAACAATCGGTGAATTTGTTCATGAAATAAGTCATTATGAACCTGCTTTTAAATATGATGCAGAATATTTAACCAGTTTAGTTGAGGAGCAGTTAGAAGGAAAAAAGGCAGGTGAAAGGTTGCAAAAAAACCTCAACGCATTTACCGTCTACACTTCCTTTTTTAAAGAAGCTATTTCAAAGAATGTAAATAGAGAATTAAAACCTATTGATTTACGAGAACCATTAACAAGTTTCTTGGATATTATAACTCCTGACTTAGAACGAAGCAATATTGAATTTGAAAAGCTCGATTTCAAAGGATACAACTTGTTTACTTGTCCGATGCACGAATCTGAATGGGCTTCTATACTTTTTAATTTTTACACGAATTCAAAAAAAGCGATCTCAAAAAAAGGCATGCAGGGTAAGATTAACATTGAAGCAGGTAAGAGTCAGGGGATAGTATATTTGGAGTTTTCAGATAATGGAATTGGTATTCCTCCTAATAAAGAAGATGAGATTTTTGATGCCTTCTATACAACCAGTAATCCCGCGAACAGCTCTTCAACGGAACTCCAAGAACTAACCGGTACCGGATTAGGACTTAAAATAGTGAAAGACATTATTGATGGTTACGGAGGGGAAATTTTTGTTACAACCCCAAAGGAAGGATTTGAGACTACTATTAGAATTGAATTACCTAGAACTGAATTAAACGATTATGAGTAAGTATAGAGTGTTCTATCTTGATGATGAAAAAGATGATTTGATTCAACCAATCAAGAAAAAATTGGAACTCAATTCTTTAATAGAAGTTGAAATATACAAACCAATTAGTTTTGAGGATGAATTAGAAAAGTTGGCCAAAGAGCTTAATGATTATGATGTATTAATCTTGGACTTGCAGTTGAATGGAGTGCAAGAGGAGACAGGAAAAAGCGTAAGGTATCAAGCTCCTCCTTTGGCTCAAATGTTAAGAACATTGGCCACAGAAGGAAAAACCAAAGACCTTCCAATTATTCTTTGTTCAACAGAAGATAGGGTTAAAACTTCTTTCAATAGAGATTTTACAAGCCACGATTTATTTGATTGGACCTTTTTAAAAAGTGATTTAAATGATGAAACAGGGCATAAAATCATTTCAATAATTGAAGGCTATAAGTCAATAGAAAAATCGAAAGGTAACTTCACTTCTATTTTAAAGAAAGACTATGATTCGTTAGACGATCGGATTTTATCTCGATTCCTTGCCGAAGAAAACCCTCCTATTCATGAAGTAGCAAGAGTAATATTTAAAGACATTGTTCAACAGACGGGAATTCTTATTAATGAACATACACTTGCCGCTAGGTTAGGGATTGACAAAGAAACATGCCAAAAGGAATGGGAGCAATTGATCAAAAAGTACTTTTCAGAGGCTGAGTATAAGGGTGTATTTCATGATAGTTGGAGAAGGTGGTGGAATAATAGTGTAATAGATAAATTCGAAGAATTAACCAATGAAAACCTAGCTAGTTTAGAATCTGTGAAAAGAGTAGCACTTCTTAACGATAAAACTGAATTTAAAAACTTAATTCCTGCTTCACCTTTAGAGTTTTACGAGAGTACCAATTTCTGGAATATTTGCGAAATCACTAAAAAACCACTTGATCCATTTGAAGGACTTAAAATAAGTGGCAAAGAAGAACCAAAGCCTTGGTTAGATTATTCATATATTTCATTGTTTGGCATAGTGACAGAACCTTTATTAGTAAAGAAGAGAGGCATTAAGGTTCATTCCTCTGATATGGAAAGGTTCAATTTCGAAAGAGCTAAAATTGATTAAATGAAAATTGACAATAAAAACTTAGCCTTTCGCATAGAACTTGCAAAAGAACTAGAACTTCTGAAGCAAGTTTTAAATAGGTTTAACATAAACAAAAGATCAATTGGGACAATTGATAGAGCAATAGATACGCTAAAAAACAAGACGATTCTTCCTCAAACAAATGTTGATGATAAAGGGAGTGCAGTTGCAACTCCATTAAGTTGGGGCTACAGCATTAAAGATTTCATAGTTGATATAGATTTGTCAAGTAGCATTCAATACCCAAAGAAAATCAATAATGCCAAATTGGTATTTAGCATCGAGCTGAATGGAGAGTTTTTTGATTTTACTAAAAATATCCAAGATCCTTTCAAACATTTAGAATTTAATGTTGTCGTTGAAGGAAAATCAAGAAAGGGCAAAGAACATATTTTGTCATATCATTTTGATAGACATCTGGAAGGAGGAAATTCATCTAATGAAGTTCATCCAATTTACCACTTTCAATTGGGTGGGAGGAAGTTAGATGATTTCAAGTCAAAAGGTAAAAATTTTGGTAATAAACTTATAGTTGATTCTCCGCGTTTTGCTCATTATCCGATGGATTTTATATCAGGATTAGATTTTGTTTTATCAAATTTCGACCCAAAGTTATGGCGTGATTTAAAAGGTGATCCAAGATATATTAAGATACTTAGAAATGCTCAAAACAGAACCATTAAACCTTTTGTAGCAAGTTTGGCTAATCATTTTGGACTTTGTAAAACCGGTAATAATTGGAGTGTTAAGGATATTTGTCCTCAATTAGTATAGATGAAGCGTGACCTCTTTACATATCTCAAATCGTATTCATTCGACCCTCAAAAGATCGATAGGATAATTGTATCCATTTTTTTATACTCCAATAATATCCATAGTTGTAAGAATCGATTGGTAGAAAACCTTAGAATCCACGATACTCATGCTGATTTTATTGAACTAAAAAAAATAATCACCTCATATTCCATTTCTAGTATAGAAGATTTGATTGAGGCCTTTGAGTTTGTTATTTCTCCTAAAGAAAAGATTATAACTGGAGCTGTTTATACCCCTTATTATATAAGAGAATTTATTGTTAACCAAGCAATTGAAGAGGCCAGCCTGATTGAAAAAGCATTTCGAATTTGTGATCCAGCTTGTGGTTGTTCTGGTTTTTTATTTACAGCTGCAAAGAGGTTAAAGGAGATAAGTGGCAAAAGCTATTCTGACATTTATAGGGAGAATTTATTCGGTCTAGATATTCAAGAATTTTCAATTAACAGATCAGAACTGCTTCTTACTTTAGCTGCCATAGTGGATGGAGAAGATGAGGAATATTTCGACTTCAATCTCCATCTCGGTAATGCACTAAATTTTGATTGGAATAAAGAAATTACTGAATTCACAGGATTTGATGCAATTGTTGGAAATCCCCCTTATGTCTGTTCAAGAAATATAGAAGGTGAATCAAAAGACTTGGTACATAATTGGACTGTCAGTAAATCGGGTCATCCAGATTTGTACATACCATTTTTTGAACTGGGGATTACTTTCTTAAAACCAAATGCTACCCTTGGATACATAACTATGAACACCTTTTTCAAAAGTGTGAATGGTCGTGCATTAAGAGAGTACTTTCAGAATCAAAAGCTAGACATGGATATTTTGGATTTTGGAGCCTTACAGGTGTTCGAGTCAAAATCAACATACACTTGTATATGCCTTATCAAAAATTCACCTTCCAAAAACTTACACTATGTGAAGCTCTCTGATACTGATTCCTTGCTTTCTGATGGGATATCTTTAGAGTCAATAGCATATGAAAGTCTTGATTTTGAGAAAGGATGGAACTTACAAGAAAGAGAACTTCTGAACAAAATTGAAGCCACTGGAACTCCTTTTAGTGAAAAATTTACTTCAAGAAACGGCATTGCAACACTCAAAAATGACATCTACATTTTTGATCCGATAGATGAGAATGATCATTTCTATTTTTTGCAAAATGGTCAACAATACCCAATTGAACGAGAAGCTTGTGTTGATGTAATTAATCCCAACAAGCTTACTCAATTAGACTCAATAGAAACGATTAGAAAGAAAGCGATTTTCCCATATCAAATTGGGAATGGGCAACCTACTATAATACCTGAAGAAGAATTCAGAACACAATTCCCAAATGCCTACAACTACTTACTTTCAAAAAAAGATGTACTTGCCACACGAGAAAAGGGAAAGGGTAAAGATTATGATATTTGGTATGCTTATGGAAGAAATCAATCTTTAGAAAACTACAAATTCAAGCTTTTCTTTCCTCATATTTCTCCATCAATTCCGAACTATGTGATAAATGATGAACCATCATTGCTTTTCGTTAATGGACTCGCTATTGTCGGAGAAAATGAACGAGAATTGCAATACTTGAGCAAAATCATGTCTTCTCGATTGTTCTGGTTCTATATAGTAAACTCCAGCAAACCGTATGGTTCAGGCTATTACTCACTTAGTCGTAACTACATTAAGAATTTTGGAATATATAACTTTTCAGGCGAGCAAATCGAACACCTTATTGAACTAAGTGATAAAAATGAGATTGATAATTATTTAGAAAATCTGTACGGAATTGATCTGAATCCAGCTAAACGGAACGTGCAGTCTCAGCCATACACATTGCCTGGTCGCACAAGCCAAACACAACCTAAACTTGACAATAAGTATGTCTTTGCCTATGCTCCACAAACCGAATAAAAACTAACGAAAGCACAACAAAGGCTAAAAAAACATAGTGGTTTGGTGGTATTCGGAAGTTCAGAGCTTCTGGAAAGTCCGCCAATCCAAAATTTTGATAATTAAAAAAGTAAAGTAAATTATAAAAATATTTGGCTTGGCTGAGTAGTAAACCGAAAGGCAGTATTTCAAACTTCCCTACGTTTTTTATCAAGAGCGTTGTACCATATTTTAACCAATGAAGAATATCACATCTCTTAATTATGAAATAAACGTACATTGCTCACCACTCACCAGCTATAACCTAAACTCACTCCTGCAAGCGGAAGAAAAGCCCAATTGACCCTGTAGAAGGGTGTAAACCCCGCTCTAAAAAAGAACTGATTAGACACTTGAAAACGATATCCTATACAACCATGCAATGATAAAGCAGAGTCATTTTCACTATACTCTTTCCAAAAAACTGGGGAAACACTTAGACCAAACCCTGTCTCAAAATAATGTCGTTCTTGACCAAACAAGTATAGATACATAATGCTAGGGGTTGGTAGATTTTGTGTTGGATAATTCTCCTCGAAATCCTCTTTAGCAAATTCATGATCCAACATAGTTAAACCCAATGTAAGCCTGCTCTTTGATCCGATTGAAAAATCTACATTTCCTGAAATAAACCCCTTGCCAATTAGCTCGATATACACCGCAGTTTTTGGAGATTCGTTTTCTTGTGCGAATACAACAAAGCTCTCATTTACAAGGAACAATATC
>Ga0224506_10003256_pt1 | contig 10786 bp, 12 predicted proteins | sample SF_Jan12_sed_USG_2_FD_169108 | JGI IMG/M metagenome (GOLD analysis project Ga0224506, IMG submission 169108) | Sediment microbial communities from San Francisco Bay, California, United States - SF_Jan12_sed_USGS_8_1 | ecosystem: Environmental > Aquatic > Marine > Sediment | place: USA...
GACGTCAATTAAACTATGTCAAAAAACCGCCAAATTCTCCTTGACCTGAAATAACTCATTGAAAAATAGTGATATATTCACTTGGCACAGGGATTGCAGTTAAATAATTCGATATAGCTTTGTTTTATTTGACGAGGAAAAGTGAATGGCTGAAGAGGAAGAAGTAGAAGAGTCGGGTGGCGGAAAAAAGAAATTAATTCTGATAATTGTTGGCGCACTGCTGTTAATTGGAGCTGCCGTCGGCGGTACCTTAATGTTTGTGGGTGGTGATGACACTGAAGCCGCAGCAGTTGCGGAAGAGGCAGTGGTTGAAAAGGGAAAAGCTATCTATGTCGATTTAAAACCGGCCTTTACGGTTAATCTCGACCCCCAGGACCCGGTCGGCTTCCTGCAGATATCGATACAGATTTTGACCTATAACGATGACGTAGCTGCGCAGATAGAAAAACATAAACCGTTAATTCGCAATAACCTGATGGCTTTATTCGGACAACAAAAGTCGATCGACTTACGTGCACCTGAAGGTAAAGAGGCCCTGCAGAAGTCAACCCTTCAACTAGTACAGGATGTGATTGATAAGCAGGGTGGAGGCGGTGAAGTTGATAGCGTCTTTTTCACCAATTTTGTGATGCAATAGGAGACTGTCTTGAGTACAGATATCCTTAGTCAGGACGAAGTTGATGCCTTGCTTGGTGGTGTTGATAGCGGTGATGTTGACACCGAAGATAACGCCTCGTTGCTTGACGGTGAAGCGAGATCTTTCGACTTTAATAATCAGGAACGGATTATCCGAGGGCGCTTACCGACGCTCGAAATGATTAATGAGCGTTTTGCACGCTATTTCCGCGTCAGTTTTTTTGGCCTGCTGCGCAGAACCCCTGAGATATCCATCAACGGTATTCAGATGATCAAGTTCTCTGAATACATTCATACCCTGTTTGTACCTACCAGTTTAAGCCTGATAAAAATGGATCCGTTGCGGGGTACCGGCTTAATTATGCTTGACCCTAAACTGGTATTTATTCTGGTTGACAATTTCTTCGGTGGTGATGGCAGCATTCACGCCAAAATCGAAGGTCGTGAATTCACCCATACCGAATTACGCGTTATAGAAAAAATCGTTTACATCTGTTTTGAAGATCTGGTTAAAGCCTGGGAGCCGGTTATGAAGGTCAAATTTGACTATCACAACCACGAAGTTAATCCCCACCTGGCCAATATCGTCAGCCCCAGCGAAGTTATTGTTGTATCCAGTTTTCACATCGAACTCGAAGGTGGTGGGGGAGATATCCACGTGGTTTACCCCTATTCCATGATCGAACCCATCCGTACCGTGCTAGATGCCGGAGTGCAGAGTGATCGTGGCGATGTCGATGAACGATGGGCGGTATTGCTTAAAGAAGAGCTGATGCACGCCAAGGTCGACATTCAGGCCATTTTTGCCGAAAAACAATTGAAGGTCTCCGATCTGTTGAACTTTCAACCAGGTGATGTGATTCCTATCGATATGCCGGAGCAAGTGATGGTACTGGCCGAAGAAATGCCGATCATGCGGGGCCAGTATGGTGAGCACCAGGGTAGTGCCGCAATTAAAATTGAAAATATAGTCGAAATATTCGACCCCGAAAATGCCGATATTAAAAGCGCTATCGTACTGGGAGACCAGTCGATGTCTTTGCCGAATCACGGTAACGGCAGATCTAAGTAATATGTCGATCAGACAAACAGGATTACCCTGGAGATAACAAATGAGTGAAGCAGACGTAGAAGTGAATCAGGATGAAATGGCCGATGAGTGGGGCGCAGCAATGGAAGAGCAGGGCGGGGCCTCGGGCGTTGATGGTCAGCAAGATGATTTCCAACAGGTTTCGGCTAAGCCGCTAGATAACAGTTCGGAGGAAGCATCGGGAGATGTAAAACTCGATGTTATCCTCGATATTCCGGTGACAATAGCGATGGAAATTGGCCGTACTAAACTCAGCATACGGAACCTCCTGCAGCTAAACCAGGGTTCGGTGGTCGAACTCGACCGCCTGGCTGGCGAGCCGATGGATGTGCTGGTCAATGGTACATTGGTGGCGCATGGCGAAGTCGTAGTGGTTAATGAGAAATTCGGTATTCGACTGACCGATGTCATCAGTCCCGCAGATCGCATCAAAAATTTACGATAATGCGTCTTCTTGCATCCCTGCTATTTTGCCTGCCGATGGAGTTGTTTGCCCAACAGGCGTCAACGGATATTGCGGCAGTAGATCCATTATCCACCTCTTACCTGATGAAGTTGACTGGTGGGCTTTTGCTCGTAGTCATCGTAATATTTTTTATTGCCTGGTTAGTGAAACGATTAAACCTGACACAGCATTCCCAAAATTCTGCACTCAAAGTAATCGCCGGTTTGCCGCTGGGTACTCGCGACCGAATCGTTGTGTTGCAAGTCGGCCGGGAGCAGGTATTACTTGGCCTTTCACCGGGGCGGATAGAAAAATTGCATACTCTGGCCGAGCCCCTGTCGGTCGATGATTACGCTAATCCTGTCACGCCATTTGCTGAGAAATTAAATAGCTTAATGGGTAAAAGTTTAACGGGTAAAGGAGTGAGAAAATGAGAATCTGGATTATTCTCGCTGGTTTGCTGCTGATTCCCGAGGTTCAGGCCCAGTCAGCGGGCATTCCTGCTATTTCGGTAGATGGTGGCAGCGCCGACGGTGCGACTTACTCAGTAACGCTTGAGATTTTGGCGTTAATGACAGTATTGACGCTTTTACCCGCTATTTTGCTGATGATGACGTCATTTACTCGAATTGTTATCGTGATGTCGATCCTCCGTCAGGCTCTGGGTACTGCACAAACCCCGTCTAATCAAATTGTCCTTGGCCTGGCTTTATTTCTGACCTTTTTTATCATGTCACCGGTATTCGAGCAGGTTAACGAGGTCGCGATACAGCCTTATATGCAGGGTGATTTATCTGCCATTGCTGCGCTTACCGAGGCGACAGGGCCATTTAAGACATTCATGCTCGCGCAGACTCGAGAAACCGACATTCGCATGTTTGCCGATATCGCCGGTGTTACCGAAATCGAGTCGCCCGAAAAGACGCCTTTAACCCTCTTAATGCCAGCCTTCGTCACCAGTGAATTAAAGACCGCTTTTCAGATAGGCTTTTTAATTTTCATTCCCTTTGTTGTGATCGATCTGGTGGTTGCCAGTGTACTCATGTCGATGGGTATGATGATGCTGTCTCCGATGATTATTTCTCTACCGTTCAAACTCATGTTATTCGTACTGGTCGATGGCTGGTCGTTAATCATGGGCACACTGGCTTCCAGTTTTTTGGTGGTTAGCTAGCTATGACTGCCGATGCCGTTATCGATATGTCGCAACAAACACTCTATTTGATTGCGTTAATTGCGTCGCCGATGCTGCTTTCAGCCCTGGCTATTGGTTTGTTAGTCGGTATGTTTCAGGCCGCAACTTCGATCAACGAGCAAACCCTGAGTTTCATTCCGAAGCTGGCGGTACTCCTGGTTTCTATATTAATCGCGGGCCCCTGGATGCTGGAGCTACTGGTAAGCTTTACCCGGCGTCTGTATATCAATATTCCGAGTCTGATTGGTTAGTATGATGGAAGTCGGATTTGCTCAGGCAACAGCATTCGTAGGATCATTGATGTGGCCGATGATGCGTATCGGTGCGATGTTGATGGCGATGCCGGTGTTTGGTACTCGACTGGTATCCACGCGTGTCAAAATTATTACCACCTTCGTCCTCTCCATCGTCGTTTTGCCTTTGCTTCCTCCGGTGCCCGAAGTCGAGGCGTTATCGTTACAGGGCCTATTCATTTCGGTACAGCAGGTAATTATCGGTGCCGCGATGGGTTTTAGCCTGCAAATCGTTTTTGGTGCACTAATGATCGCCGGTGAGTCCATTGCCATGGGCATGGGTCTTGGGTTTGCTTCGATGATTGATCCAGCCAACGGCGTTAACGTGCCCGTGGTTTCGCAGTTTTTCATCATCATGGGGACTCTGATTTTCCTCGCACTGGGTGGGCACCTGATGTTAATCCAGTTGGTTATCAGTAGTTTTCAGTCATTACCGATAGCCCCTACGGGAATTACCCGTGAAGGTTTCTGGTCGATAGCTTCTTTTGGTAGTCAAATGTTTATCGGAGCGATTTGGGTTGCTATTCCGGCACTCATATCAATGCTGGTAATTACCCTGTCGATGGGTGTCATGACGCGTGCCGCGCCGCAGTTGAATATCTTTTCGGTGGGCTTTCCGGTCACCATGTTTATGGGGTTCATTATTTTAATGCTGGTAATCCCGGGCTTCCTGCCCCGTATTAACCAGATGATGCTTGAAGCCATGCAGCTAAGCCAGCGACTGGCGGGGTTATAACATGGCACAGGAGAGCGAAAACGGCCAGGAAAAAACGGAACAACCGACGGCGAAAAAGCTGGCTGATGCGAGGAAGAAAGGCCAGGTTCCGCGTTCCAAAGAGCTGAATAGTACAACAACCATGGTATTCGGTGCGATGGGATTGCTGTTCATGGGATCCTATATGATTTCTCATGTTGTCACGGTGATGCAGCAGGGGTTTAGTCTGACGCGCGAACAGGTTTTTGATAGCCATCAGGTAATCGATAGACTGCATTTTTCCATCAACGAAGCTTTTACCGGCATTGCCCCGTTTCTGGTTTTGATGACACTAACTGCTCTTTTTACACCGGCATTATTAGGCGGATGGGCATTTAGTGTCGAATCGATAGCCTTCAAGGGTGACCGTATCAATCCGCTCAAGGGTCTTAAGAGAATTTTTTCCTCGAACGGTTTAATGGAGCTGGTAAAAGCAATCGCCAAGTTTCTGGTGGTGTCGGTGATTGCGGTTGTTTACTTGTGGAACCAGTCCGATGAATTGCTCGGGCTCGGCGCCCAACCGCTTTTGACTGCCTTGAATAACGGAATTTATTTACTAGCAATGAGTTTTCTTGTGGTCTCCTGCACATTGATTTTAATTTCCGCCATCGATGTGCCATTCCAGCTTTGGGATCACTCGCAAAAGCTGAAAATGACGTTACAGGAAGTGCGCGACGAAATGAAGGACACCGAAGGTAAGCCCGAAGTGAAGTCGAAAGTACGTCAGCTGCAACAGGAAATGGCACAGCGTCGTATGATGGAAGCGGTGCCCGAAGCCGATGTCATTATCACCAACCCGACACACTATGCGGTAGCGTTGAAATATAAGCACGAACAGATGTCAGCGCCGGTAGTAGTGGCCCTGGGTAAAGATTTAATCGCGTTCAAGATTCGTGAAATCGCTCAGGCGCACAATATTGAAATTTTTGAAGCGCCACCACTGGCTCGAGCGCTTTATGCTCACAGCGATATTAATCAGGAAATACCGGGGCATTTGTTTTTTGCGGTAGCCCAGGTACTGGCGTTTGTTTTCCAGTTACGTAACGCCCGCGAACAGGGCCTGGAAATGCCTGACCGTCCAGACCCCTATATTCCGACTAGCGAGGAAATCTAATAATGGCAGCAGAATCAGCTTTCGGAACCCTGAAATCGATCAACCCCCAGGGCCTGGGTGCACCATTCCTGGTCATTATCATGTTGGCGATGGTGGTGATTCCGTTACCGCCGATGGCGTTGGACATGTTGTTCACCTTCAATATTATTTTTGGTCTGGTGGTATTGCTGGTCTCGGTGTATGCCCTGCGACCACTCGATTTCACCGTCTTCCCGACTATTTTGCTAGTCGCCACACTGCTCCGCCTGGCACTGAATATTGCCTCGACACGAGTCGTCCTGCTGGAGGGGCATACCGGCACAGCGGCTGCCGGAAAGGTCATCGAATCCTTTGGCGACTTCGTTATCGGCGGCAACTATGCGGTCGGTCTGGTGGTATTCGCGATACTGGTAATCATCAATTTTATCGTGGTCACCAAGGGTGCCGGCCGAGTATCGGAAGTCAGCGCTCGATTCACCCTGGATGCAATGCCGGGCAAACAAATGGCTATTGACGCCGACTTAAATGCTGGACTGTGTAACCAGGACGAGGCGCGTCAACGACGTACCGAAGTTGCTCAGGAAGCCGATTTTTATGGTTCTATGGATGGTGCCAGTAAATTTGTTCGAGGCGATGCGATTGCCGGCATCTTAATTCTATTTATCAACATAATCGGTGGTCTTGCGATTGGCATGGTTCAACACGACCTCGCCGCCAGTGTTGCCGTGCGTAATTACACACTGCTAACCATCGGTGACGGCCTGGTCGCGCAAATTCCTTCACTGGTATTATCGACGGCAACCGCGATTATCGTTACCCGTGTCTCAAATTCGGAAACCATGTCGAGCCAGGTTTTCAGTCAAATGTTCAAGGATCCACGTGCTTTAATTGTATCGGCGGTCATTATGGGACTGCTCGGAATTATTCCCGGTATGCCTAACGTCGCGTTTCTGACCATAGCGGGTATCGCCGGTGGAATAGCCTATGTCATGCACCGCAAGGAGCAACAGGTCGAAGTGATCGAAACCGCGCCGGCTGAAGTCGAGTTGCGCCCTGAACAGAAAGAATTGAGTTGGGATGATGTCCAGACTGTCGACATCATCGGTCTCGAAGTTGGCTATGGTTTAATACCCCTGGTCGATGCGCGACAGGGCGGTGAATTGATGACACGCATTAAGGGCGTGCGTAAGAAGCTGTCACAGGAACTGGGCTTTCTGGTGCAGCCGGTGCATATCCGCGATAACCTCGATCTGCAACCCAATACCTACCGACTTAGCCTGTTGGGTGTTCCCATGGGAGAGGCCGAGATCCAGCCAGGCCAGGATCTCGCTATTAATCCCGGCACTGTCTATGGCGAATTACAGGGAGTAGCAACCAAAGATCCGGCATTCGGTTTGCCTGCCATCTGGATCGATCCCGCACAGCGCGATCATGCCCAGACTCTGGGTTATACCGTGGTCGACTCGTCCACCGTGGTTGCGACTCACCTGAGTCAGTTGCTACAGGAAAATGCGCATGAACTGGTTGGTCACGAAGAAGTGCAGGAATTGATGGATGTGCTCAAGCGCAGCGCGCCAAAACTGGTGGAAGGACTGACACCAAAACCGCTTGAGCTGGGTGTCATCGTCAAGGTATTCCAGAACCTGTTACAGGAGCAAATTGCCATCCGCGATTTACGTACAATCGCCGAAACATTGGCAGAGTTCGGTCACAGGAGTCAAGATGCTGGCGTTCTTAGCGCTCAGGTGCGGATTAAGCTGGGCCGTCAGATCGTACAGAATATCTTCGGAATGGCTTCAGAGCTATCTGTCATGTCACTTCATCCATCGTTGGAACAAATTTTGCTACAGTCTGTACAGAGCCAGGACGGAAATGTCATGGCATTTGAACCGGGACTTGCACAGATGATTCATAGTTCATTAAAAGCAGCATCAGAAAACCAGATTGCTCGAGGTGAGTCAGCCGTATTACTCGTGTCGCAGGGATTGAGAGCTTTCCTCGCGCGCATGGTCAGGCACGCGATTCCAGGCTTACATGTATTGAGTTATGACGAAGTGCCCGATGATAAACAAATCAAGGTTGTCGCCAGTATTGGCGCACCGAATAACGAACTGAGCGGTTAGGGCAATCGGCGAAAATTGCTTGAGGATGATTAAGTGAGAATTAAACGTACATTTGCAACCACTATGCGTGAAGCGCTGCAACTGGTAAAACAGGAGCAGGGTCCCGACGCCGTGATACTCGGTAACAAAAAGGTGCCTGGTGGTGTCGAACTGATTTCAGCTATCGATTACGACGAACAGGTGGTTTCAGAATATGCTGCGTCGGCTCCACCGCCATCGCAAAAATTGCAAAATGGGGTCGTCAGCGATGTCGCCGCAGATGCCTGGGTAGGCTCGGTTATCAGTGACAGTTTAGATGATCGCAAGGAGCCAGTGCTCGGACCCGTGGCCGGTAAGCCAAAAAATAATTTCATCGAAACTGCTAAGCCACCAGCATGGTTAGAGCGTGAATTAAAGCGGTCTGCAGAAAAATTGCGCAATCCGCCCGCAGCCGCTGCAAAGCCTGCGCCACCGACTCCCTCTAAAGCGACTGCCAAAACCCGTCCGGTCGCAAAGAAAGTACCGGCTAAAAAACCGGTAGCAAAAACTCAGCCGAAGCCGATGATCGACGAAGTAAAAGTCGAGTTGCAAAACCTTCGCGATTTAATGGAAAGCCAGTTGTCAGTGCTGCAGTGGGATCGTTTCAGTCAAAGTCATCCAGTGCGCACCGTGTTGCTCAATCTGATGTCAGAATTGGGGCTGGGTAGTGATATCTGCGAAATTGTCATTTCTCATCTCGATGAATTGAAGAATGATCCACATAAAGTCTGGCAACAGGCTCTTGGCATACTGGCAAGCTGCTTGCCTATCAGTCGCCGTGATCTGCTCGCCGAGGGCGGTAAAATTGCACTGGTCGGTTCTACCGGCGTCGGCAAGACTACGACGATTGCCAAGCTGGCCGCTCGCTTTGCGCATATTCACGGTAAACGTTCGGTTGCAATGATTAGTACCGATAACTTTCGGGTCGGGGCGCAGGAGCAGCTACAGCACTTCGCGCGTTTACTGGAGGTTCCGATGTTGACCGCGAGTAATGGCGATGAACTCGCGGACCGTCTCGACATGCTCGAAGACAAAAAACTCGTACTCATCGATACCGCCGGAATGAGTCAGCGGGATTTACGCTTAAGTGAACAATTTCATCGCCTTCAGCATGAAGCTCCGCAGATCAAACCATACCTGGTGTTGTCAGCGAATACCCAGCTGGCTGCCCTCAATCAAACCATTCAAAGCTTTGCCAAGGTTCGTCTGGCCGGTGCGTTTGTCACCAAACTGGACGAGGCCGCGAGTCTCGGCGGAGTGATCACTGCTTCGATTCGGCATCAATTACCCCTGACTTACTGTGGCACCGGACAACGCGTTCCAGAAGATCTCGAGGCGGCAAAGAAGCACCGGATAATTAGTAAAGCAGTATCGTTGATGCAACATTATGGCGAGCATAGCGATCAGGAATCGCTGGCGCTCAGGTATAACCACATCATTAACAAGAAACAGGCTTAGACGAGGATTCAATGGATCAGGCACAAGGTATTAGACAGATGAAATCGTCACGACCAGTCAGAGTCATCGCGGTTACTAGCGGTAAAGGCGGCGTTGGCAAAAGCAATGTTGCGGTTAACCTGGCCGTCACGCTTGCCCAAAGCGGCGAACGCGTCATGGTAATGGATGCCGACATGGGGCTTGCGAATATCGATGTTCTCCTCGGCTTGAGCCCGGGGATGAACTTATCGCATGTTATCAATAGTGAATGTTCGCTTGAAGATACGATACTTGATGGCCCGTCAGGTATAAAGATCATACCTGCATCGTCGGGTGTGGCTGCTATGTCCGATTTAACGCCAGCACAAAATGCCGGTGTTATTCGCTCGTTTTCTGAGCTTACTGTACCGGTTGATACCTTAATTATCGACACCGCCGCGGGCCTGTCGGACAGCGTCGTCAGTTATACTCGAGCCTCGCGTGAAATTATTATCGTGGTCTGCGACGAGCCAGCTTCGATAACCGATGCCTACGCGATGATTAAAGTACTCAACCGCGATTACGATATTCATCGATTTCATGTACTTGCTAATCAGGCCCATGGGATTCAACAGGGCCGGGAGCTTTATAACAAACTGGCCAGGGTTTCGGAAAAATACCTGGATGTGGCACTGAATTTTCTCGGTACGATTCCATACGACGAATGTCTGAAAAAAGCGGTGCAAAAGCAGAAGTCAGTCGTTGAAAGCTTTCCACGGAGTCCCTCCGCGATGGCCTTCAGGCAAATTGCAAAAAAGGCTCAGCAATGGCCTGTGCCTAAACATATGGAGGGGCATCTGGAATTTTTTATCGAGCGACTAGTTGATTATAGTTCTCAGGAAAGTCGTCTATGAATGGTCACACCATGTATGCAGAGGTGGAGAGTCTGAACGAATCTGATCAGATAATCCGCCATGCTTCCCTGGTGAAGCGAATTGCCTATCATTTACTCAATCGTTTACCACCGACTGTGCAGGTAGATGATTTAATTCAGGCGGGCATGGTAGGTCTGCTGGAAGCCGCAGGAAACTTTAATGCTGCTATGGGGGCCAGTTTTGAAACCTTTGCCGGTATTAGAATCCGAGGTGCGATGATCGATGAAATTCGTCGCTCTGACTGGGCACCACGGTCGGTACATCGAAAATTCCGTGAAGTTACCGAAGCGATCAGAAAAATTGAGCACGAAACCGGGGATAATGCGAAGGATGCCGATGTTGCCGAACTGCTCGGCATTAGTTTGAGCGAATACCATCAAATTTTAATTGATTCGTCGGCCGCGACTATTCACAGTATCGAAGCGCTGCAAGAAAATCACGAAAATCTGCAAACCTGCTCTACCGAAAGCACACCAGAGCAAAACCTGGGTAGTGAAGAATATCAGCAAAAACTGGCTCAAGCGATAAAGGCCCTGCCTCAAAAAGAACAGCTGGTGATGTCACTGTATTACCATGACGAGCTCAATTTCCGGGAAATTGGTGAAGTTCTGGAAGTTACCGAATCGCGGATATGTCAGCTCCATAGCCAGGCCCTGATACGTGTTAAAACCAAAATGTCGGACTGGAATCTTCGATCATGATGCAACTCCTGAGACAGATTTATTCTAATAGTTTCATAAAGTTGGGCTATGCTCTAGTAAGTAGGAAAAGAGTTTGGCTATACGACC
>Ga0224506_10003257_pt1 | contig 10786 bp, 13 predicted proteins | sample SF_Jan12_sed_USG_2_FD_169108 | JGI IMG/M metagenome (GOLD analysis project Ga0224506, IMG submission 169108) | Sediment microbial communities from San Francisco Bay, California, United States - SF_Jan12_sed_USGS_8_1 | ecosystem: Environmental > Aquatic > Marine > Sediment | place: USA...
AGTAAACTCTTCTCCAACTGTCCACATATCCAAAGTAATGTTTGGCACTCTTCCTGGAACTGGTAAATTGACTGCTGCATAAACTGGAACCGATGTACATGTGACATCACCATCTGCACTAGTATGACATACTCTTTGCAATGCAAATCCTTCTTTTTCAATCCAAATACCACCACCTGCATACGTTGGAATTACTACTGCATTTCCACCATCCGATGTGCTACCCCGTGTGGAACTATCACCTGCACTGCAACCAAGATTATTTTTTAGTGCAGTCAAAGTATTTGATGAATGCAATTTGCATCCTTTCAGTGAATTTGCAATGCATCCATTCTTTGTCACACTGGTCTCATACCGGAATGCATCACCTGGATAAAACGTACTGTCAGGATTGTTTCTGTGATGCACTCCATGATGCTCAGTGTATACCCTGACTGTTGTCGTGACAAAGCATCTCTCCCTAGTTGTTGGTGGAGTGTTGTCATCCGCTGATCCGTTTGTCTGGGTATCAGAATAAAGCAAGATGTCGTGCCCGTCTGCAACCTGAACGTTTAGAGGAACTGCAAGAGTTCCAGATATTAATAAAATAGAAAAGATTACTCCAATTTTCACAGGATGTTATTTTGATTTTGTTTAAAAGGAAATTAATTCTTAAAAATATTCATTTTCCACAATGTAACGGATATTATTGTAAACTTGTATTTCGATCCAGGAGACATATGGATGAATTACATTAAGAGTAAAATTAGATTTTGAACACTTGTAAATTAAGATAACATATCATTTTATACTCTTTATTTTTTTCTAAAAACTTGTTGAGGTTTTGTTTACTCTGATTTTTATATTTTAAACTACACTAATAGTCATGGATATGAATTTATGTGAAATACATCAACAACGTTACAGAAAAGTTTGTGTCAAATGCAGAGACATGCCATCACCAGAAAATCCAGTTTCATATCTTTCAATGATGAATGAAGCGTCTAAAAACTATTGGAAACGTCTAAAGAAAAATCAAAGGTGGCAAAATTAACCACGTCCTAGCAATCCTCTTTGAAACATGATTGCTAGAATCTTGTTTTTGACTGTTTTTGCAGTTAGTACAACTTTTGTTTCTTGGTATCATTATTAAAAAACAAAAAATCTAAGAACATTTTTCATTGTACATCTGAATGGTAGAACCCCATCCTTTCTCAAAAGATATGATGAATTCATTTAGTTCAGTACAATCCATATCTTTGATTGGTTTTGACTCTTTGTATTGTAATAGTTTCTTCTACTGTGAGTTGTTTTTTATGATTATCTTGTTCTGATTCAGAAATGATGTTCATTGGTACTATTCCAATCAAAATAAATCCCAAGATGAGAACGATTCCACTACTAAAATATCAGAGAGTGTTTAGGATTCAAAATCCAAGGACTTTTTTTCATTTATCTGGTAAGACAAAGTTTTTTCTTCCAGCACAACACCACAATTATTACAAATTATTTCTCCTGCACACTCATCAGTTACTGAAATTCCATAATGATTATTGTTTGATAGATTACAAGAAATTTTTAATATTGATTGATGTTGTGTCTTCTTTTTGACAAAATAATATTCAAAGTTTCATAAAAGCAATGAAAATACAAAACTAGATGTGGTATGTTCTCAAAACAGTTACTTTTTGATCATTTTAGGAAGATGATAAAACATACCGTGATATGCAATACCAATCACACAAAGAACAGAAAACAATATTCTATTCATTGTTAATTATCATTTTCTTCCTTGTATTTTCAGAAATAACAAAAGATGACCTTAGTATAGGTAGTCTCTCCCAGACAAATCTGGAATCATTGTCATAGTCTATATCATAATCAAGATAGATTTCATCTTCAGATGGTGAGAACTTGTGGGAGCAGTTTGAACATTTTATCTTCATGAAATGGTATAATGATTAGAATAAAAACCAGAAAAAAGATACATTCTTCAAGATACAATGCATATGAGAATTGTGTTGTGTAAAGATTGCCCGAAATGGTGTGTTACATCAGTCAAGCATTGCATAAATTGACATGGTCGTGCAGTTGTCTTCCATGAATGTCTCCAATCCGTGCAGTTTTCCATCCCATTGCTCAATGGTATCTTGTGTACATGATGCTGCAAGCGCATCAATGTATGCATCAAACATCTCATAGGTATCAGCATCTGGTCCTTGTTGTAGTGCTATCTCCTCAAAATTGACTTTGCCAAACGCTGCATAGGTATTGTTTAAAACGTCATTTGTGAACTGCTTGTATTCTGTGATGTGCTGCTTTGTTCCCAAAATTCTCTCATGCCCTGAAACATAGATTACGTCATCATCGAACATTTCAAGCAAAACATCAGATGTTGCAATATGTGCTCCCATATCTTGAGTTATTCCAAAATTCTTGAATGGCGCACCTCCAGGATGGAAATAGTCAACAATCATCGCAACTTTTTGGGAAGGCGCATAAACAATGATGTCTCCCTTTGAGTGATAATTACCAATGTAGTATAATTCTAGGGTTTGATTTCCTACATCCAAAGTATATGTGTCACCAAAGGATACAGTTGGGACTGGCCTGTTAGGATCATTTTTCATTGCAAGATGATCTGCTGCTTGTTGTTGGGCAATTATTACTGAAGCATCAGAAAACATTCCTGCTGCCCCTACATGATCAGTATGAGTATGGCTGTAAATGAAATGAGTTACCGGCTCATCTGTAACTTCAGCTATTGCTTGCAGGTATTTCTCGCCCATGGATGCTGGAGCATCAACTACAATTGTACCTTGGCCTGTTGTGAGAAACATTGCCTGGTACGTTCCATCCATTACCCAGTAGAGTCCATCTGCAATCTCAGTTACAAAATACCCTTTTTCAGAATCAATCTCAACTGATTCCTGTGTAAATTTTAAAATCTCATCAGAAACCGGAGATGCAATGTGTTCTCTTTTATCATTAGTATTGCATTCTCCAACATGATCAAGTGGAACATCAGCGGCATCTAGCATACACATGTTTCCATACGTCTTCTCATCAATACCACAAACTGGCGCATATTCTTTTGTACATATTCCATTTGGTGGCATTGTCACTTGACATTCCCCATCATGCGCAAATTCAGCCTGAGCAGATTCTATTTGGCACATGTTTCCATATGTAATCCCATCAATACCACAAACTGGCATGTATTCCAGCGTACACATTTGATGTACTGGTGGCATTTGTGGTTCGCCGTCATTGCTGTCAACGTTCTCTTCTTCTATTGAGTTGTTTGGTTCTTTTGGAATTTCAGAACATAACCTATCTCCACATACCTTGTCTTTTGTAGAAGAGCCATATGCCGCACTTGGAGTGCCTTTTGACTTTAATGCATCTGCTTCGGGCAACATATTCAGCGGAGCAATCATTGCAGAACCCAGTAAAACACCAATAACTAAAATTGAAAAAATCCCATTTTGCACAAGTTTGGTAGAAACAAGTTGCATTTAAAGATCTGTCCACTCTTGCACCTTATGAGTCTGGATGGTGCAGATGATTGCTGGACGTGCAGGTGATGGAGAGTTTGTTGTTGATCTGCAAAATGCAGAAAGTAAAGAAGAAAAAATAGCAATGTTTGCAGGAGAGGAAAACATCAACAGTTTCCTACAATAAAACCATCTGATAATGCATCACCATACGAGGTGATAGAGGCGATGATTGATGCAATAAACTGGGATATGAAGAATCCTGGAAGGATCTTTTTGCAACATGGAAGGCATACAAGTATTTGGGAAAACCTCATTGTCTTTGATCCTTCTTATTTGTCCAGAAGTTTGTTTCCTACCGCATGGAAGAACTCAAGAAAGTTGATTCTGGATAAATTGTATGATGTTAAAGTCGACAAAATAGGCCGCATACCCAGAATTATTAGCAAAGATGTTGATATGGGGCTACCAGATGTGGACAAGGTGGATGTTCTTGTTAATCACTATGAGTTAGCAGAGAATGGAAAATACCGAACATTTTTGGATATCAATGTACGAAGAAGATGGACATTACAGAGACTAGGTGAAGGTCCATGGAGAATCACTAGTGTTCAGGTAATCTAGTATGTTGTAAAGTTAAGAAAAATGGATGCGTCTAACCATTAGGTTTTCAATAAATCCTACTGCATTTCTCCATGTTCATTTATCATGAATTACTAGTCGTAATTTTTTAAATTTCAAAAGATTTTCCATGTCTGCCATCTCATTGTAGCTCATTGGAAATGACACTACTGTTACCGTAATGCTGTCTTTTTCCTTGACAATCTTTTTCAGATACTTTGTTATTCTAACAAGTGCATAACCCGGTGTTAATGGATGACTTGCTCTGAGATCATATATGTTTGAACGAGGAACTGGTTTACAATGTCCTGGTCCACCATAACACTTTCCTCCATGTGCAAAAACAAAAAATGACCCAGCATCCGTTTTTCTCATCTCGTGGTGTTTCATGGTTTGCATCTGGATTATTTAGGAAGATACATCCTTCAAATGACTGATCTGTGTGATCAATTTCTTAAAACTCCAAGATTAAAAACTTTCAATCACAGAAATCCAACTGGCTTATCATGTATGTCAAAATTGAAAAATGGTTCATCCTCCTCATAATACCAATAACTCACAACAATCCACGTCTCTTTATCAATCTCAAACTCTCTAGTGAGAGAAACCCCGTTGTCAGATTCAACATGGATTATGTGTCTTCCCTTACCTAACTCAAGGTAAAACGGATGAAAACTATGTTGACCCTCAACATCAAAGGTGTCTGAAACTACTGTCTTGTCATCTAGAACAACTGTAATGTCTATTGTATAGTGAATGAAACTCTGGTTTGAGACATAAAGGGTAAGCGGGATTCCTTCTGAAATAATGGAATTTTTAGGACCATCTGTCAGGGGAGGCATCACTGTAAATTTTTTTTCAACTGATGATGTTTTGGTTTCATATCTTACTGTGTATTCCCCTGGACTGTCAACTATGGGTCCATCTTCACTAGTTCCAACCATGTTCTCATTGTTCCAAAACATTCTTGGTATTATCCAGGGCGGTTGACCGTCACTTACTATTGTCGATGACCAGACCGTTGTCTTGTTTTCATCAAATATGCTAATTTCATGATAATCACAAGACAGATTACATCCTGTTTGTTTTCCAGTAAATGTAATTGATTCTCCAACATAGTATGTCTCCTTTAGTCTATCAACACTCAAAGAGTAATATGGAATAAAGTAAACTGAAACTATCATTACAACAGTTATGACGGATATGAAAAGTATCTTGTTCATCAAATGCTATTTTGATAATCTGATTATAAGAATACTGTAAAAAATTATATCATCATGTTAATTTTGATTGCCCTGAAGGGAATTAGAGGTCCTATGCCAGTAGTGGGGACATGAATTCCCTCAAGAATTTTTAATGGTGAATAATCTTAAACTAATGTAAGAGATAGTACTGCTATTGAAGAAACCAGTCATTTTTCTTATTGTGGGTTTTTTATTGAGCTCTTCTATTCCATTACTAAGTTTAACATATGCTGAATCTGAATCATTAATACCTGAATGGATAAAAAACACTGCCAAGTTCTGGCTTGAAGGAGATGTCTCTGATATGGAATTTATCAATGCCTTACAGTACATGATAAAAAATGATATCATTGTGATTCCTCATGACAATGAATCATCATTAGACTGTCAGGATGATTCAGGAGAGTGTTTCTCTAGTACAATATCCAGAATAGTCGACGGTGATACCATTCATGATGGATCAGGGGATTCTATTAGATTAGTACTTGTGAATTCTCCAGAGATGAATACCAATGAGGGCAAAAGTTCCAAGAGATATCTCGAATCAATATGTCCTGTTGGAAGTATAATACATGTAGATGAGGATGACAATCAGTTGGAGGGAAGTTATGGTAGAATGATTGCCAAAGTGTATTGTAATGAAGATCCAGATTCTTTGAATCAAAAGATAATTGAGAACAATCATGGGACAATCTATCAGAGATTCTGTGAGATTTCAGAGTTTGGAGAAGAGGATTGGGCCAAAAGAAATGGTTGTTAATCTAAATCAAAAGTAGGTTTTTCCCCTTCTGTTATCATTGTTTGAAAGGTCTGATTGTCTTGTAGGTGCCATCCTTTAGCTGGATGAACAACGCTGGTTTTCTATATGGATTTCCTCTTCTGTATGATGAAAAAATCTTTCTGAACGTTTCAGGGTTTTTTGGCCTACAAATCTTGATTGCCTCATGTGGGAAGAATGGCTCTTTGAGTTTTCTTGATGTTATTGCCTTGATTACTTTGAGATATGCCTGTGGTGCCATAATATGATGTCCTTCGGATATGGTTAATATGAATTTGGTAGGATTAGTATAGGAAAAACAACATCACAAAATCATTACCAAAAAAATCAATCACAAAATTATGAAAATAGAACGTAAAACTATGGCTAAATAGTATATTGCGAACTTTTGATGTTTTTAGCGAATCCTGCAGATGTCTGTCATTTTCGTGCCTGATTAGCCTTAACATATCTGGAATATCAGGAACTTTATCTGAAGAATATCCGGAGACTGATTTCTCGTCATATGGTATTGCCCTATTTTGTAGAGTTTGGTATATGGCATGACCATCTTTTTTGCCTTTGTTAGACTGGATTTGTCATGAGTAAATGCAGTCCAACAGTCCTCTGATACTGTACTGTTCAGTGACAGTTTCCTACACACATCAGAGAACACCAATAGGTTCTGGTCTGACTCATGCGTATGGAATTTTGATGATGTGATTTTTTGTTCATCGTGTGGGTAACCATCAACTTGCTTTCTCTGGTGAAGATTGAGGGTTGTCCTGCATAGCATTTCGTATGGTATTGTGTTTTCTATATTTTGGAATGATGATTCGTCATTTTCCAAAATCACACCACAACTTTTGCAGACAGTCTCGTCTTCAAGGGGAGAAAAACAATTTCTGGTTTTGCGCAATAGCATGATTGCACAGAAATTAATTTTTATCTCGTGCAGGGAACTCGATGTAATTGAGTATAAGGTTATGAGGACAATAAATCAATTGGCAACAGGTTTTTTGATCAGAAATTCTAATTTGCAGGTTTAGAAACAAGAATCATGTCATCGTAATCATAATCTGGAAAATAATTTTTAATAATTTCTTGTTTGAGAAATTCTAGGTTTTTACCATTTATGGCATAGTAAAAACCATCATCATTATTTTTGAATCTAATCTCATATGTTCTGAATTGTTCAGAAGATGTACTATCAGAATCAAGTGCGATTCCACCAATTTTAATTATGTTGAGGTTATCACCATTATCATCAATAACATTTCCTACTTTCCATATCTCCGGATTAAACTGCATCATGTTAGTGTATGCTGTTCCTACAGAGTGCTTTGAAATTGTCATAGATATGCGTCCATAGTTATCGGGAAAATCAAGATATGTTATGTCCACTCTTGAATCATGAGGGGAAATTTCAGACAGGTCATATCCTGCAAACTCCTTTGGAATGGGAGGATATTCTGGATATGTCCTTGCAATTGAATCTATCAAAAATTCAGAACCTGCACGAAAATCATCAAATGATATGTGCCTTCCATAACCGATGACTCCGTTTTCTGTTTTTGAGAATGTTGGCGGTTCAACATACAGCATTCCACTTTTCTCATCAATTGATAGATCAAGGTATGGAAGTGCAGTCATCTCAACTGAATTGTGTATCATTCCTGTAGTCATTGCACCATCAATTACCCTGTACATGGCACCCTGGCACGGATTTTCAATTCTCTGTCTGCCTTGATCTGGCCAGTACTTTACAATGCACGCATCATCAAGGGATTTTGCACTGTATATTCTGAATGCGGAAGGATCATTTACATCTCCTCCCATCCATTCAGGTAATCTGATCAGTATGAAGAGCTTGAAGGTATCGTGGGTATCAGAGTGTGGTTTCTCAGGATAGTAGAAAAGTTCTGCACTGTTTGGTTTTATCGTAGTCGTGATTTCAATGAGACCTGTATAATCTATGTTAGAATCAATTGTTGATTTGTCATTATCTTTTGCAGATGATGATATCATCATCATATCCATGTGTGTTGGATCATGTGTATCTGCCCATCCACGTTCAATCAGTTTTTGGATGGAATCTTCATAGACACATGCAGGCGACCAGACATTCTTTTTGAATATGAGTTGCTGATTGTCTTTGCAGATTATCTCATGCATGTCATCTACCAGGTTTAGTTGTTTTAGTGGTGGCTTGTATTGTACTTTCTTGTCTATCTTATCTTGATGAGTCATATCGCCATGAATCATTTCAGAGGATTCTAGATCAGAATATGCTACAGTACTAGCAAACAGGAATGAAAGAGACATCAAAGCAAGGCAAATAGCAAGAAAATTCATAATTTATTAAATGTCAAGGTGAAGTTAAACTGTTCTAATTTTTTATATTTTATCTATGTGTTAACTGTCTATCAAAATTATGCTATCAGAAATTCTTGCCAAATTCACAATTTTCAATAACTCTAATCACAGTTCAATCCCGTGAATTTCTTTCATATGCAGCACAAGAGCAGAATGTTTTTTGGCAATAAAGTCGCACTCTTTGCAATTATACAATCTTTGTTGTGGGATGAATCCTGATTTTCTTGTCATCATGATTCCCTCCAATTAATGTCACATGCAGTGCATTTGCCAATGTAACCACCATACTTTTTGCAGAACTTTATGATGGTCCCATCACCACAGTTATCGCATGGTCCCAATGACTCCTCTGGAATCAGCATGAATCCTTTCTCGTATTTTGTTTGTTTAGTCACATCTTTAATCTCTTTACGTCTTTGAGTTAATAATTCTCGTGGTGAATTTACAACTATTATAATATTGAAATAATTTCTAGTTTTCATTAGATAATTTTTGGTTTTTTATAATATTGTCATTTATTTCGTTATTTCTAAAATCTATATTTTTTTAGGATTAATCTACATTGCAAGTACAACGGTTTTAAAAAAATTCCAAAATAACATGATAAACCAAATCAGATTGTGTTTGAGATAATTAAACAGATATTCACTTTTTTGGGTTTGATTTAATATTTTCTACACTTTATGTAATGAACCATTTTAAATCTCAAAATCAATTACTCTTATGAATCAAAACATCTCGCTGAGAAAGGAGAGATTCTATTGCAAGTTTTGCAAGGAGAACCCCACAATAGAGATTCCAAATAATATAGACTTGTCATCTCCAAAAAGTGAAGAGTTTGTAAGAAATCTCAAGTGTACCATCTGTAAGACTATTGGAGACATCAGAAGATAATAATATTCATAGTGTATTCTATTGTTAATTTTACTATGAATTCCTTTTGAGTTTGTCTTCTTCCTTTGATTTGTGAAATTTTATTTTGTAAATCCTGTTTCTCGGCATAGTTCTTAGTCTGTTCCCACAGCATGGACACCAAAGTCCCTCTCAATTTATGAATAGTTCACAAGATTGACCTCTCTTTTGCCCGTTTGCACATCGGGATCCATTTTGATGCTTTTGTCATCCATCGCTTTGAGGATCCTCTGACTAATCTTGTCCATCATCACCTCTTTGAATGACTCCAAGTCATCCTTGTCCTGTTTGCGCAGTTCCTTGAGTTTTTCTATCTCATCAATCTTCTTTTGCAGTTCAGTCTTTTCCTGCCTTTCTTTTTCTAACTCTAGCCTCTGCCTTTCCTCATCGGATATGGTAAGAAACGGTATTGCCTTTGCAAATTCCCTGAAACACTCCTCCCTTGTAGGCTGTAGATAAGTGCCATCCAGACCATGTTTATGCGCCATCAGTTTTTCGGCAATGTTTGAGTTGACCTTATTGTTTAGCTTTAGTATCGTGTTGAATCTCTTTCTGAACATGTATATGATTGACTTATCAAACCTTTTTTCACTTACTTTCTTCCTTTCTAGTGCAGACTGTTTGATCAAATTATCGATTATGAATCGTGCATTCTTGTCTGAGATGTGTTGGAATCTTGTGTGCTTGTTATTCTCTATGTTTATGAAAATGGGTGCTCTTGCGTGATTCTCTCGCCTCTGTTCTCACGCCATGCAAAAAAATTATCCAGTGCTTATGTTGCCTCTGGCGTGAGAAATGACCAGTATCCTTCCTTTGACTCATCATATACCTTTACAGCATAACACCACTTTTTGTTTGTGATGTCATGCGGTCTTGGCATCGGAACCGAATGCTTCATCTTCAAAACAGGATCTACCAGTCCTGTAGGCCTGATTCCGGTCGATGCCAAAAAATGTACGAGTGCCTTGACACACAGTGACTTGGTGCATTCTAACATCCTTTTGATCTCCCTTGTTGTTACTGGCTCACGTCCTCCTGGGATCTCATCGTCTTGTTTGATGCTCTTTCTTATTCTTGACTTGTGCCATATGCAGTCATTCATGTTAAAGAACCGCTCAATCCCAATCAGGGTTGTCCTGATTGTGGTGCCTTTGACTCCACTATCCACTATCTCGTCTATGTAGTCCTCAAACATCTGGTCAATCCTTTGGGTTTCCATCTGCGCCAATCTGTCATAGTCCTTGATGTTGTGAAACTCCATGAATGCACGCAAGAACTTGACATAGGTTATCTTGGTAGAGTCCCGTGATATTCCGCGCATGAAATTCCTAAATGAACGATGTTTTTTGGATGTCTTTTGAATATTCTAGGACTGTCTTGCCAATCAATAATTGATGAAA
>Ga0224506_10003258_pt1 | contig 10784 bp, 7 predicted proteins | sample SF_Jan12_sed_USG_2_FD_169108 | JGI IMG/M metagenome (GOLD analysis project Ga0224506, IMG submission 169108) | Sediment microbial communities from San Francisco Bay, California, United States - SF_Jan12_sed_USGS_8_1 | ecosystem: Environmental > Aquatic > Marine > Sediment | place: USA...
CAGGCGATGAAGATGAAAAGATTATATATCATTATTGTTTACTTATTAGGGGGGTTAAATGCACATGCCCAACTCGATGCGCCTACCTCACAGTACTTTTTTAACCAGGCGGTGTTCAATCCGGCTTACACGGGTATTTATGGGGTGACGAGCTTCAATTTCCAGTCAAGACTGCAATGGGTAGGTATAGACGGTGCACCCCTTACCAACATACTGAATGCGCATACCTCTTTTCTCAATGATAAAGTAGGTGCAGGAGTCCTGTTGATAAACGACCGGTATGGGGTAAATAGCAATAATGAAGTGCACCTTACCTATTCCTACAAACTCGATTTAAAGGGAACCATCCTTTCCTTTGGGCTTCAGACGGGCATTGTCAATTTTAGCTATGATTATGATAAACTCAACATGGAGGCTCCTGATCCCAATTTTATGCCAATTAATGAGTCTTTTACCCGGCCCAATTTTGGAGCGGGCATTTTTGTGATGGATGACAATTATTTCTTTGGCTTTTCTGTACCGAAATTCCAGAACCTCATCATCAACAATGGCACCGTCAATAGTGTCAGGTACCGCAGGCATTTCTACATTAGCGGGGGCTATCTTTTCGATCAGATCTTTGCGTTTAAGCTAAAACCTTCTTTTGTTTTACGTACCGTTGATGGCGGTTTTACCTCGGTAGACATCAATGTGAGTGCCCTACTCAATGAACGAATTTGGGTAGGTGTAAGCATGCGCGACTTTGGCAATGCTTTCGGTATAAATGGTATTTTGGAGATCAATGAGCGGTTCAGGGCAGGCATGTCCGGAGAGGTTTCGTCCGGAACATTTACAGGAGGTAATTTCGGCACCTATGAAATCATGCTGGGCATGGATATTGGCGCTGTAGGATCGAGGTATTTTTAATTTGTTTTATTAACTTCACGCTCAGAGACAGATTTAGCCAAAATATGAAAAATTTATTTTATTCCCTTTCGACCCTGATCATTTTTATGCTGATCAACCAGGCTTGCGCACCCAAATACGGGGCATATTTTCAACAAACCAACCGGAGTTTACAATATAGTACAACAACTCCAATCCAACCAGGCATCGCTGAAGCGGATACACCCGAACTTGAAATGGTTGAAAATGCAACCACCGCTCTGCTAAAGACCGAAGAAACCACGAGTAGCACAAGTGACCGGATGGAAGCTTCTTCAATGGAGGCCAACACCAGAATCCGGCCTGTACTGACGGCACCGGGTTCCGGTTCAATGATGATCCCGTCTACAGAAAAGGATATTCCTGCCGTTGATAAAAAGGAATTGCGCAGTTTCCGCAAAGCCTTTCGTAATGAAAGGGCTGAAATTCGCAGAAACCTCAAACAATGGGCTGAAAGTGGAGACTTTGACAAAACCAATGCCACTCATAATGACGATTACCTTCTGATGATGGTTGTGGCTTTTTTCCTTCCTCCATTGGCGGTCTATTTAACGTATGGCCCATCCGATCAGTTTCTGATTAGCCTGGTGCTCTTACTGATATGGCCGGCAAGTATAATATACTCCATGATTATGGTGCACAAGTATTATATGGGGTAGGTTTAATAAGGGATAACTTCACAAAAACGACTTATTTCCTCTTCAGTGTTATAATAATGTACTGAAGCACGCACCACTTCTTCCATTCCCATCTTTTCCATATGTAATCTGGAATTGGCCAGGGGCACAATAGTCACATTGATGTGCTGCTTGTCGAGGTGCACTTTGATGTCTTTTGCTGAATAATTTTTATGCGTAAAAGTGACAATTCCGCTAAGCACCTTTCCATTGTCTGTCACTTGTAATCCGGGTATTTCGTTGAGTTTTTTCCGCAACAGGTTGGCCAGTTCCTGAATACGCTTCCAGGTTTTGTCGATTCCCAGGTTGTTTTGATACCTTATGGCCGCGGCCAGGCCTGCTTTTGCGGCCAGGTTACTTTCAAAGTTTTCAAATTTCAACGCATTCTTGCGTGTCTTGTATGTGTTTGGGCCTGTCCATTGCGCAGAATAAAGGTCGAGTGAAAGGGGCGATAATTTTTCAATAATTTCATGGCGGACATAAAGCAGACCTGTACCCCGGGGTCCACGCAAATATTTTCGTCCGGTGCCTGTAAGGAAATCACAGCCGATGGTTCGTACATCAAGGGGGCAATGCCCAACAGACTGACAAGCATCCACCAGGTAGAGGACTCCGTGCTTATTTGCCAGGCGCCCTATTTCTTCAATGGGATTGACCAATCCGCCGCTGGTGGGCATATGCGTTATGGCGATGAGTCGGGTGTTTTTGTCAATAAGCTGTTCGAGTGCCTTTGGGTCTGTCTCTCCATAAATATTGTCAGGGACTACCCTGACTTCAATATCGAAGAGTTCTTGTAGCCGGAGTAAAGAAATGTAGTTGCTGGCATATTCAGCGTTGCCGGTAATGATATTATCACCATTCTGCCACGGTATACTAAAGAAAGCCCTTTGCCAGGCGGTGGTAGCGCTATCGGTAAAAGCTATTTCACCGGGTGTGCAGTGAAGCATTTTTGCTGCTTCCGCATAAAATGCCATAAGTTGCGAAGACTGACTCATCATGGTCTCATAACCCCCATACAGGGTTTCCTCGTCAAGGTAATCGGTCATGGCGTTTACCACTGGAGCAGGCATCAGTGCAGCACCTGCATTGTTGAAGTGGAGCACCTTTGTTGTGCCGGGGGTATCTTTTCGCAGTTTGGTTATATCCATGGTCATTAAAAAATCCCCACTGCCTGTTGGTAAACAGCACAGCGGGGGATTAAAGGTAATAAGGAAATTTTAAGATTCTACTTCATCAGCCTGGTACTCACTGATCAATTGTTGCTGAAGGTCTCCCGGTACAGGAGCATATTCTGCAAAGCGGGAGGTAAAGTTGGCTTTGCCCTGAGTAATTGATCTCAAGGAGGTAGTATAACGATCCAGCTCAGCCAGCGGGGTTCGCGCTTTGATCACCTGATACTTGCCGCGTGTATCCATTCCCATGATTACCGAACGGCGGGTTTGTAAGTCGGTCATCACATCACCCATCAGGTCTTCGGGCACCAGCACTTCAAGGTCGTTGATGGGTTCGAGTAGTTTGGGGCTAGCATTGACAAAGGCCTGCTTAAAAGCCTGGGCACCTGCAATTTTGAAAGAGATGTCATTGGAGTCCACCGCATGCATTTTTCCATCATAGACGATAACCCGCACATCGCGCACGTACGAACCTGTGAGCGGGCCTTCCTGCATTTTTTCCATAATCCCTTTTTGGATAGATGGAATAAACCGGGCATCTATGGAACCACCAACAATACAATTTAAAAACACCAGTTTTCCACCCCAGGGAAGGTCTACCTCTTCTGTAGCGCGGACACTTAGCCCATCAGGTTTGGGAATTCCTTCATACCAGGGTTCTATCTTTATGTATACTTCCCCGAATTGTCCGGCGCCCCCCGATTGTTTTTTATGCCTGTATGAGGCCTCGGCGAGCTTTTGTATGGTTTCTCTATAGGGTATTTTAGGTTTGATAAATTCGACATGCAGTTTATAATTATTCTCCATAATCCAGCGCACGATATTCATATGCAGTTCGCCCTGACAGGAGAGAATGAGTTGCTTCAATTCAGCCGAATATTCCAGAATAACTGTTTGGTCTTCTTCATGCACTTTGTGAAGTACTTCACTCATTTTTTCCTCGTCGGCCTTGCTCTTTGCCTCAATGGCCGTACGGATACGTGATTCGGGGAAAGATATCGGATTGATGGCCACTTTTGATTTATTGCTTCGCAGGGTATGGTTTGTTTGAGTGTCTTTCAGCTTCAGTGTAGCTCCGATATCCCCTGTCACCAGTTTTTCTACCGGATTTCGCTTATGGCCATCCACAATAAATATCTGACTTATTCTTTCCGTAGTTCCTGTTTGGTGGTTTACCAATTCCGTGCCGGCCTTGATCTCCCCGGATATCACCTTAAAAAATGACATCTTACCCAGATTGGGTTCATAATGGGTTTTAAAAACGAAAGCTACGGGTTCCCCCTTGGGATCGAAGGGTACTTCATTACCCTTTTCGTCTGTTTCCGGTTTTGTATCAACCGATGAAGGCGCTACGTTATCGATAAAGCCCATCATTCGGCCACTACCCATATCTTTTAATGCAGAAAGGCAAAAGACAGGAAATACATCGTGATTTCTCATTCCTATTTTCAATCCCTGACGCAGTTCATCTTCGTTGAGTGTTCCTTTTTCAAAGTATAGCTCCATCAGGTTTTCATCGTTTTCCGCTGCTTTTTCCACCAACTCGTTATGCAACTGATCAGCCTTTTCTTTTTCACTATCGGGGATAGGCAATTTTTCAGGCTTACCTCCTTCGGGTGGAAATTTATACATTATCATTTTGAGCAAATCGATGATGGTGTTGAATCCTTCACCCGGGTTCAATGGATATTGCATTAAGGTTGTCGCAGCGCCAAAATGTTCTTTTATCGATTCCAGTGATTCTTCAAAATTGGCCTTACTGTGGTCGAGCTGATTAATCGCAAAAATGGTGGGCTTGTTGAATTTTTCGATATAATCCCATTGTAAATCAGTACCCACTTCTACCCCATGCTGCGCATTGATAATAAATACGGCGGTATCTGCTACCCGCACGGGAGCAATCACTTCCCCCATAAAATCATCCAATCCCGGTGTGTCGATTATATTGATTTTGAAATTTCGCCATTCCGTGTGAAGCAAGGTTGCATATATAGAGTTTTGCCGTTCGTGTTCAATTTCATTGTAATCTGACACGGTATTTTTATCCTCTATCCGGCCCCGGCGACTGATCAGCCCGGCCTCAAACAACATCGTTTCAGCAAGGGTCGTTTTACCAGATTTTGTGCTACCCAGCAGCACAATGTTTTTAATATGCTTTTCGTCAAATATTTTCATAGGGATTTATTTATTTAATAAAATTTTAAGACACTTCACACCCCCTTTGGGAAGGGTGTTCAAAATAGCAAAACGTAATTTTATATGCAATGATATCAATCTATTATGTTGCTGTTTTTATCTATATCATATTAAATAGGTCTTAATACCGGCTTTAATTAACGAAAAAGCGGGTTTGATACATGCTGAATTTCCAACCCGACAAAGAAAAAATAAATATATTTGTGAATGATCCATATTTATTTGCCCCGGCACTTTGCCAATTGTTTGATAATGTCAGCTTTGTTTCTGTCCACAAGCCCGGTTGCTTTTACACAGGATTTTAGTGATCCGGTAGAATACAATAATTTTATAATTGAGCAACAGTCAGAACTCATCGAAAAAAGCCTGGAGTATATTGCGCTGAGTGTACACAGCGAAGATTACATCGCTATAGAAAACAAACGCCTGGAGTTTACAGGCCATGTCCGGGAATCGCTGACCAAAATAAGAAAAATGCCCTCCTTCAATGGGAATTCAAGATTAAAAAATGAAACAATCGATGCCTTTAGGGTTTATCTGGAGACATACGAAACAGATTTGCTTGAAGTTCTGGCACTAAAAAAGAAATATAAAGACTCTTATGAGGCCCTGGAGGCGTATTTCAGGGCGGAGGATCAAGTGGAGGAGAAACTGATGAAGGCCATCAATAAACTGGGGGTAGCTCAGGAAAATTTTGCCAAAAAAAACGAATTAAAAATCACCAAAACAGGACACAGCTCCCTGGACGAACGCGTGGAGTTTATCAATGAGCTGAGCAATTACAGCCGGTCTGTTTTTCTGGAATATTTCAAGGTGTCTAAAGAATTTAATGACATGGTAAAAATCCTGCATGAAAGAAAGGGCAAGCTTCTTGACAAAAAGCGAATAGAAGTAATCGAAACGGGTAATGAGGCCCTGGCCAATTTAAAACGCATAAAGCCCTTTAATAATGATCGGGAATACCGTGACCAGACGGTAAATATTATTGAATATTTTCAGTCGTTGTGTAAAAAAGAGTTTGGGCGTATTGCCCGGTTATACGAAAAGGAGACCCTTACGCAGAAAGAAGCCGACTATATAAATAAAGTGTTCAGCGACTACAATGCCAATATTGAAGTGCTGATTTACAACTGGAATATGGCCAACCAATATCTTTGGAAAGAAAATATTAATCCCTGAGGATGTGCTTTATGGTTTTCAGAAAAGGTTCAGCTTTATCTGCATGCACCCAATGGGAGGCGCCTTTGATGGTAAGTATTTTGGCATTGGGAAATTTCAGCTTAATATCCTTCCGGTCTTCCGGCAGTATATAATTAGATTCACCCCCCTTGATAAAATAAGCGGGCAGCGCGGACAGATTTTCCCCGTCTAACCCTTTTAACACTTCATGTTGCTTATTTTTCAACACATCGATATTAGGCCTCCATCTAAACCCCTGATGGTTACGCTCCAGGTTTTTTAGCAAAAATTGCCTTATACCTTCACTATTTACATGGGCGGCCATTTTTGTGTTTGCTTCTTGCCTGGAAGCTATGCTTCCCAGGTCTATGGCCGTCATGCCATCAAACAACCGTTGATGATGCTGGGGGTACTCTTTGGGCGCAATATCAACTACAATAAGTTTTGATACCTGCTCAGGATATTTTTTCACAAAACTCATGGCCACTTTGCCTCCCATACTATGACCAAGAAGCACAGGTTGCTGTATTTCATGTTCTTCCAGCAGTAAAAGTAAGTCATTGACCATGACATCGTAGTTAAATACCTCACTGTGGGGGGAACGTCCATGGTTGCGTTGATCTATAAGATAGACCTTGTGCGTTTTACTTAATTCGCGTCCAAAGGATACCCAGTTATCCAGCGTACCCAAAAATCCATGCAATACAATTAATGGGTGGCCTTCACCCATGACTTTATAATTTAGCAACATATATACGTTCTTTTCATATCCGGTTAGTCCGAAAGCTTTTTTTTAATCAATAAAAAATCATCCCATATTTCTTTAAGTATTTCTCCTGCGGGTTTAATATTATTTATTGTACTGGCTACTTGTCCTATTTCCAACGCTCCTTCATTCAAATCGCCTGCAAAGATACCCATTTTTGCCCTTCCTTTTCCCAATAATTCCCGAAGCATCTCCGGTCCTGCTCCTGACAATTCTGCTTTTTTTACTTTTTCAGAAAAATTATTGTTCAACAAGCTAACCGGTGCTAATTGTTTCAACACCAGCTACGGCCGCCTTAAGCGCAAATTTTACACTTGAAACAACATGGATTACCCGGATACCCCGCTCTTTTAACCATGGTGTCCAGGCATTTGGATTCCCTGCAGAAGTAAACACAATATTGACCTTTTGAGTTTCAATCACTTGCATTAATTCTTCAATAGCGGGGTATAAAAGGGGCACATTGATACCAAATGGCAAGGATGTAGCTTTTCGTGTTTTTATGATATGTTCCTCCAGTAACTCAGGTCGCATGGATCCTGCACCAAGAAGGCCCAGACCACCAGCATTACTTACCGCGGCAGCCAAACGCTACACCATACCATTCCCCCCTGGATGATGGGGTATTTAATGTTAAACAATTCGGTTATTCAATTCATCTGTACCCTGTTTTAATATACAACTTCATTTTTTTCATTTGTGTCGGGCTTTAAAGAAATTTTATGATACTTCTTTACCCTTGCCGAAATGCAGCTCTCAACTGAATATAAAAATTGAAATAACCCTTTTCACACCAGAACAGGATAAACTTTTTCAGCCGCTATACAAGCTCATCCGATGATGAGGTGTAAAATAACCGGAAAAAGATGAATGGTATAGTTGATTATTATAAATTTGCCGGGATACATCCCGATGACAAAAAAACTTTTCAACGATTACCTGCTTAAATTCCTGATCTGGCGACTCAGATATATCAGCGACAGGAACTTTATTCTTTTGATAGGGGGAATCGTAGGTGTTCTCTCCGGATTTGCCGCAGTTACATTGAAAGTAAGTGTTCATTCCATTGAAAAGGTGCTCACCCGAAATTTTGACATCAACTATGCCAACTATTTTTACCTGGCATTTCCACTGATAGGTATTGTGTTAACCACCTTTGTAGCTAATTATATCATCAAAGACCGGACAGGGCATGGCATTACCAAAGTTTTATATGCGATATCCAAACGCTCGGGAATCATTCAGCGTGTGCGCATGTATTCGCACATGGTAACGAGTGCGATAACAGTAAGTTTTGGAGGATCGGTCGGTTTGGAGGCCCCCATTGTGGTTACCGGTTCGGCCATCGGCTCCAATGTGTCTCTCCTCGTACATCTTGATCAGCGAAAACGAAATATCATGATTGGTTGCGGGGCTGCAGGGGCTATTTCTGCCATCTTTAATTCCCCCATTGCAGGTGTTATCTTTTGCATGGAGGTAATCCTGGCAGAAGTGAGAATATCAACCTTCGTCCCTTTGCTTATAGCTTCAGTTTGTGGATCATTGGTGTCATTATCCCTTTTGGGTGATGATGTCCTTTTTTCCTTTCAACTTAAAGACCAGTTTTCAACTACAGATGTTCCCTATTACTTTCTATTGGGCATTGCAAGTGGGCTGGTATCCGTTTATTTTACCCGGCTCAATTACAAGATAGAAAGAGCCATTAAAAAGCTCAACAATATTTTTGGACGTGCCCTGGTAGGTGGTGTCTTACTTGGAACCATCATTTTTGTTTTTCCCCCAATTTATGGGGAAGGATATACCACGATAAAGCTCCTGCTCACGGATCGGGCGAATGAAGTACTCAACACCAGTCTTTTTTCAGGGCAGTATAGCAACATCATTGTATTGCTCCTTTTCCTGATCGGGGTACTTCTGATCAAGCCGGTGGCCTCGGCATTAACCCTGGGATCAGGAGGAAGTGGTGGGATATTTGCACCTTCCCTTTTCCTGGGGGGGATATCGGGCTTTGTGTTTGCCGGTATTGTCAACCACATCTCCGGGCATCAGGTCATTAGCCCGAGTAACTTTACCCTGGTGGGGATGTGCGGTGCGATGAGTGGCATATTACATGCGCCCCTTACAGCGATTTTCCTCATCGCTGAAATCACCAGCGGATATGAATTGTTTGTGCCGCTGATGCTGGTTTCGGCCATTGCTTTTAGTACCAGTTCATTTTTTGAAAGCAATTCATTATATACTAAACACCTCATCGAAAGAGGCGATCTCATTCAATACGATAAAGACCGCCAGGTACTCAGTGAAATAGACCTCGCCAAGATCATTGAAAAGGACCTGCTTCGTATCAAACCCGAAGCGACTTTGGGAGAGTTGGTTAAACTGGTGAAAAAGAGTAAACGCAATATATTTCCTGTCGTCAATAAGGAGGAGGAACTGGTGGGCGTTATCACCCTGGATGATATCCGTGAAATCATGTTTGATAAGGAGGCTCAGGAGTCTGTAGCGGTGGATTCACTCATGTCAAGTGCTCCTGCCTACGTTTCTACTCATGAAAATATGCAATCAGTCATGCGGAAGTTTGAGATCACTAATGCCTGGAACCTCCCCGTCATCGATAACGGTAAATACAAGGGTTTTATTTCAAAATCGCGTATTTTTAACACCTACCGTACAAAGCTTATCCGTCAGCAAAAGGAATAAGTTTCTCTTACATTCAACGACAAAATGAAGGATTGAAAGAAGTATACACCTGAAAGGCGTGTTTTGTTTAAAAAATTGTCTATACGCGCAATACAACCCGTTTTTATAAAGTTATCCACAGATTTTGCCATTTTCAATATGTGCCTTTCCAGTTAAAGAGAAGTGATTTGGTAAAAACCTGCATATAGGTGTGGATAACTTTTTCAAATTGTGGATAACTTTTTTTTTAAATTTATAATCATTAAATAAGTAAATTTTTTGATAACTGCACTACGCAATAATTTGGAATTCACCTATTTCCTTACATGCGATAATACATGCGCATTTTTCAAATTTCGTCGGCAACGTTAAGGAGAAAAAGATATAATACTTTCTCTATAGATACATTTTTATTTTTCAGGTTTTAATAACCCCTAAATTATTTACCCGGGTATATAGTATGTGATGAGCTTTTTTTGAATATTAAAATAATTCTATTTCTAATAATCAGTTCAATTCTCAATTTGAAAATATTATGCTGTTTTTATCTCCTGTCATTTCGCTGCCTTTCTACTTTACAAAAGCCTTCCCGGTGGCCTTAAGTACAAGCCGGTCATCTTCAGGTTCAAGGCGCTTATCTATCCTGAAAACAGGGACATTAAAATCCACAGCGAAGAGGTCTTTTGAGAATTATTTTCCGACCATCAAGGCACACTATCGATCACGGGATCAGGTCACAATAATGAAAACCTGCGGGTTTCAGATCTTTAGTTGCGGAAGAACAAGTGTCATTCTTAGTTTTAGGGGCCTCATACTCCTTATACACTTTTTCCCCTAATGTAAATTTTATCGGCTCCCTGAAAACAGGGCCATCATATACGAACGTATGGAATTCTCCGTTTTCCCCACAAGGATCTACATTTTTGGGCAGGTCTTTAAGAAAATCATGATCTATTGTCCTCCCGGCAAAGTCAGCGGCGAGGACATCGGCCTTTACGCATACTACCACCGTTTTATAGCCGAGGTCTATAAATTCATGCACAAGCCTTCGGGTATCTTTTTTCCAAAGGGGAAAAAGGGCCGTAAGGCCTACTTCCTTCAGCCGCTCCTCACGGTATTTACGCAGGTCCTCCAGAAAGATGTCGCCAAAAATACTGTGAGTGATCTTTTCCTTTTTCAAGTCTGATAGTA
>Ga0224506_10003259_pt1 | contig 10784 bp, 9 predicted proteins | sample SF_Jan12_sed_USG_2_FD_169108 | JGI IMG/M metagenome (GOLD analysis project Ga0224506, IMG submission 169108) | Sediment microbial communities from San Francisco Bay, California, United States - SF_Jan12_sed_USGS_8_1 | ecosystem: Environmental > Aquatic > Marine > Sediment | place: USA...
AGTTACATCAGTTAATTTTTGACTGCCGTTATCATTTTCGGTGGTGACAGTTAGTGTATATGTACCTGTTAAATTGGAGGTTTCTGCAAAAGCAAAGGTTATCAAGGTTTCATCATTTGCAGTTGCTGAACCAGGGCTAATTAGTGCAGTTACGGTATTAGATACAGTCCCATTAGTAAAAGTAGCACCTGTGATTGTCACATCGACATTAGATTTCAATTTAACAACAATTGTAATGTTAAAGATATTATCTTGATTTGCACTTTGAGTAGTTAATTGAACTGTATATTCATCACTACCTTGGTTCATTAAGGTCCATACTATAGCGACTCCTGCTACAGTCAGAGCAATAAGTAGTACAACGGCGACCACTGGAGACACAGCTTTTTTATAATTTTTAAATAACATATTTTCACCTTTTTAATTGATTTACCAACTTAATGATAAATTAATTTCATATTAAATTATTTCCTTTTGGTATAAAAACTTAGTTTAAGAATATTTACCAAATAGAAAATTATTCATTGTTATGGTGCAATATTATTTAATACTGTCGCTGTTATATTATTTATTGAGTTTAATTTTATCTCTAACCTAGCAATATTGCAATCACCAATTTTGTATTTTATTTAATATCAATAAATTATACAGAATTACTATAGAGGAATATTTTTTAAAAGATTAAGGTGATAGTAATATGTGGTATGGTCAAATATTAGTAAGAGATATCAGCTAATATCTATACTTGAATCTCTGCAAACATGGGCAAGATTTAATTCAAAGAATAATTTAAGTCGGATCAATGAATTACGGAACTCATTACTTTTCGGTTCAAATATCACTAAGCAAGAAATCGATGATATTACAGAAAATATTGTTAATATAATTATTAAGTCAAATGATCAAAATTTGCTTTTGGAATTTTCAAGCTTTATTAGAGATGCACAGGAGAATTATTCAAATATCGATGACTCAATTGCAGAGACAATTTGATTATTACGAAATTAAAGGAATGGAAAAAAATCCGAATGAGAATGAAATTATAATAACTATAACATAAGTAAAAGGTATTTTGCTGACAGTATCTAAGGTTTCAGGCACATTATATTTCTCATGAATATACATAAACAAGAAAACTAGGATGATACTGGATCTAAACAGAAGTAGTATTACTAAATAAGTTATAATACTATGCCATCTTCTTGATACAATAGAGCTGAGCAAAAAACCTCCATTCGTACGAGAAACTGGAAGTAAATTTATGCCCGAAATATAGAATCCAATTAATGCTGCGACAGTTATTGGATGCATAACAAAACCTTCGGTACTTGACATATCTACACCAATGATGGATGCAAAATTTACAATTACCTTCCATCCGACGGGTTTATACGAACCAGAAACAAATGGTATGAAATTCTTTTGTACAGGATTATCAACAACCTCTCCTAGATTAAATGAATATATAATGGTCATTAATGATAAAATCCATGCGATGAGGGGACCCCAAAGCATTTTCCTAATTAGCTCCATTTTAGTAACAGAAATTTCTTTTTCATTTAAAAAATTACCCAAAGTCCCAAGATCAGCCAAAGGAGGAACGGGAATATAAAAAGGAGCTATTTTGTTGGGTTGTTTGAGAATAATAAGCATATACATATGTATATCCTTGATTATCATAAAAATAAGTACAACAGTGGTAAATAAATAGGAATGATATACAGTAGAAGGAGAGAATTGGAAACCGGATATATGGTACCCAGAATAGTCAGATTCATTTGATTGAGCATAATATTCAGCATATAGTATTCCTGAGAGAAATATTGTAATTAATGAAATAATAAAGGAAATTTTTGAAATTCTATTTTGGTTTGGATTTGTTTCAATAAATGTAAAGGTTATTTCATATAGATTTGAAAAATTCTTATATTTTTTTATAATTGGAAATAATCCAGCGTAGATATCTTTACTCGCCTCGATAAGTGAATTAAATTTTTCTACGAAATTACTTTTCTCTGCTTCAACAATAAATCTTGGTGGTGCTTTATTTACTACATATCGAATGGTAAAATTTCTTTCGATTATAGATTTTAAATCATTTAAACTAAATGTAAAGATAACTCTTCCGTTTTTTTTGATATGAAACATATTACGAACTTCATTTTCTTTCATATCCTCTTCTTTATTTTTATAATAATCATCAGATACGAGTAATTCAGCATTACAATTGGAACATTGACCGGTCTCTGTTCTTGTATTACAATTCCAGCAAATTACAAATCTTGATTCAGTCACTTTCCAAATTATTTTTTATGATCGTACTATTAATACTATGTAATCTGAACCATTAAATTTGATGTACAAATTGCTTATTTGTTTTTAAAAATAATTTCTTGAATGATTGATTTAAACCAATTTATTTTAATTAGTTTAGTGTGAATATGTGTTAAGTGATAAAAAATGAGAATATTCTAATTCGATTACCTAACATATCTGATTTGGAGGATATAGTTAGTATTAATAGAATTAGCCTACCTGAAAATTATTCAGTTGCACATTTTGTAGAACTCATTAACTCATGGCAAGATACTAGTTGTGTTGCATTATTGGATAATAAAGTGGTTGGTTATATATTAATGAGAATTGTAGGACCTGGATTTTTCACTTTAAATAAATCTCAGAAATCAAAAGGTCATATAATTTCAGTTGCAGTATTACCGGATGCAAGAAGAAAAGGTATAGGAATTAAAATGATGAAATTCGTAATGGAGAAAGCAAAAAATATAGCTTTAGTTAATGAAATAACATTAGAAGTCAGAGAATCAAATTACGAAGCAAGAAATTTATACAAAAAATTAAATTTTATTGATGAAAAAGTACTCAAACAGTATTATTCAGATGGTGAAAATGCAATATTAATGAAATTGAATTTATAATATATAGAATAGTTAAATTGAATGTATAAGACCTAGAATAGTTAAATTGAATGTATAAGACCTAGAATAGTTAAATTGAATGTATTAGATATAGAATAGTTATTTAGTTATAAAAAAAGAACTACATATTTTAAAATCACTAAAGTATAGAATAGATATGGAAAATAACTTTGACCAAAGCACAATCACAAATAATATACACAAATTCAAACCGGAATTGATTGATGAAATAATGGCATTGATAAATATATCAAAGGATGTATCACCTCTTACGGATATAAATCATATACAAAAACAATTCAACCTTAATCTTCACTATCTTAAAACCCCGGTAGAAAATATGTGGACACCATATCGTAACTTGATTAGAATTATTGCAAAAATTGCGAATTCCAATTTTCCAAATAAAATCAATTCAATTAATCTCGAATCAATGGCTTGTGGTTGTGATTTCTTCAAAGGAAGAATTAAGATAAATGATGACAATGGTTTAGATTATTATGGAGAATACAAATGGCAATGGACTGCATTTCGAGGGTATGATAAAACATTTGATAAATTTACTAAATTTCCTAATTTAATATAGGATTAAAATATCAAAATTACTTAAAAGAATAGTCTAAAGAAATAGTTGGTAGCTCGTAATGATCCAGAGGCCATAAGTAAAGTCATTATTAAGGCCCAATTTTCAAAAAATACGGCAAATGTAGTAGTAAGAATTAAAGCACCAGCACCAATCATAGCTATTCCAGCAATCATACAAATGAGCTTACTAAAAACTGATTTGTATCCTAAACTTGAGAATAACATAAATAAACCGGATGCAGCAATTATTGCACCTAAAATCATGAAATTGGTTTCTAAATCAGATACTATTCTGTCTGATTGTGGTTTTGGATAATAAAATACATATACAAAAAAGCCAGAGACTGCAGCAAAACTAAGAAAATCTAATAAACCTAAAAATTTATTTCGTTCCTTTTCAGTTAGCCAAAGAATAAACGAAATCGCAGCAACTGCACCTAGAGGACCAACAACAAATAATATAGAAGTACCATATGTAAGACTGTTTATAATATAGACAAGATTTGGAACTGTAGACCCATTTGTTAATGCATTTATAACATCCTGAGGCATGAAACCCTCGACTCCATGTAATACCATATTATATGAACCCCATGCAAATAAGGCACAAGTAATTAAACCTAAGAATGCTGCAAAACGAGATTTTTGCTTTGAACTTGTATCTGCTTCTCTTGTTAGATTACTAGCCTGTTCTATTGAAATTCCTGCTAATTCTTGGTATTGTTTTTTCAGCTTCTTTTCATATTCAACAAGTTTAGCGTGGCTTTCAATATTTTCTTTTGACTTATTTTTCTTCATCTCCTTTTCTAGATCAGCAATATCTTTTGCAACCTGATCTAAATCCAATCTAAGTTTTGTCCGTAAACGTTTAGTATCTTCCACGTTATTCATATATTTTTTTTAAATATATTATTTCTCCTGTATTTGTTTAAAGATGCGCGGAAAAAATTTTATTTCTAGACTTTTGAACCAAAACAATTTTTATTTCGATGATTAATAAAAGTACAAAATCAAATTCAAACTCAAATTTATTTCATATTTTAAACAGAGAAAATAATAAACAAAGATCAAAATGAAAGTATCAGGTATATGAAACTTCAAGAGATGATTTATCAGTATCAACAAGAAATAATAGGTTCAATGATATTTAGAGTGGATGTATGTATAGGTTGATATTATGGATCATATTGACCTAGCAATCCTTCATCAGTTAATGAAAAATTGTCGTGTAACGAATAGAGAAATAGCAAATGTGACAAATTTATCAGTAAGTGCAGTTCATAAACGAATAAAAGCATTAGAAGAAGAAAATGTGATTATTGATTATACTGCCAGACCGAGCATTACCGCATTAAATTGTATTCCAGTAGTCATCATAGGTAAATCACGATCAGATTCAATGGAGGAAATTAAGAATAAAATTGGGAATCATGAAAATGTATTTGCACTTTCAATAGCAAGCGGGAATTATCTCTACATTTCCATATTGCTACGCAATCTCTCAGAATTAAGAGATGCGGTTACTACAATTACAATACTTGGTGATATAGATGAACCTATTGTAGGTATTGTTAATGAAGGTTTCAAAACTCAATCCAAGCGTTTTTCGGAGATAGAACGTAAAATATTAAAGACAATAAGTAGAAATGGTAAAAAATCATATACCGATATATCACAAGAAATCGGGTCATCTGTAAAAACTGTGAAAAGAATTATTGAACGAATGATAGAAGATGATTCTGTTACATTTACAATTGAGTGGGCTCCATTATATAGAGAAAGTTTTGTTTCAGTCATTCATATAAATATTAATACTGGAGACAATATATTAGAAATACAAAAAGATATCTTCGAAAAATTTAACAAAAATATTATAATCAGTGCTATTTTCAGTAATATTCCTAATTTTATACTTCTTGAAATATGGACACAAACTCCCAGTGAAAACCAGTTAATAATTGAGAAACTTCAAGAGCAAGATTATAAAAATGTCACACCACATATCCTTTTATCAATATCTTGGTACAAATGCTGGGTGGATAATTTATTTTATATCGAATAAATGGAAGTGGTATAAATAGGTATGGTATAAACGGAGGTCATTTTTTCCACCACTCAGGATAAAAAACCGATTTCTGATTGGAATAGTTCATTCAATTTTTACTTAGTATTGAATAAAATTTTGACCAAAAACTTCTTGAATTTACTATACAGATCGATTTAACAAAATGTAATAGTAATTCATCTTGTTACCTTGTCATTGTCATTTCTATTTTTTGTCGTATTTGAATAACGAGATTTTATATTATATTTTGTATTTATATATCTTATACAAAAAATAAAAGGTGAATCCATTGAATTTAAGTGAATCTAACAAATCTTCAGTAGCAAAAGTACCAACCAAGAATAATATAATTTTCATTTCTAGACTTATAGGTTTGTCCTGGATAATAATGTTCTTTCTTGCAATTCCAACTGTTTTATTAATAATAGAAAAAATTATCGTAGATGGAAATATTGAGGGCAGTCAGAATAATATTAAAGAAAATAGAGGACTGTTTATTTTCGGATTTATACTTTACTTCATTATTCTAGTGTTAGATACAGGGATAGCAATCGGTCTTTATCATCTTTTTAAGTTTGAAAGGAGAAACATTGTAATTAGTATGGTAACCCTAAGATTATTGTATGTTTGTGCAATAGCCATTAGTCTAATCTTTTTGGCAACACAGAACATTCAAAATTATTTTCTTGGATTACCACTATCATATTCTTTCTTCATTATTCATTTATTTTTACTTGGATATATAGTGTATAATTCAAGTTATGTAGCAAAACCACTTGGCACAATTTTAATTATCTCCTCATTTAGTTATGTAATTACAATATTTGGTGAATTCCTAATTGATGAGAAATTATTATCCTTTTTATTACCCATTGCAATGATACCAGCAGCTTTAGCGGAAATTACATTTGGGATCTATTTATTAGTAAAGGGAAAGGAAATTGATGAAAAAATTACGGAAAAGAAATTGATATAATATTTATCGATAAAATATTTTCAATAAAATCAAATAGAATAAATAACTAAAGGTATTTCTTATTTTTAATTTATAGAGTTAATTAATGAGAAATTAAACTATTCTTGTTAGTTGATTAACCTTATTTTCTAATGTTTCTTTTGCATGAATTGCGCTTAGAGATTCAGGATTATATGATAGGAACCAATTTCTTTTATCTTTGTGATAATTTAAATATTCACCAGTTTCCAATTGAGATACCAGCATCCTGGCAGAATCAGAGAATAAATTATAAACTTGACTATTTTCATCTATTCGTCTCAATCTAAAGAGAGCTAGTTCAGAATTAGATACAACCCATGGATCGAATTCAGGTACTTGTGAAATAGATATTAAGTATAAACCGAATTTACGACCTTCAGAAGTTACATTTCTAACCCATTGATCTCCAGATAACCTTTGAGCTTCTTCAGTCACCATTATAGTCTTTGGCGGAAGTTGTTCATGAATTGCCATCTGTAAAACATATTTGATAATTGTTGAAACAATGGTTGTTGCAATATATGCATCGTCCATAACAATCCACATAGCTATAATTTCACCAGATTTTATTGGTAAAACGCTTTCCTGCTCTTTTGCTACTAAACCCTCAATAGTGTCAATTACAAACCGAGATATTGTAGGTCTAGTTTGCTCCTCATATTCTTTAATTTTATTGGCTAAATCCTCTGCTTTTGATCCTTCAGATGAAAATAATTTCTGCTGATCTTGAATAAATTGTTGAGCTTGCTTAAAGGTATCTCCTATTTCTTCAACACCGAAATATATAGTTGTTTCAAGTTTTTTCTCCCCTCCAATTTGAACAATATGATCTGCTATGTCAGAATATTCAAAGTGGTGATCAAACACAATAACAGCGGTATTTTGTGCTCTTATATTTTCTTTAATAATATGTTTGGTTAGAGTTGTTTTACCTACTCCTGTTTGACCTATTACGGATAAATGAGGAGAACCTGCGGGATTTGCCCCTAAAATAGGTATCTCACCAACAGAAACATCTAATTCAAGTTTTTTACTCTTAAGGAATTTTTTCAACAGATCTTCCAATTTTTGAATATTTGGATCATCCATGATAGTATATGGAACAATTCTCGATTTCACATGAGATACTTGAGCATTATTAACTTCATCACGATGAGTTGCACGAATATATGATTCTAATGCCATGAATCGATTATCTAGATAATCTAGATTTGTATCTGAAGCTTGTTTTAATTTTCTTAATAAGGAAATACCATCCTTCATAAAACTAGCTCCTTTATTATAACGATCAATCATTATTCCAAGCAATTCTAGAAAAGCCTTATAAATTTCATTAGATGCTTTATCAGGATCTAATTTTTTACTTAACCACCCTTTAGATGATTGAGATTCCGAAATTTGTTTTTTCAATTCTTCAATTAATTCTTCTTCTCTCTCTTTTGTAAATTTCAAGTAACGGATACAGTGTTCCACATATCCTTCAATCAATAAATTAACCATAATGTTTAAAATTTGTTCAATCCATTCAACACCTAAAGCAAAATCCAGTGCAGCGACTCTTGAGGCGGTAGCACCAGTTAAATCTAGATTTAACATCTCAAGTATTCTTGCTTGATAATGTCTTGCATATAAAATGTAAAATGGACCTAATTTTGAATAGTATGGAGCCTCAGGATCACCTCGATCGACAACCACACCTAATATCTTTTCTAGTCTAGCTAATAATTTACGGGACTCATTAATCTTACCTACTCCTTCATAATGAAGAATTGCTTTTTCATATTCATGAAACCCAATGATAAAGTCAGTTGCATTACCTTGACTTATTCCAGTACGAAGTTTTTCTTCAGCTTCAATAGCTAAATCAGTGACAGTTTTACCTGAACTTAGACTCAAAAATACCCACCGATAATAAAGTTAGATATTTGGAATTATTAAAGATTTAGTCTTTAATGTATTTACCTAAATTAATTGATAGATTATAATATTCAATTTCCAACATAAAATTACTAGCGTCTTTATAACGAATTAATATTGAAAATATTGGCAATTAAATCTAACAAGAAATATTTGATATTTTTAGAAATACCGCCAAATCAGAAACTAATTCTTATTTTGCCTTTGTCCAACCTTTGTGACCACAATAACTACAAGTATATAATAATCTCTCATTTTGTAGATTTATATCATCCCTTCTTGGATTTAACATTTGACCACAATTTTTACAAAGATTTAGACGTCTACCTTCTACTTTATCTAATTTTACTTGCCAAGGTCTCTTTGAATATTCATTTGTTGTTTGGAAATCAGTTATTCGTTTTTCAATACAATCTTCACAAATTACGGTTTTACATTCTTCAAATAATTCTTTAAATGGGGTACGATTACAGGTTATTGTTAAAATAAATTTTGTAGGATCATATTGACCTCTGGACAATAGTAAACTGGGATCAGTTTCTGCACTTGATAAAATGTTAAATATTGATTTATCAACGAAATTTGATTCAAATTGATCAAAAAATTCATTTTCTGCAGTTATTCTTTTTTGTCCAAGGTCTTCAGCCATTGATCTAAGACGCATTGCAGGTGCTTTTGGGAATAATTTCGAGAGTGTATGCATGATTTCAGGTTCTGACTGCTCCGTTAGCCGAACCATAATTCTTCTAGCTAGTTCTTTATTATTATCAATGTTTAAATCTAAATTATCACTCATTAGTCTACAAACTCTTTATATCATGTGATGTATAAAATATTGCGGAAACATCATATACAAATTAATTTTTATGCACCGAAATTAATATTTTTAATAGAATTAGATGAAATCTCCCGCTTCAATTTTTTCTGGTAAATAATGATTTGTTATAAATTGTGGATCTCTCGCATTTAAAGCCTGTATTTCAGCTTTTACACCTAAGTCAAGCAGGGTTTGAATCTGATTTCTCCATTGAGGTTTTCTCTTAACAAATTCCTCTTCTAGGAGTAATTTTGTCCTTCTTTCATCACTTTTTGTCATTTTTAAATGCGTAGATTTGGGAATTCCAAATCCAGAATCCTCTAATAAATCAGAAGGTAAGAGTCCAAGCCATTTTATATTTGGTACTGCTAGATTAGACGCCTCAAAACTTAAAGCCTTTGAACCAACAGAATATACACGCAAAATTTCAAAACCATAGATATCCGCGTCCATTATAGCTAAAATTGGCAAATTAAGCTCATCATTTATCTTTTTAAGGAACATACGAGTTGCCATATCAGGTTGACCCTTTGCAGTAACTAAAATAGAGGGTACATAATCATAAAATTGATCCTCTGCTAATCTATTAAAGACCGCATCTTTCTCAATAATTAGCACGAATTCAGCATCACTCTGTAAATTATCAATATCATCAATATTTGGACTTATTGATTTTCCACTTCCAATTCGCTTACAATCAATATAATCACCTTTTTCAGTAAATTCTAAGTGACCCACCACAATACCTTTTGAAGAAGCAGTTACATTCATAGATGGTCTAGTTACCTGCAACATAGCTCCAATATCCTCTATTAAACTATCAGATGTATTTTGAGTTTCAAATGAATTAACATCCATATAAAATAAATCACGCTTTGTGCTATGGATGTCTCTGGATAGAACTTCATGAATAATTTTCATTAGTTGGGTTAACTGTTGTACTGACTTAACTGAAGATAAACTCCTAAATTGCCTAGCCACTCTTTGCTTTCCAAGTAAAACCAATTCCGTATCCTCATCAAATCCAATATTATCACCAGTTCTACTCGGAATAGAAAAAGAAACATTTGATGGATCTCTTAAAGCATCATTCAAAAATTGTCTAGCTATATTTACCAATCTATTTTTCGTAGTTTCTGCTTCTGTTGTTTCTACGTGAAGTACACCAAAAGGATAATCAAATTCCTGAGATTGCTTTTCTCTTAAAACTAATTCAGATATTTTTTTACTATCAATTACTCTCTTTATATCAATTTGAAGTCCTTTTCCATTGAAAGGATATGTATCTAAAATTGCTTTATCATCAGGTAGTGGATACCACTTTTTATCACTTCGTAAAAATACTAAAAAATTCAAATTTGGTAATTCAAATTCATCTCTTAATTGTTTCTTAAATTCATTTACCGTGATATCTAATTCAATCTCTAGTTTCTTTTGTATAGTTGGTAAAAACACAGAATTTCTACA
>Ga0224506_10003260_pt1 | contig 10783 bp, 8 predicted proteins | sample SF_Jan12_sed_USG_2_FD_169108 | JGI IMG/M metagenome (GOLD analysis project Ga0224506, IMG submission 169108) | Sediment microbial communities from San Francisco Bay, California, United States - SF_Jan12_sed_USGS_8_1 | ecosystem: Environmental > Aquatic > Marine > Sediment | place: USA...
CATCCTGACACCGAATGAAGCAGAGGCAGAGGTACTCAGTGGTCGCAAAGTGACGGGTGTGAGAGCGGCAAAAATGGTTGCGGAAAAGATTAGGGAAAGTGGAGTAGAAAACGTCATCGTAACTTTGGGAAAGAATGGAGCAGTAATGGCGACAGAGGAAGAAACCGTTCATGTAAGGGGAATAGAAGTAAATACAGTTGATGCCACGGGTGCAGGAGATGCTTTTTGCGGAGCGTTGGCTGTGGCGATTTCTTCAGGGAAGGACCTGAAGGAAGCTGCGATGTATTCGAACTGTGCTGGGGCGCTAGCCACTACAAAGATCGGTGCCCAAGAAGCACTGCCTAGAGCCTCAGAGCTTGAGAGCTTCATGAAAAGTAAAGAATTGATATGACTAGGTTTGAAGAATAACCCTATTCATAAATAACTTGATAAATTTCTCTCCCAAGACACCTGTACACAAAGTTATGGGGTTTCCTACGCGCACCGTTTTTGGACGCAGATTTCCTCTTCTATCAGCTATAGTTTGACCTCTTGTATATTCACCTCTTGTCTCAACTTCTACAAAATACTTCTTCCTAGTCACTAAGCTTGGATCGATTGCAACTGCAACCGCCATTGGATCATGTAAAGCGAGAAAACCGAAAGAGGCCATATGACTTCTTGTTATTCTTCTAACAAGTTCTGCACCTTTCGTTTTTGCTGATCGCATCTTTTCGTATTCCCTTGGGGTTATCAATGCAGAAGGATCCATCGTGACATCCAAACCAACTGCCGTGATGTGGAGGCCAGATTTCAAAACAATCATAGCCGCTTCTGGATCCGAGTATATGTTGAACTCTGCGGCTGGAGTGACGTTTCCAAACCCATATTTGGTAACACCAAAGGCTCCACCCATCATTATCAGTTGCCCAACATTCTCTGCTATTCGGGGCTCCTTCAACAATGCAAATGCCAAGTTAGATAATGGTCCTGTTGTTACAATAGTCAATTCGCCCTCCTTCGAACTCAGAACTTTCTCAATCATGAGATCAACGGCATGCTTCTTACTTAGTGGCTGTTTTGGTTCCGGCAGATTTGAATCTCCGAGGCCGTCTTTTCCATGAACCGCCTCGGCTGTCGTCAGTTCTCTAGATAATGGCTTGGATACCCCCTTTGCAACCTCAGGCTTTTTCTTCAAGTCAGGCATGCTTTCGACAATCTTCAGAGCGTTCTTGCTAGCTTGGTCCACATGTACATTTCCGCTGACTGTAGTTATGGCTTCGACTTGGAGTTCAGGAGAGCGCAGGGCGAGGATTATAGCTAAGGCGTCGTCTATTCCAGGATCCATGTCTAGGATAATTCTTTGGACCATTCTCTCACCAGTGTCAATAACACGTCAAATCCGTGTTCCTGCTTTCCCCCGGCTTGTTCTTCAAATAAACTAGGTTCTGGATAGCATGGTCCTCTTAATTTCTGTTCCCTTCTGCAATGCGACCGCTTCAATGTGCTCTTCTATGCCTGAAGTCCTAATCTTCCTCTCCAGAACCTCTTCAATCTGGAATACACCTGCAGGATTGTTCATATTGACTAGAATTCGAACAGGCTTTCGATTACCCGGTTCAATTTCAACCTTTGTGATGGAGAGAGCAGAGAGGGAGTGGATGTCCACTTTTCCTGTTTTATAGGGGATCCTAGCCCTTCCTTGGGCCATGTCTGTTCCATCGGCCACTTTGGCAGTCCCTGCTTCCACGCTCAGGCATCTGACTTCCTCGTCGTGGGAGAAGATGGCGTGAAGTATTTCGGACTTCAACCGTAAATCGAGAGCGTCTTCTCTAGGATAGACCTTCTTCAGAAGCCTGTCAAGAATAGGACTTGCAATAATGCAGCCGTGAATGTGATGGTCAACCCGGTGGACAACATTTCCTATATCATGAAGGTAGGCTCCGCAGAGCACAATTACTTTTGCGTCTTCAAGAGAGCATGCACCATTGGCGACCGTTGTGGGAGTGACTTTCCCTGTGAGGATGCCAAAAATCTCTAAGGCGCTGCCGGAGGCGATCTTTGAATGGACGGGGCCGTGGTCATTATACATTAGACGCTCGACGGCCATCACATTCGCCATGCGAAGATAACCTTGGACCTCGTTGTCGCTTTCTAGCAAACCAAACATTTTCTCAACTTTGGGTTCGTCCAGATGAGAATTTATGAGGTCAGACGATACTACTACCATTTGGTCACCTCCTTAACACAATAACGATGCTATATAAAAGATTGAATAAGTGTTAGAATCTCGCCTTAGACTGGAAATCAAAGTGGTCGAGAGCGTTGTCAGAGCGAGAGTGTCGGCGTTTCACCTTCGGACAAGTATCTCCAAGGAAGGGCCTTATCCATGTACGTTGGTGGGTCTGTTTCACGTATGGTTAACCCATCCACATCTATAACGTAGATTACATGTAGGCGCGCGTTCCTTATTTCAGTATAGCTTACCGGCGGGTCGGTGTAGTATAGATCGCAGAGTTTCTTGACCTCTTTTAGCTCTTTTTTGCTTCTATCCCTCGGAGCTTTGGCAAGGGCTGGTGGAATCTGCATAACATAGTGAACTGGGGTTCCAAGACCAAACTTGTCTGCGTAGTTGCTGTACCGAGCTATTTTGCTGGCTATTCTTGCCTTGCAGTAGGTCATTGGATCTAAAGCGTGTTCTGGGGGTACGAAGCCTGTCTCAACTTCAATGACCAACGTTCCATACCCTTTTACGCCATACAAGTCGCATGTTAAACCCCCGTCCGCAAGGCGCTCAACGTAGACATCGTATCCTTTGAGTATGAGATGTTTGGCACACACAAGCTCCATAACGGTGTGGTTGATCTTGACCACGTTTTCCTGACGGAGCTGGATCAGCGCGTCTCTTAAGGCGTTAAGTTTCTCCTTCATGGTTTCGTTGACGCCGTCTTTCAACCTTGCCAATAGTAGATCTAAATCTCTCTCGAACACTCCCATGCTTGAACTTCCCGAAGAGGCTTTAGGAACCCTGTCTTTCAAATTTTATCGACAATTCCATTAAAAATACTGGCGAAAAAATTTATATGGGCATATATATGAGACAGTTATACACCCAAGCTGAGGAGCATGCTTGGATGGGTTGACAAGGCGAGGTTGACTGCCAACTGTCCCTAGGAATGCCTTGCGCGATAGCATCAAACATGGCTTCTCGAAGGACGGAAGGTCGGCCAGCTGAACTGAGTTGTCCCATTTAGGCTTAGGCTCGGCTTGGGCTCTTTTATTTTTGTGCAAGATCAGTAAGCGGCGAACAGTTGGTAAATAGCACTTATGAGAGGATTTGTCTGGCGACTTTCATTCCGTATTGCTGACACATCTTGGAGACTTCCTCCTCTCTGTCACCTGATGCCCTGATGATCCCAGGTATCATCTTCATCTTGTGATGGAGGCCAAACGCTAACTCCAGCATTCTAATGCAATCTTTACCATCCCTTCGCGTTCCTGAGGATGTAAAGCAACCGCCAACCTTATCTGTCAATTGACGCCTCTTTCTATAGAGGGCTATCGACTCATCGATGAGTTTTTTCACCCGCCAACTGACATTGCTAAAATATGTGGGAGACCCTATCACAATCCCATCAGCTTCAACTAGATCATTAAGCCCGCATTCCTCAATCCTTTTCGCCTCTGCCTCAACTCCTAGCCGTTCAGCTCCTTCACCTATTTCCTCAGCCATCCTTTTGGTGTGGCCTGTTTCAGTATAGTACGTGACAAGTAGCAGCTTCATGGTCAACCTATTCACCTATCTCGAACAATATGTGAATCTTTGTTAAAAGACCTCATTCCCCTTGGCTTTCGCGTCTGTGAGTCGGTTATGAGCCGTGTAGCGGAAAGATGGTTTTCTTCACATCTTTAATTGTTTTCCGAACCTTCTCGAAAATCCTTGGATCTCGAGTCTTTACGTCCTTGTCGAAGAGTGCTCGGTACATCTCCTCGTTCTTCGGCGTGACCCCCGCTACTGTCATGAACATCACCGCCCAGCATCTGGAGACGTTGGCGGGTTCGTAACCTCCGCCACCGAATACTAGATATCTTCCGCCAGAGAATTCGTGTGCTAGATTATGGAGAGTGGAGCTGACTTCCACGTAGGATTTGGTCGTCAAGGATAGACCCACTAAGGGATCCTGATAATGAGTGTCCACACCGAACTGGTTCAGCAGGATTTCCGGCCTATATTTCTCAATTAAAGGCGGTACTATCTCGCTGAATGCTTCAAGATAGGCTTCGTCGAAGGTTCCCATTGGCAGAGGCACGTTTACAGAGTATCCCTTGCCCGCGCCTTCACCAACTTCGTCAATATCGCCAGTTCCGGGATAAAACCTCCCAAAAAGGCCTCCGCCATATCGGTGAAGAGAAATTGTGAGAATCGGCTCTTTGTAGAATGTCCACTGGGTCCCATCCCCATGGTGCCCATCCACATCAACGATTGCGATCCGCTTCAAACCGTGCCTTTTCTGGAGATGTCTGGCTGCTATGGCAACATCGTTGAAGACGCAGAAGCCAGCAGCGCTGTTCCTTGTTGCGTGGTGCAGGCCTCCACCGACGTTAAACGCGTGGTTGACATCACCACTCATAATGAGGTTCGCCCCTAGTATTGAACCTCCAACCTTCGCGCATGAGGCCTCATAGATTCCCTTTCTGGCTGGTGTATCGCCGTAATCGAGGTGGCCAGTTCCCTTCTCACACATCCTTTTCACTCGCTGGACGTACTCTTGTGAGTGGACTAACATTAGGTCCTCTTCGCTGGCATAATCCGGCTTGTAGTGTTTGACCTCTTCATTGAATACTCCCAATTTTTGGAGCAGCTCAAACGTGTCCTTGTACCTCTTTGGCTTGAGAGGATGGCTTGGTCCGAAGTTGTAATCCAGATAATCCCCATGGTACAGAAAGGCAGTCTTGTCTGTCATGTCCATCACTCAGTTCTTATTGTTAAAACCCTTGTAAATAAGACTACTCGGCATGCGCGCGTTAGGAACGAGAATAAGCTCAATGCTTGCAGTACCACGCTACAGTATTGTGAACACATGCTTTCATTTTTAACTAGAATTGTCAATATCCTTGGTGAGATTAAAACAGAATGCCTGGGTCTTTACGTAAGATTTATCTTGCTCTGAGTCGTTTCTAGGGATTCAGACTGTGTATATGCATCTTAGGTGTAATGATAAGATGCCGAGAACTTTGCGAGGAGAAGCCGTGCCGAGAAAGAACATACGCATACCAAAGCCGATGATGGACAAGGTGGAAAGAATCGTCGAAGAACATCCGGAACTGTACAACAACCGTCAACAATTCATCGAAGCAGCGATAAGAGAAAAAATTGAGAAGTATGCGCTCCTAAAGCCAGATGAATAAGATACGCCAGCAGAACTCAAAAGGTCAATACGGACAGAGATGCAACTGCCAATCACGAATTGCGAGAAGATGAGAGGCGTATGAGAAATGGCTAAAATTCTCATCTCCTACAGAATCCTTCCAGCAGAGGTCACAGTCGATCTAGAAAGATTGAAAACGAAAATTAAAGAAAAACTACCAGAGTACTCCTCGGTCCACAGGTTCGCTGAAGAGCCTATAGCCTACGGTCTGACAGCACTGATTGCACACATAATCATCCCTGAAGACAAGTCAGGCGTATTGGAAGATCTAGAAAAAACTCTCCAGAAAATCAGCGAGATCAGTCAGATAGAAACCCTGACAATCCACAGATTCAGCTAAGTTTTTCAGAGTCTATTTTCGTTTCCGAGAGATATGCTCGCCATAGTGGCAATCGTTCCGAAATAGACTGTGGAACGTGCACGAAACCAACAAGCCAAGCAAATAGGTTTTCCACTTTCTAAAGATTTTTTCGTCGCGAGTTAAATATCAAGAGTCTGCGCATGCACATGTTTTTTCAACATAGGCTGCCATCTGATTGAAAAAGGGAAAGTTGGCTAAGCTCGTAAGAGCTGGCTACAGGTGTTCTTGGACTTTGAAGCCCACGTTTATGTCTCTTGAAATTCCCTCGCCGCCCAGGGTGTCTTCGTACAAGTAGTAGGGCTCTTTCTCTGTCATTCCACCAAATTTGAAGTACAGGATACCGTAGACCCAGTACTTTCCTACTATCTCTGGCGTGAAACTCACGGAGACCGTGACCTCGGAGGGTACGATTTCTTCCCCTACCCAAGTGGCAGGGTCAATCCAAGCTGTTTCAGTCCAGTACTCGTTGACTCCACCCATCTCGCTGCGCACTATGATTTTTGCTTCCACCCAGGCACCCATGAAACCGTAGTTCAATATCCTGCTGTACAGCGTCTGCTCCATATCTGAGGAACCTACGACCCATTCTGGCCAAACGCCAGAAGTCCCGTGGGCCCCTCGCCTCCGAACGTAAAGCTCTGGTCCGCTCAGCTCACCTATTCCTGTGAAAACGGTGAGATGTGTGACATTCGCCCACACGTAATTCGCTGCTGTGTTTACGCCCGAGTTTGGTATCAGAGTCCAGTTGAAAGTCGTGGGGTCCCAGTAATACATCATTAGTGTGGCTTCGTTCACGGTTATTTTGCTCTCGTTGTAATAGAGCTGGATGTAGGCCCAGTCGACGGGCGGACACTTAGTAGTTAAGTTAGCGAACAAAGCTATTGCCGCGGACCCCAGCGTAACTGCGCGCGTAAAGTTTGCTACGATTGTTGCACTTGTCACGTTTCTAATGAATAATGTAATTGCCCCGGCTGATGCAAGAGTAACATTCACACCTAGAGTCGTGTTTATAAATACTGATGCCCCTAGGATGCAGCCATACCTACAGCCGATCGCTGCACTAGTATCATTCCAGTTGCAGGCCATATTGCACTGGTTGTTATCACCTGAGTTCATATCGGCATCAGAGATATCGAAGTACATTCCACTTATTTGATTGTTGAAGCAGAATCTGTTGTTATCTACAGTGTTGCCTATGCTTCCTGGATCAGAAATGTACAGACCGTGCTGATTGTTGAAATCTGCAGTGTTGCGAGTCAATGTGTTATTGCTCGAAGCATTATTCAGACGAATGCCATACAAGGTGTTATTGTTTGCAATGTTGTTTCTTATGGTATTTCTGGATGAGGTGTAGAGGTCTATTCCGTATCGGCATGAAGACAGGGCATTTCCTTCTGCGAGATTATTGTTTGAGTTGATGTCGAAAGCGATTCCCCAGTCATATGAAGACACGTTGTTGAGTTTTATCTTATTACTTGTTGACGCCTCTACCCAGATGCCACTACCGCCTGGAACAATGGTTGTTGAAGACACGGAGTTATTAATTATTGTATTGTTATATGCTCCAAGTATGTGAATTCCATTAGTGAACTTCGACACATTGCAATTCTTTATTGTAACATTATCAAAGGTATTTAGGATACCGTCCCCGGACAAGCTTCCAATCATCGGTACTCCATTGCAGTCTAGGGTAATCCCCGGCACTCCTATCTCTAGTCCGATTCTTTGAGAGGGTCCTGTGCTGAAATCAGAACTGTTTAGCGTACGGCTTTGTATTAGAACATCACCGTATTGGCAGGGAGTCGTGCTGTTGCAGAATGATCTTGGATACTTGCTCAATAGTCCGTTTAGTGCGTTTGTACATACGGGCCCAAAGTAGAAGTTTGATAGAGTTCTCATCAAATCGCCTCCAGCGTCGTCGCCTCTATACCAGTTACTGTACGTGCATCCTCGAGTACAATTGAGAGTTACATTCAGCGAGGCCCATCTAGTACAAGGCTGTGCATCACAATTCGGACCGTCGGGTGCAGTGGAACTTGTGGCGGTGCTGTTATACTCATCATGAAGACTCCCAAAGGAGTGCCCAAATTCGTGAACCATTGTCTCGTTACCAGGTGGTTGTGGTGGATCAATACCTGAGTAGGTTACAGCATAACTAGTTAGTCCTATAGGAGTTCTATATCCACCCCCTCCATATCTGTTGCTATTAAAAAGCACTATTACCTCGTCTGCTGGGCACTGTGTAGCCAAGTTTACAACAGCAGTCGAACTACAACCGATTAGTCTTGGTATGCCAGTATAGTTATATTGGCAACCCAAGTTTCGCGATTCATTAACCCAATGAATGTTGATGCTTCTATTGTGGGTATTGAATGGGGCAACTGACAGAAGTGTACTTTGGTGTGTATTGACATCTGTTGCAAACTGGGGTAATTGAGCAGTTGTATAGTTATGTCCTACAAAGACTATGTCAAATAAAAGAGAAGATAATCCGTTATTAACCAGTGTATTGCAGTTGCTTCCTCCTCTTTCTGGAATGCCCTCTACACCTACACTTAAAGCCAGAGTATCATCCGGATAATATAAGTTGATCCAGGCAGCATTTTCAAAATAGGGAATTATCAAGGTAAAATTAGTTTCATCGAATTCAACAGAACCACCAACAAGGGTATCTCCATCATGATAATCGTACTGCAAGACATTGGGAATGCCAAACGTAAATGTATATAAGATCTTTTCTGATTTAGAAATAACCTGAGCCTTGTGGCCTGACTCTGGTTGTATCCTCCTGTCTGGAGCAAAGCCAGATTTCTTATAGACATCTAGCACAGAGAAAGAACCACTATCGTAGTTTAACTCCAACATGAATATTCTGCCTTCAACAATAACTGTCATGGTATCGCTACCTTCCCATCCTGCGTCATCAGTTACAGTCAAAGTAACAACGTACACGTCAGAATGGGAATAAGTGTGAGTTGGTTTCACCCCAGTTCCAATTGTTGGGTCAAAAGGATCGCCGAAGTCCCATTCATATGAGATTATGATTCCATCCCAATCGTAAGATCCACTTCCATCAAAAGTCACACCCTCTCCGAGAAGCACGGTCTGATCAGGACCAGCATTAGCTACCGGCGGTTCACTCTCACACGCATCTCCTACGCCATCCCCATCAGAATCTAACTGATCAGGATTGAAGGCGTACGGACAGTTATCGATATCATCTGGTATTCCATCATCGTCAGGATCATCAAATGCGCGCACGGCGGGCCTTTGAACGACGAATACTGTTGTAACCAGCAGAGAAAGCAACATGATCGTGCCTTTGGGAAGCCGTGTCAATTTACCTCCCAAGTTCTTAGCTTTTGCAGAAGTCACGACGAGATAGAAGAACATGATGGCCAAAATAGGTGGACCCACTACTTTGAAGGAGCGCAGAAGCAACTGAATGGACTGAAGCATCGGTGAGGCAGGTATCGCCAGGAAACCTAAAGCCATCATTGCAAAGCCACCAACTAAACGCAACAAACGCTTATTCCCTTCACTCCATTCTCTAGCCTTCCCTATCGAAAAGAGGTTAGAATAAAGAAGCAGAGAAATCGTGATTAGCGGCAATACAAAGATGAAATTGTGGTAGAGTAGGATGGGAATCGCTTGAAGTCTTGTTGCATTATTCGCCAGCTGGCCAAGAATGAACAGGTAAGGTCCGCCAGTGCAGGGCAACTCGAAGCAGACAGCCGCAAATCCCATCACGAAAGCTCCTAACGGACTCGTTACACCCTTAAGCATCTTCATAAGCAACGGCTTCAAAGAGCGAGGAACCTCCATGACAAACCCGCCACGCCCGTACCAAAAGACATCCTTGAGATAGAAAACTCCAGCCAAGACAGCAACTAACCCAACCAGCAAGCTAAAGATGCTAGAGAAACCGCTAACCTGCACAAACGTGAACAAACCCAACCCAAACAAGAAATAGGCAATGAAGACAGAAAGACAGAAAGCCAAACCCACCTTCAAAGCCCTCTTCCTACGATTCGCAACAAGCATCCGAGCACCTATCAAAAATACCAAAATAGCAATAGAACAAGGACTAATCGCGTCAACTAAAGCCGCAACAGTAACAGTAAGAATAGAAAGCTTTCCCGCCGTGCTTACGGTTTCCTGATATAAGGCTTCTTGGCTTTCCACTTCCAAAGCCTCATCAACTAAAGAAATTTCTTCCATAGCCCTCTCTATCACTTCTTCAAGGCCCTCGAGAATCGGGCTGTCACCAACAAAATACATATCAGAAACAAAAAGCGTCGGAACACTCCTGCGCTCCAACGGGAGACCATGCGTGCTACAGTATTCATCAAAGAGTGGAAGATAACTTCTATTGTTGTAAACATCAAACTTGTGAAGCCTCAGAGGATATTCTTGCTCCATCTTAGCAAGAAAGGGCTCAACTTTAGCGCAGTGAGGACAACCATCCCCATAAAAGAAATATACATCCAAACTGTTTCCGTTCAGCATTGCAGAAGAATCATCTTGCTCAACAGAAGCAGACTTGGTCTCCCCCCCAAAAAACCAGGAAGCTACGAACAAACCGACCACTAACACAAAGGTACATAATTTCTTATTCAAACTCCAAAAACCTCCTCTCTCTCCGATGACAGGATATGTATTTGCTGGATATTTAAATTTCACGAACAAACTTCCATAGGTAACACATGCATGCACAAACTTGAGGGCATAATGTCACAACATAAGGTAGATCCGCATAAAAAAGAGCAGAGTCTGGTGGGATATCTCCAAGTGTTAGCGGTCCACAGATTCAGTTAAGGCTTTAGAGGATCAGTTATCGGTCTCTAGTAACATTTGATGTCTGAATCACCTATGAGATTACTTAACAATTCGCTAATTCAATGAATCTTCCGTCTGCTGTCCTGACGCAGTACATCCCAAAAGCGTTTATCAATCCGGATGAACATCAGTGGACCGCTGCTCTTAGAAACTTGCCGAGCCCTCTTGAACAGGT
>Ga0224506_10003261_pt1 | contig 10781 bp, 13 predicted proteins | sample SF_Jan12_sed_USG_2_FD_169108 | JGI IMG/M metagenome (GOLD analysis project Ga0224506, IMG submission 169108) | Sediment microbial communities from San Francisco Bay, California, United States - SF_Jan12_sed_USGS_8_1 | ecosystem: Environmental > Aquatic > Marine > Sediment | place: USA...
AACCAAAAAAGTCTGAGAATTGTGGAAGGATGTTCTTCAAAGGTCTAACATACTTGAAGAATACGTACCGATTGAGAAGTTAGCATCTCACACACGCAGCTGAAAAAGATAGTTTCCGAACTTGGCAAAAAATTCAGTCGATTAGGGCCCTCTTCAGCACGCATTTTCCTCTACAGCGTCGAAGAAAAACAGAGAGACCACAGGAGTAAATCAATAAGTTACCTATTATTTTCAGTTCACAAAGATTAAATTTGAAAAACTCGGATTGAAGTTAGGTTGATATCATGAGAGTGTTATATGTCTGTGGAAGTTTTAGGTTCCGACGCGAAATGAGTGAGTTGGAAGGAAGGCTCAAAGAGGAAAACATTGAATTTCGGATGTCTAAGAAAATTGGCAGTCGTGGCATTCTGGGATGTTTAGAGAAGATTGACGAGGCAGATGTTGTGTATGTGGTTAATCCGGATGGTTATGTTGGAAGAAGCGTTTGCGTTGACATAGGATATGCTTATGCAAAAGGCAAGCCCGTATACTGCATGTATCCAATAGATGATCCACCGGTTATGAAGATGGTGAAAGGAGTCTTATCCTCTGAAGAATTGATTAACTTTCTAAAGCATAGTAGCCATTCGAAAAATGAAAAGTCTATTTGAGGTTTGGTTCAAATTTTTCCCATCTGTCTATTTCAATGTCTAATTTTCTTTCAACTGCCTTCCACAAGTCAACTTCACAAACTTTTGCACAGGTAAAAGTGGTTATCACTATATCAGCCAGCTCTTCACCCAGCTTCTCTCTTATTTCCTCAACGTCATAGCTCTCTCTTCTAAAACCCACAAGCTTAAAAACCAAGTTTATTGCTTCACCTGTTTCTTCAGCTATCTTAGCAGCCTGAAAAACTGGATGCTTCTCTGAAGCCTTTTTATTAAAAAGTTCGAACAATCTTTCAAACTTTTCCTCCAACTCTATACAACTCCTTACTTCTGAACAGCGTTATTTCTGCATATTTAGCTTTTGTAAAAGTCTTTTTCTTTCCTGCTCATTTAAGTCAAGCAAGGTTCTCCATTTATCTAAATGAAATGTTTTATCTACTTTTTCTCCAGCCGGGCAATTGCTATAGCAGTAGCCACATAACATTATTTTCTTTTTAGTTTTTTCTCGAATCCAATAAACAAGTTGAACGCAACGGCTTCTGTCAAACCCTTTTGGTGGCGGCCATTCTTTGTTTATAGCGTTTATTGGGCAAAACTTGACACAAACGTCGCATTCTTTGCATGGGTCAAAGTCTTTCAAAGGTTTGTCTGGTTCTATTGAAGCGTCTGTGAGAACTACGCCAAAATTGACCCTAGGTCCATACTCTGGTGTTATCAAGATGCTTGGTCTTTCAAAGACTCCAAGTCCTGCTTCGTATGCTGCTAACTTGAAGGATAAGCGGGCAACTTTCTCTTTTTCATCTTTAAAGCCTTGTGGAATAATCGCATTATAGCCCTTGTCCTCGAGAAAGTTGGCAAGTTGAAGTGAAACCCAATCACGATAAATGTTAAACACTCTTGACTCAACGTCTCCTCTCTGGCAATAATCCAATGTAGTGTAATAGTCCAAACCAACATGCAAGGCAAAGACAACCACAGAATTACAATTCTTCATAACATCTCTCGGATGACAACCTTCCCTAGCATTTCTAAATCCTCGTTTGGGATCAGCAACTCCTACCTTAAAGGCGCCAAAGTTCTTTAGGAACCCTTCTAACTCGTCTTTCATAAGCACCAAACACCTATTAATCAAGAAAACCCCTTTTTCATTATAAATCGATTGTCTACTTAATGGGCAAATTTCACAACTGCACACTGTTAAACTGTGGAAAAGGAACCATCATTCTAGATTTAGGTGTTCGGCAATATTCACTTTCTGCATTTTCCCATTCTTATCTACTTGGAATCCAAGCATTGCACGGTCTGTCGCGTTTTTCTTGCTGTTAAATTCTATTCCGCAGTGCCCACATTCAATGTCTGATTCCATTTCCACAACATACCATGACGCATCCACATAATAATGTCCACACTTTGGACAACGCAATAGAGCCACATCCAACCAAGCCTTCATCTCGAATATCTCCATTCCAGCATTAGGGCAGCATAGTATTTTATAAGACGATCGCAAATAAGAACAGCAAAAAAGGTGTTAAACTTGCCGAAAATAAAAGTCGCTTTAGTGGGTGTTGGAAACTGTGCATCGGCGTTCCTTCAAGGCTTACAATATTATGATAAATGCGAAAAAGAGGAAGAATGCATTGGACTGCGTCATCTATTTTTGGGAGGCTTCCACCCTAGAGATATCCAAATCGTTGCAGCCTTCGACATTGACAGTCGAAAAGTTGGAAAAGACTTGTCTGAGGCCGTTTTCGCGCCGCCAAATAACGCCCCAAAATTAGTTAATGCCCCAAAATCCGACGTCACCGTGCTTAAGGGTCCAGTATTAGACGGTGTTGGTGAATACACGAAAAATGTTGTGCAGATAAGCAATCAGCCAGATGTGAACATCACAAATGCATTGAAAGAAAGTGATGCAGAAATTGTCCTCCATTTGCTTCCAAGTGGAGCTGTGAAGGCGTCTCAATGGTATGCAGAACAAGCGTTAAATGCTGGCTGCGCTTTCGTGAACGCCACGCCAACTTTCATTGCCAGCGACGCTGCATGGGCTAGACGTTTCGAAGGGGCTGAATTGCCGCTTGTGGGCGACGACTTGATTGACCAGGTGGGCGCAACAACATTGCATAAAACCTTACTGCAACTGCTTTCCATGCATGGTGTCCGCATTACCGAAACTTACCAGCTGGACGTTGGCGGAGGCACGGAATCCCTAGATACGCTAGAAAGGACAAGGGACGTTAAAAGAACTGTCAAGACGCGTTCTGTTGAGGCTGCTTTGCCCTACAAGGCTGAGGTGGTGGCTGGCTCAATGGATTACGTGGACTTTCTGCAGAACAGACGTGACAGCTACTTCTGGATTAGGGGATTATACTTCTGCAAGACGCCCATGCAAATAGATTTGAAACTTTCAGTAGTTGACGCGCCGAACGCTGGCTCCGTCTTGTTTGATGTAATAAGGGCTGTGAAAATAGCTTTAGATAAGAGGCTGAAAGGGGCAATACTTCCAATTTGTGCTTACGCCTTTAAGCATCCGCCACAAATGATGCCACTTGAAACTGCGGAGAAAATGTTCGCTGACTTTACCATGGAAAAAGCTTAAGCTAAGCGTTTATTTTTCCGCAAATTTTTGCAGTTCACGTATTATTTTTTCCTTTACCCCGCTCCGTTTCATCTTATCCTTCAACAAAGTTATAGTTTTCACCGGCGTTGGGTCTATACCTCGCATTACAGCCAAGTACACGCTCGTGAAGTCGCCTGTGCAGATTACGGATGACATTTTTGCTAATCTGCTTTTGCCAATACTCTGAACTTCGAAAACTTTCACTGACTCTTTGCATATCAACTCTTTCGTAGCTACGATTCTTTGTCGCATCGCTTCTGACTCATCATTGTCCCGAATGAAGATTACTGAAAAATATTTTGCAAGTTCCCTCACGGCTTCCCAACCGACAATCTCGTTGTGGTTAAGTTCGGGGAAAAACTCCCATTTTGCTGGAACCTTGCTGTTCTCATTAAACTGCGTCTTAACACGTTGGGCAACAGCACGATAAATCCCAAACCCATAAACGACTGGAACTGTCCCGCAAATGTTTGATGCCAATTTCTTGGAAAAGTTGCTGTTGAACAGTTTTTCAGGCGAGTTTGAATCACTAACTTGCCTTAAGATTTTGATGGTTTCAGAAATTTCAGAAGTAACATCTGAGACTATGCCAATTTTATTTAGCAATATAGGCAAGGGCATAAACAGATAGGGAAGTGTTGCGCGTGGAGCCATTTCAGAAGTAACACGCAAACATGGAACATTCAGTTTTTCAGCAAATTCATGCAGCACTCCTCCAGAGCTTATGCAAACAGCCATGCATTTCCGCTTAATAGCGTCTAGGAATGCGCTTAACGATTCTTCGGTTTCTCCAGAATAGCTGACAACAAACACTAGAGTGTTTTTGTTTGCATATGCTGGTAATGAATATTCTCGGCAAACTTCTATGGGAACGGCTATTTTGTCTCGTGCCCAGTCTTTTAGAAGCTCGCCGCCGATGGCGGAGCCGCCCATGCCGGCGACAATAATTGTTTTTGGTTTGGGATAATTGATTGAGACGGTTTTGGCTAGTTTTGCTGCTTTTTCGTAATGTTTGGGAGCTTCAACGCAAAAGGAAAGCATATCATTTTTGTCGATCTGCCTAATTTTTTTGGGGCTGTCTAAAACTGACGTTACCACTTTTCTTCACTCTCCACTATTTGTTTAGGCTTCCATTTTTTTCTACCTTTTAAGTAATGAATAATAGCATGTGATCGAATGTGAGTTTTTTTAAATAACGCTATTTTTATCTAAATCAAGTCGTTAATAAAATTTACAACTTAACAAGTTAGAGAGAGGTAATCCATGAACAAAATCGTTGGAATAAAGGCTGTCTCTTTTGACGTAGACGGAACTCTATGGGATTTTGAAGAAGTTATGCGCCACTCACTTCATTACGTTTTAAGGGAACTCAGAAAATTTGACTCAACTGCCGCTAGAATGCTTGATGTTGAGAAAATGATAGAAATCAGAGATAAGGTGGCTAACGAATTGAAGGGTAAGATTACAAATTTGGAAAAAGTTCGTCTTGAGGCTTTCCGACAAACTCTCAGGGAGGTTGGCAGACCGAATGATGCTTTAGCGTCTCATCTTAATCAAGTATTTTTTAAACATCGCTTTGAAGATGTCAAACTTTTTGACGACGTTCTTCCAACGCTTAAAGCATTACGGGCTAAATACACTATTGGCATAGTTTCAAATGGAACTGGCTATCCACATCAAAGTGACTTGGAGAATGTTTTTCAATTCCTCGTCTTCTCGCAAGATTGTGGCATTGAAAAACCTGATCCAAGAATATTTCAGATTGCGATGAAAAAAGCTGAATGCTCAGGCAAGCAATTGCTTCATGTTGGTGATTCACTGCAGGATGATGTTATGGGAGCTTTAAAGGCAGGAATCAAGTGTGTTTGGCTTAATCGAAAACACGAAAAAAATAATTTGAATTTGAAAATAGATTATGAAATATCGTCTTTGTTGGAACTCCTCGAAATTCTTGAGTAGTTAATAAGAAAGTGAATAGAGTTGGCTTTTGGGGCATAACTTTTTTATAAGATTTTTATGAGTGAAAGACAGTTTTAATTATAAAGGCGGAAAAATAAGTTTGCAAAGGAAAAAACTTTCCATAGCTATACCTGCTTCTGTTGTTTCAGATACTCCTCACTTACGCGAGAAAACCTCAAAGATAGGTTTAGTTGGAAGAGCCGCCGCAATTTTCAGAGTTGACGAAATCATAATTTATCCGGATAATCCAAAGGTTAATCAAACAGCCGATGTGGATTTAATAGCCACTCTACTTGCTTACATGGAGACGCCGCAATACCTGCGGAAAAGACTTTTCAAGCTTAGACCAGAGTTGCAGTACGCGGGCATACTACCACCATTGCGGACGCCGCATCATCCTCTAAATCGTAGAATGAAAAATCTGAAGGTCGGCGAATACCGTGAAGGTGCTACGTTATTCAGAACAAAGGAAGGAACACTCATCGACATTGGAGTTGAACAAACAGCGTTAATACCGAACAAGCAGTTGCCCACAAAGAAGAGGTTTACTGTGAAAATTACAAAGGTTGAAAAGCGTGTTGAGGTTGAACTGGCAAATCGAGATGAAGCACCGACGTATTGGGGCTACGTGGTTACTGTGGAAAGGCATCCTCTTGGAAGGCTTGTAAGAAGTGGAGGCTTTGACTTAACTGTTGCCACTTCTAAATGTGGTGTTCCATTTGCCAATGTTGTAGAAGAAATAGCTGAAAAATGGAAAAAAGCAAACAACATTCTTGTAGCGTTTGGCGCACCAGCGCAAGGGCTATATGAAATAGTCAAAAATGAGGGATTTAGCTTGGACGACGTTGTAGATTTTGTTGTTAACACAGTTCCGACGCAGGGAACAGAAACCATTCGGACCGAAGAGGCACTTATCGCTTCTTTAGCGATTTTAAACATGCAATTTCGCTTTTAAGGTTTAAATGTTTGTTTTGTTTAGGTGTGAGTATGTATTTCGATGTTGCTATGCCTTTGACGCTTTTCATGGTTACCCTAGTAGCTATGTTGTTAGAGGAAAAAGTTGAGGGGAAGCTAAAGGGTGTTTTTGAGGAGAGGAAGTTTCATGTTCGGGATGCTGTGTTGCTAGTTGCAACAATGAGTGTAGTTGTGTTTCTCGTTGTTCTTATTCCGCAAATGGCTATCATGATAATATTTCTCTTCTCCTATTCCATGCTACTCTTGATATTCACATATCTTTTCTCAAATTTCCAAAAAGCTGAAGCCAAACTTTTCTGCATCATATTTCTTGTAGTTAGTTTTCTAGCAGCCACCATCAGCCTATTCAACTTTGGTGCGAACATTACAGTTGCTTACGGAGCCTTAGCGCTTTTCGGCTTGTTCGGCTTCACGTTTATTGCACTATTATATGAACGAAGCAGAGTGAAAACAGAAGAACGATGGTATTTAGCAGTATTACCGCCGGCACTATTCATATGCCTATACATATTCTTCAGTAGAACACGCATATGGTTCCCCTATCTGCTAGATTTGTATGGAATCGTCTTCGCAGTTTTGATAATTCTTTATATTGGAAGCCTATTCACGTGGAAAACAACGCTGATTTTTGTTGGGCTTCTAACGGTTATGGATGTAATTCTGGTTTTGTTTACTGGTACAATGGTTTCTGCAGTAAGCCACGTTGAAAGCTTAAGGCTTCCCGTGTTAATTTATTTGCCAACCGTTCCGGAGATTGTGACAAATGAAGGGACGCTCTATATGGGTCTTGGTTTGGGTGACTTTTTCTTTGCAGGGCTGATTGGCGTACAAACTCAGAAAAATTTTGGCAAAAGATTTGCACTTTCATCCGCTATCGCAATGTCTACGTCGTTTTTCATTTTTCAAGTAGTGATGTTTAATTATGGATTAATTGCGTTTCCAGGCACCTTGATGATTATCCTTGGATGGCTACCATTAATGCTCTGGAAAAGAATAAAACATTAAAAATTTTGCAGAGATAAACCCTAAAAAAAGGAATGATGGTTTCTTTAGCCAAACAGCGCTCCTAATCCTTCAAGCGCTGCTTCTTCTTTGGCTTTCTCTTCTTCTTCCTTCTTTTTCTTCTCTTCTTTCGGCTTAGCTTCTGCCGCGGGAGCAGGTGCCGCTGGTGCCGCCGCCGGAGCAGCCATCATTGTTGGAGCAGATTTAATTGCCTCCTCAATGTTGACCTCAGCCAAGGAAGCCACTAACGCTTTTACCCTTGCCGCGTCGGCGTTTATGCCCGCAGCTTTCAAAACCTGCGTTAAGTTTTCTTCGTTTATCTCTTTCCCAGCTTTATGAAGAAGCATCGCAGCGTAAACGTATTCCATACCCTTTCACCTCTCCACTCAACTATTTTAACCTTTTTCAGAACTTTCTTCTGGTGCAGCCTTTTTCTCTAAGGTGGGCAATCTACTACTTAAACTTAACATTTCCATATGTGCTTTTCTAATCAAATCCGCCATTGTTTCCTTAGTAGGCGCAGACGCGTTTAACGAAAGCAAATAGGCTTCTCGATGGGCAACCTGCAAAAGCATCACTGTGTTTTCCGGAGTTGGATAAGCTATACTTAGCGATAATGCGAAGGCGTTTGAATGAGCTTTTTCAATGTTTTGCTTAGTTTCGTTTATGTCTATCTGCATTTGCTCTTGAGTTATTATCAAGCCGTCGTCAAAAGCGACCTTTATGATAAGCCCCGCTTCAACGGGTTTTATTCCAAGCTTTGACAATACGCTTGCAAGCCTTTCCGAGATTGTTTCACCCTTCCTAACAACCAACGTATCCTTATTTATCCAAACACTCCCAGCCTCAATTCTTGTAGGCAAACCAACAGCGTTTAACTGGCTGATTATTGGACCAGGCGACTGCCCAGTGTTTCCGGCTGGAACTATGACGTCAAAAGCTGCTATGTCTCCAGACTTAGCTGTTGTTCTTACTTTTCCCCTCTCTAGAAGTAACGCCAATCTAAACGGGTTTAAATCCGTGAACAGATAAACATTTGACCCTGTTAAGTATTCCTCAAGCTTTTTCAGTTCTGCTTTTTCTTTGCAGTTTTCAATCGATATTTTCATAATCGTGTTTTTTATTACCCGCATATACACCTTGTCTGCTAAGTTCTTCTTGAACTCTTGAAGTTGAGCTGATCTAACTTTCTGAAGGTTGGCAATTCCGATGACCTTATACTGTTTTACTATCTGTATTATCTCTTCAACTTCGCTGATTTTTTCTTGTAAAACTTGTTGGGATGGCATTGTTTTTCCTCGCTTATGGTCTGATGCTTACTGGTTTACCCATAGATGTTTTTATATAGGCACGCTTGACGTTCTTCAATCCTCTCTTAAGTTTTCCCTCTATGACCCTTAAAACCGCCTGAACGTTCTCAGCTATTTCCTCTTCTTTCATGTTTTCCGACCCTACGCGGCACTGCAAAATTGGTTGATTACGCATTCTTACAATAACTGTTTTACGATGCTTCTCCACCAAACTTGCTATGTCTGCTGTCGGTGAAACTGGCAAAGGCATTTTCCCCCTAGGCCCTAAAACGGGACCTAAAATTTTACCAACCAAGGGCATTAAGGGAGCCTCAGCAATAAAGAAATCATAATCATTAGCAATCTTCCGTAAATCCCGCTTTTTACCAGCAAATCCCTCAAGCTCAGCTCTTTCAATGACAAGATCCGCATTTGCCCTTCTTGCCTTTAGAGCCAATTCTCCGGAGGCAATAACACATATTTTGTTTTGTTTTGCTGGTGAATATGGTAACTCTATGATTTCTTGAAGCTTGCCTTCGGAAGATTTCATGTCTATGTCTTTCAGGTTTAGAATAAGCTCTATTGATTGATTGAAGTTTCTTTTTTCGGATTTTTCCTTTACTTCTTTAACTGCATCGAGTATTGTTTTCTGGTCTAAGGGCATTTTAGAGACCTCGTGCCTATGAGGGAATGGAATGCGGTTATAAAAATATTCTTATGCTTCACTTTTACTAAATATTTCGTCGTACTTGCCTTCGTCAATTTCCCTCTGAACTTCGCGGGGGTCTTTTCCATCAACAGTAACTCCCATACTAACGCAGCTCCCCAAGATTTCCTTCGCGGCTACTTTCAGGTTTTTTGCCAGAAGCTCATGGTGCTTAATCTTTGTTATGCGTAAGACTTGTTCCATGTTAAGGTCTCCAACTTTCGCCGTACTTGGTGTCCCAGAGCCTTTCTCTATTTTTAATTCGCTGACAATTAAAGCGGATGCCGTGGGCGTTCCAACGCTGACTTCAAACTCCTTTGTTTCAGGATCAACAGCGACCTTCACTGGAACCTTCATTCCAGCATAATCCTTTGTAAGCTCGTTTATTTTGTTCACAATCATCATGACATTCACGCCTAATGGACCTAGAGCTGGACCTAATGGCGGCCCAGCTGTTGCTTGCCCCCCGCTTACAAGTAATTCCACAACTTTTTTATCAGCCATTTACGCTTCCCCACCTTCGGTTTTTGCTTTCTCCACCAGCTTTACGTAATCAGAATGAACAGTTATTGGCAAAGTGAAAGATGCCTCTAACAACTCGAGTGTGACTTCCCCCTTGGACTTATCAATACGAGTTATTTTTGCGCGCATACCCTTAAATGGTCCACCTGTCACTTCCACTATGTCGTTTTCGATTAACGCTTCAATTACGGGTTTCCTGACAATGTATCTTTCAATTTCAGAAAAACTTACAACACCTGGAATCCTGGACCGTACATGTCTTATGCCTGCTATGGCTTCTTCCACAAAATGTGGTCCTTCGGCTTCCACGAATACGTAGCCCCTTAGAGTTTCAGGCACAAGAATAGCCTTTATGGGTATATTATTCATTTCAATTCTTGCGGCAATAAGTTTAGCTACGTTTCTCTCTTGCCCTGTTGTTGTTTTTACAGCAAAAATCTTTGTCGGATATTCTTCGCTTTTCTCCATAAAGTTTCATCCTTCTAAGTTACAGCCGCGCTTGGCTGCAGAACAGAAGACACTAGCTTAATGATAAATCCGACTAAGCCGATTGCACCTATGCCCAGAAAGCATATTTTTACTGATAGCCAAAGCTCACTTCCTCCTGGTTTTACTGCAAGTTTTAATGTTCTTGCACTTTGAGATAGGAACGATCTTAGGCCCATGGTTCATCGCACACTCAACATTTCAATCTGATATAAACGTTGCTGTAGCTGTTGGTTTAGATAAATCTGAACATTTCTATTAACTTTTTCCTTTTTAATGTTAAACTTTCTTGAATGGTACGCCTATTTCTTCAAGCATTTCAACTAGTTTTGATTTGTGTTCGCCTTTTATTCCTTTCCAATCCAAAACTACAAATTCCACCTTTTCCTGTGTCTTCTCTACACATTGCCTAAGAATTTCCACATCTATGTATGGAACTGCATATTTAGGAATTATATGGCCGAAAGCTATTTCACTTTCCAATGCGATACGACTAAACTTTTCGCTGTAGTGGGGTCCGCCTATACCAAGCACAGCTTTAGCTTGGGATTCGCCGAACTTTGAAATGGCTTTCATTG
>Ga0224506_10003262_pt1 | contig 10779 bp, 7 predicted proteins | sample SF_Jan12_sed_USG_2_FD_169108 | JGI IMG/M metagenome (GOLD analysis project Ga0224506, IMG submission 169108) | Sediment microbial communities from San Francisco Bay, California, United States - SF_Jan12_sed_USGS_8_1 | ecosystem: Environmental > Aquatic > Marine > Sediment | place: USA...
ACAATCTTATCCCTTTCCTGAGTAGCTTTATCTTCTGCCACTTCTGTGAGGGTCTCTCCATCAAGGTGATGTTGCAGGCTGTTGGCCAATTCTTCCTTCGATGCTGCCACGACAGCCAGGCGCAAATCGTGATGTGAGTTTCGAACCGTGGTGGAATAACATATATCGCTCAGGCTGTGCTTGTTTTCTTTGTCATTCAGAAAATCAATATAAGAACCTGCCATGGCGGTCAGGGCCTCTTTATTTCTTGCTGAGAGTGTGGCAATGAAAGAACCGGGCTTATCATTGGCTTTTGCTAATTGTCCGGCATGGTTTTCAAGCACTACGTGCACATTGGCTCCACCAAACCCAAAAGAATTTACACCGCCATAGCGGGGTAATCCACTTGCTCCCGGCCATGGAATACTTTCAACCGGAACTTTTAGCTTCAACTCATCAAAAGCGATGTTGGGATTGCCTTTCTGAAAGTGAATATTGGGTGGAATAATTCCTTTTTGAAGGGCAAGGGCCAATTTTGAAATTCCTGCAATACCAGATGCAGGCTCCAGGTGACCTATGTTGCTTTTAACAGAACCAATATAACAAGTGTCTTTCCGGTCTTTTCCTATCACTTTTCCAATGGAATTTGCCTCAATAGGATCACCTACAAAAGTGCCTGTACCGTGAGCCTCTACGTACTGCACCTCATGTGGATCAACGCCGGCATCTAAATATGCACTTTTCAGCAAAGCCTGCTGTGCCACGGGGTTAGGTACTGAAATACCTTTTGTGGCTCCGTCCTGATTGACGGCACTGCCTCTGATCACCGCATAAATACGGTCTCCGTCTTTTTCAGCCTGGGCAAGGGGTTTCAGAAAGACCAGACCAGCACCTTCGCTACGTATATATCCATTGCCACGTTCATCAAAAGAGTAGCATGTGCCATCGGGTGAAAGGAAGCCCCCTTTACTAAAGCCCATCTGGGGTTCAGGTTTCAGGATAGAGTTGACACCTCCGGCAAAAGCCGCGCTGGCATCACCTTCCCAAATGGCCCTACATGCCATATGGATGGCGTTAAGGGATGACGAACAGGCTGTATCAAGGGCCATACTGGGCCCCTTGAGGTTGTAACTATAAGATATCCTGTTGGCTGTAATACAAAGTGCTGAACCTACATTGGTATGTGCGCCAATATTAACACGCTCCTGGGGGGTGTTTTGTAAATCGCCATAGTCATGGGCTGAAATTCCTACAAAAACAGCCGTTTCAGAGCCATTGATGTCATTTAAGCTCAATCCGGCATCCTGAACAGTTTCGTAGGAAATCTCCAGCAACATCCTTTGTTGTGGATCCATTCGCTGGGCTTCCAATGCCGATATCCCAAAAAAACCGGCATCGAATTTATCAACATCCTTGAGGAAACCACCTCTTCTCACACTTATTTTTCCAGCTCTTCTGAATTCAGGGGCATAGAGTGAATCTAAATCCCATCGATCAGGAGGTATTTCTCCTAAAGCATCTTTCTTTTCTGTCAACAGCTCCCAAAACTCTTCAGGTGAATTAACATTACCCGGAAACCTACAGCCAATACCTATGATTGCGATTGGCTCTCTTCTTTTACTCTTCATATGCAAAAAATATTGTTCAATATGGCAATAGTCAACTTAAGGCCATTCCTTTCATTGTACTCCATCAATAAGTTGACAATACCGTCTTTCTTTAAGTTGTGCGTTGTTATTAGTAAATATAAAAACAAAATTTCTAATCCAGCTAAAATTTCAGATGACACAAAACTATTTTACCATGTCTGTGGCTTAAACTTTACACATTTCACCTGGCCTGCTGTATAATTTACACCTAATCCAATGCTGTAAAAATATCGTCATAGAGGGGTAAAAAATGAAATTTTAAACCAATGTTCTTCTGAAAAATAACAAAGCTAGAAACTATCTGCCACCAAAAGTAGGGTTTATTATCCAATATTATGATAATTTGAGTTTTTTAATCCTTCATATATATTGAAAAAATAAAAAATTCTTTGTTGAATTGGGGCAAAAAGCAATGACACTCAGCGGACTGGACATCACCATACTTTTCATTTATTTATCTGGCATGGTAGCCATGGGCATTTTTTTCTCTGGCAGGAATAAGAGTACCGAACAGTATTTTGTAGGTGGTCGTTCATACAATGGCTGGATTGTTGGCTTGAGCATGGTAGGTACTTCTATCAGTTCTATTACCTTTCTCGCCTACCCTGCCGATGGATTTAAAACGGCCTGGCTGCGGTATCTTCCCAACCTGATGATGCCATTGGCCGTGGTCTTTGCGGCATATTTTTTTCTCCCTTTTTTTAAAAAAACCAATATTACCTCCGCCTATGAGTATTTGGAAACCCGGTTTGGCCCTTCGGTCAGGATATATGGCGCGGTGACTTTCATCGTTGCCCAGCTCCTCCGGATCAGTATCATTCTCTATCTTTTGTCATTACTCATCCATGAGATAACCGGACTGAATGAGCTCTGGAGTGTGTTTGCGGGCGGAGCTTTTGTAGCTGTATATACTGTTTTGGGGGGAATAGATGCCGTTATCTGGACAGATGTTATCCAAACAGTTATCCTGATGTTTGGTGGTGTGATCTGTATATCTATTATTATCAACCAACTGCCCGGTGGTCTGACACAGTTATTTGAAGTCGCCCTGGCCAACAACAAATTATCCTTCTCCGAATTGGAAAACGGCCGACTACAAAAGGTACCCTGGGGATTCAGCCTTACGAATAAAACAGGGCTTATGATGCTGGTACTGGGCCTTTCACACTGGCTGCAAGAGTATGGCACCAATCAAAACGTGATTCAGCGTTATGCTGCGACTAAAAACATGGCCGAGGCCCGGAAGGCCATGTTGGTATCAATGCTCAACGTACCCATTTGGGCTTTTTATATGTTTTTAGGCACAGCCTTGTTCGTCTTTTTTCAGGTTTTTCCCACAACAGAGGCCACTGAAATGCTGGATGGCACACGCAAAGCTGAACAGGTTCTGCCATTTTTTATCATTCATCATTTACCTTCCGGTGTTACCGGCCTGATCATCTCGGCGGCGCTGGCAGCCGCCATGTCATCACTTGATTCCAGCATTAACGCCATTTCTACGGTAGGAATCCATGACATCTACCGTCGCCACCTGGCGAAAGGGCGAGAAGATAAACATTACCTGAACATGGCCCGGGCTATAGCCACCGCTGCCTCTCTAATCATGGTGGGTGGAGCGGTGGTTCTCATTGAAGCAAAGACTAAGACCCTCCAGGACACTTATACTATCCTGTTGGGCTTTGCAGCCGCAGGTATTTTCGGGCTTTATATGTTTGGATTCTTTACAACACTGAAAAATACCCTGGCCGTTTGGCTGGCTCTTGGAGCAACCTTTTCATTTTCCCTATGGGTAGTACTGGCCAGTGGCGGACTGTTGCCCCAATGGATGGCTGTACCCTTCGACCTTTATTACACCTCCTTTTTAGGTCATCTGGGTATGTTTGCCGTGGCGGTTACAGCCTCTCTTCTACTCATTAGCCGGGGTAAAGCGGAGAAGAATTTAGCGGGATTAACAGTCTGGACGCAAACCAAAAAATGAAAATGCCTGGAAGAGTCCGATGACCTGATTGCAAATAAAAGTACAATTGTCTCATTGCATCCTGCCTGCCATTTCGTTTACTTTGGGGCCTTATAAACTGTAAAATAATTAGAAAATGAAAATAATTGTTCTTGGTGCGGGATTGGTGGGTTCGGCTATTGCCAAAGATCTGGCCGGTGCCTTTGAGGTAACGTCAGCAGACATCAACGAAGCCGCGCTGAAACCTCTTTCCGCACATTCCATCAAAACCAAACAAGCCGACCTGTCCAATACGATGGTACTTAAAGACCTTGTAAAAGAATATGACCTGGTCGTGGGCGCCGTACCCGGTTTCATGGGATACAATACAGTGAAAGCAGTGATCGAAGCAGGCAAAAATATTGTCGACATTTCCTTCTTTCCGGAAGATCCGCTGGAACTTGACCAACTAGCAAAAGAAAAAAAAGTATGTGCCGTGGTTGACTGTGGTGTTGCGCCGGGCATGGGCAACATCATTTTGGGATATCACAACCAGGCCATGGAGGTGACAGACTATGAATGCCTGGTTGGTGGGCTTCCCCTGGTGCGGGAATGGCCCTGGGAATATAAGGCGGTCTTTTCCCCTATTGATGTCATTGAAGAATATACCCGTCCGGCAAGGTACGTACAAAACAGCCGAGAAGTCGTACGCGAAGCACTTTCTGACCCGGAACTCGTGCATTTCGAAAAAGCCGGCACCCTGGAATCCTGGAACTCAGATGGTCTGCGTAGTCTGATCAAAACCATGCCACACATTCCTAACATGATTGAAAAGACCCTGCGCTATCCCGGCACCATCGAATACCTCAGGGTATTGCGCGAAACAGGTTTCTTCTCCGATAAACCCATTGAAGTAAATGGTCAGCAAATAAAGCCAATCGAGCTCACATCAAAACTGTTATTCCCCATGTGGAAACTTAAACCCGGAGAACAAGAGTTTACAGTGATGCGAATAAAAATTTCCGGCAATGAAAATGGAGCAGAAGTGCAATATGAATACAACCTCCACGATGTTTTTCATCAAGAAACAGGCATTTCATCCATGGCTCGCACCACCGGTTATACCTGCAATGCGGTCGTACACCTTATCTCTGCTGATCAGTTTAATAAACCCGGTGTACATCCTCCTGAATACCTGGGCGAAGATCCTGATAACTTTCACTTTATCGTTGATTACCTGAAAGAAAGAGGCGTAGTTTATCATGTTTCTAAAGGTGGTGTCTGATATTTTATTTATTTTAGCCCCTTTAATTGACACCTCATCCCGGATTGCATGGACAATACAAAAAAAACACCTCCTTTATTACTTGCCCTGACCCCTGTTTTGTTCCTTGTTTTCCTCTTATTTTCCAATGTACTGATCTTCAGTGACAACGCCTCTTACGGCCCCAACCAGATTGCATTGATTTTGACCGCAGCCCTGGGTACCGTGATCGCTGTCCGACTGGGTCATACCTGGGAGGAAGTGCTGAAGGGAATCGTGAAAAGTATCAACTCAGCCATGGCTGCCATACTTATCTTATTAATGATCGGTGCATTAGCGGGCACCTGGATGCTTAGCGGAGTCGTGCCCGCCATGATTTATTATGGGCTGGACATTCTCAATCCGACCATTTTTCTGTTTGCAGCGGCCCTGGTAAGCGCAATTGTGTCACTCGCCACTGGCAGTTCCTGGTCTACAGCAGCCACCATAGGTGTAGCACTGATTGGGATAGGACGAGCTCTGGGTATTGACGACGGTGTTGTTGCCGGCGCGGTGATCTCCGGAGCCTATTTCGGTGACAAAATGTCACCCCTCTCTGACACCACCAACCTGGCCCCGGCAATGGCAGGCACTGACCTGTTTACCCACATCCGGTATATGGTCTACACCACCGCACCTTCCTTTCTCATCACCCTTCTCATCTTTTTCATCTGGGGTTTTACCATTGATGGCAATGGAAGTGTAGATGCTGTTAATCAGACACAACAAATGATCAGTGCCAAATTTCACATGACCCCCTGGTTGTTTCTGGTGCCTGCAACAGTCATCTTTTTTATCGTCAGGCGTATGGCAGCTTTACCCGCTATATTTATTGGCACCTTGCTGGGTGGTGTTTTTGCACTGGTCTTTCAGCCTGACATTGTAAAAGAGATCGGGGGCAGCAATGATCTTACGGGTAGCTACAAAGCCATTGTCACCGCTATGTTTACTGAAATCAACTTTACCACAGGAGTCGCATCGGTAGATAAGCTCCTCAATGCCTCAGGTATGCAGGGGATGTTAAGTACAATATGGCTCATCCTGTGTGCCATGATCTTTGGCGGGGTATTGGAGATGAGTGGCATGTTGAAAAAAATAGCTGAATCCATTATCAGGTTGGCCAGGTCTACCGGATCGCTGATTGCCGCCACGGCGGGAACATGCTTTGTTTTTAATGCTACGGCATCAGACCAATATATAGCCATCGTGGTTCCCGGCAGGATGTTCCGTTCTACCTTTAAAGAACGTGGCCTTGCGCCTGAAAACCTGAGTCGTACACTGGAAGACAGCGGAACAGTGACTTCTGTGCTGATCCCCTGGAATACCTGCGGAGCTTACCAGTCCAGTGTATTGGGCGTGGCCACAGGCGAATATTTTATGTATTGTTTTTTCAACCTGATCAGTCCGTTGATGACGATGGCCTATGGATTTTTCAATGTCCGTATACGCAAACTAAATAAAAATGATATTGTTGTTAATAAAAGTGAAGAATAGTGATGGCGTTTAAAGAAACCATATCCAATGAGGAGATTATGCCTTTACCATTGGTTTCTTTCGAAGGAAAGATACACGTGGTGAACACCCTGGAAAAGCAGGAAAAGGTAATTAAAGCATTGCTGAATGAAGAGGTGCTGGGATTTGACACGGAAACCAAGCCCACCTTTAAAAAGGGGGTAACGCATGAGGTGGCCTTGGTACAGTTGGCTACACGAACTGATGCCTGGCTATTTCGCGTATTTATGTCGGGTATTGGTGAAGGGATGATCTCACTTTTTGAAGATCCCAAAATAAAAAAACTGGGCATTGCAATCGATGATGACCTGATCGCACTGAACAGATACAAACCTTTTACACCGCAGGGATTTGTTTCTTTTGAGAAAACGGTAAAAGACCTGGGCATACAAAGTAATGGCTTGCGAAAACTGGCTGCCATCATTTTAAGTAAACGTATTTCAAAATCTGCACAGGTATCCAACTGGGAAGAAGAAAGGCTCTCTGACAAGCAACTTAAGTATGCGGCCACCGATGCGTGGATTTGTCTGGAGATGTATTTTGAGCTGGTGGAAAATAAATGGGACATATCGCTTGACTAGGCTGTCACATTTTTTTTTTAGCGTGGCAATTCATTATTATTTTCATTCCTCATCGCAACAATTTTAAAAATTCAGCAAATTCATATCGAATTTTTGCTTAGTATAATATCTATTTATTAGATTTATAGCTTCATCTTTTCAACATACAAAAAATGAAAGAAGATAACACAAATGAATCTCAGAAAAACACGGGAATAAGCCGAAGAGGCTTTTTAAAAGGAGCAGGGCTTACTACGGCCGGCACAGTTATGCTCCAGAGTGGATTGCTGGGCAAAGACAAAGAGACAATTGCAGCCGGAGAAGAAGTGGGTATCGAAGGGGTAGTTATCAGGCTAAAGGTGAATGGCAAAATGCATTCTGCCTTGGTAGAACCCAGAGACACCTTAGCGTATACGCTACGTGAAAAACTGGGGCTCACAGGCACCAAAGTGGTATGTGACAGGGGATCTTGTTCCGCCTGCACGGTATGGGTAGACAACATACCTGTAAATTCATGTTCCACCCTTGCATTGGAAGTAGGCGATAGTGAAGTAACAACGGTTGAAGGCCTGGCCAAAGACGGTAAATTACACCCTGTACAAGAGGCCTTTATTGAACATGATGCTTCTATGTGCGGTTTTTGTACACCTGGTATGGTCATGAGCGCAGCTCACCTGCTGGAAACAAATAAAAACCCTTCACTGGCAGATGTGAAAAATGCCACACGTGGTAACTTGTGCCGTTGTGGCACTTATCCCCATGTGTTTAAGGCCACTTTGGAAGCAGCAAAAAAAATGAGCTAAAGAACTAAATCATGGAAGAGAAAAAACTTAAATTACCTTATGGTATCCCGGGGCACAACCTCACGGAAATTGAAAGGGTAGTTCCGGCAGACGAGCCACCAGCGTGGCCAATAAATGATAAACTAAAAGTTGTTGGGAAAAGTGTAAGAAGAACTGATGCCCTGGCAAAGGTGACCGGTGCGGCAAAATATACTGCTGATATTCAACTCAGCGGCATGCTCATCGGAAAATTTCTACGTGCTCCTCACCCCAATGCGACTATCCGGTCTATCGATACCAGTGCCGCTGAAAGGCACCCCGGCGTATATGGTGTTCATGTGATTACACACCATAAACATGATGGCGATGAAAGCGGCCCGGGCGAATTTCCTGAAATTAAATATGCCGGTCAACCTGTAGCAGGCGTGGCAGCCGTAGATATGCCAACTGCCATAGAGGCCGTTAAACTGATAAAAGTAATTTACGATACAAAACCCTTTGTCGTTGATCTGGAAGAAGCACAAAAACCGGAATCACCGTTGGTTTATGATGCCCCTGTCGATCAACAGGAAACGGATGGCGGTGGTGGTTCGGAATCCGGCTTAGGGTTGAACGGAAATGTACGTGGCCCCTCACGTGGTGGCGGACCCCGGGGTGATCTTGAAAAAGGTTTTGCTGGCGCCGATATTATCCTTGAAAACACATACCGCACCCAGGTACATACACATAGCAGTCTGGAAACTCACGGTTGCGTAGTTGATTGGAAACCCGACAACATCACCATATATGCCTCCACACAAAGTACCAAAGGAGTTCGTAATGAATTTGCCAACCACTTTAACCTGAATAAAAGCCAGGTTCGGGTAATTTGTGAATTTATGGGTGGTGGTTTTGGATCTAAACACAGTGCAGGTGACTTTGGTCTTATGGCAGGTCACCTCTCAAAGAAAACAGGTCGCCCTGTAAAACTCATGCTCGATAGACAAGAAGAGCATATTTCAGGAGGCAACAGGCCTAATTCCATTCAGTATTATAAGCTTGGGGCCAAAAAGAATGGTGAGCTTGTGGCAATGTATCAACGTTCCCATGGCACCGGCGGAGTTTCTCTTGGCGCCGGTGTTGGACATATCGCCGAAGCCATGTACACCTGTCCCAACTTCACTACTGAACAATATGATGTACTCACCCATGCCAGCCCCGGAGCAGCATGGAGGGCCCCGGGCAATGTACAAGGCGCCTTTGGGCTGGAGTCGCTGATCGATGAACTTGCTGAAAAACTCGGCATGGATCCCTTGAAGTTACGCGATAAAATAGATCCCAGTGAGATCAGAAAAGTAGAACGGAAACGTGGCGCGGAAAAATTTAACTGGGCACGCAGGAAAAAGGCCAATTCAGACACCGGGACTGTGAAGAAAGGGCTGGGGATGGCTCAGGGTCATTGGCCACGAATTGTACATATCGACTCTACGGCTGAAGTTAGAGCTTACCGCGATGGCGGCGTAGAGGTTCGATCCAGTGTGCAGGACATCGGTACAGGCACAAAAACCATTATGGCACAGGTAGTGGCTGAAGAACTTGGCCTGCAGGCAGAAGATATAACCGTATCTATCGGTGATACCGCTTTTCCTGATGGACCTTCATCCGGTGGTAGTATTGCTACAGGATCCATTACACCTGCGGCAAGAAGCGCTGCATATCAGTTAAAACTCAAATTGTTTGATCAGGTAGCTAAAAACCTGGGAGCTGATGCTTCCGACCTGGTAGCTGAAAATGGTCAGATCGTATCTAAAAAAGACGCGGCTAAAAAAGTACCTTTTAAAGAGGCCCTGCGCAAGATGCGTTACGAGCAAATCAGTGCTTCAGGTAGCCGTGCTGATGATTACGAAGGGTTTGCCTACGGCACCATTGCACATGGCGAACTTGGATCCGTACAATTTGCAGAGGTTTCGGTAGACACCGAAACCGGATTTATTCAGGTGGACAAAATTGTGGCTGCCCATAGTTGCGGCCGACCACTCAATCCAAAGCAAATCGAAAGCCAGATCAATGGCGGTGTAATACAAGGCATTGCCTACGCCCTGTACGAAGATCGTATTATGGACAAGGCCACAGGACAGCAGGTAAACAAAAACCTGCACCAGTATAAACTGCCAATGTCTTTTGAAACACCGGAAATTGAAAATATAATCGTGGAAGAATATCCGGCAAGAAGCAATACTGATGCCTATGGTATCGGAGAACCCGCCAATATATCTACAGCTGTGGCCGTGGCCAACGCCGTATATAATGCCATTGGCGTACGTATTAAGGAACTCCCCATTACTCCGGCAAAAGTATTAGCCGCATTAAATAAAGCTTAAAAGAAAGTAAGATGAATAAATTTAGCTGGTATGATGCAAAGACCGTAGATGAAGCCCTGAGACAGGCCGACACTACCGTTTCTGCCGCTTTGACAAGAGACCCGGGCGTTGCTACAATCATCAAGTCAGGGGGCACTGATGTCCTCGACTTCATTAAAGAAGGATTGGTGGTTCCGGCCCGTGTGGTCAATATTAGAAATATAAAAGACCTCAATGGCATCACTTACGATCCCAAAAAAGGCCTGCGAATAGGTGCCAATGCCACCCTGTCAGAAATGGAGGGCCATGCCGATATTAAAGCCAATTATCTGGCTATACATCAGGCAACGGCAGCAGCAGCAACCCCCCAATTGCGCAACATGGCAACACTGGGTGGTAACCTGGCCCAACGTACGCGATGCTGGTACTTCAGATCGATAGACCATAAATGCCTGCGCAAAGATGGCGATCGTTGCTTTGCCCGTCATGGAGAAAATCAGTACCACTCCATTATGCGCAATGGCAGTTGCGTGAGCGTACACTCCAGTTCGGTAGCTACTGCCCTGATGGCCTTCGGTGCCCGGGTGGAGATCGTCGATAAAAATGGAGAGAAGAAAGAGGTGGAGATGGATAAATTCTTTATCGAACCCTTGCAAAATATTCGCAACGAGACCATTCTAAAAGAATCAGAACTGATCACAGCAGTGATTGTTCCTCCA
>Ga0224506_10003263_pt1 | contig 10775 bp, 10 predicted proteins | sample SF_Jan12_sed_USG_2_FD_169108 | JGI IMG/M metagenome (GOLD analysis project Ga0224506, IMG submission 169108) | Sediment microbial communities from San Francisco Bay, California, United States - SF_Jan12_sed_USGS_8_1 | ecosystem: Environmental > Aquatic > Marine > Sediment | place: USA...
CAGGCCCGAAGCCCTTGGTCTTCAACGTCGTCTGGGGCCGATTTGGCTTTGGGCCTCAGTATTATTCAACACTCCCTTCAGTAATGTTGAAGTGTCGGCTGTGCTCTTGACCCCTTTTAGGATGTTTATCAAAAGGGCTAAGCTACCTCAGCTTATATTGGTGTTGTGTGCAGAGGTAAGGATTGAGGTATAGGAAAAAACCGCGCTAATATACCTTGTGACAACTGGCCTATCCTTTTTGTCGGGACTAGAGGATAATTGACCGTTTTACCTTTGGCGCGTACACTATCAACTATGTCTTATCGTGAAAGAATTACTATCGAACCAGGAAAACGTGGGGGAAAGCCCTGTATTCGAGGTTTGCGAATTACGGTGTATGATATTCTTGAGTATCTCGCTGGAGGTATGACGGAGCAACAAATTTTGGCCGATTTCCCTGACCTTGAATTAGAAGATATCCGTGCTTGTCTCGCATTTGCAGCCGATCGTGAGCGAAAATTGGTCTCGGTTCCTCCCCAGTGAAACTGCTAATCGACGAAAATCTATCTCCTCGTCTCGTTCTGCTGCTTTCCTCCATTTTCCCCGATTCAACCCACGTGCGCGATGTCGGGCTGGCTTCAGCCGACGATGACACGATATGGCGATATGCCCAAAAATATGACTTTGTGATTGTATCCAAAGATTCCGACTTTCATCAGCGAAGTTTTGTGAAGGGCCAGCCGCCTAAGTTCATCTGGCTACGCTGTGGAAATGGTGGGACCGAGGAGATAGTCGAACTGCTTCAGTGCTATCAACCCAATATCGAACGTTTTGCCAAAGATCCGGATGCTGCTGTTATAGAAGTGGGATAGAGGAAAAAATTAGGAAAGAAAGTAAAAGGAAGACAAGGATTGATCAACATTCTGTTCAGTCCATTCTAATTTGAAGACGTGAGCAAAATTGGTCGCTATTTTTTCTTGCACATGGGCCATATCCACTTGTTGATCAAGGATTTTCTCCATGGATGTCATCACGCAGTTTTCAATACCACAGGGGGATAGGAGTGCAAAAGGTTGAAGATTCACGTTTACGTTGAGGGCGAACCCGTGCATCGTGATGCCCTGGGAAATGCGGACGCCGATGGAGGCGATTTTTTCTCGTTGACCCTCCGCATTCTTCACCCAGACTCCCCGAAACGGCTCCTGTCGGCATCCTACAATTCCCCACTCGGCTAACGTTTGAATCAAGACCTCTTCCAGTTTCTGTACATAGATCTTTGGGCCGGGGCAGAAGTTTCGTAATCGGAGAATCGGATATCCGATAATTTGGCCTGGGCCATGATAGGTGACCGATCCCCCACGATTCGTTTGATGCAGATGTATTCCCTGGTTTTCTAGTTCTCTCCAGTGTGGTTCCCAATGCTCGGGCTGTGTGGTTCTGCCCAAGGTCAGCACCGGTTCATGCTCGGTGAGGACCAGGGTGTCGGGCACTTGGTCTGCGAGTCGTTTGGCGACGAGGGTTTGCTGCAATTCCAGGGATTCGGCAAACGGTAACGAGGGAATGGAAAGTACATGGCCCTGGTGATCTGGCGTTGGTGGCACGGGGAATCTCGGGAGGCGACCCAATTAGGTTGCGGGCATCGGGAAGTCTGTGGGCAGGTTCAACGCATTGAGAATGGGCGGAGGGATGCGTTTGATTTTGCCCTGAGCATTCACGGCTACCAGGGTGGCAGAGCCTTCGACGACAAGGCGTTGACTGGTGCGTTCTCGTATCACATGGGAGAAGATCAAAGAGGTGCGACGATTTGCCGCCACCGTCGTTTCAATATCTAAGGTTTCCCCATGCACGGCGGCAGAACGATAGGCCAGCTCAGCCTTGGTCACCCGAAATTCTGTCCCATCCTGAATAAGGTTACTGACCGATTGCCCATGTTCTTCTAAGAAGTGCGTTCGGGCGCGTTCAAAATATTTGAGATAGTTGGCATAGTACACCACGCCTCCGCAATCGGTGTCTTCATAGTAGATACGCACTTCCATGGAGTGGCGTGAAATACCTTAAAACTTCAACGTCGGAAAGACGGGGAGATCTGTGACAACGGTGCCGGTCAGTTTTAGGGTCAGCTCAAAGAGTTGGTGGAACCGTTCGGCTTTGAGCGATTCAAACCCATACCCCATGACGGCATGATCGGCGGCATCAAATAACGATTTCATTTTTGGCCAATCAGTGGTAAAGCGTTGGCCGATGGGATCGCCCAATCCTGCCAAGGTCTGAAATTGCGCGAGAAGGGGTAAACGATATTTCCCATCGATGTCGTTGAGATAGCAAGCCTGGCAAGTTCCCTGCATTTCCTTGGGGAGTTGTTCGACCGTGATATCCCAACTTTTTATTTGGTAACCTTTGAACAAGTGATATTGGGCCGAGGCTTCTAACCCGCGAAAGAGCACGCGGGTCGCCATTTCAATCTCTCGCCCTCGATCGCCGCGCCGTTTGGCCCACGCGAAGAGATCCAACGCGAGCGAGGGTTTAATCTCCTTGGCATCTAAGGCCAAGGATTCCAAAAAACGGAGATTGTCTTTGAGCGATTTGATGAGGCGATCCATCCCAGGCGGGCCACCCCACACGGAAGCCAGTTCCAGCGCTTTGATACCGCTTTTGAGTTTTTCCCATGCGTGGCGATATTGGAGTTGTTCCCACAAACCATAGCCTTGTGCGATATCAACCAAGGCCCGATACATCGGTTTCGACCCTCCGCTGATGCGGTGCTCCAAGGTCTGAAAGATTCGTGCGGCCGCTTCATGCCATCCCAGGTTGAACATTTCGCAGCCGTCTTGCCGTATTCTTGGGGCTTCTTCATCCCAAGGGTTTTCGGAAGGATCGGCTTGTGGAGAAGAATCTGCTGATGGGTCTTTTGTGGAATTGGGGTTTCCTAACCACACCTGGGTGGAAAAGGGAAAGCCTACCAACGTCATGGCGGATGCCATAGCAGGGGATGCGCCTGTGAGGTCTAGGGTGAGTTCACCCGGTGCGACATTCCATGTGGTCAAGAGTGGGCCTAACCCTTGCGCCAGGGCTTTGTGACATGCGGGGAAGCTTTCAGTATTAGGCGTCAGAATCCAATCCCAACGTTGAGGCATCTGGGAGAGGGCTGGGTGGACGTCAGATTCTACGACGGGTTTACACGACTCCTGCAAGAAAAAACAGACCATCTCAGGCTGAAGATGTTGCAGAATGGCGATGGCCGGGGCAGGATCAGTTTGGATGGCCAGCAGGAGTGCTTTGGTCGGTATGTGGGCACTCACAATGGCTCAACTATATCATCGGTGATGAAGCCCGGCAAGAAACTGGGCTGTAGAATGAAGGCGCCTCTTTGTTCCCTTGCTTTGGCATGTGAAATCGGCGTGCTATCCTGCTAAAATCCGAGCCTCATGGAAATTGAAAACGTCATCGAAGCATTTGAGACCAGTGCGGATGTGAAGAATGCTTTCATTCGCACCCATGCTGAACGCGTGGTGGAAGTTGGGCAGTTACTGATCCGGGCCTTTCGCGATGGGAAAAAAGTTCTCCTGTTTGGAAATGGCGGCAGTGCTACCGATGCGTCGCATATAGCCGCAGAGTTTGTGGGGCGGTATCGCCGAGACCGAGAACCCCTGTCTGCTCTGGCCTTGGCCACCGATATGGCTGCGGTGACGTGTATTGCCAATGATTACGACTTTAGCGATATTTTCTCCCGGCAAATTCAGGCCCATGGCCGAAAAGGCGATGTGGCAATTGCCATTAGCACCAGCGGAAATTCCTTAAACGTCATTCGTGGAGCGGAAGCGGCTCACGAGCGAGGATTGGTGACGGTGGGTTGGACTGGCGCAGGAGGGGGAAAGTTAGCCGATGTCGTGGACTATTGTTTCAGTGTGCCGTCTTCCGTCACGGCCCGTATTCAGGAATGTCATATCACGCTTGGCCATGTGTTATGTGAATTCATTGAAGAGCGACTCTTTGGCGACCAGGACTAACCCATCGCTTTCCCCTATTGGGCCGAAGCTGAATCTAGCTCGGCTTCGCACGTATCCCCTTCGCACGCGCCACTCCAAAGTGAACATGACTGATGGGGCCACCCCGTGGCGTCATGGCGGTTCGTTTCAGAAATTTCTCGATACCCTTCCCAATATATTAGCCGGGCAGACGTTCGAGGCGGTGGTCTCGGCCATTGTCACAGCCCGTCAACGCGGAAAGCCGGTGATCTTGGGCATGGGGGCTCATCCCACGAAAGTCGGGCTCAATCCCATTCTTGTGGATCTGATGCGTAAAGACGTCATTACGGCCGTGGCGATGAACGGGGCCGTCGTCATTCATGATTTTGAATTGGCTTATCAAGGACAGACTTCGGAAGAAGTGGAAGCTGAAATTGATTCAGGACGATTTGGGATGGCTGAAGATACTGGGCGTATCCTGAATGAGGCGATTGCAAAGGGATGGCAAAAAGGGTTGGGGCTTGGGGAAGCAGTCGGGCGCTATATGACCTCACGTCCCAAACTGTTTCCTCAAAGGCGAACTAGTTTGCTCGCGGCTGGTGTGCAATTGGGCATTCCTGTCACCGTGCACGTCGCTATTGGAACAGACATTATTCATATGCATCCCAATGCGGATGGCGAAGCGATCGGCGGGGCCTCGCTCCATGATTTTCGCAAGCTGGCGGCCGTTGTCTCCCAGATGGAAGGCGGGGTGTATATCAATCTGGGTTCGGCGGTGTTTCTTCCGGAAGTCTTTTTGAAAACGGTCACCTTAGGCCGGAATCTCGGCCGTGCGCTCAAACGCATCACGACCGTCAATATGGATTTTCTTCCCCATTATCGACCCTTGACGAATGTCGTCAAACGCCCAACGCAGAAAGGCGGAAAAGGGTATAGCCTGATCGGCCATCATGAACTGATGGTGCCCTTGTTGGCTGCGGCGGTGTTAGAGGGGCTACGACGATGAAATTAAAAAAATCATGCGAGTAACCTTTGGCAAACATCCGGTGCGGATTTAACCATTAGGAATGTTATGAAAAAGAAGATTCTGATTGTCGATGACCATCCTGACATTGTGCTGATGCTGACTGATCGTCTTGAATCCTTGGGCTATGAAACGTTGTCAGCAGGAAATGGCAAAGAGGCTCTTCAGAAACTGGATCAACATTTCCCTCATCTGATGTTATTGGATTTAGAAATGCCGCAAATGACGGGCATGGAAGTGCTTCATGAATTAGAAAATATTAGTGCGAAAAAAAATGAAACGGGTGAGACTCAAGGATTTGGCGGCGGAGAACCCCTGTATCTGCCAGTTGTCGTTATGACGGCGCATGGCACCATTACCAAAGCAGTGGAAGCCATGAAAGCCGGGGCATATGATTTTCTCACCAAGCCGATCGAGTTGGATCATTTGGCGTTGGTGCTCAAAAAAGTCTTAGCTCGGGAGGCCTTGGGGCGTCAGGTCGCCTCTTTACGGACAGAGGTCGAAAGTCGTTATAGCCAAATTGTGGGAGAGAGTCCTCAGGTTAGTTCCATGGTGCAGTTGGCTAAACGGGCGGCGGATTCTGACGCCATGGTGTTGCTCTTGGGCGAAAGCGGGACGGGCAAGGAGCTATTTGCCCGATCCATCCATCGATGGAGTAATCGACGGGATATGCCATTTAGTATTATCAATTGCGTCGCCCTCACTGAGACGCTCTTAGAAAATGAACTCTTCGGCCATGAAAAAGGGGCCTTTACTGGAGCTGATACCTTACAGAAAGGCAAAATCGAAGCGGCTGATGGCGGGACGGTCTTCCTCGATGAAATTGGGGATATGCCGATTGGCTTGCAAGCCAAACTGCTTCGCGTGCTCCAGGATCATGAATTTCCTCGAGTGGGAGGAACTCGATTGGTGCGAGTCAACATTCGTGTGGTGGCAGCCACCAATAAGGATTTAAAGCAAGCCGTCAAAGCCGGGACGTTTCGCGAAGATCTCTATTTCCGATTAAATGTTGTGAATCTTTCCTTGCCGCCCTTGCGGGATCGTCCGGAAGATATTCTTCCACTGGCCGAATACTTTTTGGCGCGTCATGTGCGGGAAATGAAACGGCAGAAACGAAAGTTTTCCAAATCAGCCCTTGAGACCATGCGGTGTTATCTGTGGCCGGGCAATATTCGTGAGCTGGATAATGCCATTGCTCGTGCGGTTGTCCTTGGGGTGGAAGAAGAAATTTCCACTGATCTTCTCGGGTTGGGAGGGAGCAAAGATGAATTAGAGGAATTGGACAATCTGCCCTATCATGAAGCGATCGATCGATTTGGCACGCATATCTTGGAACAAGCGATGCGTCGTAGCAATTGGAGCCAAACTAAAGCCGCAGAATTACTGGGTTTGCAACGAACGTATCTCTCTCGCCTCATCAAACAAAAAAATATAGAGCAAGACCGGGACTAACGGGCATTCTTCAGCCCTCTCTCTTTCCATGTTCGATGATGCGGGCACCTGCGATGGTGGGTCTGTTGAAAAAAGCCGCCAGCGGCGTTCTCGCCAGTTTTCCGTGCTCACGTAATACCCGTACGCTCCGCGCGCAACACTGGCTGCGGCCTTGCTGAACGGACTTTTTTGAACAGACCCGAAGCTACGGATCACATTTGCTTTCCTGGCCAAATGTGCCCTTTGATATCTTCATTATTCAACACTCCCATGGTGAGAACCCAATCTAGACTCGCGACTAAAACTGGACGTTTAGGCCCATGAACAGACGGCGGCCGGGTTCGGGGTATCCAATATTGCGAACATAATTGGAATCCGTCAGATTTTCAATTGCCAAAAATGGTTTCCAGCCCTTCCACACTTCATAGGAAATTTTTCCATTGACGAGCACGAAGTTCACGTGACTCTCTTCGTCTGGAAAGTTGGTAGGAAAAGCATCCGGGTCACCATCAATATAGGACAGCTGAAGCCCAGCCCCCAAACCCCAGGGTGCGTTATATTGAATTCCTCCATTGAGCTGATGAAACGACCGATCGAAATTTGGATCAATGGGTGTGTCCACATCAATATGGGTATAGGTATAGTCCAACGACATATGAGTGGATTCAGTCACGGCGACTGATAATGAGGCTTCTACCCCCATAGCCGTAAATTCTTCAATATTTTTGTCTTGCCCCCGACGCCCCGGTCCTGGTAGCCGCACGAATTCAATTTTGTCTTTCACATCATTCCGAAATCCGATGACTCTCGTGACCACTCGATCATCCGAATACGATTGCTGGACTCCGATTTCGGTCACCAGATTCCGTTCCTCATTCAGGTCGGTATTGCCAATACTCCCATAGAGATTGAGTAATCGAGGGAGGCGGCTCTTTCGACCAATGGCCGCATGGAGTCTGGTGGACGGTTGTGGCTGGAAGACTATGGACCCACGAGGGCTTAGAGCCGAGACGGTCTGATCCTGATTGATATAGAGAACATCGTAATTCATCCCAGCCGAGAAGACGATCATGGGCAGGGGGGCCCATTCGGTATCCAGGAAGTAGCCTGTGGTGAACGTATCATGTTCCTCTTTCCCGACATTATCCTGTTCCCTATGTTGATCTTGTTTCAAAAAAATCCCGCCCTTGACTTTCAGTTGATCTGCCACCGTTAGGGTGGCTTGACCGTTAAAGCCCATGACAATATTCGTGAATTTGCTGTTGCCGCTCATAGTCTGGTAGGTCGAATCGGGAAACGTGTCCAACGAATTATGAAAGCGGTCAATATACCCATTGCCACGGAGACTCAAGCGGTCTCCCACCTTCGTTTGTCCGTAAAGGTCTACGTACCAGCGTGACCAATCCACAAATCGGTTAAAGGGAATGCCAAATCGTGGAAAAGCTTCGGCATGAATATTCGGGGGAGTATCCAATTCGGCGGTATAGTAACCAGCTAACAGAGCGATCCGATCTTCTGGTCCAACATCGTACCCAATGTTCGTAGAGATATTCTTTTTGCTAAAAGAAGATTGTTCACGAAATTCTCCAGGCTGCACGACCGTGGGAGAAAAATCCTTGGCAAGAGAAAAGCCATTGGTTCGTCTATAACTGCCCGTAACATAATAATTCCAGTCGCCACGACTTGCCCCATGTTCTACCCAATAATCCTGTGTGTTATGGGATTCGTAAGAAGTTGTCGCTCGAGTCGTGGGCGTTCCCGTTCCCCGTTTCGTCACAATATTAATCACGCTGCCTAGGGTATTCGGTCCGTACGCGGGGTCTACTGGCCCGTGAATAACCTTTATGGTCGCAATGTTATCAATCGGTAAATTTTCCAAACGTAAGTCCCCAAACCAGGGATCGTAAACGGGGCGCCCATCGATAAACACGACATTTTGTCTGGCAGTCAGGCCGCGGATGCTGGCATTGCTTTGTCCCGTGGTGCCCCAAACGGAAAGAAAGAGGCTGGGGACAAATCGAAGGGCATCACTTAATGAACGGGCATGTTGATCCAATAAATCCTGATCGGTGATTTCAAAGACCGAGGTGGAAGGGCCGAGGGGTTGATTGGTGGCGTTCACGATTTCGCCTAATTCAAATTTTTGCAAGCTCTGTTCTTCTTGGAGAAAGTCAAAGAGATTCTCAACCTGCGAACTAGGTTCGGATTTGGCTCCAAAGGCGAGTGGGCTCGGCCAAAGAACCAGGATCAGGATCGACCACGTCACGATGTGATCTTGGAAAAAACTCGAGGCCCTGGTGTTGGATGGTGGCATTTGACTGGCCCCTGCACAGTTGCGCGTTGTTCCCGTTTACGCGTTCCTCACAAACTCGATAGGACGAATATAAGCCCCGGTATTTACCTGGATGGGATAGTCGCCAGATGCTGGAAGTGGCTGAGGTCGCGCCCCTGGATGTTGAATGGTCATGATTGTGTCTGTGGCCTCCTGGCATTGTGAGAAATGCTGGAGGCGTTCCCCTCCGGGTTGTCAGATGGGTGTTTGGGGGAAGGGAGCTCCTTGGTAATGGCACAGGTAAACTCTTGTCCATGAAAGTTTAGGAGATAGACAGAAATTTCCACAGGGATATGTTCCCCGTGCTTGGTTCGGTGGGTCGTGTAATAGGAGAGGGTTTTCCCTTCACGCAATTCGTTGAGATGTTCTTGATACCGTTGATTATCATGATTCGGGGCAATGTCGGGTATACGTAGCGCTTCAAGCTCTTCTTTGTTGTACCCCAAGGCTTGGTAGGCTGCCTGATTGGCAAACCTGATTCGTTTGTCGGTGCCCGCGACGAGAATCGCTTCGGGAACTTGATCGAAAGCGAATTGCATGAGTTGGATATATTCTGTCAACCGTTGATACTCATCCAGGGTCAGTTGATAGCTGGGACCTTTGGTTTTTTCTGTGGTGTTGGGGCTGGGCTGCACCACGGATGGGAACCGCCGGATAACTCTTGCGTCACAATCGGGTGATGTGTCTTGAGGAAGCCCAGGCCCTTTGGCGCCCAGGACGGCTCGGCGTAGCACCTGCCGAATATCTTCACGGCTGTAGGGTTTGGTCAAATAGGCAAACGCTTTATTCAGCTTATTGAGAGGAGTCGATTGATTCAGGGAAGTAAAAGCCGTTAAGAGAATAATGGGCAATTTGGGTTGATGACCGGCCAATTCCACCAAGATTTCAATACCGTCCCGGTCTGGAAGGCCCACATCCAACAACACCGCATCAAAATGGGAGTTCATGGCCTTCTCTAAAGCCGCCCTTCCCGTATCCGCGACTTCCACCTGGTACTGCTCGCGGCGCAAATAATCCTCCAGGGCCAAACGGATATCCGGATCATCATCGACGACTAAAATTCGGGGCATATCAGGCATTGCGGCCCTATGGCTTCGACTATCTCGGATGTGAGGAATATGGTCGGGCTGAAGGAGGGCTTGAGATCGACGCGTGCTTCAACCGGCCTCGTGTATTCTCTCCACGATGCAAATTTGAGACTTAATGAAGCGGTTGTTTTTTAAGATGTTGGAGGGCAATCGAATCCAGAAATCGTATCCGTTCGGATAACAACCGTATCGAATAAGATACGATTTTAAACAAAACAGGGATACCACATGTTGGAGTTAGTACTGTAACGTTAGCCAGCACATCACTCGGCTTTTGAGAGTATCCCCGAGCGGGTGTTCTTTGTGGCGATCATTTAGTGCGTTAAATACTGAAATCGCCACTTCGGCTTGCCTTCTTTGTCCTGAGGGAGCCCGTTCTTCCCAAAATCGGTAAGCGCCGCGTAGGTTCAGCAATGTGTAGCTCCCAACCCGAGCATTGGGTGGGGGCTCCCCAGTGATGGGGGCAAACGAGTCAAATACGGGAGAAATAGGATAGGTCGTGGGGCCCACATAATGGAACAACGCTTCTCCATTGAGTCCGTTTTCCAGATCAAGTCGTATTCCTGCGTTCACCTTGGATTGGGCTCCGGTACGCCGACTCAGACCTATAAATTTTTGATCGAAATCCTGGTAGGAATAATTGGCAAAACCACTCAACCATGGCGTGAAGAGAATCTCGAATCCGGCCTCTCCACCGTAAATATTCCCACTACCGCCATTTGTCGGGGAGGTGGGGGCACCAGTGGATAAGGCGTTAAATTGAATCAGGTCTTTGAGATGGTTATAAAACAGATCCGCTCGGAGCCGCAGGCGGTGTTTCTGGAACCATCCTTGATACCCGACTTCATAGGAAATGATCTTTTCTGGAGCTAAGTTTTTTGACCCCCTGGTCTGAGTGACGATTGGACCAAAAGGTGGTGGAAGATTCACCCGGGTCATGACGGCCACATTTTCTT
>Ga0224506_10003264_pt1 | contig 10772 bp, 10 predicted proteins | sample SF_Jan12_sed_USG_2_FD_169108 | JGI IMG/M metagenome (GOLD analysis project Ga0224506, IMG submission 169108) | Sediment microbial communities from San Francisco Bay, California, United States - SF_Jan12_sed_USGS_8_1 | ecosystem: Environmental > Aquatic > Marine > Sediment | place: USA...
CTATGCAACAATCAAATATGGTTCAGACGGTGAGGAGAAATGGGTGAGAAGATATAATGGACCAGAAAATAGTTATGACGAGGCTTATGCAATAGCAGTGGACGACTCGGGTAATGTCTATGTCACGGGTAAGAGCTATGCCACAAACTATGACTATGCAACAATCAAATACAATCCAGAAGGAAATTCTCTATGGGTAAGAACATATAAGGGACCAGGAAATGGTATTGACGTTGCTCAGGCAATAGCAGTGGACGACTCGGGTAATGTCTATGTCACAGGTAGAAGCACTGGTTCTGGCACAGGCAATGATTATGCAACAATCAAATACAATCCAGAAGGTGATGCTTTATGGGTGAGAAGATATAATGGACCAGCAAATGGTTCTGACGGTGCTCAGGCAATAGCAGTGGACGAAGCGGGTAATGTCTATGTCACGGGTGGTAGCACTGGTTCTGGCACAGGCTGTGACTATGCAACAATCAAATATCACTCTGCTGGACCAGGGGTTTCTGAAGACCTTTGTGGTAACGTCTTTAGCCAAATTATGATTCAGCCAAATCCAGTCCGCCTTAGGCGGATCGTAGCGGTTCGATATGCTTTGCCCAAGGCTGGACCAGTAAGCTTCAAGCTCTATGACATCACTGGTGCAATGGTTAAATCCTACTCCAATTCAACTCCAACCAGAGATGGTATACTTCTGATTGATGCAAAAGATTTATCTGCTGGTGTCTATATCTTACGGTTTAATTCAGGTGCCATAAGGGCTACCAGAAAACTGGTTATTCAAGGAGTATGGTGACAGTCACCTGAATTTCCTTTTGTGTAAGTTTATAGAAATTTGGATGTTGCAATGATGAATTAAAAATGCAAGCCGTTTTTGATGACCCAAGTAAATCTGGTTTTTTATCTATCCCGTCATTGATAAATTCTTGGTAGGCGTTTTGACGCTCTTTCAAATCTTTCCCGCCAATCCAATCTAATAGATTCTCGCAATCAACCAAGTCATCTTTTGGTATTTTCTCTAGATAAATCTTATAGCTACTCCAAGGATATTGTTCCGGCTTTTTTGCTAAGCCCGCCTGAACCGCATTTAAATGTATATAACGGGAAAGTTCTCTGAAATACGAGTCTTTATTAACTATAATACTATAAAACCTATCTTCAAACAAATGCCCCTTCTTTTTATATCTTGTATTGAAGTATTTGACATAACTATTGTTAATAAGGTGCATGATTTTAGAAAGCGAAGCCTCGATTGTTTCAATCATTAAATGAAAGTGATTAGGCATTAAAGAATAAGCATAAAGTCTAAACAGATGGTGTTTCTTGGCTTGATGGAGAAGCCAAAGGAATTTCTTTCGGTCTCGTTTAAATTTAAAAATCTTCTGTTGATTATTACCCCGCGAAATAATGTGATAAAGTGTGAACGGAGCATCTTGAAACTTTCTTGGTATTCGAGCCATATCAAAAATCTCCTTACATTTTAAATCCGTTTCTTCAACTCATTGAATATTTATAGCTTATAAAGACAATTTTCAAGGTGACTGTCACCGGTGACCGGAAAAATGCGTGCTGGACCGAAAATTTTAGCCATTAAAACATAGCTTTTGATTTTAAGATGTTGATATGTGTCTGTCTCCCTGTCTGTTCCCGAGGCTGCCCCCCGGTCTGCCCCCCTGTCTGCTTCCGAGTCTGGTTCCGAGTCTGCCCCTGAGTCGGTTCCTGAGTCTGGTTCCGAGTCTGTTCCCGAGTCTGATTCCGAGTCTATCCCTGAGTCAAATCCGGGGTCTGCTCCCGAGTCTATTCCCGAGTCTACCCAGGAGGCTACCCCCTAGGTGGTACCCTCAACTGAAGCCAAATCAAAGATAAGATATCAAAAATCAAATAGATAAGAGAAAATTCCGCTTGATTTTAGGTTAATATTTAACTATAACATATATAAGTAAGAAAATGCCTGAAATTGATTTTGTTTTTAACCAGGAGATGGCAAAACTGTTAAAGAAATTTCGAATAAAGTCGAATTTATCACAAACAGAGATTGCAAAGAGAATCGGATTTGTTCCTAAATCAGGTAAGATTTATATCTCATGTTTAGAAAATGGCAAAATAAAAAATCCTTCATTGTTTATGAATAGAATTTTTTTATTATCCCTTTAAGCTAATTTTAACACTAATTCAGGGTGGATTGGAGAACAATTTTGGGTTAGTCGCTTACTAAATTGCTAAGGAAGCTACTTGGGGAATTGCTTAGAAAACTAGTCGAGAGATAATCTGAGAAACGACCCCGGGATTTACCTGTGTGTTGGAGCCTGTTTATGGGATTATAAACTGCATTCTTTATGATTTGTCTTTTGGTTCATCTAACAGGGTCGAAAATTGAAACTTGACATTGGTTTTTTTCGTATAAATATTAGATTGACTCGAGAATCAATCTGAATGAAAAAGGATATAAATAATGAACCGCAATTAATTGCCGGTGCGCTGAAAGGCGATGAAGATGCTTATCGCCGGCTGCTGAATTCCTACAAAGGAAGAATATTCAGTTATGTGTGCCGGATTGTAAAGAATTATCATGATGCCGAAGATATTACTTTTAATACTTTTATTAAATGCTTTAAGTCGTTAAAGTCATTTGACCCAACCAAATCATTTTCTACCTGGTTATATACGATTGCCCATAATCTCGCTGTCGACTTTTTAAGAAAAAAGAAAATTGAATACGAGTACTTGGATGAACGTTATCCAGCCAGTACTAATTTGGTTAAAGAATATGAAGATAAGCAGAAATTGAATAAAATCGACCAGGCGCTGTATCAACTTGCGCCAATTGACCGGGAAATCGTGATTTTATTTCATAAGGAACAAAAGTCATACGAAGAGATTGGTGAAATCCTAAAGACACCAGCAACAACTATCAAAACCCGATTACATCGAGCACGGTTAAAATTGCGGGACTTGCTTAAGCAACGATGAAACCACGGATGCACACAGATGAAAACAGATTAATTATTGCTTTTAATTATCCGTGTTTATTCGTGGTTAATTTTTCTTTGTTATCTCTGCGTTCTCCGTAGTTTATTTTCCCTGAAACTTTTTCTCGTATTTTACGTATAAAGTAGTGATGCTTAAACATGAAGAAATCGAAAGATTAATCCAGAAGAGTCTGGACCATGAGACGACAGCCGAAGAAGAAAGGATGTTGCATCTTCATTTATCCGACTGTCCTGATTGTCGAGAACTCTATTTTGAGCTGACTCAATTCTTTGAAGCTATGGACGAAAGGGTTGAATTTTTCCCAAGCCCGGATTTTAACGAGCGTGTCTTAATCCGCCTAAGGCGGATTGGCTTTAGGAAATCGCTGGTCTGGGCAAGAGCTGCCGCAGTCTTTGCCGCCGGGTGGTTGGCTTCGTTTCTATTCCTGGTATTTTCACCCTGGGTTCGAGAGATTATAACCCGCGCGATGGTTTCAACGCCGGCTATTGTTAGGTTTTTCGATAAAGTCCAGGTGGTTGTTAACACATTACGCCATATTCTTACGCCGTTTGCGAAAAACTTATGCAATCCGACCATGCCGGTTCTTGGATTAATCTTAAGTATTATAATATTTTATCTTTTCAGCCGAACGCTGAGAAAGGAGACAAAATGTACCGTATAATTATGACAAGTTTAGTTATTGCCTTGATTGCGGGTGCCATAGTAATGGCAACAAGTAATAAATCGGTTGAAGAATATGCCGGTTTAATGCCTGAGGTTGTGGTTACTGCTCCCAAGCATGATATTGAGAGAAGTTCTGAAACCGGTGTGATGCCCGAAGTTGTGGTGACGGCAAAAAAGCCAAAACAGCCGAAAAGTCCGCTTTCGGAAATTAAAGACGCTGATTCTCTAATCGAGTATGCGGCTTTAGATTTGAGAACAAAGCTATATGATAAATTCGATAAGGGAAAAATTGACCAGCTTGCTGACTTAAAAATTAGCGGTAATTACAAGGTGGGTAAGAACGATACAATAAAAGATGATGTTGTGGTCACCGGCGGCAATGCAATAATTGATGGCGTAATTAAAGGTGATTTGGCGGTTATGGGTGGAGCGGTTGATGTTAATGGTTTAGTTAATGGCGACGTTGCGATTTTCGGCGGCAATCTTGATATAATTGGTAGAATCTGTTGTGATGTGGCGGTTTTTGGCGGTAATATTAATAATAAGGGCACTATCGGTGGCGGGCTATTTGTTGTTGGCGGCAATGTTTCACTTGATTCCGGTTCATCGGTCAATGGTGAAATCAGTATGATTGGCGGTTCGCTTCAGCGTGATACAAATGCGATTGTCAAAGGCGAAATCAAATCAATCGATGTCGGACAACTAAATAGAATTATACCAAGAATTATAAATATCACCCGTTTCCCTGGTAAGTTCCCAAGCATAAGACCAAGACTCGGTATATTCCAGGGTATATTCTCATTAGCGGCTTTGATTGTCCTTTATGTCTTAAACCTCTTAGTTCTAATCATCTTCCCAAAACCGATAGAACGGATTGTTAATCGGATTCAGAGTAATGTATGGTTACCGGTTGCTTTGGGTATCGGGCTGGAAATTTTATACGTACCATTGATTGTCTTGTTTGCCGTTTCAATAATTGGGATTCCCATCATCCCGTTATTTATCCTGGCAGTATTCGTCGCAGTGCTGTTTGGATTTACCGCACTCTCCTCGATTCTTGGCGACCGAATTAAAAAAGGTTTTAACTGGCAAATAAACAGCAATATCGGCACCTTCAGCCTTGGCTGGCTCGCAATAATGATAATTCCAATTCTTGGCATAATTTTCCGAAAGGTTGCGTTTGTTGGCACTCCAATTTTTATTCTAGGTCTTATAATCTATTATGTTACAATAACGATCGGGTTGGGTGGAGTCCTTGCGACATTAATAAAAAAAGAGAAAGCCTAAAATAAAGAATACCTGGAAATGGAATCGGTTATCAAAAATTTAAAACCATACTTAATTCTGGCTTTGATTGGATTTTCGACACTTAATTGTTTCTGTGTTTATAACTATAAACTTAAGCAAACCGAAACCCGCACCTATTCGAGCGACGCTGTAAATCAGATTGAAGTAGCTACGCGTAATGGTAGTATCGCTGTCGCAAAGACTACTGATACGGTTATCGCCGCTTTAATTAAAAAATACTGCCAGGGTCGAGATAAGGCTGATGCCGAAAGTGCAATCAAAAACATTATTATTAAAGACACAATCATTGGCAATGAATTGGAAATCGAAGCTGAAATGCCAACCGGTTCACGTTCTTATGGTGCTTCGTTTGAAATATCGGCACCTGAATCCACCGAATTAGACCTTAATTCGACCAATGGCAGTATTACGATTTCGGATATCAAGGAGAAAATTAAAGTTAATACTACTAACGGTAAAATATCTCTTTCCAATACTTCAGGTATTGCTAATCTTAACACAACTAATGGAAGTGTTAATATCGAATCTCATCGCGGTTCAATCAAAGCTAATTCATCTAACGGCTCGTTTGAATGCACTCTAATCGAATTTGGGACTTCGGATTCAATCAATCTGGAAACTACTAATGGCTCAATTCAAATTTATCTGCCCGATAATATATCGGCAACCGTGGATGCCTCTACCACTAATGGTTCTATTACTATTACCGGTTTTTCTTCGGTCACTTATCAAGAGCAAACCCAAACCCGTGTTCGCTGCCGCATCGGCAACGGCGCTTCGATTATCAATATCGAAACGACCAATGGCAACATAACCATCCGAACTCGCTAAAAACCTAAGCCAAAATTTAATTTTCTAATATTCTACTTATAGATTGACTTTTGACGTTCATATTATATATTGTTAATGAATAATTATAAAAGAAAGGTGGTGTAAATAAATGGTTATGGACCCTGTCTGCAATATGGATGTAGATGAAAAAACGGCAAAAGAAAAGAGCCTTTATAAAGGTAAAACCTATTACTTCTGTGCACCTGGCTGCAAAAAGGAATTCGACAAAAATCCGGATAAATACGTCGGCAAAGCACCAAAACCCGGCAGTTGCTGCGGACACTAAAAAGCAGTGGCTTGTTTCTAGTGTCTGGTCACTAGTCACTAGTCCCAAGCCCCCAGAAACTTATTTTAAGGAGGTTCAAAATGCCAGGAAGTTTCTGCCATATCGAGATTAAAGTTAAAGACCTGAAGATTGCCCAGGATTTTTACGGAAAAATTTTCAACTGGAAATTTGAAGAAATGGAACCTAAATACTTATCCTTCAGCACTGGTGACGGTGTTGGTGGAGGATTAGAGCTAAATGAGAAGGACTGGTCAGATGGTCCTTTTACTTTGTATATCAAAGTTGACGATATTCCGGCTACTTTGAAACAGATATCTCCAGCCGGGGGTGAGATTGTAAAAGAGAAGACCGAAATCGGTGGTGATTTTGGTTTCTATGCTTTATTTCGAGACCCTTTTGGTAATCTTTTAGGACTCTGGTCAAAGACTTAAAAGACAATAATAAATTTAGGTGAAACAGCAAAAAAGGAGGAGCAATGAAGTTTAAAATAGCTTTGCTATTAACATTAATAATTGCGGCATTACCGGTTTTAGCGGCTGAACCAAAAATGGGTGAAGCAGCCGATAAATTCGTCAATTCGGTACCGGGTAATATGATGTTCCTATTACCGGTAAAAGACCTGGCAAACGCTTTAGCGGCAAATGACACAACCTGGGTGGTATTAGACATCAGACCACCAGCCCATTATATGAATGGTCATATTAAAGGTGCAATACATGTTCCGTTGACCATGCTGGTAAAAGAGATGAAAAAAATTCCGATGAATAGGAAGATTGCGGTAGTATGTGCGATGGATACCAATTCAGCTTTTGCGGTAGCTATACTTCGAATGTACGGTTACGATGCCTGGATTGTTGATGGTGGTGTACCGGGTTGGGTAAAGATGGGTATGCCTCTTGAGAAATAAAGGAATCTAAGAATGCGTAATAATTAGCCGCAAGCTGGTAAAAAGATTATTGCTGTTTCACCTAAAACCAGCTTGCGGTTAATCTTTTTTTGTATATTATTATCGAATTCTTATGAGACACAAAAAAATAAATAAAATTATTTTCGATTTCAAGGCGGTTTTTGAACCAGACGATTATTTGTATTTTTATCAGGATGGCTTAACCGAAGAGCGAACAAAAAGGGAGGTAAATTTCTTAGTAAGGGAACTTGGGCTAACTAAACCGATGAAAATTCTTGATTTGGCTTGTGGACACGGCAGGCATGCTGATCGTTTGACTGCATTAGGTCATAATGTTACCGGCGTCGATATTACTAAAGGATTTTTAGATATCGCAAAACAGGACGCTAAATCAAAAGGTTTGAAGGTTAGATATATCAATCAAGATATGCGAAAGATTAAATTCAAAAACGAGTTTGACCGGGTAATTCTTATGTTTACTGCTTTTGGCTATTTTGAGGATAAAGAAAATATTAAAGTTCTTAAGAATATAGCTCGAGCACTCAAACCAGGCGGTCTATTCGGTTTTGACATTCCGAATCGAAATTTTTTCTTAAAAGGATTTCTTCCTTACATCGTAACCGAAAAGGGAAAAGATTTACTGATTGACCGCCACACCTTTGATAAAGCGACCAATCGGCTTTATGATAAAAGAATTGTAATAAGAAACGGTATTAGAAAAGACAAGCCATTTTTTGTCCGGCTATACAACCGGAAAGAAATGTCCATATTATTGAAAAGAGCCGGCTTTAAATCGCTTAAATTTTTCAGTGATTGGGATTCAAGACCTTTAACCAACGAATCAAAAAGGATGATTGTAATCGCTAAGAAAGGAATGTAATTGTGAAAAACCGTTATTTTATTTGTATTTTATTCATCCTCCCAACTCTGCTCTACGCCACCGGTTTGCTTGTGGGCGAGGTTTGCGACCGTTCTAATGGTGAGCCCTTGGTTGGTGTCAACATCACATCACCGGAATTGGACATTGGTGCTGCAACCGATAAAAACGGACGATTCGTTGTTACAGGCATTCCAGCCGGCACTCATACCTTCGAATTCTCGATGATTGGTTATAAGACCGAAGTCCGAAAAGTACTGACCGAAGATGGAAAAACAAAAACCGTAAAAATCTTTCTTAAGCCGGAACGGATAAGTATGCCTGAGATAATTGTCACGCCTGGTCATTATGGCATCAGCCGGGCAGTGGATAAGCCGGAACAGGTTTTAGCAGTGCAGGAAATTAAGACGACCCCAGGCACACAGGGTGATATGTTCATGGCACTTTCAACTATGCCAGCAGTTGCTGCTCAAGGACCGGCTGCTCCGATTTATGTTCAGGGTGGACGGTCTGAAGAAAACCTGGTGCTTTTAGACCAGGGCTGGGTCGCCAGTGCCTTTCATATGGAGCTCGGCGGCGGTGGGGTCTATTCGATTTTCAATCCAGCTATCTTACGCGAGGTGAATTTGTATACTGGCGGATTTGGGGCTGAATACGGCGACCGATTATCTGCCGTGCTTGATGTTGATACCCGGGATGGTGATTATAATCGGCTGCACAGCTCAACCGCACTTTCAAATACTTTTGCCGAAGAAGTGTTAGAAGGACCGTTGCCTGGCACCAAAGGAAAAGGTTCTTTCTTAATTTCTGCCCGGCGATCCTTTTTTGACCTCATCATCTCTTTTACCGAATTTAGTGAAGATTTTAAGGTATTCCCCAATTACTATGATTTGGCTGGAAAATTAAGTTATCGAATTTCAGCTAACCAAAAATTATCGCTAACCGGTTTATGGGCAAGCGATAATGCAATCTTAAAACTGTCTAACTTTGAAGTTAATGTTGGCGAAGATGAAGACTGGTATTCGGATAAGGCTTTGCTTTCTTTAGGACTGAATTCACTGGTTGGCACGAATTTCGTCTCACAGTTTACTCTATCAGCAAGTCGGGGTCGATATAGCTTCTTGCTGGGTGACTACTGGTTCGACAAGCAAGAAAAAATTGTCTTAGCGACCCGCGAGGATATAATCTGGAATATCTCTTCCGCCCAAAAACTAAAAACTGGTTTTGTGCTTGACCGGCGGTTCAATTCGATTGATATGAAAATGCCGAAACTGACTAATCCTCAGGAGCATCTAAGACCAGATTTACCAGTATCCCAACTCGATACCTCGCTCGGCTCACCTTTTATCGGTGTATATCTGATTGATGACTGGCGCTTGCTAAATCCACTTACGATAGAATTGGGACTACGTTCTGACTATTCGTTTGAATTCAAAGAGCAGACGATAAGCCCGCGATTAGCCGCAGCCTGGCAGATAAGGGAAAATTTAATTCTACGCACCGGTTGGGGTATTTACCATCAAGTCCCACCCCTTATGGAACTATCAGAAGAGTACGGTAATCCTGATTTACTTTCTCGCCGCGCCCAGCATTATGTTGCCGGGATTGAATCTGAGCTTCCAGCGCGTCTTACTTTGCGAATGGAAGGTTTTTATAAAAAATTCGACCGCTTGCCGATTGACGATTCGGTATTAGGCTTTAACAATAATGGAAAAGGATACGCTTACGGTTCAGGGCTTCTGGTTCAGCGTCGGCTGGCAGAAAAACTGAACGGCTGGTTTTCCTATAGCTATACTATCGCCCGGCGGAGCGAATATGATTATACCGATACCATAAGTCCTGATTTTGACCTGCCGCACCGAATAAATCTGGTTGCTACTTATGACCTTAGCCCGACCTGGCAATTAGGCATAAAATGGATTTTTTCCACCGGACGACCTTACACTCCTATTGATTCGGTGAATTTTGACCCGATTTCCAAAAGCTATATCCCAATATTTGGCAAGCCAAACTCAGACCGGTTTCCTCCGTATCATCAACTCGATATTCGGTTACTCAAAGAATGGCGTTTTAGCTCATGGACGCTGGTTACTTTTCTCGAAGTGCTTAACGCTTACAACCGACAAAATGTTGCTGATTATCAATGGAACGATGATTATACCGAACGAACCGTGCAGACCTACTTGCCATTAATTCCTTCGATTGGCATTATCGCAAAATTCTAATAATGATTACAGCGATGAAAAAGAAGATTGCAGCGATAATAGAGCAAAGAAAATCGCCTTAATCGTTCTTTAATCTCCGTAATCATCAAGCACAAACTTATTGTTTACTCCAGAACTTGACTTCTGTAACCTAAATCCTATTATGAAAACAAACGGAGGTTATATGAAACAGGTTATTGTAATATTCTTGTCATTTGCAATTATCGGGTTTGCCGATGTGCTGCAAACTAATGTTTCCGATGAAGCAGCCGAAATTCCTACTGCAAACCAGATAGAAAAAATCAATACGGTCGAGCCGATACCTGGAACCGATGAATTACCTTATTTACCCGGTTGGCCAGTGAAAACAACCAGTTATCCGATGTTCTCGCCGACTCGGGGCATTGCCCTGGCTGATTTTGATGACGACGGCAAACTTGAAGTGATTCGACCAACCACAATGAACCAGATTTATGTCTGGAAATTTGACGGAACTTTATATCCGGGTTGGCCAAAAAATCTGAACAATGCCGGGCAATATGCCGCCGCAGTGGCTGATGTTGACCTGGATGGTGATTATGAAATCTGCGTTACGACTCGTGGTTTAACATCAGGCGGCAAAGTTTATCTGTTTGATGAGAACGGAAACAATAAACCAGGTTGGCCTTTTACCGGACCATATAATGGTAATTTTTCGGA
>Ga0224506_10003266_pt1 | contig 10766 bp, 6 predicted proteins | sample SF_Jan12_sed_USG_2_FD_169108 | JGI IMG/M metagenome (GOLD analysis project Ga0224506, IMG submission 169108) | Sediment microbial communities from San Francisco Bay, California, United States - SF_Jan12_sed_USGS_8_1 | ecosystem: Environmental > Aquatic > Marine > Sediment | place: USA...
ATTGGGGACAGTCCCCAATTATTGCAATTATTGGAGAAAGGGCGGTGGCCTGTTGTTAACCCTGATTTACTTCATGTAAAGAACCTGGCTAAATTCATGACATACAGAAAGAAAATGATTCTTGCGTTTCTAAGGGAGAAGTTCAAATGAAAAGAATAATAATCCTCTTATCCATCTCTATGATCATATCCATATCACTTTATTCCTCTGAAAAGGAGGAAGAGCTGAACCTGCTCAGCGGAAAATACACGCCGGAGAGGCTTAAAGAGATCATCATCCCGGCCGAGCAGTGGCATCCTTTTCCCAGGGCTTCAGAGCAGGCCGGATGGCAGAAACTTCCGGAGAAGGTGCGGGCAGCGCACCTGCGTCAGGGTGAGAAACACCTCGGCTGCGACTGGGAGATACCCAAAGCCTCCATCTTTCTGGAATTCGTCCGGACCGGGAATCGGACAAACTATCAGAGGATTGCCGATGGGAGGCGTGTCAAGCTGGCCGAGATGGTGGTCGCCGAATGTATCGAAGGGAAAGGGCGTTTCCTGGACGATATCATGAACGGCGTCTGGGCCGTCTGTGAAGAGACCTATTGGGGAGTGCCCGCTCATGTCGGTGCCCAGAAGAAAGGTCCTGGTCTGCCCGATGTCAAGGAGCCCACGGTGGACCTGTTTGCCGCTGAAACCGGGATGCTCCTGGCTTGGACCCATTACCTTCTGGGGGAACAGCTCGACCGCATCTCCCCTCTGATCACTGAGCGCATTCGTCACGAAGTCCAACGCAGGATCCTGTCCGTCAACCTGGAAAGAGACGACTTCTGGTGGATGGGTTTTAACGGCCGGGTGGTGAACAACTGGAATCCCTGGATCTGTTCCAACTGGCTGACCACTGTGCTGATTCTGGAAGATGATCAGCAGATAAGGATTCAATCCATCCACAAGATCCTCAAATGTCTGGACAATTTTCTCAATCCCTATCCGAAGGACGGCGGTTGCGATGAAGGTCCGGGTTACTGGAATAGAGCCGGAGCTTCGCTGTATGATTGTCTGGAGCTGCTGGCCAGTGCTTCGGGAGGGAAGATCGATGTATTCGATGAGCCGTTGATCAAGGAGATCGGGCGGTATATCTATCGGGTTTATATCAACGACCAGTACTTCATCAATTTCGCCGATGCTGCCGCCAAGCTGAACCCCGATGCCAGCGTTGTTTTCCGCTACGGAAAGAGCATCGGAGATGCGGATTTAACGGCATTTGGGGCTTTCCTGGCCCGGAAACAGAACCTCGGAGAAGCCTATATCAGAGGAGGTTGGGGCTGTCTGGGAAGAGTCCTGCCAGCTCTTTTTCATCTTGATGAGCTGCTGAAGACAGAGCCCAGGGAGCTGCTTCTGAGTGATTTCTGGCTGCCGGAGCTTCAGGTCATGGGAGCGAGGTCGTTTGAGGGCTCAAAGAATGGCCTCTATCTGGCAGCCAAAGGCGGGCATAACGCGGAAAGCCATAATCATAATGATGTGGGGAATTTTATCGTCTATGCCGACGGCTTTCCTGTGCTCATTGATGTCGGCGTCGAAACCTACACAGCCAAGACCTTCAGTTCCAGGCGGTATGAGATCTGGACCATGCAGTCGGCTTTCCACAATCTGCCCACCATCAACGGCGTCATGCAGAAAAACGGCCGGGAGTTCCAGGCCAGGAACGTAAGCTGCGAAGCGGGAAAGAAGCGAACAGTGTTCAGCCTCGACATATCCCTGGCCTACCCTGAAGAGGCAAAGGTCAGATCCTGGATTCGAACGGTCACTCTGGAACGGGGAAAGCAGGTCATCGTTCATGACCGATACGAGCTCAGGGAATCCCAACAGCCTCTCCAGATGAATTTAGTGAGCTGGCGGAAGCCTGAGTTGGAAGCAGAAGGTAGGATTAAATTAGAGAATCCTGAAGGAGCAAGAGGTTTAAAGCCGGTCTTTATCTATTATGACAAAAACAGGTTTCGCCCGGAAATTGAGACGATTCCCTTAGAAGATGAGCGATTAAGATCTTCCTGGGGAAAGCAACTGTACAGAATAGTACTCACAGCCAGGCAAACGCCTCTTAAGGGCGAGTTCTTCATCCGCATCCAGCAGTAAATAGCTGTCGAGCCGGCAGGTTAATCGATTTTTAAATCGGAATAACCGACGGAAATGATCATCTTGAACGCCTCGTCAACGCTGAGGTGGAGAGGCTTGACCTCTTCCTCCAGAGCCAGGCAAAAGAATCCTGTCGTGGGATTGGGAGTCGTTGGTACGAATATCTTCAGCATTTTCCTCTGTCCACGCCTTGGGAGGATCTGTGTCTCCTCGCCGGTCACGAACCCGATACAATAAAGCCCCTTGATCGGAAACTCAACCAGCACAACCCGCGAGAATATCTTTTTATCACTCACGATACCTGTGGTGAGGTGCTTCACACTCTGGTAGACGGTCTTGATGATCGGGATTTTAGCCAGAATGGTCTCTCCCAGCTTGATGATTCTCTTCCCGAAGAAATTATTGGCGATGAATCCAACAAGGATAATAAGAAAAAGAGCGATGACAAGCTCCACACCGAAATACGGAAAATATGTCTTTGGCTGGAGCGCAGAGGGAAGAAGGTTGAAGGTGTCGGTGACCAGGTTGACAATGGCCATTATGGCCAGGACGGTTATCCAGATGGGAATGATAGTGATCATTCCCGCGACAAAATAGTTCCTGACGATTTTAGAGATTTTTTTAAGGAGCATTTGATTTTTCCTTTCTTGCTAGACTTTTCTCGATCCCGGTCCTGATAGGGACAGGTCTCAATCTATTCTAAAGTCCCTGAATGATCAATGTAAAGTGGATACGGCCCAGAATGTTCTGCCCTTAAGATATTGGGTAACGGATGATATTTTGATCAGGGAAAAATGGCAATTCAAAATACTCTAAGGAAGAATCTCTATTTCCGTGATAAGGGAAACATACAGCCAATTGATAAGTGCGGCGCCGGTTCCGCTCCATCCGAAGCCCATGGTGGAGGGTGGGAGGGTCTTGGCGAGGATGGAGGGGACTGGTGCTGTAATAGATTACACCTTCATAATTATCTGTCACGGAAATAAAGAGGCTAACGACTTTTAATGAACTTTTTTGTGATAATTGGTTTATATGCTATTATATAGGCTGTTGCATTCGCTGGAAGGAGAAACGATGAAGTTTCATACTGCGCTGCGTCCCTGGGCGATCAGACGCCTGGAGAAGATCGAGCAGGTTGATTTGATCGTCGGTATTCCCTGCTTCAATAATGACTCGACCATCGAGCATGTGATCGACATGGCCAGTGAGGGCATTGCCCAACACTACCAAGACCTGAAGGCTGTGATCATCATCTCTGACGGCGGCTCCACCGACGACACCCGAGAGCTTTCCAGGGACAAGACTGTTTATCCGTTCATCGAGAAAATGGTCACTATCTATAGGGGGCTTCCGGGCAAAGGGAGTGCCCTCCGGATGATATTCGAAGCAGCGAATTCGCTGAATGCCAGAGCGTGTGTTCTCTGTGATGCTGACCTGCGGAGCATAAAACCAGAGTGGATCAAGGCTCTTGCTGACCCCATCCTGGAGCATGGATATGATTTTGTCGCGCCCGTTTATTCCCGGTATAAATACGACGCCACCATCACCAACAACATCGCTTATAACCTCACACGGGCTTTGTTCGGCAAGCGGGTTCGCCAGCCAATAGGAGGTGACTTCGGCCTTTCCCAGGCCATGATCGACCACTACTTTTACTGCGGCCAGGATATCTGGGTAACAGACATCGCCAAGTTCGGGATAGACATCTGGATGACGATTTCGGCCATCGTATCAGGCAAATCCATATGTCAGGCTTATCTAGGAACAAAGGTGCATGACGTGAAAGACCCTCTGGAAAACCTCGGTCCCATGTTCAGGCAGGTGGTTCACCCGCTCTTTCAGCTTATGGAAAGCCACGCCCAACTCTGGAAGAGTATAAAGGACAGCACTCCTGTTCCGGTGTACGGAGAGCCGCTCACTCAGGAGCCCGAGCCTTTCTCCGTGGACCTGCCGGGAATGGTGGAGAATTACAAGGAAGGGTTTAACAACCTGTCCGCTCTCTGGGAACAGATCATTAACCCTGAGAGCTTTGCCGTTCTCAAATCTCTGGCCAGAAACAGGAAGAAAGATCATTTTCATATGTCTACGGAAGACTGGGTAAAGATCGTCTATGATTTCGCCTCCACTTTCCATCGCTGGAAGAGAGACAGAGGGAAGCTTGTTGAGATCATGCGTCCTCTTTATTATGCCCGGGTGGCTTCATTCATTAACGAGACCAAAGACATGAACAACGCCCAGGCAGAGGAAATTATCGAGAGGCAGGCTCTGACCTTTGAGCAATTGAAACCGTATCTGTTAAAGATGTGGGATAAGGAATGAACTTTTTCCCGGAATGAAAAAATCCACGCCTTTGAAAATCCTGTTTGCATCTTCTGAGGTCGCTCCGTTTGCCAAGACAGGCGGATTGGCCGATGTTTCTGGTTCTTTACCCGCCGCCCTGGCTTCTTTAGGGCATAAGGTTGTTATCGTCATGCCCCTCTACCGTTCGGTGATGGAAGGGCCTTATGAATTGAATAGCATTGAAGGGGCGCTGGAGGTCCCTTACAGAGGGCGGGTTTTAAAGGATAAGGTTTTTTATTCTGAGCTGGAGCCCAACCTTTCGGTTTATTTTGTCAGGAAGAACGAGTTTTTTGACCGAAGTATGCTCTACAGCACACCCGAAGGGGACTACTTCGACAACGCTGACCGGTTCATTTACTTCAGCAGGGGAATTTTGAACCTGAGCAAGCTGATCGGCTTCAAACCGGACATCATCCACTGCAATGACTGGCAGACAAGTCTCGTCCCATCTTACCTGAAGAGCCTGTATATGTATGATGCTTTTTTCGAGGGTGTGCGAATCATCCTCACCATCCATAACCTGGCTTACCAGGGTATTTTCCCCCCTGAATACATGGCTGTCAGCGGGCTACCCTCGGAGTTTTACTCCTTAAACGGGTTTGAGTATTATGGTCAGATGAATTTTTTGAAGGGCGGGATTGTCTTTGCAGATATCATCACCACGGTGAGCGAAAAGTACGCATCGGAGATTCAGACTCCAGAATTCGGGTATGGCCTGGAAGGCATTCTTAAGGAGAGGAGCAGCGATGTCCACGGCGTGCTGAACGGCGCCGACTACAGAGAATGGAATCCTGAAACCGACTCGAACATCATCGCCAACTACAATGAAAAAAGTCTGTCAGGTAAAGAGAGGTGCAAGAAAGACCTGATCAAGGCTTTCAAGCTGAAGGGTCCTGAAAAAGCTCCGCTCATCGGGATCGTCAGCCGGCTGGCCACCCAGAAGGGATTCGATATTCTCGCCGAAGCTGTGGGTACGCTGGTGGATCTTGGATTCCTCATAGTTCTGTTGGGAACCGGTGATGAAATCTATGAGAAGCAGTTTGCGGAGATAGGAAAGAAGCATAAAGGCCGCTTCGGAGTCAAGATCGCTTTTGATAATGCCCTTGCCCATAAGATCGAAGCCGGAGCAGATATGTTCCTCATGCCTTCACGCTATGAACCCTGCGGGCTGAATCAGATGTACAGCCTGAAGTATGGAACCATTCCCGTGGTGCGTGCCACCGGAGGCTTGGATGACACCATAAAGGAATTTGACACCAAAACCGGGAACGGGAATGGTTTTAAATTTGCTGAGTACTCCTCTCAGGCGTTGATAGAAGAGATGAAGAAAGCACGTGAAGTTTACCGCAGCCAAGAGCTCTGGTTGAAACTGGTCAAGAACGGCATGAAGGAAGACTTTTCTTGGGAGAGGTCAGCTCGAACATATGAGAGGATTTATCATAATGCCTTGGCCAGAAGGTAGGTTCTCTTTCGCAGAAGCTCCCGTGATTCTCAGGAAGGGGGTCGGAATGGCTTATATCCGGATTTGCCGGGGATGGGAAAGAAAAGGCAGGTGTCCGGGAATTTTGGCTGTTGTAAGGATTGAGAGGTTATTTCGTGCCTAAAAAAAAGGAAAAACCGCTCCAGAAGCCCGATAAAAAAAGAGTGGGAAGTGTTGTTCACGGGCCAACTCTTTTTTCCGATTATGACATTTATCTGTTCAAACAGGGAAGTTCTTTTCAGTTATACGAGAAGATGGGTTCGCATCCGATGACTGTTGAGGACAAGGAGGGCGCTCATTTTGCTGTCTGGGCGCCGAACGCCGAACGGGTCACCGTGATCGGAGATTTTAATGATTGGGACCCGGAGGCACATTCCCTGGCGGTCAGATGGGATGGATCGGGAATCTGGGAAGGATTCATTCCCGGCATGGGCAAGGGAGATCTTTACAAGTTTCATATCGTCTCAAGGAAGCGGAAATACAGAGTGGATAAAGGGGATCCTTTCGGTTTTTACTGGGAGATTTCTCCCCGGACGGCTTCCGTCGTCTGGGACCTGGATTATGAATGGAAGGATGAGGAATGGATGGCAGCGCGCAGCCAGCGCAACGCCCTTGACTCTCCCCTATCTGTCTATGAGGTTCATCTGGGTTCATGGAGGAGGATTCCTGAAGAAAAGAACCGCGTCTTGAATTATAAGGAGCTTGCTTCTCAGCTTGTGGAATACGTGAAGGACATGGGCTTCACTCACGTTGAATTTTTGCCTGTGATGGAACATCCTTTCTACGGGTCCTGGGGATACCAGGTGGGAGGTTATTTTGCTCCCACCAGCCGCTACGGCAGTCCCCAAGATTTCATGTTTCTCATCGACTTTCTCCATCAGAATGATATCGGCGTGATCCTGGACTGGGTCCCATCCCATTTCCCTTCCGATGAACACGGGCTGACGTATTTTGATGGAACACACCTTTACGAGCATAAGGACCCGAGAAAGGGGTTTCATCCGGACTGGAAAAGCCACATTTTTAATTATGGCCGGAACGAGGTGAGGAATTTTCTCATAAGCAACGCCTTTTTCTGGATGGACAAGTATCATGTGGACGGGATTCGGATAGATGCCGTGGCTTCCCTGCTCTATCTGGACTATTCCAGAAAGAAGGGGGAGTGGATTCCCAACGAATTCGGAGGGAGGGAGAACCTCGAGGCCATATCCTTCATCAAACGGCTGAACGAAGCCCTCTATCAGACGTTCCCGGATGTGCAGACCATAGCCGAGGAATCAACAGCCTGGCCTATGGTGACCAGGCCCGTCTATCTCGGCGGTCTAGGGTTCGGGATGAAATGGAACATGGGCTGGATGCACGATATCCTGGAGTACTTTTCCAGAGACCCCGTCCACCGCAAACATCACCACAACCAGCTCACGTTCAGCATATGGTATGCTTTTTTTGAAAATTTTATCCTTCCTCTCTCCCATGACGAAGTGGTCCATGGAAAAAGCTCTCTTCTGAGCAAAATGCCAGGAGATGACTGGCAGAAGTTCGCCAACCTCCGTCTTCTTCTCGGGTATCTCTACGCTCACCCCGGAAAAAAACTCCTGTTTATGGGAGGGGAGTTTGGACAGAGGAAGGAGTGGGTTCATGACGAGAGCCTGGAATGGCACCTGCTCCAGTACGCACCCCATCAACGGATTCAACAATGGGTCAGGGATTTGAACCGGTTCTATCGGAGCGAACCGGCTCTGTACCAGCTGGATTTCGTTCCCGGAGGCTTTGAGTGGATTGATATCAGCGACTGGGAAAAAAGCATCATCGGTTTTATGAGAAAAGGGAAGACGTCCAGAGACACGATAGTCGCTGTATGTAATTTCACACCTGCCATGCGGTCCAAGTACAGGGTCGGTGTTCCTGAGAGCGGGTTCTGGAGGGAAGCGCTCAACAGCGATGCAAAGGAGTACGGAGGGAGCGGACAGGGCAACCTGGGTGGTGTGGAGGCGGAGAATAAGAAGGCTCATGGCAGACCTTACTCACTCTCCTTGACCTTGCCGCCCTTGAGCATCCTCATCTTTAAAAAGGATTTTAGGGAGAGCAAAACTGTTCCTTTTTGAAAAGGTAATCACCTTGGTCATAAAAGGAAATGATAAAAGCAGGGCTGAACGAAGGCAGTTTTGTTATATAAGCCGTTTCTTTTCTTGTCTTTGGAAAGATGAGAATCATTCATTTGCGCTCCCGTTCTGAAGCTTAGATCAAGCAAAGAAGAGAACTCTCCGGAAACAAAATGAGAGAAAAAAATATTATCTTTACTATCGAACTAATAAACTATGATAGAATATAGCTGAATTATTGATTAAAAGCTTAATGAAAGTCACTTCTTCGGAGTGAAATAAAATCGAACAGGAGGGTATCATGAGAGAAAAAGTTGGAGCGACCGCAGGACAGATCTGGGATCTTCTAAAGAAAAAAGGAGAAGTCAACATGGCCGAGTTGCCTAGACTTCTCAAAGAGAAATCCACTGTTGTCTATCAAGCCATCGGCTGGCTTGCCCGTGAGAATAAAATCGAATACCGAACAGCAGCCACAAAGACATTCGTTTCTCTTGCTGAATCCGAGAAAATTCTGTAGCTGTTGTCTTGCCTGACCAAAAGTATGTCAGACGAATTTAACAGGAGAAAAATTCAATAAGACGCATAAAATATTTGAGTTGAAATTCAACAGGTCGGTCTTTAGCGTAGAGAGAAGCTGGCACTTCCATCTTCCAAAATAGAAATCTCAGGATGAAGCACTACATCTGCATTCACGGTCATTTTTACCAACCGCCAAGAGAGAATCCCTGGCTGGAGGAAGTCGAGGTCCAGGATCCTGCCTATCCATTCCACGATTGGAATGAGCGCATCAGCGCTGAATGCTATGCTCCCAACTCTGCGTCTCGCATTCTTGATTCAGAAAAAAACATCATCAACATTATCAATAACTATGCCAAGATAAGCTTCAATTTTGGCCCCACTCTTCTTTCCTGGATGGAAAAGAATGCGCCCTCGGTTTACCAGGCTGTCATCGACGCTGATAAAGAGAGTTTGAGCCGGTTTTCCGGACATGGTTCAGCTCTCTCCCAGGCTTACAGTCATATGATCATGCCCCTGGCAAACTCCAGGGATAAGCGCACCCAGATTGTCTGGGGGATAAAGGATTTTGTGCACCGGTTTGGGAGGAAGCCGGAAGGTATGTGGCTGCCAGAGACAGCCGTGGACGTCGAGAGCCTGGACATCATGGCAGAATACGGAATCAGGTTCACTATTCTTGCTCCTCACCAGGTCCAACAATTCCGAAAAATCGGCGACCGAGACTGGATTGACGCCAATAACGGAAAGTTGAATCTTCGTGTCCCTTACATCTGTCCTCTCTCTTCCGGAAGAACAATTTTCATCTTTTTCTATGATGGCATGATTTCCAATGAGATTGCTTTTGGTGATTTACTGAAGGACGGAGAGCGGTTTGCCCAAAGACTGCAGGGCGCATTCTCAGAGGAGCAGAATAAACCACAGATCGTTCACATTGCCACCGATGGTGAGACTTTCGGTCACCACCACCGTTTCGGTGAGATGGCCCTGGCCTACTGTCTTGACCGGATAGAAACAAGCCGCTCCGAGCTTCTCACTGTGTACGGGGAGCATTTGGAAAAATATCCCCCTGAACATGAAGTGCAGATAGCGGCGAATACTTCCTGGAGCTGTGTTCATGGGGTGGAGAGGTGGAGAGGTCATTGCGGATGCAGCACCGGACTTCACCCCGGCTGGACGCAAAAATGGCGCACTCCTCTTCGTGAAGCCATGGATTGGCTCAGGGACCGGCTGGGTTCAGTTTATCAGGACAGGATGTCGGCTCTTTCAGAAGATCCTTGGAAAGCAAGAGAAGACTACATTGATGTGGTTCTGGACAGGTCTAAGGAAAATGTTGAAGCCTTTTTCCGCGGTCATACGTCTTCGGCACTTTCTCTGGAAAAGAAGGTGGAAGCCCTGAAGCTCCTGGAGATGCAGCGGAATTCCATGCTCGGATTTACCAGCTGCGGCTGGTTTTTTGATGACATTTCAGGTATTGAAGCTGTCCAGGTGATGCAGTATGCCGCTCGAGCCATCCAGCTCGCCAGGGAAACGGGAGGGGAGGATTTTGAACCGGAATACATTAATATCCTGGAGAGAGCCCCCAGCAATGTCCCCAAGTTCAAGAATGGAGCCGCAGTATATGAAAAACTTGTCCAGCCTGCTGTCCTGGAGCTTATCAGGGTGGGAGTCCATTATGCGGTATCGTCTCTGTTCGAGGAGTATCCAGAGACCATAAAGATTGGGGTGTACACCTCTACCAGTGACATTTATGACCTGACGGATTCAGGGCGTGAGAAGCTGGCAGTGGGAAAAGCCCGTTTGTCATCGGAAATCACTTGGGAAGAGGAAAACATCAGTTTTGCTGTCTTGCATTTTGGCGATCACAATCTCATCGGAGGGGCCAGAAAGTTTACCGATGACCATTCCTTTTCATCCTTGCACGAGGAAATAAAGGAGGCATTTACCAAGAGCGATATACCTGAAGTGATCCGTTTGATGGATAAGCATTTTGGAACCCACAATTATTCTCTCTGGCACTTATTCAAGGATGAAAAGCGCAAGGTGCTGAATCAGGTCCTCGATTCCACGTTGGCGGAGATGGAGACATCCTTCCGGCAGATTTACGAGAATCAGTACTCAGTGATGCAGGCCTTGAGAGAGAATCGCGTCCCTCTGCCCAAGGCTTTTTCCACCACCGTCGAGTTCATCCTCAACACGGATTTCCGTAGGTTAATGGAG
>Ga0224506_10003267_pt1 | contig 10765 bp, 5 predicted proteins | sample SF_Jan12_sed_USG_2_FD_169108 | JGI IMG/M metagenome (GOLD analysis project Ga0224506, IMG submission 169108) | Sediment microbial communities from San Francisco Bay, California, United States - SF_Jan12_sed_USGS_8_1 | ecosystem: Environmental > Aquatic > Marine > Sediment | place: USA...
TTAAATGGACAAGGTTAACTGAGCCTAGTTCTAATGTTAACGGTGATGAAGCTTCAGGGTTATATCCGGATGGCAAACCCATATCCCGGCATACATATGATTATATAGAGTATCTACCCAATATTGACAGATTCTGTTCTCTAGGTGGCTCTGGTACTTACTCGAGTGGTAAATCTGATGACTCGAAAATTCATTGTTTCAATTTTATAGACAACACCTGGAATAGTACAAGTAGAGCTGCTGTACCAAACAGTGGTCTGAAAATTTCCGCACTTACAGCTTATGATCCCACGAACGGGCATATCTGGTATCACAGCACTACTGCCAAAGGAAAATTATCAAAATATGATCCCATTAATGATAAATGGACAACATATAGTGCAACAAATGAAATCTGGTATGAAAAAAATAGTGCCCTAGATCCAGAACGACGGATCATGGTGGCAATTGGTAAAGGAACCCTAACGACCTGGGATTTAAATAATCCTGGTGTAATGAAAACTGTATCGGCAAAAGGTAGTACAGCCATTCAAAATGGCGTTGCCCCAGGATTTGAATATGACCCGGTAAGCAAATTGTTTGTTGCATGGGATGGTGGAAATTCTGTTTACACACTGGACCCATCTTCGTGGACTTGGACGAAAATTCTTCCTGCGCCAACTAACACTGTCACACCTACCTCAGCGATGGGGCATGGCACTTATGGAAGGTTTCGTTATATTCCTTCAAAAAACGTATTTATTATGTATAACCAGACATCATCGAATGTCTATGTCTATAAGTTAACGGACGCAAGTGGTGTCCCAGGCTGGCCAACCATTAGTATCAATGCAACGGCTAAACAAGTAGAAGTAGATGAAAGTATTACTCTTAGTTGGGTAGTTTCTAATGCAGAAAGTTGTACTGCATCGGATGCCTGGTCGGGTGCTAAAAATGTTAGTGGTAGCGAGACAATTGGTCCTCTCAGTAAAACAGTCACTTTTGAACTTACCTGTTCCGGAACTGGAGGGACAACTAGCAGTTCAATAACAGTTAATGTTGGTACTACAGGCAAGCAAATTGCTTATGATACACAACCGTCTAAATATAAATGGGATCAATTAAAAGTGGGATCATTTGTATATTCGGATCGTGAGTACATATATAAATCAGTACCTGCAAATTATGATGGTCTGGATGCTCTCAAAACTGGAAATTCAGACAAAGGGCTGACAGGTGATGGTATTGTAACTTTTAGTGTGCCTGAAATTGTAAAAGTGTATGTTGCACATGTTGACGATGGTAGTAATTTGCCTGCATGGATGTCTGACTGGACATCGACCGGGGAAACACTTGGTACAAGTGATAGACCATTACATATATATAAGAAAGAATTTAATGCTGGAACAGTTTCTCTTGGAGAAAATGGAACATCTCCAAGTATGTATGTGGTATTGGTAGAAGGAACCAGTACTGGTGGTAATAAAAGCGGTGGCGATGGCGATGGCGATGGCGGTGGTGACGGCGACGGAGGTACAGGTGGTGGTATCGGTGGAGATCCAGGCGAAACTGGCAAGACCGATAAATCTGGGGGTGGCGCATTTGGGTTGTTAGAGCTCTGTTTTGGAATTTTCAGTTTGATTTTTATGCGTGCGCTACGCAACAGATAAGTGGAGAGTCAGTATGAGCAGTAAGTTGTATAAAGGAATAGTGTTACTTCTAGGTTTAGTGTGTAACTTATCTGTGGTATCACCAGTCTTATCGGCGACTAATTTTGATGTTACTGTTATTAGCGAGTCAGGACAAACTCAAACAAATGTGCCAATAACAATAGGTCAGCCATTTAAAAAAGGTGAAATTGCGATCGGTGCTGATTTAAATGCGAAGACGAATTTAAGCGCCAAACTATCAAATGGAGAATATATACCACTCCAGGTCAATAGTAAGGCCACTCATAGTGATGGGACTTTACGCCATGCTGTCCTAAGCATGAATGTACCAGTCCTTAATCCTGGTGAAGTAAAGACCATTACGATCTCTACAGATAATAAGGCAGTTGATAACAGCACACCACTAAGCAAGACTCAATTGTTAGCAACCAATTTTGATGCGGTGGTACAGGTCAATATTGGTGGAACAGTTTATTCTGCATCTGCGAAAGATTTGCTACAGTCATTGCCTGAAAAGAAATGGTTAAGTGGGCCGGTCGTAACAGAATGGATGGTTTCTGCTCCTTTACAGACCGCGAGCAAGGTCTCTCACCCACATCTAACAGCAAGATTCCATATTCGGGCTTATTCTGGGATGAAAAGTGTTCGTGCAGATGTCACAGTTGAAAATAACTGGACATTTGTATCTAATCCCCAAAATGTTACTTATGATGCAACTGTCCATATCGGTGGTGCTCAAGCGTATACAATTTCGAATCTAACCCATAATCATCATGCCCGCTGGCGTAAAACATTCTGGTGGGGTACCGAGCCAGCAGTTTATGCTAAGCATGATACAAACTATTTGTTATCTACAAGAGCAGTTCCTAATTATGATACCTCCATTGTTATTACAGAGGCTGCACTAGCTAAAGAGGCAAGTGATCTGTCAGACAGTAATACAAATCCAATGCAGATTGCGTATGTAAATAAATACATGAAGGCGACAGGTGGTCGACCTGATATAGGCCCAGTACCTCGCTGGACAGCAAGGTATCTTATAAGTATGGACAAACGAGTCTGGAATACCACATTCACAATTGGTGAATTGGCAGGGTCATGGCCAATACACTATCGTGATAAAGCCACGGATCAGCCCGTTTCTATCCAGGATCACACAAATGCATCCACTAACAATAATATCGCGATTTGTTCAGCCAATTGTGATACAGGCTATACGGCAGATAGTGCACATCAGCCATCGTTTGTTTATGTGCCTTACCTGCTTACAGGGGATTACTATTTTCTTGAAGAGCTGGCGTTCTGGGCCAATTTCAATATGCTCAGGCATGATCCTGGGCAAAGAGGTGGTGGAAAGGGTTTAGTGCACATTAGCCAGGTGAGAGGCGAGGCCTGGGCATTGCGAACAATGGCACATGCAGGGTACATTTTACCTAATGATCATCCCCTCAAACAGTATTTTATAGATCGCGTGAATGACAACCTTGACTATTACAATACGACATATGCCCAGAATACAGGTCAGGCCCAGTATGTCTTTGGACGCCTTGATAAAGGTTCAGGTTCAGATGGCGGTGCCACATCCAAGCCCTGGATGGATGACTTCTTTACCTGGTCAATTGGACATATAGCCGATCTTGGTTTTACAAAAGCGGTGGAGTTGCGTGATTATAAGGTTAAATTCAGTATAGGCAGGATGACGGATCCAGGCTACTGCTGGCTCAATGCAGGACAATATACAACAGAAGCACCTGGTACACCGACAACATTTGCAGAGTTACATGCTAATAATGTGGCTTATTCTCTCGCTAATTATCAGACGATTGGTTATATCAAAAAATGGACAAGCCTTGAAGAATGTACTGGCAATAATATGCAAGGTTATGCCAGTGAGCCTCAAGGGTATGTCGCTATTTTACAAGCTGCGCTTGCGGTGGCCGCGGACTCTGGTAAGGCCAATGCTCAGCTTGCATGGAATCGTTATGAAACGAGATCAACTAAAGTTGATTATGGTGCAAAAGGTCCTGAGTTTGCGATTGTTCCATTTAATCCAAATGCGGCAAATCTGAGTTTTTCTTCAAGTAAAGCGCAGATTGCTACCACAGAAAAGGTCACATTAAACTGGAATGCTTCTAGTTCTGACACCTGCACAGCAAGTGGTGACTGGACAGGTACAAAATCAGTTAGTGGTTCTGAGACAGTTGGTCCATTTAGTAAAGATGCAACGTTTATCCTAAGTTGCACAGGTACTGATGGTGATGTTTCAGGCTCAGTATTAGTTTCTGTCGGAGAAAATGGTGGTGGTGGAACTACTTCAATTATCTCTAATTTGAATAAAAGCAGTTATAAATGGGATGAGCTTGCAGTCGATACAAAAGTTTATGTTGACCGTAGCTATTTATACACGACTGTACCTGCAGGATATGTTGGATATAGTGTTTTGCAAACAGGTAATAATGATAAAACTTCAACAGGCAACAATTTTTTGAGTTTTGATGTATCTAAGGATATCACAGTGCTTGTTGCCTATGTAGACTCTGAGCCTTTGCCTCAATGGATGTCTGGTTGGACTGATACTGGAAACGTATTAGGCACTTCAGATAGAAGTTTACGTGTCTACAGCAAATCTTTCACAGCAGGAAAAGTATCCTTAGGTGGCAATGAAACCGCTCCCAGTATGTATACGGTGTTACTAGAAACCATTTATGAGTCAGGTGGTGAAGGTGGAACACCTGAAGGCAGTGGTGGTGATGGTAGTAAATCACCAACAACTCCAACTGGAACCAATACGACCTCAGGTGGAGGTGGTTCACTCGGCTTAATAGAATTGCTTGTGGGGTTAATGCTTGTTTTCGCAAATACCACCTCATCACGTAACAGAAAACAGGGACTGTTCAAATAACTTTCTATGTTTGATATAGACGGTTATCTGCAATTTAGAAAGAGCTTAAGGATAATGAAAATTAGACTAATTATTGGGTACAAGGGTATTGCTGTATTGCTTGTTGCTACGGTTTTGATCTCAGGGTGTGGAAGCGGAGCCAGATCAACAAGCAGTAATACTGATAATGACTCAACAAATGACAACAATCAATCAGATGGTGACAAAACCCTGCAAATCAGCCTGTCAGCAAATCCAGCCTCAGTAGATGCGGGTGGGGCTACCACCCTGACCTGGAGCTCAAAAAATACAGAAAGTTGTACTGCGAATGGTAGTTGGTCAGGACAGCAGGCAACGAGTGGAACTTTAAAAATAGACAAAATCCTGGTCGATAGTGAATTTAGTCTTAACTGTTCTGGTTCAGGTAAAAGTTTAGAGAAGTCTGTTTCTGTGCTCGTGGTTTCATCAACAACAGGAAATTTAAGAGGGGCAGTTGATAGCAGTCATATAGATAGAAATGGGAAAAATGCAATTTATGTTTTTTCAGGCAATGTAACACCTGACGATATAGATGGTGATGCAGGTGACCCTGTAGCTGTTGTAGAGGTCGAACAACAGAATGGTGGCTGTGGTTGGAATTATAATCTACCTGCCCTGGCGCCTGGTGAATATACCATTGCGTTTACAAATCAGGCTGATACTGATAATGAATTACAGGATGACCCAGTTAGCTTTGTTGGAAAGAAAATACTGGACGTAGCTATAGGGCTAAATATAGCAGATTTTAAAGCTAACTCTATATTACAAGTAGGTCCTGGCAAGACCTATGATACTCCAAGTGCAGCTGCAGCAGTTGCAAAAGATGGTGATGTCATCGAAATAGATGCAGGTCTGTATGAGCATGATATTGTTGTCTGGCGAAGAAATAATCTTGTTCTAAGAGGCGTGGGTGATGGTCGAGCACACATAAAAGCAACTAAAGTGATTCCGTTTGTGGGTGGGGGTAGTGATGAACAAAATGGAAAGGGTATATGGGTCACAAGAGCATCAAATATCACAGTTGAAAACATTGAATTTTCAAACGCTAAAGTGACTGATGAAAATGGTGCTGGAATTAGAGCAGAAGGTCCCAACTTAACAGTATGTAATTCATATTTTCATGACAATGAGAATGGCATTCTCGGCGGTGGCGGCACACTAACTATCGAGTTCTCTGAATTTAACCACAATGGCTTAGGGAAAAGTGGCCGTGGTCAATATGGGTTTACTCATAACATTTATGTTGATGGAGGCAATAAACTCATCTTCAGGCATAATTATTCTCATCATGCCCATGTTGGACACAATTTAAAAAGCCGTGCCAAAGAAAATTATATTCTTTACAACAGATTAATGGATGAAGTGGCTGGGAATTCCAGTTATGTCGTTGACATCCCAGATGGTGGTAAGGCCTATGTAATAGGTAATGTGATCCAGCAGGGAGTTAATGTAGAAAATACCAGTTATATTGTGACGTATGGCATAGAAAATAAAACATACGATCCAAAAACAGCCGAGTTTTACTTTATTAATAACACTGTTGTCAATGATGGGCCAACCAATAAATTTGTCTATATTCGACCAGAGACACCAGTAAGTAAGCTGGTAAATAATATATTTCTGGGTGGTGGTTCAATTAAATCAGGCCCTGGCGAATTAATATCTAATGTCTTGACTACAGATGGAAGCATTCTGGCAGACAGGGCAGGATATGACTACCGTCTTACAGGCCTGGCAACCCAGGCAATCGATCTAGGTACAGCCCCAGGCTTGGCTAATACTGGAGTAGACCTCACTCCAGTTTATCAATATGTTCATAAGGTGAAGCGTGACGCTCGTAAGAGTGAGGGTGATAATATCGATATAGGTGCTTATGAATATAAGCCTTAATTTATTTTTGACTTATATTTGTTGTAAGTATCAACACATATGTCTTCGAATCTTTTAGCTACAACATCGCTTGAAAAATTATTCACAACATGATTCCTGGCATTTTTTGAAATATTCTCTCGAGTTGTTTTGTCACGCATAAGCGTTAAAACAGAATCAGCAAATGAAGTTTCAGTATCTGCGTTTAGATAATGCCTGCCAGGTTCTATTTCCAGACCTTCAACACCAAGAGTAGTTGAGACAACAGGGGAACCCATCGCCATGGCTTCAAAGGCCTTGATTCTTGTTCCACTGCCTACCCGTAGTGGAATTATATATACACATGAGTCCCAAGCATAAGTACGTACATCATCAACAAATCCGGTAAATTCAACATTGTAACCATAATTGTTACATTTGTTAATGAGTTGGTTTGGTGGATTCCTGCCTACAACGAGCAGTTTGGCCTCAGGTTCTTCTCTAACTATGATGGGCCAAATTTTATCTATCATATAATTGATACCATCTATATTAGCATTCCAGTCCATTGAGCCTGTAAAAACAATTGTTTTGTTTTCTTTAGGTTTTTCATAAGAATAGAAATGGATGTCCGTTCCAGTTGGTATGGTTTCAATATTTAGAAAATCCAGGTTTTTAAAATGATCGGCATCCTTTTCTGATACAGCAATGATTGTGTCAAACCGTGATAAAACCTCATTCTCGAAATGAACCATTTTCTTATATTGGTTATTCCATATCGCCTTTATCAATGGATTTTGGGCAACATCCACATGACGATGGAATATTTCAGCCTCGACATTATGTGTAAACATGACAGATGGAATTTCGATATTATCTGGTGCAAAAATAGCTGAATGAGGAAAATCAAAAACAATGATATCCATTTCATTTTGGATTTCTCGTTGAACCGTTGAGCTACCTTCTTTTGAACGATCGGTGAGTACAGGTATTGGAAGTTTGGAAAAAATATGCCGCATTCTGGTAATTGAATTAAATGGGCTAACCTGTAGTTCAGGCCAGCTTACAAAGCGGTCACATATTGAATTAAGGTCGTTTTTAAACGAGGATATGTCAGCAGGAGCAGGTGAAGCCAAAGTGATATTAAATTGTCCCCCTTTCATTCCTCGAAGAATCTGCGAGGTTCGAATTTTACCGCCTGAGTCAGCAGGAAATAAAAATCGGGGTGAAACAAAAAGCAGGTTTTTTTTCATCTGTCTTATTTGCGCAGAGCTGATTTGTTAGGTAAGTTATTGTTATTGTTATAAAAATTATGCTGGTTGTTCTAGAGGAAACACTGTTCTGTTTATACTTGGTATGCTAGCATATCGCATATTTAATTACTGGTCTAATGAATACTCGTTATTACTAGCAAGTAGTATTCATGAATAAAAAATCTACAATCGGAAGTGTCATAAAATGAAAATAAGTGTATTTGGATTAGGTTATGTTGGTGCCGTCTCAGCAGCATGTTTAGCTAAGGAGGGGCATGAGGTTGTTGGAGTAGATCCAAACCAGACGAAAGTTGATTTAATTAATGCAGGTCAAACCCCAATTATTGAAAAAGATATTGGTGAATTAATTAAATGTGCCGTAGATGAAAATCGCTTAAAAGCGACAACAGATGTGAATGAGGCTATTGCAAATACAGAAATGTCTCTAATCTGTGTTGGTACACCCAGTCAATTAAATGGCAGTCTTGATTTGAAATATGTAAGACGTGTATGTGAAGAAATTGGGGAATGTCTTAAGTCAAAAGAAGACTATCACGTTGTTGTCGCTCGTAGCACAATGCTTCCTGGTTCGATGAGGCAGATAGTGTTGACCTCACTGGAACAGTCATCAGGTAAACAGGCAGGTAAAGATTTTGGAGTTTGTAATAACCCGGAATTCCTGAGAGAAGGTACAGCGGTCTATGATTTTTATAATCCTCCAAAAACTGTCATTGGAGAAATTGATAAACGCGGCGGAGAAATGCTCGCATCAATTTATGAGAAAATGGATGCTCCACTTTTGCGTACAAATATAGAAACAGCCGAAATGGTGAAATACACTGATAATGTTTGGCATGCCCTTAAAGTAGGATTTGCTAATGAAATAGGAAATATTTGTAAAGAGCTAGAGATTGATGGTCATAAAGTAATGGACATATTTTGCCAGGATCTAAAACTTAATTTGTCTCCTTATTATATGAAACCGGGGTTTGCTTTCGGAGGATCATGCTTGCCAAAAGATGTCCGGGCACTGACTTATAAAGGTAAAAGTCTTGATCTCAGTTTGCCTATTCTAAACTCAATTTTGCCTTCCAATCAAAATCAAATTGATCGTGGTTTAAAAATGATTATGAACAAGGGTAGCAAGAAAGTTGGCGTTCTGGGATTCAGCTTCAAGGCGGGAACCGATGACCTTCGTGAAAGCCCTTTGGTCGAAGTTATTGAGAACCTGATAGGTAAGGGTTACGATATCAGATTGTTTGATCGTAATGTCAATATGGCCAAATTGGTCGGAGCTAATCGAGATTTCATTCTAAATCATATTCCACACATTGCGCAGCTCATGGTTGATGATATGGATACTGTGGTAAACCATGCGGATGTAGTTGTGATTGGAAATGGAGCTCCTGAATTTCGAGAAATAGTTGAAAAACTTCCAGAAGGTAAGCAAGTGGTAGACCTGGTTAGGATTATAGATCGAGTAAGTGAAGAAGGGACTTATGATGGGATTTGCTGGTAGGGGAGTAAATGCAAAACATTATAATGTTTGATGCTAATGTTTAAATATCTTTGATGTAGATTAGAATGTTGAGTGCTAAGGAATACAATGGGAGATAGTAATAGTTATATCTATAATGACTATTTTATAGTCTCAATACTACTTTTACTTTCATTATTGGCCAGGGGCTTTGGCTTTTGGGATTGGCCATTTCATGGAGATGAGTTTTATACTATAAAACACAGTCAAGGAGCTATAACTACAATCAAACCAGGATATTATTTCCTAAGTAAAATGATGTATGCTAACTTTGGTGTGCATGAATGGACTGCGAGAGGCCCCGCTCTTTTCTTTTCAATAGCCAGTGTCCCAGCATTATATTTCACTGCAAAAAAGTTTTTAAATAAAGAAGTAGCTATATATTCAGTCCTTATCATGCTGATTAGTGAGTGGCATTTATACCACTCGCATTTTGCCAGATTTTATTCCGCAGTATTCTTTTTCGGAATTTTATCATATTTTTATTATTTCTCGGCAGTCCAAAGTGGAAAATTAAAACTATTAATTTACGCGCTAATATTTAATTTTTTTGGAATAATATTTCATACTACCTTCGTTGTTGTACCAATGTCGTGTTTTCTGTTTTCTGCCCTTGCTCTTTTGGGTAAAGGAATAAAAATATCCCCAAGCTCAAGAAGTATTATCAAAATACATACCGGTATTGCATTTGCTTCAATTCTCGTGGCTATCCCTGTAGCAGTAAAAATTTTATCTAAGTGGCAAATGATGGGGCAGGAGTGGGGTTATAGCGGTATTGGACAATTATTTCAATTGGTGAAATATATTGGTTTAGTTGTCTTTATATCAGGCTTTTTTGGTCTGAATCTTTTACTTAAAGATGATATAAAGAAAGGTCTTTTTCTACTTATTTCAATAATAAGTGCAATCCTGTTTCTGATTGTGTTTTCGCTCTTTACGAATGTAAGACCAGATTATATTTTCTACTCCCTACCTTTGTTTTTTGTTTGCAGTGCTTATTTTTGTCATAAAGTAAGACAGTGTTTGAATGAAAATTTAATTTTGTCACATGCTATGATATTAGTCGTTTTAGCTTCAATGCTTCCCGGGTTTGTCTCTTACTATAGTGATAGATTAACCCTGGATATACGTGATGTAACGAAATATATTGAGGAGCATCACAGGCCAGGTGACCGTGTGATACCAGTAATAGTCGGTTTTGAAAATCACTCAAATCTTAAAACAGAAAATTTACCGAGAAATGCATATATAAACAATATAGATTGGTCAGAACTGCTTGATACCTATAAGAATGATAAAGGCCGTGTTTGGATAGTGGTACCTTTAAATAGGGGGGCTATTTCCTCCAAATTATCGAATTGGTTAGCTTATAATGCAAATCTTGTATGGCAGAAACAGTCGAAACGAATTGACTATTCGCTAAATGGTTATCAGGTTTTTCTAAAGAGATAATGCCCACTAATAAATGGCATTGTTTTGAATATTAATATTATATAAATAAATAGATTTATCTATATCTTAGTTTAATATCTCGGTATTCGCAGGTGCCTGGATTTAT
>Ga0224506_10003268_pt1 | contig 10764 bp, 8 predicted proteins | sample SF_Jan12_sed_USG_2_FD_169108 | JGI IMG/M metagenome (GOLD analysis project Ga0224506, IMG submission 169108) | Sediment microbial communities from San Francisco Bay, California, United States - SF_Jan12_sed_USGS_8_1 | ecosystem: Environmental > Aquatic > Marine > Sediment | place: USA...
GACGTACCCATTTGGTGAGTCCAGCTATGGCAGCTGCAGCAGCGGTGGCAGGACATTTTGTTGATTTTACCCAATGACATTGTTTAATAATAAATTTTTTAATGATAATTCAATCAATGAGTAGCTTATGTTAAAAAAATTCTCACAACATAGTGGTGTCGTTATTCCTATTGACAGAGCACATGTTGATACGGATGCACTATTACCAAAGCAGTATTTGGCTTGCATTAAAAAAACAGGTTATGGTTACTGGCTTTTTGATGATGAGCGTTATCTGGAATATGGTGATGTTGAAACAGACTGTACCAAGCGAAAAATTAACCCTGATTTTATTCTTAATCAAAAACAATATGCCAATGCCAGTATTATGATTTCAAGAGAAAACTTTGGTTGTGGTTCCAGTAGGGAGCATGCGGTTTGGGCATTGCGTGATTATGGTGTTCGTGTTGTTATTGCGCCAAGTTTTGCCAGTATATTTTTTGATAATTGCTTAAAAAACAACCTGTTATGTATAGTGATAGAGGATGCTCAAACGGATAAAATGATTAAGTATTACCAACAAGATGCCGGCTCTGAAATGTCTGTTAATTTAATTGATCAGTTTATTGAGTTAAGTGATGGTAGCAAAATAGAGTTTGATATTGAAAAAAGTCATAAGGAAAAACTGATACATGGTCTTGATGATATAGGTATTACCCTGCAGCATCAGGATAAAATTAAAAACTACGAAGCTCAAAGTCGTTCCTTATATCCATGGTTATTTGATTCTTTTACCAGCAATAAATAGTCTTTAGCAATATTTTTTGAATTTCGCTGGATTTCCCGCATACAAACTATTTGCTTCCGTAGATTTTGTCACCACGCTTCCCGCAGCAATTACGCAGCCATCAGCAATTGTTACGCCTGGCAAAATAATTGCGCCAGCACCAATCCAGACATTGTTTCCAATCAAAACATCATCGGCAAAGTTTTCCTTTTTTAATCTTTCTGTCGGATTGGTTGCATGATTAATCGTCAAGATCTGAACATTTGGTCCAATTAAACAATCATCTCCTATGGCAATTTTTCCACCATCCAGTAAAGTTGCGTTGATGTTGAAAAAGACATTGTGACCAATTGTGATTTTATCGCCATAGTCACAATAAAAACCGGGTTCGATAAAAACTTTTTGACCGCAAGCGGAAAACAGTGATTTTAGTTTTTTGAAATTGGTCGAGTCAGGTTGATTACGATAATTACGGCAAACCTGATGCACTGCTTTGCGTTGCTTGATTAATTCCGGTTTTAAACTGTCAAATTGATAAGTCATGTTTTTCTTTTGCTGGTTGCTTTTTGCGTTGTAAGTAAAGATACATGGCGGAGGATAATCCCGCTGCGCCATAGATCATACACATCACCATAATTTGGTATCTTGCCGCAATTAACGGCGAAACACCAGATAATATCTGACCTGTCATCATCCCGGGCAGTGAAACCAGACCAACAGCAAGCAGAGCATTGGTTTGCGGGATCATGGCTGCTTTAAAGGCGAGATTCCGGCATTCAATATAGTTTGGATTTCTGTCAAATTCCGATTCTAACCGCTCAGCCGCCAGACTTAAACTGGTCATGGCATTGGCAAATACCATACCTGCCAGTGGAATAAAGTAGTTGGGGTAATACCAGGGCTGCAGTTGCAATACAACTTGAGTAATAAGGAAAAAGGTCAAAATGCCTGGTACAAAGATGGAAAGCAGCGCATCAATATAAATCGCTTTGTTGCGTTTTTGCACATTGTGAATTGCAATCCAGCTGGAAATAACCACCATTATCATCACAATAGTCAGCATGATTAAACTGCTATCAGAATCAAAAATATAATTGAGAAAATATCCAATCAACAGTAATTGAACCAGCATTCGGCTGACAGCATAAAGATTGTATTTATAATTATGTGACCAGTAAAACATAATGGTTATGACCAGAAAAACAGGCACAAATGTTAAGATAAGAAGCTCAAGAGGAATGGTTTGAACGGCCGATTCTGTATTTTGGGACATAGGGAATTCATTCAATATTGACTAAAAATGAACTGTAATTTATCACAGTGCCGAGATAAGTAAAAATGTAATATTTTCATAGTACTCAGATAAACTTTTATAAAAAACAATGAAATACGAGTCACATTTGATGAAAAATAAAATGTAAAAATTGGTAAATAAAAGTAATATTAAATAATACAATATACAGGATTTAAGTTATTATAAGCCCTTTAAATTAAACTATCAGAAATCTATGGTGCTGAATCGTTGCTTTAAAATTATCTTGATAACAAGTTTATTGCTTGCAGGTTGTTCATCTGAAGATCAGCGTGGTGGAAAAGGAGGCAATAGGGGTGGTAAATCGGCTACTAACGTTGCGGCTATTTCTCCAGTTATACAAACTGCGGCAGAATTCTACACAACCACCGCTATTCTTGAACCCAGTAGTGATGCAGATATTTATGCCAGAACCAGTGGTGTTATTCGAGCCATTTATCATGAAGAAGGTGATGACGTAGAAGCTGGAGCCATTCTTTTGCAATTGGAGGATGACGATCAAAAACTTCGACTGGAAAAAGCCGAGCAAAGTTTAAGAAGCAGCGAAAGAGAATACAATCGTTTGGACAAAATGAGAAAGTCGGGTGCTGTCTCTGCCAACGATTGGGAAGCCATATATAATACCTATCATCAGGCAAAAACGGATAAAGAACTTGCAGAATTGGCCTTGTCATACACCAAGGTTACTGCTTCCTTTTCAGGTAGACTGGTCAAGCGTGAAGTAGATTTGGGCGCGCATGTACTTTCAGGTACCTTGTTATTCAGAATGATGTCTATCAAGCCATTATTAATTCGTGTTCATGTTCCCGCCAATCGTATCGGGCAAGTGACTGCGGGTCAGTGGGTAGATTTGCAGCTGGATAGTGTCGAGCAACCGATAAAAGGGGAAATATCTCTGGTTAGCCCCATTGTCGATCCTGATACCGGTACCATCAAGGTAACGATTAAACTGGAAGATTACCCTCAAAATGTAAGGCCCGGAGATTTCACCCAAATATTGATGGTGACCAATTCCAGAGAAAACGCGTTAATGGTGCCCAATGGTGCGTTACTGGAAGAGCGTGGTCAATATTATGTCTATACCGTAACCACAGAGGAAGGTCAGTCTTCAGCCAAAAAGACACAGGTTGAAACCGGTTATGTCAGTACTGAGATGACTGAAATCAGATCAGGAATTTCAACCTCTGATCTGATTGTCGTAAAAGGTCAACGCAATTTAAGTGATGGTGACAAGGTTGCAATGATCGATGATAAGATTGATGGTAAAAGCAAGATAGACGATAAGCAAAAACAGGCAGGCGATACTCAACAGTTGTCCAATTAAATACAGTTCGGGCAATAAAGTACTTTTTGAGTAAGCAATAAACACAAACAAATTTTGTTGACGGACAGCTCTTATGCTACATCAGGTAGTCGAATTTTCGGTTAAACGACGTGTCACTATTTTTATGATTTCTGCGGCTGTAATTGCTTTTGGCATGGTCGCACTTTCTCGCCTTTCTATTAATCTATTACCAGCATTAAGTTATCCTTCATTAACGGTTCAAACAGAATTTGAAAATGCAGCGCCAGCCGAAATTGAACAGTTAATTTCCAGACCTGTAGAAGAAGTAGTTGGTGTATTAAAAGGGTTGAAACAGATTCACTCGATTTCAAGAGCGGGCGTTTCAGAGGTGATTCTGGAATTTTCCTGGGATGCCAATATGACAGAATTGGCAATGGATATTCGTGAAAAGCTGGATCGACTCGAACTGCCCAGAGAGGCCGAAAAACCCATTGTATTACGCTACGACCCTTCCTTTGATCCGATCATCAAAATCAGCTTAAGTGGTGATTTTTCTTTATCCAAATTGCGTTTTTTGGGTGATAGGGAAGTTAAGGAAGCACTGGAAAGAATTGAAGGTGTTGCTTCTGCCAAAGTTCAGGGCGGTGAAGAAGAAGAAATTCACATTAATATCAATCAGGGCAAGTTGGCAGCCTTGGGCATTTCAACCCAGCAACTGTCCCAATTGGTTGCATCTTCCAACATTAATCGTCCCGGTGGTTCATTAAAAAATCAGCAAACTCAATTGTTGGTGAGAACACTCAACGAATATGATGATTTACAAGAAATGCGAGATTTACGGGTAACACCTGTTAACAAGTCTTCATTGCGTTTGGGAGATGTCGCAGAAGTTTCATGGGCGAGTAAGGATAAAGAAGAAATCGCCAGATTTAACGGTCAGGAAGGTGTTTTGATTTCAATCTACAAGGAAGCTGATGCCAACACGGTTGAAGTCGCCAACAATGTGAGAAAAAATCTTGAGCAAATCAATCGCAAGTTGCCCAAAGGCAGTCAATTGGTTTTTCAGTTTGACCAATCCCGTTTTATTCAGCAATCTATTGATGAAGTTAAATCTGCCCTAATTGTTGGTGGCTTGCTGGCAATATGTATTCTTTACCTGTTTCTGCGTGATTTTAAATTAACCAGTATTATTGCTACTGCCATTCCGCTTTCTGTTATTGCCACCTTTATTTTTATGTATCGTTCTGATATTTCCCTCAATATCATGTCTCTCGGAGGATTAACGCTCGGGGTTGGCATGTTGGTAGATTCTGCAATTGTGGTGCTTGAATCGATACATCGGCAGCGAGAGAAAGGCATGAATATGATTGAATCTGCCGTTGCCGGAACCAGTGAGGTCGGTGGCGCAGTAGCTGCTTCGGTTTTAACTTCCATAGCCGTATTTGTTCCTATTGTTTTTATTGAAGGTATTGCAGGTCAAATGTTCAAAGATCAGGCTCTGACCGTTACTTTCAGTCTTCTGGCATCACTGGTTATTGCATTCACGCTTATTCCCATGCTGGCTTCTTTAGGCAAGGGCAAGTCAAAATCAATGTCGAGTAAAAAAGTTAAAACAGATTCAGTGAGAATAACCGAGCTTGGTTTGCTGGATAAAATATCCAGTTGGTATGAGGTTAAACTGAAATCTGTATTGAATCGAAAAGTTACCGTTCTGATAGGTTCGTTTGCGGTTTTGCTACTTTCCATACAACTGCTATCACACATCCCAAAAGCCCTGATCCCACAAATGAGCGAAGGTGAATTTTATTTTGAAGTCACCATGCCGGAAGGCTCATCTTTGCCTGCAACGGATAAAGTGATGAGTGAAATGGAATCTATTGCCATGAAGCAACAAGGCGTGGAGCGAGTTTATACTTCAGTTGGTAGTCGTAATGTCAGTGGTGGCTTGTCATTAAAAACCAAAGATGAAAATCTTGGTCAGGTTAATATCGTTATGTCTGATCCCGGTGATAGCGATGCAGAGCAACAGGTGATAGAAAATTTACGTTTGGCTTATGCCGGTTTTCCGCAAACAGAAATAAAGTTCGGACGTCCATCGCTCTTTAGCTTAAAAACGCCGCTTGAAGTCTTGTTGTTTGGTGAGGATTTATCGCTACTGAAAGAATACACCCAACAATTAATGCCTAAATTACAAGCTATTGAAGGCTTGGTGGATCTGCAAATTTCTTTGGAAACCGGAAATCCTGAGTTAAAAATTCAGTTTGATCGCGACAAGTTAACGCGATTGGGTCTTTCGGTTCAAAATGTGTCAGAAATTTTAAACCGACGTATCAATGGCGAAATAGTTTCCAAATTTAATTTGCCTGATCGACAAATTGACATTCGCTTGCGCAACCGTGAAATTGACAGAGACAGCATTACAGATATTGAAAATATTGTGATTGGTGATTCAGAGGGCAGGCCGATTATATTGAGCGCTGTTGCGACTATTTTTTCATCTCAGGGACCAGCAGCAATTGACAGAATTCAACAATCCCGAGTCGCTGTGCTGGCAGCTCAATACAAGGGTAAAAGTTTGACTGATGTGAGTGACGAGATCGAAAGAGTTATTGCTGAAAACCCTCCGCCTGTTGGTGTTACTTTTGAATTTGGTGGTCAGAAAAAAGAAATGGAAGCCTCATTTTCCAGTATGAACTTTGCCTTTTTGCTAGCTATTTTTCTGGTTTATCTGGTAATGGCGGCTACTTTTGAACATCTTGGTCATCCATTTATTATTTTGTTAACCATTCCTCTGGCAATGGTAGGCGTTATTTTCGGTCTCTATATTACCGGGTATGCTATTTCAGTTATTGCCTTGATCGGTGTGGTATTTCTAATCGGTGTTGTTGTTAACAATGCCATTGTTTTGATAGATGCGATCAATAATCTCAGGCGTTCAGGCATGAGCAAACAGGATGCTATAATTGATGCAGCGATATCAAGATTACGACCTATCATGATGACCACATTAACAACTGTGTTGGGTTTATTGCCAATGGCAATTGGACTGGGAGAAGGCGCAGAATTAAGAGCGCCACTGGCAATTGTGGTTTCCTTTGGTTTGGCATTCTCAACGCTGTTAACGCTTTTTGTTATTCCCGCGGCCTATTCATTAATGCCATCTTCTGTAGTGTCAGATGCTGAACTGGCAGATCTGGACGAACGAATTCATCGTGCAGAATTAAAAGAGTTTCACCTTGATAATTTTGATAATAAGGCAAATCCCGAAGGGCAGGGCTAGTCATGACGTTACCTGAGATTGCGGTTAAACGACCAGTCGCCACTATTATGGCGCTGGTGAGTATTCTAGTGCTCGGATTGATTGCTTTATTCAGACTTGAATTGGGCTTTATGCCGGAAACTGAAGAAAAACGACTTATTGTGATTGCCAATTACAATAATGCTTCTCCCAAATCCATCGAACGTATGATTATTAAACCTATTGAGGATGCGGTATCTTCTATGGGCGGACTGGAGCATATATGGGCTCATGCAGATTCCAATGGTGGTCGTGTCAATCTCAGTTTTGCGCTGGAAGTGGATATGGCTTTGGCCAGAGTCGAAATACATGAAAGGCTGGATCGAATCAAAAACGAATTACCGGAAGATTTGGAAAGACTGATCATATCTGAAAACTGGAATCCCAGAGAAACTGGCGAAACCATTATGGAAGCCAGAATCAGTTCTGGTCGTGATTTAAGTAAAAACTACGAAGTGCTGGATCGTAAAATTATCCGACCCTTGCAAAGAATTCCTGGTGTGGCAGTGGTGACACTGGATGGTGTTAATCCCAGAGAAATCAGAATTAATCTTGATTTAATGGCAATCAAGCGTTTTAACATCGATCCGCGTTCAGTTTGGCGTGATATTTCATTAAACCATCAAAATGCAGCCATTGGTGTTATTCGTAATGATGAAAGAAAAATTACACTGAGATCTGTTGGCGAGTTTACCTCGGTTGAAGAAATTGAAAACCTGAAGTTAAGCCAAAATGATCTGAAAATTAAAGATATTGCTGAGGTCAGCTATGAAGAACCACCACTGGAATATGGTCGACATCTGGATGGTCAGTTTGCTATTGGATTAAATATTGCCAAGGAGTCTTCTGCCAATACCATTAGTATTTCCGATGCAGTTTACCAAAAGCTGGAATCAATGAAAGAAGACCCGGAACTGGCGGGTATTAACTTTTTAGTCTGGCAGGATCAGGGTAAGGAAATCAGAAACACATTAGGAGATTTACGTCAGACCGGAATGTTTGGTGCTATTTTGGCTTCACTGATTCTGTTTATGTTTCTAAGGCGTTTAACATCCACACTGGTTGCAGTTTTTTGCATTCCTTTTTCTTTGATAGTGGCTTGTGGTGTGATCTGGCTGCAAGGCAAAACCATGAACACCATTTCCTTGCTAGGCTTGATTGTGGGACTAGGAATGCTGGTGGATAATGCGGTTGTTATTATGGAAAATATCGACCGTTATCAGAGAAAAGGCTATACCGGACGAGTTGCTTCTATACTTGGTTCAAAGGAAGTTTCCATTGCGGTAATTACAGCAACAGTGACTTCTCTGATAGTTTTCCTGCCGATGATTTTTTCCAAACCGACTAACATGAATGTGGTGCTTCAGGAATTGGGGATCACCATTAGTATAACCTTGCTGGCATCACTCTTTATCAGTCAAACCTTAATTCCTTTGGCCTCATCAAAATTACTAAAAGATCGTCAGCAAGAAAAGCCAACACCGATAATGGATAAATTAAAAGAGAAATATGGCAAGATATTATCTTACACATTAAAAAGACCAAAACTGGTAATACCTACTGCGGTTTGTCTCATTTTGCTAACCATTTATCCAACACTAAATCTGAATATCAATATGGATCATTCCAGAAGCGAAATGTTTGTGGGTATCAGAGTTGATATTAGCGAACCGCTCTCATTAGAAGCCAGAGGAGATATCGTCAAACAGGTCGAAAGTGCCTTGATGCCTCACAAGGAACGTTTGAATGTAGATTCGGTATATAGTTGGTGGGCCAGTCATATCGCTATTGTCAGATTGTATATGAAAACCGGTTATCAAAATGATGATGCCATGAATCAGATTCGTAAAGAGCTACCGAAACTGTTACCTAAAATTGCTGGAGTTAATTTACAAGTACAGGACAATGGCCCTTTTTGGCAGCGAAATACGGGTAAAAGGGTTGCTGTGATGCTCAGAGGACCTGACAGCGATACTTTAGGTAAATTGGCTGAAGAGGCATTAGGCAGAATTGAAGGTATAGAAGGCTTGTTTGATTTTTATGCAAATTCCGAAGGTGGCCAACTTGAATTGCAGGCACAACTCAATCGCGACAGATTATCCAGTTATGGTGTCGCCGCTGATCAACCGGCCAGTTTAATTGAAATGACTTTTAGAGGCAGACAATTGCCTCGTTATAAAGGTGAAGATGGTGAAGTGGAAATGCGTTTGTTGCTGGATGAAAATCTCGATACAACAATAGGGGATTTAAAAAGCCTGACGGTTTACGCTTCAGGTGTAGCAGTACCCAATCAATCACAAGCTCAAGTTGCTACACCAAATCAGGTTGTGCCACTGGAAAGTGTGGCTAAATTCAGCGTGCAAAAAAGCCCTGGTAGAATTCAAAGAGAGAATAAATATTCCAGCGTCTGGGTTGGTGCGCGTTTCGATGAAGGAAAGCGGGCTGATTTTCATCAGCAATTAGTTGCAAAACTAAAATCTATGTCATTACCCGAAGGTTATGAATGGGAGTTCAATCCGCGATGGCGAGGCGCTGGAAGCACGGAAAAAGAATTTGTATTAAATCTGATTTTGGCACTAGGGTTAATTTTTGCGGTTATGGCAGGTTTGTTTGAATCAGTTCGTCAGGCCATTGCCTTAATGATAAGTTTGCCATTTGCGCTGGCTGGTGCCATCTGGACATTGTTTATTTTTTCAGTAGATTTCGACCAGCCAGCATCCATTGCTGTGCTACTGCTATTAGGTATTGTGGTCAACAATGGTATTGTGATGATTGAGCACATTAATATGTATCGTAGGGATGGAATGGAACGCACCAAAGCGATGATATTAGGTGGTCAGGAGCGACTCAGGCCAATTATTATGACAGCGCTTACGACCTTGATGGGGCTTGTGCCATTGATTATTCAAAAGCCTACTCTGGCTGGGGTTTATTATTATTCCATGGCCTATGTGATTATTGGTGGCTTACTGTTTTCAACTATTCTGACGGCTATATTCCTACCAGCGACTATTTGTCTGGTGGAAGATTTTGGCAGTTTTATATACCGTGCTTTCCATCGTTCAGATTCCATTTCTCCTGTCAAAAAAGTAAGCTGAATAAAACAATAATTGCTTGTGGGAAATCACAGACAACTGTTGTAGGATATTCTTCATAATGGGACTGTCTGGAGTTACTTTGGTAATGAATCAAAAGCGTTTAAATGCAATTATAATAGCGAGTTCAATGAGCCAGGTTACAATCGAACAATTGGACTTCCAGAAAAAGAATTTCTTGCTCTCAGATTCATTGATCCCAAATATATATACAAACAATATAAGGTAAATAATTAATGAATGACATTAGGTTAAAGTGGGAGCCACAATCCAGAGTACAATTGGATCAAGTGGCTTCTCAAGTTAAAAAGTATATGGATGATGAAGCGAAATTTGCTTTATTTGATAATGGCTCTTGTTTAATGCTAAAGGATAAATCAAATATTGAGAATATCATTCAAGGAGCGATGAAGGAAGCTAGAAAGATATTAGACTTTAAAGTTTATCCAATGAATGACGGTGACTTTCTCGTTTTCTTTGCAAGTCCATTATTAGTTTACGTCGGGAAAGAGGAGTTTTGGGATCAAAGAGATGAAATAGAAAGAAGAAAAGTAGATTTGAAGTTCAAAAGTGAAGAGTTAATAGCATTAGGTGATAGAGTACCTGACGATATGTTAGTTGGATTATATGCTAGAGGAAAGTTGCAAAATGATGCTTGGTCAAATTTTAAATATAAAATAATAAATCCAGGGTAAGAAAGCACAGTAGGTTGGGGATTCCTCAGGGTGATAACCCCAACAAAAATGGATAAATTAAAACGGATATAAAAATGTTGGGGTTCGCATGCTCACCGCCAACCTACATAAAATACCAAGACAACAATAGACTACCCACTTATCGGAAAATTCCTATATGGATTCGTGATTTCCTTATCCCTGGCAATAAATATTCGCTAATTTGAGTATTTACGTCTGACTGACAATAACCCCATCAAAAGCACGGTAGGTTGGGGTGATAACCCCAACAAAAATGGATAAATTAAAACGGATATAAAAATGTTGGGGTTCG
>Ga0224506_10003269_pt1 | contig 10763 bp, 7 predicted proteins | sample SF_Jan12_sed_USG_2_FD_169108 | JGI IMG/M metagenome (GOLD analysis project Ga0224506, IMG submission 169108) | Sediment microbial communities from San Francisco Bay, California, United States - SF_Jan12_sed_USGS_8_1 | ecosystem: Environmental > Aquatic > Marine > Sediment | place: USA...
TTGTTCTATTTCATCATCGCTAAGGCCGCTGGTGCTGGTGCCGCGCAACCACGTTTGCGGATCTGCTTGCAGTAACCCCAACAATTTAGCCGAAGCCAGCAATTGTGCGCGGATAAGTGCTTTGTCATTTGCATCGGCTGTATTTAATTTTGTTTTCAAATCAAAAAGTATTGCCAATGCCTTAGGCGTGTTTAGATCATCACCCAGGGCATTTAATGTTTCATCCGGCATGACCTTTGGTGATTGTTCATCGTTGCCTGCATTGCGCAAGGCAAGATAAAATTCGTCTAATTCTTTTTTTGCATCACGAATGGCGTCTTTACGAAAATCAAGCGGCTGGCGGTAATGGGTTTTTAGCAACGCAAGCCTTATGGCCTCGCCGGGAAATTCTTTCAACAAATCATGAACGGTATAAAAATTGCCAAGGGATTTTGACATTTTTTCACCTTCAGACATTAAATAACCATTATGCATCCATATCTGGGCCATGATTTTTGTTGCATGGGCTGAGCAGCTTTGTGCAATTTCATTTTCATGATGGGGGAAAATCAAATCCTGACCACCGCCATGAATATCAAATGTTTTACCTAAATGTTTCTCGCTCATGGCGGAACATTCTAAATGCCAACCGGGTCGGCCCCGGCCGTTATTGGGGCCCCAGGGGCTTTCCCATCCGGGCTGATCATCGGCGCTGGGTTTCCATAATACGAAATCAGCTGGGTCTTTTTTATAAGGGGCTACCTCAACCCGGGCACCGGCAATCATTTCATCGCGATTGCGCCCTGATAGTTTTCCATATTCGGCAAAGCTGCTGACCGAAAACAGAACGTGGCCTTCGGCCTCGTAGGCGTTTCCTTTGGTAATAAGAGTTTTTATTAATTCAATCATTTCAGGGATATGTTCGGTGGCTTTGGGTTCAATATCAGGCGGTATGGCACCTAAAGCTGTCATATCGTCGTGGAATGCTTTTTCAGTTTTTGTGGTAATAACAGAAATATCTTCGCCAGTTTCATTAGCGCGATTGATAATTTTATCATCAACATCTGTAATATTGCGAACGTATGTTACGTGTTCGTTACCAAATGCGTGGCGCAATAATCGCGCGAGCACATCAAATACCACCACTGGCCTTGCATTGCCAATATGGGCAAAGTCATAAACCGTAGGCCCACACACATACATGCGCACGTTTTTTGGATCCAACGGTTGTAGCTTGTCCTTGGTACGGGTCAGGGTGTTATAAAGTTTAATTGCCATTATGAAATAATTTAACCCTTATCCCCAGAAAGTCTTTTTAACGCCTTTTCCCGTCCCATCAAGGGTAATAGGAATTTTAATTCTGGCCCATGGGCCACACCCGTAAGGGCAATGCGCAACGGCATGAACAATTCTTTACCCTTACGTCCGGTTTTTTCTTTTATCAAGCTGGTCCAATTACCCCAAGTATCACTATTAATGTCGCCGGTGGGTAATAATTCACCCGCCGTGCGGAGAAATTCTTTATCATTTTCTTCAATTGCTGGGGTAATGTCGCCATAACAAACTGCAAACCATTCCTTTGCATCGCTGGTGCGTTCAATGTTTTCGCGAATTGCCAACCAAAAATCTTCTGAAGCATTTTCTATCCCAACAGCACTAAGACGATTTTGTGCTTGCTGATAATCCATTGTGTGCAATTGGCTGGAATTAAGGCCCAACAGTTTATTAAAATCGAACTTAGGTGTACCCCGACCAAAATGGGAAAAATCCAAACTTTTTGCCAGATCATTCATATCGGCAGCAATAGCAATATCATCTGAAGTTCCCATGTGGGCGAGATAGCTTGCCAATGCCAAAGGCTCAATTCCATCTGCGCGCAAATCTTTTAATGATAATGATCCGCTACGTTTTGATAGACCGCCACCGTCCATATCGGTCAACAACGGCAAGTGCGCAAAAATTGGAACACTGCCACTGGCATCAATTAGCGATTCAATCATTTGTACCTGCAGGGCCGTGTTGGCAACATGGTCTTCGCCGCGCACAACATGGGTAACCCCCATATCGATATCATCTATGGCGCTGGGCAGCATATAAAGCCATGATCCGTCTTCGCGCCGGATTACCGGATCGGAAAGATTTTTTGTTTCAAAATGAACCGGGCCACGGACAAGGTCATCAAAGTCAATTGAGCCTTCGTTTAAGCTAAAACGCCAGTGTGGCTTGCGCCCCTCAGCCACATATTCAGCCAATTTTTTTTCATCCGGTCTGGTGTATATGGGCGCCATGTTACGCGACCTAAGGCGCTTGCGCATATAATCTAGCTCTTCGGCAGTTTCATAACACGCATATATTCGCCCAGCGCTGAAAAGTTTTTCAAAAGCCGCCTCGTATATGCCCAATCGCTGCGACTGATGCTCAATGACATCCCAATTCAAGCCCAACCATTTAAGGTCTTCTTGTATGGCGTCGGCGTATTCCTGTTTTGACCTTTCGCTATCGGTATCATCGAGACGCAAAATAAAAGTTCCGCCAGTTTTTTGCGCAAACAACCAGTTAATTATTGCCATGCGTGCGTTACCAACGTGCAATAAACCGGTCGGACTGGGGGCGAAACGTAACTTGGTGCTCATCAATTATATACTTTTCAAAAAATCAAAATTTATCGGTTCTAAATCCATTGGTTATTGGGTAACGCCTGTCACGACCAAAGGCGCGCGATGATATCTTCACCCCCGGTGGGGCCTGCCTGCGTTTGTATTCGGCGTTATCTAACATTTTCCATACCCTTGCAACCGTTTCGGCGGAATGGCCGTGTTTTATAATTTCGCTACTTGGCAGCTCAAGCTCGATAAGGCTATGCAATATATCATCCAGTTCCTCATATGGGGGCAAACTGTCCTGATCTGTTTGGTTTGGCTTTAATTCAGCGCTTGGTGCCTTGGTTATTACCCGTTCAGGCATTACCAAACCATTAGGGCCTTCAAAAAAATCAGTGTGATTTGAATTTCTCCAGCGGCAAAGCTCCCAAACGCGGGTTTTATAAACATCCTTCAATACCGAATAACCACCACACATATCACCATATAGGGTTGCATAACCAACCGACATTTCAGATTTATTACCAGTCGAAAGCACCATGTATCCAAATTTGTTAGAAATGGCCATCAGCACGACCCCGCGGGCGCGGGCTTGAATGTTTTCTTCAGTGGTGTCCTTGGGGTGCTGGGTAAATTGTTGGGCGGTCATTTCATCAAATGCATCCATTGCCGGTTTGATGGAAATTGTATCAAGCCTAACCCCCAACAAACGCGCGGTCTCAGCCGCATCTTCAAGGCTTTCATCTGATGTATAAGGTGACGGCATCATTACACAATGCACCCGTTCGGCCCCCAATGCGTCAACTGCAATTGCCGCACTTAATGCGCTATCCACCCCACCGGAAAGGCCAATCAATACGCCGGGGAAAAAGTTTTTATTCACATAATCGCGAAGCCCCATAACCAGCGCACTATAAATGGCTTCGTCTTTATTCATATCAATATTGATTGTTGTCTCAATCGGTTCAATTTTGCCATCGGTTGAAAATGAAATTGTTTCAACCGATGAAACAAATGCTGGAAGCCGTGATTTAAGTTTTCCATTTGAAGAAATTGCAAACGAAGCACCATCAAAAACTAACTCGTCCTGCCCGCCGACCTGATTTACATAAATCAACGCAAGCCCGCTTTCTTTGGCCCGTTGAGCGGCAAGTTTTTTTCGGTAGTTTGGTTTATCCATCTCAAATGGTGATGCATTTAAAACTATAAGTAATTCTGCGCCACTTTGCTTAAGTGATTTTGTCGCTTCACCATCCCACATGTCTTCGCAGGTCATAATACCAATCTTGTGACCACGAAATTGGGTTGCCACGGGGCATGAACCGGCATCAAATAAACGAACTTCATCAAACACGCCATAATTGGGCAGCTTACATTTTGCTATGACCGCACTTAATTTTCCGCCATCCAGCAACAATGCGCCATTGTAAAGTTTGCCATTATCCGCCCACGGTGCACTGACAAGCATGGCCGGGCCACCGTCTTTGGTGTCGGCAGCCAAATCCATTACCGCTTTTTTACAGGCATTATAAAAACTTGTCTTTTGCACTAGGTCTTCTGGTGGGTATCCGGAAACAACCAATTCGCTATAAACAACCAAATCAGTGCCACTGCTGGCGGCGATATTCCTTGCCTTCCTAATAAGGGCAAGGTTGGCGTCAATATCCCCCACCTTAGGGTCCAACTGGGCAATTGTTATTTTCATAGTTGTGCTCTTAATTTAACTGGCAGATGCTTTAACTTTTGCCCTTTTTTTATCGGGTCGGCTAGAGACATACCGCATAAAAATACTAATTGGGCCATATATTAGGGCAAAATGGGAAAAATCATCATCACCATATGCCCCGATTTGAAATAAATGGTGTGAAACATCTGGAAAGGCGGGCTGTAACATGTTTTCATGGATAAAAGCTGTTAATTGTGGCCAAAAATCGTGGGGAAATTGCCAAAATGAGTAACACTTCCAATAAAACCAGTAGGAGCGGTGGCAGCGCCGCCTGCCGGACAATGGCATCGGCTGTGCTGGATGATTATACCGAACAGCTAATTGAAATGGTATCACGTTCACAGGCTGGCATCACCACCGCCGATATAAGAAATTTCCTTATTAGTTACAAAGACGTTCAGCTAAAGAGCGATCCAGTAATATATGCAAACCAATACCAATCCTGCCTGACCCAGCAAGAACAAGAAATGTTTGACGGTTCCAGACGCGAACCATTCAGAAAAATAATTGTTATGCGCATTAGCAAGATATTTCCCCCTGAAGGACAATTAAGCGCAAACGGAAAATACGTATCTAGGCGCTTGTTGCAAGGTTTGTTTTCAACCTTTGAAAAAATGACAGGGGCCGCAGGTGGGGCTGCTGGAAAGCAGGCATGCATAGATGCAATCGATAATCTCAAAAAAACAGGTGGCGGGAAATTTAACTGGGAGGATGTTTACAATACCCCAGCAGTAATGACCGCAGCCGATGATTTAATAATGGGAATGGTCCCGCACATGGGTAATATTCACAAGCGTGCCTTATGGATGCGGACAATGATAAATAATGATTTGGCCATGGCGGTTGATTTTGATTTCGAAGGCCCCCTTGTTGATAACTGGGAGCTGGACGAGCGCGGAACATTTATATTGTTGCGCGAACTGTTTGCCGGATTTAAACCAAGGCTGAAAGATAAAGAATCCGCATCCATGCTTATTAAACGCTACGGTAAAGAACAGGTTCAGGAATTGATTGCGGTATTAACGTCACTAGATAAAGCAGAAGTTTAAATAAAATGCGCGAAGCACCACCCGTATCGCCCAAACTTACCCGCGAAAAAAATCGCGCCCGTTCGCGCGCAATGGCCGAAGCGGTTATTTCATCCTTTGCTGCCACCCTTAAAACCGAAGCACGCAAACGTGGCGGGTTTTTGACCCTGCCCGACCTTGATGAGCTAGATGTTTCGTTTAGGGAAAAAACTGCTGAACTGACAGACGTTTTTGAAATGGCATTTAACGATGCAATGCGCGAGCAAGAAGACCTAAAATGGAACCAAATAAAAAGGCCGGCATTTGATCGCCTTATGGTAAAGCGCTTTGACCATATGCTTATGGTCAAAGACAGAGATGGCGTTCCGCACGGAACATTTCCCCGGCGCTTTCTTCCTGGTTTTTTCTTAGCGTTAAATATGCTGCTGGGCCCCGAAGCGATGGAAAATTTTCACAAGCGTTCGGATAAAATCATGACCCAGGTAATGAAAGGAATAATCCCAGTTGACTGGGAGCTGCTTGACCAGAACGACGAAATGAAAGACATCATCATTGATGGTCAGTTAGCAATTGCATGGCAATTTAATGATACCCAAAAAAGAACCAAATGGTTTATACAACTGGTCAATGCCAACCTTGCCCCAGTGCACGAAAAGGCCACACAGGTTGAAGCCAACTGGGAAATGGATCACATAGCATTTATCAGGCTAATAAATTCGCTGCTTCATGATCTAAAAATAGCAGTTAATGATGCCCAGCAATGGAAGCACCTGAAACGCCGCCATCCCGACGCCAAGCGCGATGAAATTACCGCTATCTTACAACGGTTAAGCTAGTTTAGAAAAATTCGCTTAATCGTTACCGTTTGCGGATTCGCGTATCTTGGCACGGTCATCTTTTAGCTGTTCGGCCAAAAGAAACGCCAATTCCAAAGATTGTTCGGCATTCAAACGCGGATCACAATGTGTGTGATAGCGATCTGATAGATTATCTTCGGTAATATCCTGTGACCCACCCACGCATTCGGTAACATCTTGGCCAGTCATTTCAAAGTGAACGCCGCCAGCATGGCTGCCTTCGGCTTTGTGAACTTCAAAAAATCCACGCACTTCGGCAAGGATGGCATCGAAATGACGGGTTTTGTATCCGTTGGAGCTTTTGACCGTATTGGCATGCATTGGATCACACGCCCATATAACGCTTTTACCCTCGCGTTCAACCGCACGAATAAGTCCCGGCAATGCTTTGGCCAAACCATCCGCGCCCATACGGGTAATAAGCGTTAGTCGCCCGGGTTCATTTTTCGGATTTAGCGCATCAATTAGGCGCAACAAATCATCCGGCGTTATGGTTGGCCCGATTTTAGAACCAACCGGATTTTCTATGCCCTTAAGATATTGTATGTGTGCGCCATCTAACTGGCGGGTGCGATCGCCGACCCATAACATATGGGTCGAGGTATCATACCATTTTCCAGAAATTGAATCGACACGGGTCATCGCTTCTTCGTAGTTGAGCAATAATGCTTCATGCGAAGTAAAAAAATCTGTTTCTCTTATTTGCGGTGTAGTTTCCGATGTCAGACCACAAGCTGCCATGAAATCTAGCGTTTCAGACAAGCGTTGACACATGTCTTGATAGCGATCGCCCGATTGACTGTTGGCAACGAAACCTAGATTCCATTGCTGTACCTTCTGCAAATCGGCATAACCGCCTTGGGCAAAGGCGCGCAACAGGTTTAACGTTGAGGCCGACTGGTTGTACCCCTGAACCATACGCTCAGGATCTGGAATACGTGATTTTTCATCAAATTCAATACCGTTAACAATATCACCACGATAAGCCGGAAGAGTTACACCGTTTATGGTTTCATTGTCATCGCTTCTGGGTTTGGCAAATTGTCCGGCCATACGCCCGACCTTAACCACTGGGCAAGCAGCACCATAGGTTAGCACCACTGCCATCTGCAAAAGAACGCGAAATGTGTCGCGAATATTATTGGCGTTAAATTCAGCAAAGCTTTCGGCGCAATCGCCACCTTGTAGCAAAAACGCTTCACCCTTGGCGACCTTGGCCAACGAGCGCTTTAGCTTGCGCGCCTCGCCAGCAAATACCAACGGAGGAAACCGCTCAAGGCGCTGCTCTACCGCTTTCAATGCTTGGGCATCGGGGTATTTTGGCATTTGCAATGCCTTTAGGTCACGCCAGCTATTTGGGGTCCATTCTTTGGACATATGGTTTTACCTCTTTGGAATTAAACTGCCTTAAACGTTAAGGGCAAGGCTATACGCCCCTTTTCAGCCATTTTCCAGTATAAATGACCATTTTTGAGGATTTAATTGAAGATTACGCTACGTAGCCTAGATGGCTTAATGGCTGCGCTGCCTCTCCGCCTTGCTAGCTTAATGCCCGTGCTCTGGCAGCTTTTCGCGCATGGTGACAAATTCCTCGGCCGCTGTGGGGTGAATGCCGACCGTGGCATCGAACTGGGCCTTTGTTGCCCCAGCCTTAATGGCCACGGCGAACCCTTGAATTATTTCAGGTGCGTCATCACCAACCATATGGCAACCGACCACTTTAGCGCTGTCGCGCATAACCACCAATTTCATCATTGAATGTGCATCGCGCCCGGAAAGGGTGTGCTTCATCGGACGAAAGCGCGACATATAAATATCAACCTCGCCCTGGGCGCGGGCATCAAGCTCGCTTAAACCAACCGTGCCAACGGGTGGGGTGCTAAAAACTGCTGCTGGAACTGCGGCGTAATCCATAACCATCGGGTTTGAATTAAACTGGGTATTAGCAAAGGCAACCCCTTCATTAATGGCAACTGGGGTAAGGTTAATACGGTTAGTGACATCGCCAAGGGCAAATATAGATGAAACATTAGTTTGATAATTTTCATCCACCTTTATTGCACCATTATCATCCATATTTACGCCAACCACATCCAAGCCCAAACCAAAGGTATTTGGTTTGCGTCCAGTAGCATACATTACTTTATCACATTCAATTGTTTCGGTTCCATGCAAGCGCAATGAATAACCATTGGCAGTTTGTTCAATTCCACGCACTACGCATTCACGATTAATTGTTATTCCTGATTTTTCCATTTCTTCGGACAAGGTATCGCGAATATCATCGTCAAATCCGCGAAGGATATTGCCCGCACGAATAATTATTTCTACCTTGACCCCAAGGGCATTGAACATTCCGGCAAATTCAACCGCGATGTAACCACCACCAACAATTACCAAATGCTTTGGCAACGCTTCCAGTTCTAATGCTTCGTTTGATGTTATGGCGTGCTCAACCCCGGGGATTTGCGGCAAATGCGGCCAGCCGCCAGTGGTTACCAATATTTTTTCTGCGCTGTATTCTTTGGTGCCATCAGGACTGGTTACTTCGACCGTATTGGGGCCAGTTATCCGCCCAGTTCCTTCAATATGATTGACCCCATTTTCGCGTAAAATTCTGCCATAAACACTTTCCAACCGATTAAGCTCACGGTTTTTATCGGAAATAAGTTTTGCCCAATCAAATAGCGGTTCACCCAATTGCCAACCGAAACCGCGCGCATCTTCAAAATCAAGGGCGAAATGCGAGCCATACACCAAAAGCTTTTTCGGAACGCAGCCGCGCATTACACAGGTACCGCCAACACGGGAATTTTCAATTATTCCAACCCGCGCACCAAAACCAGAAGAAAGACGCGATGCCCTGACCCCGCCCGATCCGGCACCGATGGTCAATAAATCATAATCAAACTTGGCCATGGTTTATTGCAAACCCCCCATGCACAGGTATTTTATTTCTAAATATTCTTCTGTTCCGTATTTAGAGCCTTCGCGCCCAACACCAGATTCCTTAAACCCGCCAAATGGCGCAACTTCGGTTGAAATTATGCCTTCATTTATGCCGACAATGCCATATTCTAGCGCTTCGGAAACGCGCCAAACACGACCAACATCACGCGAATAAAAATAAGCGGCCAGCCCAAACGGTGTGTCATTAGCCATTTGCACAGCTTCGGCTTCGGTTTCAAATTTATAAAGAGGGGCGACGGGGCCAAATATTTCTTCGGTAGCACACGCCATTTCTGTGGTGACGCCAGTTAGAACTGTTGGGGTGTAGTATGTTCCCCCTAATTCATGGCGCGCGCCACCAGTTATGATTTTTGCACCTTTTTTGGTGGCGTCATTTACCAAACGTTCAACCTTTTCAATTGCCTCCATATTAATAAGCGGGCCTTGGGTAACGCCATCGTGTGAGCCATCACCAACTTTTAATTCACTAACTGCTGCAGCCATTTTTTTAGCAAAGGCATCATAAACACCAGATTGAACAAAAATTCTGTTGGCACAAACGCAGGTTTGACCAGTGTTACGGTATTTTGATGCCATTACACCAGCAACCGCCGCATCAATATCGGCATCATCAAAAACTATGAACGGGGCATTGCCGCCCAATTCCATAGAAACTTTTTTAACTGTGTCTGCGCATTGACGCATCAAAAGCTTGCCGACCTCGGTCGAGCCAGTAAACGATAGCTTACGCACAACCGGGCTAGAGGTTACCTCGGCACCGATTTGTACCGGGTTGCCAGTTATAATATTAATAACGCCAGCCGGAATGCCCGCACGGTCAGCCAATTCGGCCAACGCCAATGCTGAAAGCGGGGTATCTTCGGCAGGTTTAATAACAACCGTACAACCAACCGCAATTGCCGGGGCGCATTTTCGCGTTATCATCGCAATTGGAAAATTCCACGGGGTTATTGCTGCAACAACGCCAACTGGTTCCTTGGTCACAACGATCCGTCGATCATTTGCCGGTGCCGGAATGGTATCGCCATAAACACGCTTTGCTTCCTCAGAAAACCATTCAACGAACGATGCGCCGTAAATAACCTCGCCACGCGCTTCAGCCAACGGCTTGCCCTGTTCTGCCGTCATCAGTTGGGCTAAATCATCAGCCGATTCCATAATCAGTTCATACCAACGACGCAAAAGCCCCGCGCGTTCCTTGGCTGTTTTTGCTCGCCACTGGGGGTACGCTTTTTCGGCGGCAGCGATTGCATCGCGGGTTTCATTGGTGCCAAACATGGGAACGGTGGAAATTACAGATCCATCAGCCGGGTTAGTGACATTAAAATTTTCGCCCGAATTGGCATCAATCCATTTGCCATTTACATAACATTTATTGCGAAGAAGGTTTTTGTCTTTTAGCTGCATTTTTTGTTCCTGCGTTTAATTTTTTGCTTCAATTGCGTTCGTCTGCATCCGTGGGCGGGAGTATATCCCCCTAACAACGCCCTGTTAACCACCCTTATTATCATATTTACTTGTCCTATATATGCTTATTTGATCTAACGACCATAATGCGCTTAATCTTAGTCGTAGCAAAAAAGGCTATTAACCTTAAAGGGGC
>Ga0224506_10003270_pt1 | contig 10762 bp, 9 predicted proteins | sample SF_Jan12_sed_USG_2_FD_169108 | JGI IMG/M metagenome (GOLD analysis project Ga0224506, IMG submission 169108) | Sediment microbial communities from San Francisco Bay, California, United States - SF_Jan12_sed_USGS_8_1 | ecosystem: Environmental > Aquatic > Marine > Sediment | place: USA...
TAACACAAGGTGGGCACCAGGTTGCCCAAAAATTTATTATAGTAACCTGCCCTTTAAAGTTATTTTTCACGAAAGCTTGGTCATGTGCATCGGTAAGATTTATCGGCAGAGGGGATATATTGCCTTTGTATTCTTTTAGGTAAATATCAATACCGCTTTGATTCTCATTAAGTTTTTTTAGGGCAATAGGTTTGTCAGGAACAGGATGCTTTTCAAGAATTAAAAACATTTTTTTTATGCTTATGGGTAATGGTTTAAGTTGTTGAAGCATTTCTGCGGATGGTTTTTCTTCATAAAACAAACTCATTACTTTGGGCGTCAATCGGGTATAAACAGGGTTACCGTGTTGTTGTAGTTTTTCTACCAGTGTTTCAAATTGGCCAATATTGCCATTATTTTTCGCCTGATAAATCATGATGGGGATATTTGTTGCCGAAATAATAGGCATGTATTCTGGCAATTGCCCAAGGGGTGGAATCGTGGCATAGGTATAAGGTGAAAAAAGAATAGCACCGATAAAATAAGGTTTGCTCTGTTTTCGTTGTTGCCATTGGTGTGCGCCATGTAAAGCGCTTATTGACGCATAAGAATCACCACTAACAATAATTTTTTTTCCGGTAAGTTTATGGGCATATTCAATTATATCTGCAACATATTTACCATTTAAATTTTTTATAGATGTTGAACCCTGAGGTAGAAATAGTGAGGTAACGATATCACTTTGCCAAACTTCAATATTTTGTTTGCTCAGCATTCTCGCCAATGAGCGATGTGCGCCGCGTAATCCATATTCTGGTGCAAGCCATACCATCAGGTATTTACCAGTAGCAGGGAAGCGTTCTACCGTAATTTCATCGCCGGATGAAACAGGAACAACAATTTCATTTTCGGCATATACAATTTTACTGCTAAATAAATTAAAAATTAAAAGATTCAGAGCAAATACATAATGTAATAAAGATTGTCTTATCATGGCTTAAGTCTATAACAAAAAGTGTTTTCTTGCTGTTTTTGAAATATGGGATAAAATAACCTCAATTCACACTTTTATGGAATAAAAAATGGCCTTTAATCTGAAATCAATTTTTGGTAGTAATGAAAATAAGGGTAACAACAGACGAAGTGATGAACGGATAAAACTGCCTGATACCGCAACGATTTTAATTGTTGATGATTCACGCACTGCAATTGCAGTTTTAACTAAAACGTTAGAACCTACAGGATATAGCATTATAAGTGCAGAAAATGGTGAAGATGGTATTGAAATGGCAAAACAGCATCAGCCAGATTTAATTTTAATGGATATCATTATGCCTGGGTTGAATGGTTTTCAAGCAACCCGAATATTACGTAAAGAAGCTATAACACAAAATATTCCCATAATCATAATTAGTGGTAATGAGCAGGCTACTGAAAAATTTTGGGGGTTGCGGGTTGGTGCAAATGGTTTTTTAGCTAAACCTGTTGAGCGAGCTGAGCTGTTCCACTTGCTAGGTGAGCATCTATCAAATGTAAAAGTCATTTAGCTTAATAATATCAATAACTTATGTTGTTTTACTGTGTTAATGGTTGTTTATTGACCACTTTGTTACATATAAAATAATTTAAAGGAATTCAGCGACTGACCGATACCTACAATATTATTGCCTATATGAGTCACGCAGAGTGTCCCCGGTCAAAATGTTGAAAATATCTAAACTTAAGCTAATACAATCAAATCGTTTTGTCTTTTTGCTTTTGTTACTATCCCTTACGGTTATATTATTAAGTGGCTTACAAATACACGGTCATATCTCGATTCCTGCTATTTACTATAGTTCTACATTTTTTACATTAGTGTTTTTTTCTGCTTTAAGCTTTTATTCACAAATGGCGGCAAGCTCAAACACTAACGATGAATTGCACGATCCTTTAACACATTTACCTAACCACTCCCTTTTTCTTGAGCATCTTGAATATGCTCTTTCAATAGCAAAAAGGCATAAGAAAATACTCGCCATAGTTAAGTTAGATATTAATAAGTTTTCAGAAGTGAACAAAGACTATGGTTATAAAAATGCTGATGCTTTAATTACAGATATCGCAACACGTTTGAATGATTTAACACGAGAAAGTGATGTGGTTGCTCGCCTTGGCGGTAGCAGATATGGTGTGATCATGAATCTCATTGAAGACGAGGAAGAAGTTGATCGTGCACTGCAACGAATTATCCTGGGAATGCAGCATCCATTTACTATAAGTGGTGAAAATATTATTCTGAAAATTAGCTATGGTGTAAGCGTTTTCCCTACTGATGAAGAAAGTGTTGATAACCTGAGTCACTATGCAGTGTTGGCATTAGAGAATGCGAAACAAGCGGGAGGCAATAATTATCGTTATTATAACAGTGGTATGAATGTCGATAACTCTAAACGTTTGAGTGACGAGTATGATTTACGTAAAGCTTTAGAAAATGATGAGTTTTGCCTGAATTTTCAACCTAAGGTTGATGCTGCCACAGGTAACATTAAAGGTATGGAAGCTTTAATAAGATGGCAACATCCCGAGCGGGGTATCGTTTCACCCGTTGAATTTATTCCATTGCTAGAAGAAAGCGGTATGATCGTTGAAGCGGGTGATTGGGTGTTACGCGAATCATGTCGCCTTAACAAGTTATGGCAAGAACAAGGTCTGGAACCTCTAAGGGTTTCAGTTAATGTTTCAAGCGTGCAATTTCAGCAGGGTGATTTCATTGAACGGATTGAACTGGCATTAAAAGAAACGGGACTTGATGCTGACTATCTTGAAGTTGAGCTTACTGAAAGTTGCTTAATGGATGATGTAGCTAAAAATATTAATATCTTACATGAAATAAAAAAAATGGGTGTTAGCATTTCTATCGATGATTTTGGTACAGGTTACTCCTCTTTAAGTTACCTTAAGAAATTCCCTATAGATACCTTAAAAATTGATCGCTCATTTATTACTAATGTTCAGGACAGACGTGGTGGTGATAATGCGGCGATTGTTACTGCCATTATGGCCTTATCGCATAGTTTACGTTTAGATGTTGTCGCAGAAGGGGTTGAAACTGCTCAAGAACTTGCTTATTTACATGCTTTGGGTTGTAAAACGATTCAGGGTTTTTTGTTTAGTAAGCCTTTATCTGTAGATGAGTTTACTCGAATTCAGCAAGACTCTATGCATATGAAAAATATATTGGAAAATGTCCGGGCAGAACTAGCCGTTAAGCGCTAATTTTTAAAATATAATAAGAATATATTAACTAAAGGGCTGCCCTGGCTACCTCAATCAAATTATTCATTGCTGTTTCCATCTTCACTCTTTCTTCTTCCAGTTTTTCTGCATTTGATTTTTTATCAATGCTATGTGGTTCACCGACTGCGATCACAATCCGGGAAAAAGGTTTGGGAATTATAAATTTATCCCATGATTTTGACTCCCAATAACGACTTGCCATATATGCAATGGGTAGCATTGGACTTTGTGTTAATTGTGCAAGCATAACCGCACCTTGTTTAAACTCGTGTACGGGACCGGTTGGACCATCTGATGTTGTTACAGGTGAGATTTTATCTTTTACAATGGTGTTGTACATATCTTTTAATGCTCTTGCCCCGGTACGATTACTAGAACCTCTAATTGCAACAGCACCCCATGACTCAATAATTTTTGCCGGTACTTCACCGTCTACAGAAGGACTAATCAAAAAACCAATTTTTAGTCCACGTTTTTGCAGCTTACGCATATACCATGAACCAAAAATATGCATTTGGTGCCAGTAACAAGGAATGATGGGTTCACCTTTATCTATAAGTTTTTGCGCATGTTCATCGCCAATGATTTTTTCAACACGACATGTCCACCAAAAGATGGAGAGAAGAAGTTTTACAATTGGTCGGATAATGGCGTAACCTAGCTTACGCTTCCATGTCATTGAACGCATGGTTAGGATCCCTTTGAAATATTATGAATTTGTTTTGGTTTGATCTTCTTAAGTTCATTACCTGTGATTTTCTCAGAACACGCAATATGACAAGTATACTCTTTATTGATGTCAGATGAATGATTGTCCGTGGTATTAATGTTAACCGGATAAGTATACCAAAAATGATCTTGATAAAGTCCTCCCTGATTTTGATGTGAAATTTCATGCATAGTAAAGATAGAGCCATGATTTGCAGCTTTAATAATTGCTTCGTTTTTAGTCCATAATTCAAAAAATTGCTGTTTATTTTTGTTTTCAGATTTACCCGTTTTATTTTTATTTTCAAGTACAAATTTATTAATGGTGGTAGACTTAATTTGCCGTTGTAATTCAATATCAATCCCTATTTTCATGTTATTGGAAATAGCACAAATGGCGATGTTGCCAGAATGTGAGATATTAAAATCAAAATCGCCGTCAAAAAATGGCTTATTCTTGGCAGGAAACTGGAGTTGTTTTAAGGAAAAGGGGATATCCGTGAATTGAGCCATTCCTATTTTTAGAAGTTGAAGTCCGGCTAATGATAATACCTGATCACTTTGCTGGCGTAATTTACTGATTTGCTCCCGCTTTTCTGCAGGTAATTCTTCACTCCAGTAGTTAATTAGTTCATATAGTTGTGCGGAACTTATTTTTTCTGGCGTGACTTTATAATATAGTATCGATATTGACATTATGTCCTAAACATCCTGATAAAATGACCTCAATAAATCCCAAATCACTGAATTTACCGGCAGGTCCGGAAATAGCATTCGATCTTAATATGACTGAAGAATCTTTTCCAAAGGTTGCACAGTATATTGCAGAATTTGGTGATTTTTGCCTGATTAAGCCTGTTTCTCGTTCGCAAAATACAATTTTGATTAACGATCCAGATGCAGTGAAGTATATTCTTGTGAAAAATCATGAGAATTATGAAAAAGGGCCCGGTTTTGAACGTGTTAAAATGTTGCTCGGCAACGGCATAATTGTCAGTGACGGGGCGTATTGGCGTAAACAGCGCCGTATGATTCAACCCGCTTTTAGTCGCCAATGTATTGATGGTTTGGCGAAAAGAATACAAAAAGCTAATGAGCAATGGTTAGCAAGGTGGCAGGAAAAAGCAAATAGTGGCGAAATAATAGATGTTACTCATGAAATGAGCCAGCTCTCGCTTGAGATAATTTTACGCTGTCTATTTGGTGAAGATCTGGATAAGTTAATTGAGCAGGAAGGAAGTAATCCTTTCTCAATACTGACGGACGATTTGTCCCGGGATATACAGTTGGTAATCCGTTTTCGAGCTTTGAAAATACTTGTGCAACAGCTTATAGATCAACGGCGTGATTCAAAAGAACATTATCATGATTTTCTGGAAGCCTTTATGGATGCGAAGGATAAGGAATCTGGCGAAAGTATGACTGATGGTGAAATTATAGATGAAGTTATGACTCTTATTATTGCTGGCCATGAAACAAGCGCAAACACACTTAACTGGGCCTGGTATGAGTTATCACAAAATTCAATGGAAGAGAAAATCTTGCATGAAGAAGTAGATAAAGTGGTTTCTTGCGATATCCCAACATTTGAAGAGACAGGACAGTTACATTTTAGTCGACAAGTAATTGAAGAAGCATTGCGTTTATATCCACCTGTTTGGTTGTTTTCAAGGACCGCCATCGCAGATGATCAGGTTGGTGGTTATGATATTCCGGCTGGAACAAATATTTTTTTTACACCGTATTATTTGCATCGACATCCTAAATATTGGGATCAGCCAGATAGTTTCAAGCCTGAACGTTTTACACCTGAAGCAGTGAAACAACGTCATAAATTTTCTTTTATTCCATTTTCCGCGGGTGCACGCCGTTGCATTGGAGACTATTTTAGTATTATTGAAATGCAGATACACTTAGGTACTATGGCGAGAAAATTTAAACTCGAATTTGTTTCAGAGAATCCGATTGAACTGGATCCACAAGTGAATTTGCGTAGTAAACATAATATTATGATGAAGTTAATTAAAAGATAAAGATTTTTAGATATGTCGATTTTTACCACACTTATTGATGCACTTGAACAACATAGTACTGATGAACGCAGCCTCACTTATATTGAAGGCAAAGAAAGCGAAACTACTATCACTTTTAAACAGTTGCATCAGCGCGCCTTAGGTATGCTACACCATTTTCAACGGCAGGGTTTGAAACCCGGTGATGAGTTAATTATTTTTCTACGCAATAATGAAATGTTCCTTGACGCGTTCTGGGGTGCCATTTTTGGCGGTATCATTCCAGTACCTGTTGCTGTGGGTATAAGCGATGAACATCGATCAAAACTGTATAAAATTTATAATAAATTACAACGTCCGTATGTTTTTACCGATAATGATAATCTTGAGCGCTTAAAAAAATATGCTGATGAAAATAATCTGGATAATGATTTTGATAGATTAAAAAATACATCTGTGCTTTCTGAGAATATGAGCGACCTTAGTCAACAAGGTAATCAACATAATGCTCATGCTGATGATATTTGTTTTATTCAATTTTCTTCCGGTTCCACTAGTGATCCAAAAGGCGTGGTACTCACTCACCGCAATCTAATACTTAACGTGTTAGCTAAAGGTGCCGCAGGTGGTTATACGAAAGATGATATCTCTTTGAGCTGGATGCCGTTAACTCATGACATGGGGCTGATCGGTTTTCATATTAATATGATTGTTTGTTATATGCACCATTGTATTATGGCGACAGATTTATTCAGTCGTCGACCAGGATTATGGTTACAAAAGGTCAGTGAAAAGCGTGCCAGTGTCATTTGTTCACCTAATTTTGGTTATAAACATTTTCTTAAAGCCATGGGTGACAAAGACATGCCGGGAATGGATCTCTCTTGTGTGCGCGTCATTCTTAACGGTGCAGAGCCGATTTCTACCCGCTTATGTGATGAGTTTCTTGAACGATTAGCGCCATATGGTTTGAAACAAAGCAGTATGTTACCGGTATATGGTTTAGCAGAGGCTACATTGGCGGTTGCTTTCCCTAAATGGGGGCAAGACTATCGGGCAGTACATGTTGATCGTCATAAGCTTAAAGTTGGTGATAAGGTTACTTATCTTGCAGAAGAAACAGCGGATACGCTTAGTTTTCCAATTGTTGGTTTTGCGGTTCCTGATATGAATATACGTATTGGTGATCTCGAAGGCAAAGCATTTCCTGAAGACACCATTGGTAGTATTTTAATTTCGGGACCTACCGTCACACAGGGATACTATTATGATGACGATGCCACTAAAGCCGTGATGACATCGGATGGCTGGTTAGATACTGGTGATCTTGGTTTTATGCATAACAAGGAATTGGTTATTACTGGTCGTAGCAAGGAAATTATATTCGCTAATGGGCAAAACTATTACCCGCATGATTTGGAATCTATACTTATTCAAAGCGAAGGTATTGAGTTGGGTAAAGTTGCTGTTTATGGAATTTGGGAAGAAAAATTACAGCGTGATGAGTTATTGATTTTTATTATTTTTCGAGGAGACTTAAAAGATTTTGTGCCGATAGCAAAAAAAGCGTCTCATACATTAAATGAACAAGCAGGTCTTGAAGTTGATTATGTTATTCCGGTTAATCGTATTCCTAAAACTACAAGCGGTAAATTTCAACGGCGTATTCTCGCAGATGATTTTGAAAATGGTATGTATGATGAAGCCTTGAAAGAAATTGAAAATTTATCTCAATCGCAAGAAAAAACATCAGATGAAGACTTAACGCCATTACAACATGAACTAAAAGAAATTTGTAATAGTATCGTCGAAGGAAGAACTCTAGATATTAACGATAACTTTTTTGAATCAGGCATTAGTTCATTAATGTTGGCAGAAATTCATCAACAGATAGACGATCGTTATCCTGATAAAGTGGATATTATAGATTTATTTGAGTATCAAACAATTGTAGAACTTGAAAAATTCATGCAAGAAAAACTATAAAATTTACACGATTGAATATGGATAAGGCAAAACGATTTGATTGAATTAGCTTAAGTTTAGATATTTTCAACATTTTGACATTGTTAATGGAGTGACTTCTCGTTGTCGTTCAACGTCAATTCCAACACTAAAATCATTCGATATAACGCAACAAGCAATATTTCCAGAATGAGATGTGTTGAAATCAATATTGCCATCAATAAAAGATTTTTTTATTATAGGGGAAGTTAATTTGCTTTAACGAAAAATTTGAATTCATTATCTCTTTTATATCAGTTTTAATTAATCTTAATCCGCCGAGAGAGAGTGCTTGGTCCTTGAGTTTCCGCAGTTTTTAAATTTTTCTGTGGGGATATCATTGAACCAGGAATCAATAAGTTGATGTAGCTTTTCAGATGTTAATTTGTCGTTGAGTTTCTAATAGAATACAAATGCATATATTTTATAACTCGGTGTTTTAAAATATATCGCAAGCGTATTTGTTCGTATCAGTAATTACTTTAGCCAATTCATTTGCATATAGCTCATCTTTTGGATTCATATCTTTCGTTATTGTTTTGTAAGGCATAAAAGTAACAATTACTTTTGCAAAAGGTTTAGGAATATAAGCATTGTTCCATGATTGTTTAGAAACGGTTTTTTTCTTTACACATGCTCCAATTGAAAATATAGGGGCACCTGTTAAACGTGAAATTTCAAAAACACCAGGTTTAGCTATATAAATCGGACCTTGGGGGCCATCAACGGCAACACTTGTTGGAGTGCCGTTTTTACAAAGTTTAATTAAGCCTTTCAATGCTGAAACGCCCCCTCTTGTTGATGAACCACGAGAAGTTTTGCCTCCAAACTTGAGAATAACGTGATTAATTAATTCCCCATCTTTACTGGTCGAGGTCATTGTGGCTAATCCAAAATGTTTTACTAAGAACAACACCGCGAGTTCATCTCCATGCCAATGAGCTAAAATGAAAGTTTTATTATTCTTCTTTAATTCTGATAATTCTGGTGGTTCAATAATTTGAACACGCCAGGTCGCATAAAGTGTACGATAAACATACCAGACTAAATTTTTTAATATAAATTTTTTAAACATAATATATTCTGGTGTGAAGCGTTTAGTTTAAACAACATATAGTTACCTTATTTCAAGTACAGTATCTTTTATAATCTTTGCTAATTCTCGCGTCGCAGGCCCAATATTTTGCGGGTGACCAAAACTCATAAATAAATATGCTTTATAGGTTGCACCTTGTTCCAACAGTAATGGTCTGAGTTCGCCATCACCAAATGCTTCAATGAGCCGGTTACTGGGTAACCAGCCATAGCCTAATCCATGTTCAATTGCATTCATGGCACTGTCAATACTACTTACTGTCCAACGTTCCTGTGAACTTAACCAACCGACATCCATTTTTTCATGTTCACCTGAATCCCGTATGACGACATGCATGTGTTGTGCAAGGTCAACTGAGGTGATGAGACGATCAAGTTGATGTAAAGGATGGTCTGGATGAGCAACGGCAATGAGCTCTACTTCTATCAACGGATCGGCAAGGTAACCAGATGGTGTTTCTACACCAATCACAAGTTCGGCTTCTTCGCTGACTAAAGCATCTATCGCACCGGAGAGGATAACTTCACGAAGTTGTACGCGAGTGCCTTGGCTTTGTTTGGCAAACTGTGAAAGTGCACTCATGAGTAAATCATTTGGGAAGGCAGCATCCACCACGAATTTGATTTCTGCTTCCCGTCCTTGCGATAAATGATGTGCAAAATTTTCTATTTCACTGGCTTCATCAATTAACTGTCGGGATCGGTTTAATAATATCTGGCCTTGTTCAGTTAAAATTGCTTTGCGGCCTTCAATCTTTAACAGGGAAATTCCTAATTGTTCTTGCAATCGGGACATGGAGTAACTCACAGCCGATTGACTGCGATGCAGATAGCTAGCTGCTTGAGCATAACCGCCTTTTTCAATAATGGCCTGAAATACGCGCCATTGTTCTAAGGTCACTCGCGGATAATTTTTCATTGCTTAAATATATCAGTAATTTAGATTGATATCAGCAAGTTATTGTACTTTTATATCAAATATATTGCTCTATGATAGTATTAAATCGAATGAAAATTGATAAGGACAATGAAAATGAATAAATATAGTAGCGTAGTTGCACGAATATTACTTTCACATATTTTTATTTTGGCTGGGCTATTAAAAATTACAGGTTATGCCGGAAGCCAGGGATATATGGAGTCAGTTGGAGTACCAGGCATATTATTGCCGTTAGTGATTATTCTTGAGTTAGGAGGGGGCTTAGCGTTGCTAGTTGGCTGGCAGACCCGTCTCATCTCCTATACGGTAGCAGCATTTACGGTAATTGCGGCGATTATCTTCCACAGTAATTTAGCAGATCAAATGCAAATGATTATGTTTATGAAAAACTTTGCAATAGCAGGTGGTTTGTTATTATTAGCCGAGCATGGAGCAGGTGCATATAGTTTGGATAATCGTAAATAAAGGAATTAAAAAGTGAGCTTATTAATCAAGGGCGAGATAAAAGAAGACTGGTTTGATAAAGTCAGTGAAAATGGTGAGTACGTACGAAAAGATTCTCAGTTTCGTAACTGGATCACACCTGATGGTGAGCCGGGTATAAGTGGTATAGGTGGCTTTGCAGCGGAAAAAGATCGATATCACCTTTATGTTTCTTATGCTTGCCCCTGGGCTCACCGTACTTTAATTTTTCGAAAGCTTAAAAAACTTGAAGATATCATTAGTATTTCCGTTGTTCATCCTT
>Ga0224506_10003271_pt1 | contig 10758 bp, 10 predicted proteins | sample SF_Jan12_sed_USG_2_FD_169108 | JGI IMG/M metagenome (GOLD analysis project Ga0224506, IMG submission 169108) | Sediment microbial communities from San Francisco Bay, California, United States - SF_Jan12_sed_USGS_8_1 | ecosystem: Environmental > Aquatic > Marine > Sediment | place: USA...
ATAAAGTATGTGTATCTTGGTTATTGAATGTACTGGTAATACTTGCCCTGAAATTGAAAATCAAAATGGCTACACACGTCTGTGAGTATGACGAAGTGGATGTTTTAGCCTCAGCGCCAAGATACCTTTAAAGCCAATAACTCCCACCTGTCTTTCCGGCGAACGCCGACTTCCATCTTAGTGTATCGGGTAGCACGCATGACGCGTCTGATTTGCGAGTATGGCTAGGTGGGGGAGGAGACAAAATGGAGACTCGCATTCGCGAGTATGGCAATGCATGATATCCGGATTTAGTGTCTAACGAGCACTAAAGAATCGCCCGTTAAAGCAGGCTTATACGAGTAAACTGTCATCATAAAATCTATTTTGCTGAATCAAAGAAAGCAAATAAATAAAACCGGGAGATAAATACCCCCGGCTCTATAACTCACCAGCTGTTCGTTAAGCAGGATGGAGCCTTTTGATGATTATTGAGTTCCGGGCTCCATTTAAAGCTGTTACCCAATGTCTGTGATTTTATTTCAGCCTTGTTTCTACCTAAGCTATGTAGAAATCCTTTTTTTGCCAAAAATATAATGTTTTTTACTGAAGTCATGACAATCTCCTTGGGTGTGTTTGAGTGAGAATTATGCCTTTGATTTTTGATAATTATTAGCTAGCACATACCTATAATTTGTAATCTTTCTATACATAATGATAAGGTATAGTTACGTTTTGTAATGTTGGCTGGTTAGTATGGATAATTTGGATGAAATAGATAGAAAGTTAGTGGGGTTGTTAAGAAAGAATGCTCGTGCTCCTGTTGCACAATTAGCCAAGTCAATTGGTGTTTCTCGGGCAACTATTCAGAATAGAATGGCTCGACTAGAAAAACGGGGTCATGTCACTGGTTACACTGCCTTGATTAGTAGTGGGGCAAGTGAAAATCTTTCCATGGTCCGAGCCATTATGAATATTGAAATGGAGGGTAGTACTGCGCAATTTATTAGCCAATCTTTAGTTAAAGAACCCAGTGTTTCAGCTATTCACTCAACAAATGGACATTGGGATTTTATTGTTGAGCTTCAGACCAGGTCGTTGGAAGAATTTGATCGTGTCATAAGCAGAATAAGAAGTACCAAGGGGATCAAGTCATCAGATACAAGCATACTTTTATCAACGAGACGACTCACCAGCCAACAGCTCTAGAGACAAAGTACCAGTAGTAACGGAATCTTATTTAGGTAAGAAAAAAAGAATATAAACCCCGGAAGACCAGACGTGGCCACGGGGTTTGGGCAGTAATTGGTGACTTACTTAAGTTCACCAGGAATCAGTGGTTTTACTTCATATTTCAAACGATTAGAGGCAATCAGTTCATCAAGTTCATCAGATAGACGTCCACCCATTTTAACCGCGGTTGTCCAGTATTTTTCCCGCACGATGTGATCTAGTGTCGTGAAGTCAGATCGATCGGGAATTTTTCCATAGGGAAGCATGTCGATAAATTCTTTAGTCGGCGTTAAAAGCACAACGTCTGAATAGTTTTCTTTGCTGACTTTCCTCCAGGGTAACCCTTTATCAAACCAGCCAGGCTTAAGTTTTGGTGAAAAGTGAGGGTATAAAATAATACCCGGATCTACTTTTAAAGGTAGATCAAAATGATAATCAACCATCCCTCCATCTCGATACATTCCGTGTGGCGCGCCAGCAATGTTTTGTATGCCTTCAAGGACTAAGGGTATAGCACCACTAGCCATTAATGAATCACTAATATTCTTGTGACCCAGTTGGATGATTCTACCCTTTATTTGAGGGAGGTCTCGGAAGGGTGAGTCTGCCACATGTTGTGAAAAAACCACTCTTTCATAAAACTTTAAAAAAGCCTTTCGTGATACAGCGTTAATTCCAGCGCTGGCAAGTACACCTAATAACTGTGTTTTAGGATCTTCACTGGCAGTCCAGCCTTTACAAAGGGCAGTGACAATATTTAGATGACGATTATTATTTGACAGTATCTCCGTCAAACCTTCTTCGCCCAGTACCGCTCTAACCATCTCGCTCGCACTTGCAGATACTTCTGCAGCCGTAACGTTTTTTCCATGTTTGGAGGCAATATAGGACGCTTCTAGCCTTTTTATGGCTGATGCCGGGTCCTTCATGGCGTAACAAGCCATACGCCATGCGCCAATCGATGATCCAATTAACTCGATACTTTGTGGAGCCTTTGAAAGAAAGTTTTGGTTTAAATATTGATCAAGTTTTGACAGTACAAACCACTTGGGTCCGCCACTGGCAGCGAGCATTATTTTTATGTCTTCAGGTTTTAGGCCGTTGTCCTGAATTCGCTTCATAGCGCGTTCACCGGCAAAAACTTGGAGGGACCTAGTCATATTTGTGTTTCCAGTTTACTCACCTATCCTGCAAAAGTACTCATGTGAGTGTTATCTTGGGTATAGGTATTATTAATTATTTATCGTTTGAACCAGTTGTTTGAATAATTTGGAATTAGCCATCATAAAATCCTTACTGTTTGCATTCAATGGTTTTCCGTTACAAGAACCGGTAAGAGCTCCAGATTCTTGAGCCATGAGTGAAGCAAGTTCCAGGTCAAATCCATCAACCTTGTCGGCAATGGTCGCATCACACTTGCCTGCGCAGCAATGTGCTACATCAGTTAAGAAGCTACCTGTTGCGCGTATTTGAATCTGATTTTCATGGAATTTCTTAAAGCGTTCGTCGGCAGGATCAAACTGAAAACTCGAAATGAGGGTTTGGGGGAGTTTTTTGGCATTAGTGACACGAATACGCTTTTCATCGAAATGCATGCCCCGTCCCCGTGAACAAATGTATTCATCACCGGTAAATGGATTTACAAGCGCAATATGCTGGATTTTATCTTTAACAGAGAAGCTAACCGCTATCATTACCATTGGATAACCTGTTAGATAGTTAGTGACGCCGTCTATAATTTTTGCGCGCCACAAAACCTCTTCATCTGGATTCCTTGCCGTATCAACATCTGATCCAATAATCTCGATGTTATGATCCGGGTGAGATTTACGAATCGATTTAATGAGACGAGTCCCTGCGCCCTGGATTGCTGTTTCTACAAATTCTTTCAGGCTACTACCATTTTCAAGTATTGTAGGTTTCTGTTCTAAATCAAATTTTAGCTTTTCTGCGGCCACACGAGCAGCTCGCAAAGCGATGTTTAAAGTCGGTTGCATGGGAATCCAGGTATCTATCTGTTAAAAAGCGAATTGAGTGTTTTGTATTTTACGAAATATTAGAACAAATATATAGCTGATTTTAAAATAATGACCAGTTAGTCAGAGACGGGCTAAAATAGGGTAGAATGCTCGACAGAACCCGAATCATCAGCTTGGCTGCCAATCATTGGCAGCATTCTATGACAAAAATTAAAAATTAGAGAGATTAAATTTGAACTTACTGGACTCAATTTCAATAGTAATGGTTGAAACTTCCATGAGCGGTAACATTGGATCCGCTGCCAGAGCGATGAAAACCATGGGAATTAAGAACTTGGTTTTGGTGAATCCAAAGGAAGTTTATACCGATAAAGCTCAGGCAAGAGCAGCAGGTGCGTTGGACATTATTGAAAATGCCACCCTGGTTAGTTCATTGGAAGATGCCACTGCAGGTTGCCATCTTGTGATGGGAGCCAGTGCTCGTAGTAGAAATCTGCCCTGGCCTTTGCTGAATCCCAGACAGTCAGCACAAGTGGCCGCTTCTGCCGTAACACAAAATCCAGAGATGAAAATCGCATTGGTGTTTGGCCGGGAACGTAGCGGTTTAACCAATGAAGAGTTAGCGCTTTGTCATCACCATGTTCATATTCCAAGCAACCCAGAGTACTCGTCATTAAATATTGCGGCTGCCGTACAAGTACTTTCCTATGAAATGAGAATGATTGAACTGGGTGACAGTGTTGAATATGATTGGAATGAAGATCGTGAAAATCCCCCCGCAGACCAAAAGCAGATGGAAGGTTTAATTCAACATTTAGAGCAAACGCTAATTGATATTGAATATTTAGACCCCAATAAACCAATGTTACTCATGCACAGGCTGAGGCGTTTGTTTATGCGTGCAATGCCTGATGCGATAGAGATTAATATATTACGTGGTATTTTGAAGAAAATAGAACGATATTCTAAATAAAGCCTACAGTAAATGGGTGTATTTTTAAGAGAAGCCAGACAATGTTTAAGCAGCTGAAAGAAGATGTGAATAGTGTTTTTAAACGTGATCCAGCGGCACGTAATTTTTTAGAAGTGATAACTTCTTATCCGGGGCTGCACGCGCTTATTATGCATCGGTTTAACCATAGGTTATGGAACTGGGGTTTTAAATGGCTGGCTCGCTGGTTGTCTTTGTTTGCGCGCTTGTTGACAGGTATCGAAATTCATCCGGGTGCGCAAATTGGTCAGCGCTTCTTTATAGATCATGGTTTAGGTGTTGTCATCGGTGAAACTGCCGAAATTGGTAATGATGTGACGATCTACCAGGGAGTGACTCTGGGAGGAACCAGCTGGAATAAGGGTAAGCGTCACCCAACCCTGGGGGATGGTGTTATTGTTGGTGCTGGTGCTAAGGTTTTAGGGCCCTTTCTTGTTGGTGCAGGGGCCAGAATTGGTTCGAATGCCGTGGTGACGAAAGAAGTGGCTGCTAATGTGACCGTTGTTGGAGTGCCAGGGAGAGCGATCCATCCTAAAGACGAATCTGAAGAGCAGAAAAAAGAAACACAGCGACAAAAAACTGCTGAGAATATTGGCTTTGATGCCTATGGTGTATCGGAAATGCCTGATCCGATCGCTCACTCTATTAAAGTCATGCTAGATCATATACATGAGCAAGACGAACGTATTAAGTCGATTGGCACAACGCTTGAACGTCTGGACAGTAACTTTCAAAAGTTTGAACTCACTGAACTTAAGCAAGAAGACTTTCAGGTAGTCGAAGACTCCGATGAAACCTCAGCACCCTGTGTGGTCGAAGCCGAAAATCTAAACAAAAAATGAGCACTGGTACCCAGATGAGTCTGACCACTGAATAGTTTCAGTGTGCCTTTTCTGCTATTTCAAATATAAAATATTTGGATCATGATCTGAAGATCGGTACCGGCTTGCGACTCCGGTTTCGTTTTCATGCTTGAGTATTTCAGATGATTCTGCAGCATTAATGTGCCAATCGAGACGTTTTAAAAACGAGGGTTGGTCATCCTGGTGCAACAGAATGTGATCAAGAATTATAAGTTGATTGTCATACACGTAGGTGTAATCAATATTACCTGAATGGCCATTGATGTTGTATTCGAGATCTCGTGTTCGTATCCAGCCCTTTTGTTCTGCGGACTGGAGAGGGCGTTCATTGGGGTAAGCATTAAAGTCTCCAACTATCAGGTCAATCCCTTCAGTCGGTTTAATTTGATCCAGAAGTTTATTCATTTCTTGTTCTCGACGTTGGCTGCAGTTTCCTTCAAAAGATCTAGAGGTTTGCGGCATTGTTGAGTCTTCTGAACAGGGACGACCCCGAGATTTAAAATGTACAATGGCCATTTGGAATCTTTGCTGATCCGATCTAAATACGCCGTTAACCAGTAGGGCGGGTCGGGCAGGTTGATGAGAGCTTTGTAAGGAAAGAAATGTTACGTCATTAACGCTGATGGAATCAGATTGATATAAAAATCCCTGGGTAATGGCATCCGTTGACTGGTTTCCATCCTCATGGGCTAATCGGGCATATATGTAGGGATTAGAATTTCTATGGCTATTAATCGCCTTAACAAGATCATCAATCGCTGAATGTGTACCGTAACCATCATTTTCCAGCTCAGATACTGCAATTATTTTAGTATTTAATTCATTGAGACCAATGGCTATTTTATTAAGTTGAATTTGATAGTCACGGTAGGTTTTTGCGCCACGCTTTGTCGGGAACTGCTGACCATGGCCGTCACCGTTGAATAGGTTTTTCAAATTCAAATGAGTGATACTGATTCTTGAGAAATTTGGTGTCTCAGGTATCGGTGGGCGAGACAAGGTTTCGACCTGTAATGGCTGGGTGGGTATTAGCCAATACTTACCATAGGCAAAATGCACTACGCCGGTTATAGGTTTTAATTTTGTGCCTAGCCTGGCATGAGCAGGATTTGAGAATAAAGACTGTCTTGAAGGTTTTTCTCCCAAGCTCAATACCAGGTTTTCAGGTTCATTTAATCGGCGGCTTAACAGTGGGCTTTTAGTGCTCAGTTGAAGTTCACCATAGCGACTAAAATCTTTATTTCCCGACACCCAGGAGTCTTTTAACTGCACTAACATACCCTCTCTTGACTCAAGTGACTCGTTATCCAGACTGAATATTTTTGCTGCTATCGGGATTTTGAGGTCAGCAGAACAAAGTATTATATTTTGAATGTGTGTGAGCTCCGTTAATCCATAATATTCTTTGACGCGTCCTTGAACCTGAATGGATTGCCCGGCTTTTAATGCCAGATTTTTTGGAATAGAAGCGTGTCCTTCCGGCAGATAAATGAAAATACCATCTGAAGTCCCGGACGTTAAATCTGCCTGTTGCTGATTATCGGATATATAAATGCCTTTGAGTTTTGATCGCTTCTGCATATTGGCTGTTATGCGTCCCTGAACAATGACCGTTTTCCCGGTAAAGGGAGAGCTGTCGCCAACTCCCTGGATCCCGGAAATTGCAGAAACCTTGTCTTTTGGAAGACACTGGTTTGCATTGGCACTGATCGAAAATAGCGACGAAATCAGCATAACAATGTAAAGGTGTTTGCTCATTATTTTGGCATGCTCATGGATAAAAGAACGGATGTAAACAGATTATCTTTTTGAGTGAGTCCAGGCGAGTTAATTTGATGAAAATAAGGTAATAAAGATGATAGAAAACGTAAATGCCGGTCGGTATATCCTTGCGTGAATGTTTTTATCCAGTGCATTGTAGAATTTAGCCATTACCCGGTGCTTTTCAATGGTATTTGTTATCTACTGAAGTATTTGGGCGAATGTGCTTTTTCTTTAAAAAGGCATACTGAATCAAAGGTTGATAAGGGGTATAATACTGTTATCCTGAATACTTGATTAAAATTGTCGGGTATAGCATAATGTCCCTTAAATAATTAGGGGATAATTTATGAGACTTACTACAAAAGGTCGCTATGCTGTTACAGCGATGATTGATCTGGCTTTGCATGAAGCCAAAGGACCCATTAGTCTAGCTGATATTTCAAAGCGCCAGGAGATTTCTTTATCATATCTTGAGCAATTATTTGCAAAATTAAGGCGTGCCGAGTTAGTGGGTAGTGTACGGGGTCCTGGCGGCGGATATCGTCTGGGTAAAGAAGCCGAAGATATTTCAATTGCAGAAGTGGTTGACGCAGTGAACGAATCGATTGATGTCACTCGCTGTGAAGGAAGGGGCAACTGCCAAAAAGGCACTGTTTGCTTAACTCACCATCTCTGGTGTGATTTGAGTGATCAAATTCATTCATTTTTAAATAAAATAACGCTCGGAGAATTGGTGTCTCGACAAGACATTCAACTCGTATCCATGAAACAAGATGATAAGCTTGTTGCGAATTCTTAAATATACAATTTATGATCATTAGCTTTTAAAATATTGGCTGGAAATGAAAAAACCTATTTATCTTGATTATGCTGCGACAACACCAGTCGATCCATTAGTTGCTAAAAAAATGATGTCATGTTTAACCCATGATGGCATTTTTGGTAACCCCGCATCCCGTTCACACATCTATGGATGGCAAGCTGAAGAAGCTGTCGAAGAAGCTCGTGATCAGGTGGCTGAATTGATCGGAGCAGACACCCGGGAGATTGTTTGGACATCTGGTGCAACTGAATCCGATAATCTGGCGATAAAGGGTGCTGCATTTGCGCACTCTGATAAAGGCCGTCACATTATTACCTCCCAGATTGAACATAAAGCGGTGCTCGATTGTTGTAAATATTTAGAAACACAGGGTTTTGAGGTTAGTTACCTGAAGCCCAATGAATTTGGTGAGATTGCTGTAGAGTTAGTTGAAGCCGCAATGCGGTCAGATACTATTCTGGTGTCACTGATGCATGTTAATAATGAAATTGGTGCTATCAATGATATTGATGCCATAGGTAAGCTTTGTCATAGTCGCCACATATTATTTCATGTTGATGCCGCACAAAGTGCCGGCAAAATTCCCCTGGATGTTGCAGCCTCTCACATTGATTTATTGTCACTGTCTGCCCATAAATTTTATGGGCCAAAAGGCGTCGGTGCCTTGTATGTCAGAAGAACACCTCAGGTCAAAATCGAAGCTATTATTCATGGTGGTGGACATGAGCGTGGTATGCGTTCAGGCACACTGGCAACCCATCAAATTACCGGCATGGGTTTAGCGGCAGAATTGGCTGGAAAACATCTGGAATCTGAATCAGAAAGAATTTTGAAGTTACGAAATCAACTTTGGCAGGGCATCAAAAACCTTCCAGGAGTTCATTTAAACGGTAATTTGCACCATCGTGTTCCAGGTATTTTAAACGTCGCATTTTCCGGATTGGAGGGTGAGACCTTATTGATGGGACTAAATGAACTGGCCATTTCGACAGGGTCGGCTTGTACTTCGGCCAGTGTAGAGCCTAGTTTTGTATTGATAGCAATGGGTATGGATCGAGAGTTAGCTGATGCCTCATTGCGTATGTCGGTGGGTCGATTTACGACCGAAGAAGAAATTAAATATACCATCGAGTTTGTAAACTCAACTGTGCAGCGTTTAATTGAAACTGCATAGGTAAATTGAATTAAAGTGAGAATTTTTAATGTCAGATTCAATTGACCAGTACCTAAGTCAAGATTATCAAGCGGGCTTTGTCACCGATATTGATTCGGAAACCCTGGCTCCCGGGCTGAACGAAGATACTGTTCGATTCATCTCGGCAAAAAAAGGCGAACCTGAGTGGTTGCTTGAATGGCGTCTAAAGGCACTGGCTGCCTGGAAAACGATGGATGAACCAGAATGGGCTCATGTGCATTATCCAGAAATTAATTTTCAGGATATCTCATATTATTCATCTCCCAAATCGCTGGAAGATCGTCCTAAAAGTCTGGATGAAGTTGATCCGGAGTTATTAGCAACCTATGAGAAGCTTGGTATACCTCTACATGAGCGTGCGGCACTTGCCGGTGTTGCGGTTGATGTGGTTTTTGACTCCGTCTCTGTCACCACGACCTTTAGAGAAAGACTGAAAGAGGTAGGCATCATTTTTATGCCAATCAGTGAGGCTGTTCATGAGCATCCTGAATTGGTTAAAAAGTATATGGGCTCAGTCGTTCCGCAAAGAGATAACTATTATGCTGCCCTAAACAGTGCGGTATTCTCTGATGGTTCTTTTGTCTATATTCCAAAAGGGGTCCGATGCCCGATGGAGCTATCGACCTATTTTCGTATCAATGAGGCCAATACTGGTCAGTTTGAGCGTACGCTCATTATCGCAGATGAAGGTAGCCACGTGAGCTATCTCGAAGGTTGCACAGCTCCGATGAGAGATGAAAATCAACTGCATGCGGCGGTTGTTGAGCTGGTGGCAATGGACGATGCTGAGATCAAATATTCTACGGTTCAGAATTGGTATCCGGGTGATAAAGAAGGTAAGGGCGGCATTTATAATTTCGTAACCAAGCGAGGTATTTGTCACACCAGAGCCAAAATTAGCTGGACACAGGTAGAAACCGGATCTGCAGTGACCTGGAAGTATCCGAGTTGTATTCTGAAAGGTGATTACAGCATTGGTGAGTTTTACTCGGTTGCTTTGACCAACAATTACCAGCAAGCAGATACCGGAACAAAAATGATTCACATGGGTAAAAATACCAAGTCGACCATTATTTCCAAGGGTATATCTGCAGGTAAGAGTCAGGGATCCTACCGTGGTTTGGTAAAGATGAACCCTGGTGCGTCTGGTGCACGAAATTATACCCAGTGTGATTCCCTATTGATCGGTGATCAATGTGGCGCTCATACATTTCCATATATCGAATCAAAAAATCCCTCTGCAGTTGTAGAACATGAAGCGACGACATCCAAGGTCAGCGATGATCAGCTGTTTTTATGTCAGCAGAGAGGCATCGACGCTGAAAAGGCGGTATCCATGATTGTTAATGGATTCTGCAAAGAGGTGTTTAAAGAATTACCAATGGAGTTTGCAGTTGAAGCTGGAAAACTTCTGGAAGTGAGCCTGGAAGGCTCGGTTGGTTAATCAATTACTGATAAAGAGACAAAATTCATGCTGAAAATTAGCAATTTGAACGCTCGCGTAGAAGGCAAAGATATTCTTAAAGGACTCGATCTGGATGTTAAAGCAGGTGAAGTTCACGCCATTATGGGCCCTAATGGTGCGGGTAAAAGTACCCTGGGTTATGTTTTATCCGGCCGTGAAGGTTATGAAATCACCGGAGGCGACATTGAGATGGATGGTCAGGATCTTTCGGAACTCAGTACCGAAGATCGCGCTAAAGCCGGTTTATTTCTTGCTTTCCAATACCCCGTTGAGATTCCGGGCGTCAGTAATATGGAATTCTTAAAAGCTTCTGTAGATGCGATTCGTGAGTATCGTGGTCAGGATGCCATGGACCCCGTGTCATTCATGAAACTGGCACGCGAAAAAAGTAAAGCTGTTAACCTTGATCAAAACTTTTTAAAAAGAGGGGTTAACGAAGGTTTTTCCGGCGGCGAAAAGAAGCGCA
>Ga0224506_10003274_pt1 | contig 10745 bp, 10 predicted proteins | sample SF_Jan12_sed_USG_2_FD_169108 | JGI IMG/M metagenome (GOLD analysis project Ga0224506, IMG submission 169108) | Sediment microbial communities from San Francisco Bay, California, United States - SF_Jan12_sed_USGS_8_1 | ecosystem: Environmental > Aquatic > Marine > Sediment | place: USA...
GAGCATGGTGCCGGATCGGCCAAACCCAACACGCCGACAATCGGGGTGGGGTAGATGTCGGCCTCGTCGGTTTCGTTGTAGAACGACACGTTGCCACCAACCACGGGTATGCCGAGGTTTTCGCATGCTTGTGACATACCCTCGACGGTTTCGATGAACTGCCACATGACTTCGGACTTTTCGGGATTGCCAAAGTTGAGGTTGTCGACAACCGCCATCGGTTTGGCGCCGAGCATGGCGACATTCAGGGCAGCTTCGTAGACGAGGTTGGCGCCGCCCCGCATGGGATCGAGGTAGCACTGTCGGCCGTTTCCGTCGGTGGACACTGCCAAGGCTTTGTTGGTTCCTTTGATGCGCAGGAGCGAACCGTTGTCACCTGGCCCGACGACGGTGTTCAAGAAAAGTTGGTGGTCGTACTGCTCGTAAACCCACGACGGGTCACCGATGGATGGGTCAGCGAGGATCTCCAGCAGGCAGCGTGTGATATCGGGCGGCTGGAGGTACTCGAGCGTGTTTGTCCAGAGATCCTCCAACCAGAACGGCTCGCCGGAGTCGCGTCGGAGGATGGGGGCGGCTTCGGATAGGGAGGCAGCGGGCAATTCGGCGACGACCTGGTTGTTATGCGAAATGCGCAACGTGTCGCCGGCGGTGACGGTCCCGACGACCGATGCGTCGATCTCCCATTTGGAAGCGACCGCCAGAACCTCATCTACTTTGGAAGGGTGGACGAACGCCATCATGCGTTCTTGGGATTCGGACATGAGCAGTTCGGCAGCAGTCATCCCGGCCTCTCTGACATGGACCGCGTCGAGGTTAACATCCATCCCGGTGCCCGCTCGGGCGGCGGGTTCCGACGTGGCACACGACAGGCCGGCCGCCCCGAGGTCTTGAACGCCGACGACGAGGCCGCGGTCATACAGTTCCAGGCAGGCTTCGATGAGCTTCTTCTCTTCGAAAGGGTCACCCACCTGAACCGTGGGTCGTTTGGTGTCCGAGCCGGCATCGAATGACGCAGAAGCCAGAACCGACGCTCCGCCGATTCCGTCGCGACCGGTACTCGAACCAAGCAGAATGGCGATGGTTCCGGGAGTCCCGGCCGTCCCGAGAACCAGTTGTTCCTCACGCATGATCCCCAAGCACATGACGTTGACCAGCGGGTTTCCGGCGTAACACTCCTCGAAGGCGACTTCACCGCCAACCGTTGGTACCCCGACGGCGTTGCCGTAGCCGGCCACCCCGGCCACGACCCCCTCGAGCAGATAGCGGTTATGTGGATCGTCGAGTGGGCCGAAACGAATCTGATCCCAGAGGGCGATCGGTCGCGCTCCCATCGTGAAGATGTCCCGCAAGATCCCACCGACTCCTGTCGCCGCCCCTTGATAGGGCTCGACAAACGACGGGTGATTGTGCGACTCGATGCGGAGTGCGGCCAGCCAGCCGTCACCGAGGTCGACCACCCCGGCGTTTTCTCCCGGTCCAACCACCACCCAGGGGGCGGTCGTTGGAAACCGACCGAGAAAAGCCCGCGACGATTTGTACGAGCAATGTTCGGACCACATCACGGAATACATCGCCAGTTCGGCCTCGGTGGGTGGGCGACTCAGAAGGTCGCAGACGGTCCCGTACTCGTCGTCGGTCATGCCGAGCGCCTGGTGGAGCGGCATCGTCTCAGACATTGACGGCAACTCTCGACTGCAAGAAGGATTCGAGTAGAACCCGACCGTCGGCCGATCCCAGGATTTCCTCAATGGCGCGTTCTGGGTGAGGCATGATTCCGGCTACGTTGCTCTTCGACACGGCGGCGATGTTGTTCGTCGACCCGTTCGGGTTGCTGTCCGTGTCCACCGTGCCCGTCGAACTGGAGTAGCGGAGGGGCACGTAGCCACCCGTCTCGATCGAAGCAATCTCGTCGGCAGATGCTGTGTAGTTGCCTTCGTAGGAGTTGAGGGGAATCTCAAGGACGTCGCCCACCCTGGCGGCTCTGGTGAGGATCGAATCCGTCGACTCGACCCGTAGGTGGATCGGCCGGCAGATGAACTTCAAGTCACGGTTCTGCAGCAGGACGCCCGGGAGCAGTCCGGCTTCGCAAAGCACCTGGAACCCGTTGCAGATTCCCAGCACGGGCGCCCCGGCGGCGGCCAGGCGATTGACCTCGCCCATCACGGGCGAGAACCGGGCGATGGCGCCGGTCCGCAAGTAGTCGCCGTGGGCGAATCCTCCTGGCAAGACGACGCTGTCGTAGCCGGACAGATCCGTGTCGCGATGCCAAACCAGATCGGCTGAGCCACCGAGGGTCTCGAGGGCGTAGACCACGTCGTGTTCACAGTTGCTGCCGGGAAAAACGACGACCGCCGTGTTCATGACGAAACGAGTATTTCGTAGTCTTCCATGACTGGGTTGGCGAGCAGCCTGTCGCACATCTCTGCCACCCTGGCGCGGATCGTCTCAACGTCACCGTCGGGTACTTGCAGCTCAATGGTCTTGTCGATACGTACGTCGGTCACTTCGTGGCCGAGATCCCGCAGCGCTCGGGCGACCGTGGCTCCCTGCGGATCGGAGATGCTGGGCCGGCGGCGGATAGTGACCGTGACGGTCCTCGTATCGGCCATCAGTTCCCCTCCAAATAGGCATCAAACGACTTACCGGAAATCTTCTCGAAGGCTTCGACGTAACGGGCCCTGGTTTCGGCGATCACCTCGGCAGGGAGGGGAGGTGAGGGAGGCGTGTGGTCCCATCCGGAGGTATCGAGCCAGTCCCGCACGTATTGCTTGTCGAAGGACGGGACCGCCGATCCGGGTTGGTATTCGTCGGCCGGCCAATATCGAGATGAATCAGGAGTGAGAACCTCGTCGATCAGCAAAAGCTCGCCGTCAGCGAACCCGAACTCGAATTTGGTGTCTGCCAGGATCACCCCACGTTTGGCGGCGTAACGAGCGGCGGTCAGATAGATATCGATCGAGGTGGCCTTGAGCCGTTCGTACAGTTCGTCGCCGAGCGCGGCTCGGGCACCTGCCTCGTCAAGGTTCTCGTCGTGGCCGGATTCGGCCTTGGTGGCCGGGGTGAAAATCGGTTCCGGAAGCAGGTCGGCCATGTCAAGCCCGGCAGGCAAATGCTCCGTAGTTGGGCCTCCGCCGTCGCGATACTCCCGCCAGGATGACCCATAGAGATAGCCTCGCACGACGCATTCAACCGGGATCACGTCGCAGCGCCGAACGATCATCGAACGGCCGGACAGGTCGGCGATATCGTCGGCGGTCAGACCGGAGAGTTGGGAGAGGTCGGTGCTGAGAAAGTGGTTTGGCGTGTCGAGAAGGTCGAACCAGTGCAGAGACAGTCCGGTCAGTACCCGGCCCTTGTCGGGGATGGGGTCGCCGAGGATGACGTCATACGCCGATATGCGGTCGGTAGCGACGAACAGCAGACGTTCGTCGTCGACTTCGTAGATCTCCCGGACCTTGCCAGAGGCCAGGTGTTTGAGTGCCAGCACGCAGCGAGATAGTAGCGCCTTTCAGCGACGTCCAAGCGACCATGACGACGGGGCCGACCGTGACCCTTGCCTGGCGCCGGCTGTTGCTCGGCGGCTTACGCCCAAGGATCTCCCTCGGTCCGTTTGATCCGGGCTTTGACCTCGCGCAACGATGACGGGTAGCGGCTGTCGGCGTCCTCCATCCGGGTCAGGTCGCGTTTGCCGACTAGCGGGTCATCGCGAAGGTCTTCTGCCGAGAAGGTGCGTTCCTGGCGTTCGCGCTGGTCTTGCCGCCATGTCGCAATCCGGTTGCGTTCGATTTGGACAGCCAACCACGTCGCGAGCGCATAGAACGGCACGAGCCCGAGAATTTTCGGTGGCTCAAGCATCACGACCGTGGCGAGCGACGCGCCACCGAGAAGGAACCCGGTTGCCACGAATGGAATGCGCCACCGGTCCCCATAGCTGGCCAACCACAGCCATCCGGTCAATACGGCGACAGCACCTGTGATCCAGGCCAGCAGGGTACTGAGAACGCCGGTGACCGATGGGTCGGTGTTGATGGTTGCCCAACCGCCAGTGACTATCCCGCCGGTCGCGAGAAGCACCGAGACCCGCAGGCGGTTCTTCTGTGTTGGAGTAATCCACTTTGTCAACACAACACAAGTATGGCCGACGATGGACCGGCTCGTAACTCGGGGCCTGGCCGGTTACTAGGATCGGAGTCCATGGCGTCAGCAGTTGGAATCTCCCACGGCTTTGCACGGATTGTCGTGAGTTGTCGGGATGGGAACCGAGCTCGTCGATTGTCTGACTAGAGGAGTTGATTGTGACCACGCCCGTCGTTGCTGTGACCGATACGGTATTCCCCAGCCTTGACCCCGCCCGGGATGCACTGTCGGCGGCCGGTGCCGAGTTGCGGATGGCACCGGATCAGACCGTAGAGGGGATCCTGTCGGTGGCCGCCGATGCTGATGCACTCCTGGTGACCTACGCGAAGATCACCGCCGAAGTGATTGCCGGGCTGAGGGCCTGTCGGGTCATCGGCCGTTTTGGGATCGGTGTCGACAACATTGACCTGGTCGCAGCTGCGGACGCCGGCATCACCGTCACGTACGCGCCGGTGTACTGTCTTGACGAGGTTTCGGATCACGCGATGGCCCTGTTGTTGTCGCTGGCGCGCAAAATCCCATACGCCACTCGTCTGGTTAGCGAGGGCCGGTGGGAGATGCCAGCGGTCGTGCCGATTGCGCGGCTGCGGGGGAGAACCCTCGGACTGGTCGGCCTCGGCAATATCCCCCAGACGATTGTCCCCAAAGCTCAAGCGTTCGGGCTCGAAGTAGTGGCTTCGGATCCCTACGCCCCCGATGAGGTGTTTGAACGCCTGGGTGTTCGGCGGGTCGACTTCGACGAACTGCTCACCGTTTCCGACTACATCTCTGTTCACGCACCGCTGACCGCCGAGACGGACAAGATGTTCAATGCCGACGCCTTCGCCAAGATGAAGGGTGATGCCCTGCTCATCAACACGGCCCGTGGCCCCCTGGTCGATACCGAGGCACTGGCCGATGCTCTTGAATCCGGGGCGATCGGCGGCGCCGCGCTCGACGTTCTTCCGATTGAACCACCGGCAGCCGACTTCCGGCTACTGGGGCGCGATGACGTCATCCTGACGCCCCACACGGGCTTTTATTCGGAAGATGCATTGCTCGATCTCCAGACCACGGTTGCTTCTGACGTGGCGACTGTGCTGACCGGAGGATCTCCGAAATATCCGGTCCGGGTTCGATGAATCGCTTTCCAGGCTTCGCGTCGGTGCTGGTGGCCTGATGACGCTCGTCGCCGACCTGGTCACGCAGTTGGGTGAAGACAAGGTTCTTTCGGAGCCGTTGGAACGCTATCTCTATGGCACGGACGGCGGAGTGGCTCGCGGGGAAGCGAGCGTCGTGGTTCTGCCGCGCACCGCGGAAGAGGTTTCGGCGGTCGTCAAGATTGCCCAGCAGTACGATTCGCCGATTGTTCCGCGTGGGGCGGGCACCGGTCTGGCTGGTGGGGCAGCTCCGGCGGTCCCTGCTCTAGTGATCTCGCTCACGAGAATGACGGATGTCGATATCGACCTCGACAATCACACCGCCTGGGTGGGACCGGGCGTGATCAACCTTGATCTGTCCAAAATGACCCGCCCCGCCGGTTACCACTTCGCACCCGACCCATCGTCTCAGTCGGCGTGCACCATCGGTGGGAACGTCGCCAACAACTCGGGTGGCCCCCATTGCTTGGCGGAAGGCACTACAACTTCGCATGTGCTGGCGGTGGAACTCGTCACCGCCAATGGTGAAATCGTCGTGTTGGGAGGACCGGCCCCAGACCCGATTGGCCTCGACCTGCGATCGGTCGTCGTCGGTTCGGAAGGCTTGCTCGGCGTCATCACCCGGGCATTGGTGAAACTGACGCCGAATCCTCCTGCGGTTCGAACCATCCTGGCGGCCTTCGACACGATGGAGGACGCGGTGGCTACTGCGTCAGGGGTTGTCGCCAGGGGGATCGTTCCCGCTGCTCTGGAAATCATGGACCAGAGGATGACCCAGGCGGTTGAAAACTTTGTCGGTGCCGGCTTCCCAACTGATGCAGGCGCCGTGCTACTTGCCGAGGTGGCGGGGCATCCGGCCGCAGTTGAAGCCGAGGCCTTGCTGGTTGCCGAGGTCGCCGCCGAGAACGCCTGCACGATGCTTAGGGTGGCCGGCGACGAGGTCGAACGCGCCAAGTGGTGGTTGGGCCGCAAATCGGCCTTCGGGGCGGTCGCCCAACTCGCCCCCGACTACTACCTGCATGACACCGTTGTCCCGCGGACCCGGCTGGTGGAAACGGTCAACAAGGTGTATGAGATTGCCGAGCGGCACAACGTGAACATGCTCAACGTGTTCCACGCCGGCGATGGCAACCTTCATCCCCTGGTGACGTTCGACGCTTCCGTCGACGGCCAACTCGAAGTGGTGCACGCCGCCATGGAGGAAGTGGTGAAAGTCTGCGTCGAAGCCGGTGGTGCCTTGTCGGGCGAACACGGGATCGGCATCGAGAAGCGTGACCTCATGCCGCTGCTGTACAACGAAGCCGACCTCGACGCCCAGGCCAGATTACGCGAAGCCTTCGATCCGACCGGTCTGTTCAACCCCGAGAAGGTATTGCCGGCCGGGTCACGATGTGTGGATCTCGGTCGGCCCGTTCCGACCGGCGTATGGATATGAGTAACCCTGCGCCGTTCGCATCTTTTGATGTTCCCGAGGTCGAGGGTCTTCCTGGCGCCGATGTGGTCGTGGCTCCGGCCTCCATCGACGATCTCGAGCAGATTCTCGATCAGGCGAGCGAATTGGGAATGTCTGCTTTGGTTTGGGGTGGCGGAACCCACCAGGGGTTGGGTGGCCGCATCTCACCCGATCTGGTTGTGTACACGGGCCTGCTCAACCGGTTGATTGATTGGCAGCCTGATGACTTCACCGTCACCGTTGAGGCGGGTACGCGCGTCGTCGATCTGGAGGAGCGTCTCAACCAACGAGGACAGACGGCCGTCCTGCCAGAGGTTTCCGGTTCTGCCACCGTCGGAGGTGTGATGGCGGCCGGAGTCAGCGGATGGCGTCGCTTGCGATTCGGTCCGACCCGCGATCGGGTCCTCGAGGTCGACATGGTGACGGGTGACGGTCGTCGAATACGGGCAGGCGGGCGCGTCGTGAAGAACGTCACAGGATTCGACCTCCCCCGGCTGGCAGTTGGTTCTTTCGGAGCGCTCGGCGTCATCGCCCAGACTTGTTTGAAGCTGTGGCCGCGACCAGCCGAGACGGTCACCGTCACGGTGGACGATGGAGATCGGGCGCTGGCCACGGCCTACCGTCCTGCGGCGGTTGTCGAATCCGATGGCACGGCCAGAGTGTTCCTCGGTGGGACACCCGCAGAAGTCGAAGGGCAGGTTGCCGTGTTGGAGGGAACCGTTACTCCGGGCTGGTCCTGGGATCCCGAGCCCGTAGGGGCCGTCGGGTGGTCCCTGCGAGTGCCTCCGGCCAGGACGCGCGAAGCGATCACGCGTCTCCCGAACGGGTGGCGATACCAGGCCGGGCTGGGCGTGGGCGAGATCAAAGCAGCCGGTGCCGATAGCGACGGGGCTGGCGACTTGCGTAGGTGGGCCGAGACCGCCGGTGGGGCGTTGGTCCTGACCCGCGGACCCGACGCACTGTATGAACAAATGGGTCCGTGGGGAACGCCACCAGGCGGACTCGACATCCAGAGGGAGTTGATTCGTCGCTTCGACCCGTGCCGGACCATCAACCCTGGCCGATTGGCCGGGGGCCTTTGATGGGCTGGGTTACCGATCATGCGCCTACCCGGGCAGAGCTGGATTCGTGTGTGCAATGTGGTTTGTGCCTTCCGGCCTGCCCGACATTTCGGCTGACCGGGAAGGAGACGTTCTCACCGCGCGGTCGACTGATGGCCATGTCGGCGGTTGCGACGGGAGTGGCCGCTGTCGATGACAGCTTTGCGGCGATCATGGATTCGTGTCTGCAATGTCGGGCGTGCGAGGTGGTGTGCCCGTCGCTCGTCCCGTTCGGTCGCGCCATGGAAGGAGCCCGCACCGAGCTGACTGCGCAGCTGCCGAGTCAGCAGCGGAAAGCTCGTCATCTGATGGTCGGCAGGGTTTTGGCCTCGCCTGCGTTGCTCAAGTTGGCGACGATCGGCGTGAGCGTCGGCCAGAGGCTGCGAATCGGCAAGGTTCTCCCGAATACTTTGCGATCCGGATTTGCCGGAATCCGCCCCATCAAGCCAGTGGCGGCCACCCCAGGATCCGTTCACCCCGCGTTGGGGGAGCGGGTCGGCCGGGTCGGGTTTCTGACCGGCTGCGTCATGGACGTGTGGTTTTCCGAGGTGCATGCCGCATCGATCGCCCTACTCCAGCGGGCCGGCTACGACGTAGTGATCCCTCCCGCCCAGACATGCTGTGGAGCTTTGGCAGCCCATGACGGCGATATGAAAGACGCCACGAAGCTGGCCCAGAAGAACGTGGTGGCGTTCGCAAACGTCGACGTCATCGTCGTCGATTCGGCCGGATGTGGCGCCCACATGAAGGAGTATGGAAACTTCACGAAGGGCGGTGAAGCTTTTTCGAAGCGGGTCTTCGACATCAACGAACTCGTAGCCATCGCCGTCGAATCGGGAAGGATCGCTGCGTCGGCGATCGAGCGAGGAGATGTCGCCGTACAGGACCCTTGTCATCTTCGCCATGCTCAACGGATCGTCGATCAGCCACGCAGCATCCTTCGTGCGGCCGGCTACAACCCGGTTGAAATCGACCCCGATGGCCGCTGCTGCGGGGCGGCCGGTATCTATAGCCTCCTCCAACCGAATCTTTCCAGGCAGCTCGGGACCGCGAAGGCCGATCAAGTCCGTGCGTCGAACGCGAACGTTGTGGCCTCGGCTAATCCGGGATGTGAGATGCAGCTGCGCAGCTATCTTGGGTCCGGCTACCAAGTTGTTCATCCCGTAGAGCTGCTCTGGCGAGCCGTCCAGGAAGATGATCGTTAGTCTGGCCCGGTGACAGCGGGAGACGACACAACGAGCAACGACGATCAGGCGACCGCGCCCTCAGTCGAAGTGCCCGCCGTGGACCCACTCGCCAGGACGGTCGAGTACGACACGGAACTTTTCGGGCTGGCCGCACCGGCGACCCCGGCTACGCAAGAGCGTTCGCCGTGGCGCATCGCCGTCGACGCCGGTCGGGTCTTCGCTCACGAGTTCGGAGCGGTCCTCGATATCGCAATGATGGTTATCGGGATTGGACTGTTGTCAATTGCCGTGGCGACCCTGCTGGATGGGTTTGGGATCACTGAACTATCACTCACGGACAACTCAGGTGCCATGTTTGGGTCGGCGTTGCTGGTTGGAGTGTTCGGCTCATTTGCGCTGGGGGTCGCCAATGAGGGTCCTCTGACAAATCCCCGGGACGGCGAGCACATCGGACTGATTTCGGCGAACGTCTCCAGGGCTATCTCGATTCTGCTCGTCGCGGCTCTCTTCGGATGGGTGGCAGGCTTGCTGCCTGGCATCCTCGACAGCCTTCCGAAACCGTTCGGGCTGGGCACCACCGTGATTCAGCAGGTAGGTCGGGCCGGGTTCTTCTTTGGCCTGTTGATCGGCGTCCCCCTGGCGGTTCTCCTGCGCATGTGGAAGCCCGAAACGCGCGAAGACGCCGACTTCGCGATCCTGTTCATCTTGTGGTTGTTCGGGACGATTCTGCTGGTGAATGGCGCTCTGCCCAACGTGCTCTGACCCGCACCATCACCGGAGCGACTTCTCCCATATTGACCCCGGTTCCAGGTCGCATCCGATCCGGGTCAGTGCCGTCTGGAGCGCTTCGGTGGCGGGCACCAAAAAACCCAGTTTGGTGGCGGCGGTCTCGATTGCTCGATCGAGCACTGCTCTTACGAGTCGGTAGGTGTCTTCGGTGTTGCCCATCATCCAGCTGACCGCCAGTTGCTGATCGGACCGGGAGGCGAGCACCCAGCCCGAAGCGCTCTCGAGAAACGTTCCTTCGGGGGCGGCGGCTTCCAGGTCGGAAACGGTCAGTTGCCTCCAACTCCAGTTGTTGACGAATAGGCCCCGTGCCGCTCGACCGATCTCGCTGGTCGACCAGGCCATGAACGCAGGTTCGGCTTCCGCTTTGGGCGCCGGCCGGAGTCGCTCGTCGCCCGGTACCCGCAAGCCGCCGTTGCCCGTCGGTTGGGGATCACGGTTGACGATGTCACGGTGCCCGAGTAGCCAGCGCGACACTCGTCGGAAACCACCCGTGGTAACGAGGTGTTGGGGCGCCAGATTCCAATCTTCGATGTAGAGGCGGACCACCGCCGCGCCGCGTTCCACCCCCCATCGTTGTAGCTCGGCTGACATGTCCTCGCTCAGCCGGCGACCGCGGTGGTCGGGGTGGACCCGGCTGCCCTGGAGCCACAATTCGGAAGGGGACAGCAGTCCTGCTCGGGCCACACCCACGGCCCGACCTTCGAGCTCGACCACGATGAGGTGGCCGTCCGGGTCGGTCAGCCAGCTGTCGAAGCGTTCGGTGATGTAGTCGCCCCAGTCGAACGTGCTCTGGGTGAACGAGGCGAGGTCCGATTTGTCGTCGGCTACGGCCGGCCGGATGGTGTACACCGCGTCGATTCTATTGGTCGCCGGGCCGCACGCTGATTCGGGGGTGCGGGAGAGGGCTATTATTTGGTCGTGCTAGGTGGGGCGGTTAGTG
>Ga0224506_10003275_pt1 | contig 10744 bp, 11 predicted proteins | sample SF_Jan12_sed_USG_2_FD_169108 | JGI IMG/M metagenome (GOLD analysis project Ga0224506, IMG submission 169108) | Sediment microbial communities from San Francisco Bay, California, United States - SF_Jan12_sed_USGS_8_1 | ecosystem: Environmental > Aquatic > Marine > Sediment | place: USA...
TATTACGAAATACCTGGTAGTGGTAATCAAATACCGCGTCAATCGTGCGAGGTGTGTCACCCAGCTCGATGAGCATTTCAAGCTCACCCCCACAGTTAGGGCAAGACATATCAGCTGCTGTCTCGACATCGTGAGTACGCTCATCCCGATAGTGAAAAAAGGAATCAAACGTACCGGTATCGCTACTCGAGCAATCACAGGATTTGCACTTATATTGGAATACATGAGCCATAGTTTTCTCCTATGTTTCAGGTTAAAAATACGGTGTTCACACCGTTATCAAAAATGGGATAGCCCCATGCTACCCCAGTGTTATCACCTAAACGTCTAAATGTTTGAGTGATAGTGGAGGATAATCACAGCCATGGCACAAGCACATAGCCCCACATTTGCTACCGCAATTAGGTAGTATTTAGTCACAGTTTTCTCCTGTATCTAACTACAATCCTCTCTATTATTAGCTCCCCTAAGGGAGCCACAACTTAGCGATAAGACCCACCCCTGCGGAGTGGAGCGACATATCGACCATTACGACTGATGTTTGATTCGATCTCATAGATATCCATGAAATGATCCAAAGCATCACCAATACTGCACACTAAACTGTGCTGCTCAGTTGTCGTAGACACTTGATTTACAGACGTAAGCGCCTTTCGGGCTTTAAGAATATTTCTTCGAGTGTTGTTGTTATTCATAGTAGTTCTCCAGTGAATTAGGCGCAGAGTTGCAGCTAATAATGGAGAGGACTGTAGTACTCCTACGTCTAGGAGCTGTAAGCCCACACCCGTAGTGGGTGTGTTGAAACTTACTAAGATGAACTCCGCAGAGCCCATCTTGGTAAGTGGGTCCTTTAACGTCGACCCGGGACGTAATACTGGTGTTACTTCTTGATCACCTTCTTGGTGTCAGCTTCCAGGACATGCTCAGCATCTTCTTCGAAGAGAATTGCTGTAGCTCGGCCTGTTGCCACGCCTACGGTACGGACAGCTTCGCCTACTGTTGAAGGTAAGTAGTCGCCTACGATTGCCTCTGCTTCGGCAAGATCGATCTTACGATCCTCTGAGATGTAGCCCTCTGCTGCGGTTACCGGCAGACGGATGACTTCCTTAGCAGTAGGGATTACCTGAGGGATTACCGTAGCCAGCCCACCCGCTGCATTCGCCATCTCCTTAGAGATCTCGACCGAGAGGACGCCTGTACCTACAAGTAGGTGACCAGCAGTAGACTTGAGGCTTGATAGTGTTTGCTTGATTGCGTTCATTGTGTTGCTCCTGGCTTTCGCCATTGGTTTAAATGGGTCCCATCCTCGAAGTGAGGGGGGTACCCGGGGTTGATATACGCGGAATACGTATATACTGCCTCTACCCCGAAATAATAATTTGCGTATGGAAATTTGGTATAGTTTGCGTTACCAGTATATTTTGCTATACTGACGCCTCCTAAATGCAATAAGAGATAAAACCTTATGAAGACGGAGATAATCAGTGCGATAAAAGCACTTTCCTCAAAAGCCGAAACCGCATCAACCGCTATATCGGCAATGCAAACTTCCCAAGCCGTTCTAAACATGACGAATGTACTATGCAGTCTCAGTTCAAACGGCCTACTCACAACCGAAGAGGCACCACAAGATGACAACGAAAAGTAAAGCAAACAAAAAATTGGTAATGAAGAAATTCATAGGGCTGAAAGAAATCAATGCAGCTCCAATGGATCGACTGGCCTACAACAACTTTCGGGGATGGGCTTTACCTTCTGACGAAAACGGTTCCGACAAAGGTATGCTCGTTGAGTATATCGATGGAGGAGCGGCCAATACCAAGGAGCTCAAAGGCTATGTCAGCTGGAGCCCTATGGACGTATTCGATAATGCTTACAAACCTGTAGATAACATGGATTTCAGCAGTGCGCTGTTCCTGATGAAGCAGGGTTACAAAGTTGCTCGAGCCGGTTGGAACGGTAAAGGTATGTGGATTATCCGAGTACCTGGTACAAAGGTGGCTACTCTGGTGCCCGGTACACCATACGCCAAAGCGTTGCCGAAACGGAAAACAGTTGAGATACTGCCCCATTTCGACATGTATACTACGAATGCCAAAGGTCGACGAGCAATGCTCCCAGGCTGGTTGGCAAGCCAATCGGATATGGACGCCAATGATTGGATGGTAGTTAAGTAAGTTTCGGTTGTGAGGCGGGAATATAACCCCGCCTCCTCCCTTTCACAAAATAGGAAAAAGTTATGAACCCGATAATGAGATTCTTCTCGTATGACCATTTACCTGAGGGTAAATTGCAGGATGTTAGTCGCCGCTTCGGAGAGCTGGCCGGAGTTATGGATGATGCCCTGGTCGAAGGACCGGAAAAGAGTGCTGGTATGCGGAAACTGCTGGAAGCAAAGGATTGTTTCGTTCGAGCGGCTCTGGAAGACCAGTAGATAAATAAGCCTGCGAACAACCCGCGGTAGGATAGCAGGGGCGAAGCCCTGCGAGACTACGTTCCCCATGGGAACAGCGGGTTTATGAGCAGGCGATAACCTGTATAGAGTCGACAGTTATTATTATCCTACGTGAATACTTTATATCTCAAAAAATATACCGGAAACTTACCGAGAGGGCAGAACCCTTCTCGCTCGCATTTCCTATATATTTTTATCGAAATAAAGTATTCAACTATTTACCGGTTAATAGGCAAACGGTACGCTTGCTCGTAAGAATACATAAAGGGAAGGTCACCACGTTTGGGGTAAGTGGTTGATTACTAAAGGATTGAGTGTTTTATACCCCCCGAATTTAGAGACACCCATGTCCTAAAAAAGGGACACCAGGTACTACAAATCGATAATATGTAGTACTTAACTGTCTCCATTTGTACCATTATTTGCGTAAATACGCATTTTATGTAGTTAGTGAGGAACACACATGAAAGATTACTTCGATCCCAGCCGATACCGCGTTATCGACATGGAAACCGGTGAAGAATTACCGATTCAGATATTCACCGATAACGAATACGGGAAATACTGGGAAAAAGCATTCGCTAAAACCCTGGCAGAATTTCTCAATATCGGAGGTGGGCCGGCTATCAAAATCTTAGCCCACATCCTGAAAATCAAAGATTCCAATAATCGGATCGGTGGGACTATTAGGGAAATTGCAGCAGAGACAGAAACTTCCACCAAAACAGTATTGCGACTATTTACCAAACTCAAAGAGGCCGGGTTCCTAAAACAGATCCGAAGTGGTTGCTATATGCTATCCCCTCATGTCCTCCGGCACGGTAGTAAAACTCGAGGAGCCATGGTGCTTCGACTTTGGGGTGAGCTGGGAGATATCAATGATTAAAGTTATATTCTATTTTCCAGATGTTAGTTACCACATTACGATTAAGTACCCTGGTGCAGTTCGAGGGCTTACCCATCAAAAAAGCAGGCCTGACCGATGCCAACTAGTAATTGATGCTTCTGGCGAAGATAAGGAAGAAACCCTACGGGAATACCGGTCAGAAAAGTTCACCAATTGGGTTATTACCCAGGTGTATCCGGCTCTGAAAAAGCCATTAACCGTAAAAGCAGTGACACTTGTGAAAATTCCAAGGATTGCTTTTCACTAGTATCATGCACTACACTATTTAACTTTATGTGACTATTGACGAATATGAGCGCTTCTCCAATTACTGAATATCTCCAAATTGCCGACTCTCGAGCGCTTGATGTCCTGTTCTGGCTGCTCAATAACCGAGATAAGGACAATATCATTCTCACTACTCTGGATTCCGTAGCAATTGACTGTAACGTCACAAAAGTTACAGTTAACCGAGTGTTCCAAAAATTATATACTGCAGGATTCCTGAAAAAGATCAGGAATGGGCAATACCAATTAATGAAAATATAGGAAATACCAATATGCCTGAAGAAAACACACCGGACTTATCTGAAGAAGAGGATTGGCTCGACACAGCTACTCCATACTGTCCGGCCGATGACGAAGGTTGCGAAAGCTGCCAGTAAATGCCGTTTTTCACCCAACAGCAGTTTGGCCGGGTATACGTCATTAAGTTGGTGTTACCCGGCGACTGTATTGTTTACAAAATTGGAATGACGCATAGCGATAGGGCTGTCGATCGTATGATGGAGATTCTACGATCGTGGTTTACGAAATACCGATTTGTGCCCTATAGCGAACTCCGTCTCGATATGGAGTGCGGGTACCCAGAACAACTGGAAAAACATATCCATAAAATTTTAGCCCCAAAACAATTTATACCGAATGAAAAAGTCAGTGGAGGCACAGAAATGTTTACCGACATAAATGAGCTTCGACTGTTGCACTATTTGCGTCAATTTAACGATGATGTGTTGAAAGATCCTCTTGACCTAACAGATGAGGGGTACGAAAGCTTATGTCGACTGATAGCTCCATAGGCAAATACTGTCATAATGAGGACTGTGCTTACGCGTGTTTCTCGGACACGGAAGAAGATGTTTACGCATACTCAGACGGAGAATGCCCAGCGTGTAACCACCCGACTTCCCTAAAACGCACAGTACCAAAACATATAACCACGCAAGTAATATCCGCGTACTGGAAAAAGAAACGCAGAGGTGTACCCTCAGCAGATAGCCCCGTAGATTCAGGAACCGCCGAAAGATGAGTACAGAATTAACCCTTGACTTAGTGCAATCCCAGCTTAGGCCTCAACAAAAGCTTATCGTCACCCAGGAGACTCTGGACGAAATACAAAAGTTGGCTAATGACCCGGACTATGGCCCGGAATTCCTGGACTGCTACCTGGATCACCTGAATGTCCTAAAGGAAAACCCCAGGGCACGGCATGACCAATACCTGCATGCTATAAAATTCTTTAGCCTGGTCGAGGCTGGTAATTCCTTGACTGACGCGTATATTAAAACTTTCCCTGAGCGCTATACCACCCGTACTCGTAGATCCGGACAAACGGAGAAATCTATAATGCGAGGCGAGGCGAGTAGATATAATAGCACCCAGCTGGTAAACGAGATCCGAAAAATTGCAGGGATACCCGTTCAGCTTATTCACCGGCACATACTGCATGAGGCAATTTTGGCCCAGGCACACTTAATGCGGAATGCGAAGAGTGAAATGGTTCGGCAAAAAGCTGCTGCCAGTCTAATTACTGAGCTGAAGCCGACTGAAGACCAGGTAATCAGCGTGAAGGTTGATGATGGGTCGAAATCCGCTATTGAAGAACTGAGGCTTGCTACAGAACGTTTAGCGGCTGCCGAACATCAAAGTGTTATGGCAGGAGTTCCCCTTAAACAGATCGCGGATTCCCGGATTATTGAGGGTGTAGCTGAAGAGGTCTCTGACTAATGGATTTGGACCAACGGTTAAACCATGTAGATTACGAGTTCTTCACCACAGACTACCGGCCGACTAAGTTCGCGCTTGAGTTTATCGCTTTTATCAAATTAGTGAATGGTTCCATGGGGGAAGAAAATAAGTCCCCCGTTATTCACTACGACATGCTTGACCAGATATACCTGCAGGCTCAGAAAACTAAACGAGTTCAAGATTTATTCGTGTCCTTTCGAGGATCTGCGAAAACAACTGCTTTGCACGAATATATGTTTTTGTACCTGGCAGTGTACGGGAGTATTCCAGGGTTTGGTCAAGTTGATGTAGCTATGTATGTGTCCGACACCATGGAAAACGGTGTGAAATCCATGAGAAAGAATTTGGAGTTCAGATGGAACAATAGTGCCTTTTTGCAAAAATACTTACCTGAAACCTGGGTATCCCCTGATGGCAAAACTACCTATAAAACTTCCTTTACCGATATCCGCTGGGAATTTGTTAACGCTGATGGTAAACGATTAGCTGTTCGAGGCTTCGGCGCAACCACGGGTGTTCGTGGTTTCAAGGAGTACGGTAAACGGCCCACCTGGTGTGGTTTTGACGATTTGATGTCAGATAAAAATGCAGAATCTCCTACCATTGTCACTGACATAAAGCATATTATATACAAAGCAGCTCGACAGGCATTGCACCCGAAAAAGCGTATGCAGATTTGGACCGGTACCCCGTTCAACAAAGCAGATCCGCTTTACGAAGCAGCAAGTTCAAATGCCTGGAATGTAAGGGTTTACCCTATTTGCGAAAAATTTCCCGTACCGAAAAACGAATTTAGAGGGGGGTGGGAAGATCGTTTTGATTATGAATTTGTCAAAGGAGAGTATGAGAGTTTGCTCGAAAGTGGCGAAATATCCTCATTTAACCAGGAGCTTATGTTGAGAATCACCAGTGATGAAGATCGACTTGTCCAGGACAGTGATTTAGTTTGGTATTCCAGAGATCGAGTACTACAAAACCGAAGTCGCTATAACTTTTACATTACCACTGACCTTGCTACCAGTAACGCCAAAAAGGCGGACTTCAGCGTAATCAGTGTCTGGGCTTACACGAATAACGGAGATTGGCTCCTGGTTGATGGCCTGTGTAAACGTCAATTGATGGACGCAAACATGGATGCCCTATTTCGCTTTGCATCAACCTACCGGCCATTATCTGTAGGTATTGAGATCAATGGCCAGCAACAAGGATTTATACAGTGGATCAAAACTCAAATGATCGAACGAAATATTTTCTTTAACCTGGCCGGTAAAGGAAACACGGAAGGAGTCCGACGAACAGGTAAGAAAATCGATAATTTTAAATTAGCTGTTCCAATCATTAAGGCGAAGAAACTTTGGCTCCCGGAAGAACTCAAAGAAGATGCTCTCGTAGTTGAAATGGTAGAGGAACTCAGATTTGCAACAGGCGAAGATTTTAAGTCTCTGCATGATGATGCTGCAGACACAATCTCAATGCTACTGGACATGGAAGCGTTTAAACCGAGCCAGGAAGCCAAACCAGAATATGTGGAAAACGAGAAAGGTACTTTTGCTTTTTACAATGATGAAGATGAGGATATCTACAAGAACAGTACTACTTTTTAAAACCACATGATAGTATTGGCGAAAATTTCTCGAGAACGCCATGTTAATTAGCGAAGCGATAACATTACTGAAAGAATCTGAGATAAAACAACTCAAGGTTAAAGACGATGTACCGACGCTTATAGGGTACGTTAATATGGGGGTGCTGGAACTCCATAAGCGATTCAACCTCTGGAATGAAGAAGCAATTATCACCATGGTTTTAGGGACTAAAAGGTACCTACTCGATGGTACCGATGCCAATGTTACTATGGATCTTAGCGATCATTCCTTGCTCCTCATCGAGGAAGTCTACGAGGAGACCGGGGAACAGATGAGTCTTAACAACGAGCTAGATCCGTATGGAGCAGCCACTCCTCGGTGGAATGAGCTCGAAGTCGTAGAGGAAGTTGATGGCCAACTCCTCAGTGTTATTTACCGGGCAGCCCCGAAGTTTGCGGTTGCCGATACTGAAGAAATTCCTCTACCCCCCCAATTTACCGAAGCCTTATTTCATTATGTAGGGTATCGAGCACACGCCTCTGTAAAAGGTGATGAGCAAAGTGAAAATAACACTCATTACAAACGTTTTGAAGCGAGTTGTGGGCGTATTAACTTCCATGGGCTGGTCACCCCGGATAGCCTGGAGTCCACAAAATTCGAAACTCGAGGTTTCGTGTAGGTAAAGCATGAAAAAAATTAGTTCGACTTTTGCGAACAACCATGAGTATGTTAACCGCCCATTTGCTCTGGTAAACCATAAGCACTACGATGAGTACATCCCCCTAAAGGAGGACTCTAATCCTTCCGGGAATGTCAACTTCACAGGGGAAGTGACAGCAATTACCCTGGACCCATCAGATAACTCTGACCGTATTGCAACTACAGCGTTTGTGCACGCACGCCAAACTGAATTTCTTGATGAGCCAGTTACCCTCACAAATAAAATTCTGGATGACTACACCAATATCATTCACGCCGATACCCTACATGAGCGGGTAAAAAATAATTCTGGGGGACCTATAACTCGAGGACAGCCAGTTAAGTACGTCGGGTTTAACCCCGGGGAAAATGCTATAGAGATCGCCCTGGCAAACAGTGCTGCTGGGGATATAGCTATTGGTATTGCAGATGACACAACGGTCAATGGTGAATTTTCTATGCTCACTATGGCCGGAGTCATGGATAACGTAGATACCAGTGCCTACGCCGAAGGAGTAATCCTGTATGTAAACGGAGCTGGTGTTTTATCCGCAGTTGAGCCGGCGCTACCTGCTATATCGCAACCGATCGCTTACGTATTACGTTCACATGCCATAACCGGGGCTCTGCAGGTACTTGCGAGCTACCCAAAGCAGACAGCTACCGATGTGCGTTATAGTGGGCTACTGGCCGCAACAAATGTATCTTCGGCGCTGGATGAATTAGCTACTGATTTTGGGAATTTGGGTACTGCCTCCGCATATGATGTGGGTGTGGCAGAAAATCAAATTCCACTACTCGGTGCCGGTGGTATTCTGCCCACCAACCTGATACCCCCATTAGCGATTACTGACCCCTGGCCGGTTGCCTCTGAGGCTGCCCAGTTAGCTCTAGTGGTGCAGAAAGGGGATTTAGCTATACGTACCGATATAAGCAAAACTTACGTAGCGTTAAACAGTACCAATGCAACAATGGCGGACTGGCAAGAAATGCTGTCCCCAACTGATGCGGTTACCAGTGTTGATGGACGAATTGGGGTAATCACCTTAAATGACTTGTACTCAGGGGTAGGGCATAACCATAATGGAGTATATGAGACAGTATTAGGGAACCCTGCGGTAGATGGGTATATCTTATCCAGCACAGTAGCGGGTGTTCGATCTTGGGTAGACTCTGGGCTAACTGCACAAAATGCTCATATTGCTGACGGGTCTATTCATTTTACCCAAGCAGCAATCAATATCACTTTGAGCCAAGTATCTGATAGTGGTACTGCGGCAGCTCTAAATACGGGCGTACTATCGGGGAATGTCCCTCTGATTGGTGCCGGAAATGTACTACCTACCTCGATACTCCCTGCCTTAGCGATTACGACCCCTTACCCTGTAGTTTCTGAAGCTGCACAGTTGGCCCTCACGGTGCAACAAGGAGACGTTGCTATAAGGACTGATATAAATAAAACATATATCGCCCTTAATAGTGCCAACGCTACGATGGCTGATTGGCAGGAGATGCTTACGCCTACCGATGCCGTAACAAGTGTTGATGGGCGTACGGGAGTCATTGCTCTGAGTGATCTGTATGCACCGATTGCACACAGCAATGATGTTTCAATTCATACTGAAGATGCTCTATTAATGCATCTTGCAGGTGCTGAAATAGTCACAGGAGCTAAGACTTTTAATGCCAACATAGCTGTAGCTTCTTTAAGTTCTGGTAATACCTATCTTGATGATGCCTATGTAGAGACTGGTAGAGGTTCTGGTAGCGTTGCTCTGACTATCAACGATGGCTATGGTAATGCGAACCTTACGTTTAATCACCGCAATGGGACTCCTGATATTAGTGGTTCTTCAGGTCGTATTACCGTCAGCGTAGACGGTGCTTCTGCCGTTATGAGTATTCAGGTAAAAGACAATACTGTAAGCGGTGTTCCTGTCAGCCTAACCCAAGTAGTTGGCCTAACTCCTGCTTTATGCTCATTTTATAAACCTGTAAGTGTGACAGGCAACATAATTCTAACCGGCACTGTAGATGGTAGAGATATAGCTAATGATGGAACTGCTCAAGATACCCATATAGCAGATGGAACTATTCACTACGCGCAATCTGCTATTAGTATCACTGAAAGTCAGATAAGTGATCTACAGAGCTATTCAGAAAAGCTAACAGCAGATAGAACATACTACGTGGATGGATCTCTAGGTTCTGACTCTAATGATGGCCTTTCTTCAGGTGCAGGTGCGTTTGCCACTATACAAAAAGCTTTGGACGTAATCTCAGAAATTAATCCAGCGACATACCAAGTAACAATAGATGTAGCTGATGGAACTTATACTGAAAATGTACACTGCGCGTGGCCCCAAGTAGGCTCCAGTGAAAAGTGGGTAAAAGTTGTTGGTGATAGTGTTACTCCTTCAAATGTAGTTATAGATGGGTCTACTACAGGAGCATCCATAAAAGCAGGGTCAGGATGCAAAGTTGAGTTTGATGGGTTCAAAGTAACAAATAACATAGCCACTGACCCTACTATTTTTACACACCACGCAGGAACTTTATTAGTATTAAAGAATATGGAGTATGGCAGTTCGGCCTCTTACCACATGGCCGCTGGAAGTGGCTCTACCATTCTTATTGATGCAGATTATAGCATTACAGGTGGAGCTGTTTCTCATCTAGTTGCAGATACTGGACTTATACACTCTCACCCAGGACTTACGGCAACAATAACAGGCACACCAAATTTTAGCGGAGCTTTCGCCTTCTCTACAAATGGCGGAACTATTAACTTTGATACGCCGCTAACATTTTCAGGCGCAGCAACAGGTACTAGGTACATAGTAGAGAAGCTAAGTCTTATCACAACAAATAACTCAGGAGCGACATACTTTCCGGGAAATGCTGATGGTAATGCAAAAGATGGCGGACTGTATGACGGTGGTACATACGGCACGTTCACGCCAGTTCTAACTTTTGGAGGCGGCTCAACAGGTATAACTTACAGTCTCCGAGGAGGTAATTACAAAGAAGTAAATGAAGTTGTGCATGTGAGTATCGGGTTCATACTTACAAACAAGGGTTCTTCAACAG
>Ga0224506_10003276_pt1 | contig 10739 bp, 10 predicted proteins | sample SF_Jan12_sed_USG_2_FD_169108 | JGI IMG/M metagenome (GOLD analysis project Ga0224506, IMG submission 169108) | Sediment microbial communities from San Francisco Bay, California, United States - SF_Jan12_sed_USGS_8_1 | ecosystem: Environmental > Aquatic > Marine > Sediment | place: USA...
CCGAGGCATCGACGACATCCAGACAAGGGGCATGTTTGGAGCGAAAACCCAAAGCATGACATCCATAAGGGAAACTCTTAACCCAGGTAATATAGTAATGCTCACAGCGCAAACAGATGTTCTGCTGTTTTGTTTCTGACGTAGACATATTCAGGCAGACTTAGGACAGACGTAAAAAGTTCTCTCGATAAAAACGCATCTCATCAATAGATTCACGAATATCGTCTAATGCCAGATGTGCACCCTTTTTACTGAAATTTTCCATCATATCCGGGCGCCAACGTATAGCCAACTCCTTCAGGGTACTGACATCCAGATTACGATAATGGAAATAGACTTCCAGCTCAGGCATATGTTGGGCGAGGAAACGTCGATCCTGGCATATGCTGTTGCCGCACATGGGCGAGGTTGCGCTCGACACATAGTCCGAGAGAAATTCTATGGTCTTCTGTGCCGCCTCTTTTTCATCCACCTGACTGGCCCTGACCCGTTCAATCAGACCCGAAGCACCATGATGGGAGGTATTCCATTCATCCATTTGCACCAATACCTCATCACTTTGATGGATGGCAAACACCGGACCTTCAGCCAGAATAGTCAAATTGGCATCGGTAACAATGGTAGCAATTTCGATAACTCTGTCCTCTAACGGCTCCAAACCGGTCATTTCCAGATCTATCCAAATCAGATTGTCAGGGCTTTGGGACATCATCTCTCCTATGGCGACGCTTTACTTCAACTGACGCAGAGGCTAACCTGCAACGCAGGAACATAATAAGCCTTTTTTATCGACAAATGCATACATTTACTGCCCTATTTATCGCCGCCGTGATTCTCTCTGTGACCTTGCAATTATGGCTATCAGCCCGTCAGAGCCGATTTGTTGGCCAACATCGCGAGCAGGTGCCGGATGATTTTTCTCAGAGTATCTCTCTGGATGAACACAAAAAAGCCGCCGACTATACCCTCGCTCAGCTAAAACTTGGCAAGCGGGAGCTGGGATACGAAACCCTGCTACTGCTGCTCTGGACTCTGGGTGGAGGTCTGTCACTACTGGATCACGGCATCGGCACACTGGGCTGGTCCGAGATAACCACCGGGGTAGCTTTTCTTATTGGCTTTAGCCTTATCGGTGGCCTGCTGGCACTGCCATTTAGTCTCTATCGTACCTTTAGACTGGAGGCACGCTTTGGTTTTAATCGCACCACGATGCAGACCTTCGTCACCGATATCATCAAAAACACCCTACTGTCACTGATCATCGGTGTGCCGTTTATCTATCTGGTACTGTGGATGATGGATTCCATGGGCAGCCTCTGGTGGCTCTACGTCTGGATGGCTTATATGGGTTTAAGTCTAACCATGTTCTGGCTCTACCCCAGCGTGATTGCACCACTATTCAACAAATTCAGTCCTCTGGCGGATGAAACCCTGAAGGCCCGAATCGAGGCACTACTTTCCCGCTGTGGCTTTACCAGCCAGGGGATCTTTATCATGGATGGCTCTCGTCGCTCCGCCCATGGTAACGCCTACTTCACGGGCATGGGCAAGAATAAGCGCATTGTCTTCTTTGACACCCTAACCAATAGCCTCGATCACGATGAAGTAGAAGCCGTATTAGCCCATGAACTGGGGCACTTCCGCCGTAAACATATCAGTAAACGTATGCTCCTGATGGCACTGACCACCCTGCTGGGTCTGGCGGTACTCGGCTGGCTGATCCAGGCACCGTGGTTCTATACAGCATTGGGCGCTGAACAGGTATCCAATCACATGGCTCTGGTGCTATTTATGCTCATCAGTCCTGTATTTACCTTCCTCTTCACCCCTGTATTTAGTGCCTACAGCCGCAAACATGAATTCGAGGCCGATGAGTTTGCTGCCCATAACAGTGATGCCAACAAGCTGATCACCGCACTGGTGAAAATGTATCAGGAAAACGCCAGCACCCTCACGCCTGATCCGATCTATTCTGCCTTCTATCACTCACATCCACCGGCCCCAATACGCATTCAACACCTGCGTACAGTAGGAGCAACTGAAGCATGAGCAAACTAGCGACGCTATTACTGTTATCACTAATGCTTGGCACGGCACAGGCCGATGCCAAACGGGGCAAGTCCCTACACGACAATAACTGCATGTCCTGCCATATTGGTATTATGGGCGGTCTGGGTGATGACATGTATCTTCGTGATAACCGTCGTGTCGATAGTTATCCACGACTGGTGAAACAGGTTAACCGCTGTAATGATAACCTGGATGTGCCCTGGCATGATGCAGAGGTGATGGATGTGGTGGAATACCTGAACCTGCAGTACTACCATTTTGACGAGGCGCTATAGGCGTGTTGCATAAGCAGCAGTGCCATGAGATCAAACACGGCAACCCTGCCATCACCGCAGAAAAAACCCAGGCACTATTGACCGAGTTATCAGAACACTGGCAGCTGGATAGCGCCAATAAAAGCCTCGTCCGGCGTTTTCAGTTCGATGATTATCACCACACCATCGCGTTTGTAAATGCGGTTGCCTGGATTGCAGAACAACAAAATCATCACCCAGATCTGCATGTCAGTTACAACACCTGCGAAGTCCGTTATACCACCCACACTGTAGGCGGCCTTAGCCTAAATGATTTTATCTGTGCCGCACGCATAGAACATCTGCTCAACTAAAACTGAACTTTTATATCTATGGCCAAACGTCGTCTTACCCAACAACAACAACGCCGCATCCAGGGCAATCAGCAGCAACGCATTGCCCGTGCTAAACACGATGAGGCAGAACAGATACTTGATAGCCCGGAACAATCCGGGTTGGTGATTGCCAACTATGGCAAACAACTGGTTATCGAGACCGCCGATGCGGAGCATATCCTCTGCCGTAGCAAGCAAAATCTGGGCTCTGTGGTATGCGGTGACCAGGTCATATACCAGACCAGCGAAGAGGAACAGCGCGGACTGATCGTTGCCATTCTGCCACGTCGTAGCTTCCTTAGCCGTCCGGGCTTTGCTGGAAAAATTAAGGCCATCGCTGCCAATATAGATCGAATCTTTATCGTTACCGCAGCCATACCCGAGCTCAACGAAGGCATGCTGGATCGTTATCTGGTTGCCGCCGAACAAAATGAGCTGGAAGCGATCATCGTTTTTAACAAACTCGACCTGCTAGACGAACAACAACGAGCAGAGATAGAAACCCGCCTTTGCCTTTATAGAGAGTTGGGATATAAGGTGATCTATACCAGCAGCAAACTGGAACACGGCCTGGAACAGCTACTGCAAGAGTTAGAGCAGTACACCTCGATTATGGTCGGCCAATCTGGTGTCGGTAAATCCTCCCTCATCCAACAGCTCTTGCCTGCGACAGAGATTCGTATCGGCGAGATCTCCGAAGCCACCGGTAAGGGTGCCCACACCACCACTACATCCCGGCTATATCACCTGGACAGTGGTGGCGATCTGATTGATTCACCGGGCGTAAGAGAATTTGGTATTACAGAAATATCGTCCGAGGAACTAACCGCAGCATTTCGCGAGTTTCGTCCTGTACTGGGACACTGCCAGTTTCGCAACTGCGATCACCTGGAACAATCCGCAGGCTGCGCTATTGTTGCGGCAATATCTACCGGCGATGTAAGTAAACAGCGTTATCTCAGCTACCTGCGCATCCGCGAATCCCTGGTCGCTGACTAATTACTGGTTGCCCAGTAACTGATCCAGATTCTGTTCCAGCTGAGCGGGATCCAACGTACTGCCATCCTCCAGCTGTATCACCTCTTTTTCCGGCTCATTGTTACTCGGAGTAATAACCGGTTGCGGGGTTGTAATAGGAGCAAGCTGTATTGGATTAGGGAATATTTGTGGACCTGCCGCCGGCTTCTCTGTTTTGGCCTTTATCTCTTCGTCCGTAAGAGGCTGGACGGGGACCTGCCCACCTCGATCTACGCCGCCAGAACGACCAGGTTGAGGCTTCTTCTCCGGGAAAGAGTCCATCTGCTGCTCAATCGCATCCAGAATATTTGGCAAATCACGGGTAAAATCTGTGCCTGCATCCTTTTTCAACTCCAGGCTGGGGCCCTTATTCATGGCCTCGATGGCCTTCTTATTGAGGATAATGATGCTAATACGTCGATTCTTCGTGGACATCAAATCGTTTCTATCCAGGGGAGCAGAATCCGCCAGCCCTACCACCTTGGCGATCTTCTTCGGACTGTAGCCCCCGTTGACCAGTTCATAGCGCGCAGCATTGGCTCGCTCACTGGATAATTCCCAGTTGGTATAGCGACCATCATTCTGATATACACGGGAGGCATCGGTGTGACCCGATATGCTGATTGGGTTATTCAGCTCATCGATCACCTTGGCGATCTCGTGCAACACCTCTTGCGAGTAGGGCTTAAGTTTAGCGCTACCACTGGCGAACATCGGGCGATTGTCCTGATCGATGATCTGTACCCGTAGGCCTTCATCGGTGATATCAATAAGGATCTGATCCTCGAAATCCTTGAGGACAGGATTGCTGTCGATGGTCTGTTCGAGGATAAGTTTTAACTCCTCAAACTGCTTTACCTCGCGAGCCTCTTCCATGATCAGCTCTTTCGAAGGCATCTCTTGTGGATGGCGGGTAGCCGTTTTACCACCCTCTCCCGTAGGTTTATCCAGGCCACCTCCCAGGTCAATGATGGCGGTACTGGCACCGCCTGCGGCATTGATCATACTAGGATTTTGAAAAAAGTCGGAAATTCCCTTGCGCCTTTCCATTGTTGTGGTTTCAAGTATCCACAACAACAAAAACAGAGCCATCATCGCGGTGACAAAATCGGCATAGGCCACCTTCCAAGAACCACCATGATGAGCATGCGCCGATTTTTTGATCTTCTTTATGACTATGGGAGCCGTATTTATATCGTTTGCGGCCATCTCTAGTTCTCGGTATTAGCGTGGCTGTTTGATGTATTCTTCAAGCTCAATAAAATTAGGCCGCTCGGAATGATCAATCACCTTACGACCAAACTCCACTGCAACCTGCGGGCTGTAACCATTAAGCGTAGCGAGGATACACATCTTGATACACATCAGATATTTCCCCTCCTCCTCGGCGATCTCTTTCATCGCATTACCCATTGGCCCGACAAAGCCGTAGGCCAAAAGGATACCAAGGAAGGTACCCACCAGAGCGGCAGCAATATGCAGGCCCAACTCGGCGGGTGAGCCGCCTATAGAGCCCATGGTGATGATTACCCCCAATACCGCAGCAACGATACCGAAACCGGGCAGAGCATCACCCATAGTCACGATGGCACTACCCGGTAACGCCGCAGTGTGGTGGTGATTATCCAGCTCCGCATCCATCAGATTTTCCAGTTCCATAGCATTCATGTTGCCACCGACGATCATACGCAGATAATCGGTAATAAAATCCAGTGCGGCATGATCTTTAAGGATCTTCGGAAACTTGTTGAATACATCACTGTTAGCCGGCTCTTCCACATGGGCTTCCAGCGCCATCAGGCCTTCCTTACGCGCCTTGGTAAAGAGTTCATACATCAGCGACAACAACTCCATGTATGCAGACCTGTTATAGGGGGAACCGGCTAGTAGACCGGGGACACCTGCAGTAGCAGCCTTTAAGACCTTTGTGCTATTGGTAATAACAAAGGCACCGAACGCCGCGCCACCGATGATGACCAGTTCCGCCGGTTGCCAGAGTATTGCCAGCTTACCATGCGCCATTAGGTAGCCACCGACGACACTGGCGATGACGATAAGATTACCAAGAATAAATTTCATTTAGTCCGTTTCCTGTCCACACCTGTATTTATTTTTATGTTACAAATAGTCTTGTAACAATCATATGGCTTTATACCTAACGAGGTCAAAAGCTTACGACCGTATATAGTCCAGAAGTGAAGCCTTTTGGTGATATTTAACAGTGTTTTTACAGGATCTTACATCCTTCAGAGAAATCCGCGATAATCTTTCTGCAATCATACGCCACGGGCAATATTAATAATACCGAGGAACCCTATGCCTGAGACCCTGCAGGAGTGGACAGAAAAGCTGACATCAGAGGCCTTTCCTGTCCTGCAATCCACCATTGATAACCTCAATGCCCTGTTCGCCGAGGACAATAGCAGTTATCGCCAGATCGCTTCGGCGATAATGTCCGATCCAGGCATGGTAGCCAATACCCTACACGCTGCGAATACGATACAGGGACATAGCCTGCATCACTCCATACAAACCGTCGAACATGCCCTGATGAAGATGGGTATGGATCAGTCGGCCTCTTTGCACCAGCAACTTCCAGTACTGGAGACCATTCTCAAACAATCCAGTCCCACAGTACGCAGCCATGTTATGGGCGTCTACGAACGTTCCCATCACGCTGCCTATCAGGCCATGGATCTGCTAAAACGAATGGGTGAGCCCGAGCCCGGTGAAGTCTACATCGCGACCTTCCTCAATGGTCTGGGTGAGATTCTTATGTGGCTGCATGCCTCCCAACATGCCAGCCAGATAGTTAGCTATTGCCAGAATAACGAGGTTACTCGCGAAGAAGCCGAGCGTGCCATTCTGGGCTTTAGCTATGTAGAACTGACTCATGCCATTGTCAGCAAGATGGGCTTTTCCCCGCTCCTTGAACAGTTGCTGGAGCGAGAAAATATCGATACGCTCCGCTGTCTGGGCATGTTATTAGGCATCCGTCTGTCACACCTGGCAGAGCATGGTTGGTATGATGCAGAGATGCTCAAATGCCTGTGTGATATCGCCGAATTTATCCGTCAGCCACTAGAGATCGCCATTACCATCGTACACAGCAATGCAGCGGCGGCGGCGCGTCATCATCAGTACGGGGTTCCGGCCGCGGCATCGTTACTACCATGGCTTAGCAACGGCCTGCCTCCCAAACTGCTACACGACGAGGCAGAACGTGTTGCCCATATCGAGTTCCCCACCCTACTCAGCCATGATCAACTGGAACAGATTCAGCTCGTGCTGCGTGAACAGTCTGAAGTGGATTATGAACTCGTCATTCGCGAACCGATAGACCCTCAACTGGTACAAGAATTCATGGTTAAGGTGCCGTTTGAGGAGGGCGTTGATACCGAGCTAGTCATCAGCGACAAACCTACAGCCACAGCGGCCGACTCTGGTAACGAGTTAGTGGTAGCCGAGGATGAGGACGGTGACGATACCTATATCATTTCGTATGAAAAACGCGACAAGCAATTAGAAAAAGAGGGGATTTGCCCTTTACCTGATGAGCACTCACTGGAAGAGACCTTGCAACGTCTCACCAAAGAGATCGATCAAAGTATCAGTATGCCGGCGATCATGAAGCTAGTTATGCAGGGTATGCACGATGGACTGGGCCTCAATCGCGTCGCCTTCACCATGCTTAGTCCAGATCGGAGTCAACTGAAAACCCGTGCAGTGATGTCTCTGGATGATGACTGGGACATACGTCACCTGCATATCCCGTTGAAGCCCGACAATCTCTTCACTCACCTGATAAATCGTCCACAGGCCTTGTGGTTAAACGATGAAAATGCCACAAAGATCTGGTCACACGTACCGGCCGAACTACAGGATACCCTGCACGCGGATGGTTTTTTCGTCATGTCCATCTACGTTAAGAACCGTCCCATAGGACTGTTCTATGCCGACCGCTATAACCACGAACACCGACTGGATGAACACACTTATGAGAATTTCAAACGGCTGTGTCGCCATGCCACCAAGGCCATGGTAGAGCTATCCCAATAGCTTTATATCTGCTGGCGTCCCTTAAAGGCATGCGCCAGCGTATCCGCATCTGTATATTCCAGCTCACCACCCAGGGGGATGCCATGCGCCAGTCGGCTGACCGTGATCCCCATCGCCTGTACCATCTCAGCGATATAATGGGCGGTGGCCTCACCCTCACCGGTGGCATTGCTGGCTAACACCACCTCACTGATCTCTCCCGCCTGCAGACGTTGCTGCAACAGATCCAGACCGATATCCGCCGGACCTATGCCATCCAATGGTGACAGATGCCCCATTAACACGAAGTAGAGGCCACGATAGCCGGTAGAGGCTTCAAAGGTCTCCACATCGGCAGGACTCTCTACCACACAGAGAAGATGTTGCTCACGGCCCTGATTGGCACACAGACTACAGATCTCGGTCTCACTCAAGGTGCGACAGCGACGACAATGCCCAACCCGTTCCAGTGCCTCAATAATGGTCTGAGACAGGGTCTGCGCGCCTTGTCGCTGACGCTCCAGCAGATAATAGGCCATACGCTGTGCCGACTTGGGACCGACCCCAGGCAGGCAGCGCAGGGCCTCAATGAGACGACTGATTAGAGGACTGGAGGACATCTAGAATGGAAGCTTCATTCCACCGGGCAGGTTCATGCCCTCTGTCAGGCCGGACATACGCTCCTTACTCTGCGACTCCACCTGGCGTACCGCATCATTGACTGCTGCAGCCAACAGATCTTCCAACATCTCTTTGTCGTCCATCACCGACTCATCGATCTCTACACGCTTCACGTCATGACGACCAGTCATAGTGATCTTGACCATGCCGCCACCGGATTGGCCATTGACCTCCATATCAGCAATCTCTGCCTGCGCCTTCTGCATATCTTCCTGCATCTTCTGCGCCTGCTTCATCAGGTTACCCATACCACCTTTAAACATCTTTCTACCTCACTAACAAAGATACTAATCTATCGGTTGAATAGAGCTCATCTGCACCTCGGCATCAAAGCCATCTATCATCGCCCGCACATTGGCATCGGCGGCAATCGCCTCCTGAGCCTGCTGTAATCTGGCAGCCTTGCGACGGCTGTCTACCTCGGACGGCGTCTCACTGCTAATGGTCGCCGACAACTCAACCCTTAACTTTATGGATTTACCGTAGTAGCTGGACAGCGCTTCCTCCAGCCGCTGCTGGAAATTATTGTTTAACAAATGAGCCTTGTCTGTGGCCAAGAGCAATTCTGCCACACCATCCTGTTCAGATCTAAAGGCACAATTGAGTGCAAACTGACGGGTCATGCCATTCAAGGGCAACATCTGCACAATGTCGGCCCAGTTTTCCGCCACCAACCCCATTGACGGAGCACTGGTTGACTGCGCTACCTCTTCCTGTGCAGAAGAGAGCAGATCTGACGGCAGCTTATTCTCTGCCCCCGTTTCGACTGCGGCCGCAGATACACCATCCAAGATGGAATCCACCCTTTGGAATAGTCCCTCTGTAGATGCGGCATCATCCTGCCGTGAGTCCTCTTTGCTGACAAGCGATGCGGGGATTGTGGGTTCCTCAAACAGCGACCCGACAACATTCGGCTGCGCTTCCTGTACAGGCAAAGCTTGCTCTGCGCGCGGAGGTATAGTCGGTACCGATACGGCATCAGGGGAGTGAGCCAGCTCAGACTGTGGCTTCGATTCGGATGGTGGTCGCTGTTCTGATATTTGTGCCGGTATCGGAACCGATGCCTGGGTTGATTGCACAGCAGTCACTGGTGAGACAGACAAGACAGCCTTCGCCTCTGCCGCAGGCGTACGGGCCGGAGCGACTTCAGGCTTTCCCGGCGCCAACCCACCCGGCTTCGCTGGCGGAGCAGAACCCAGCGTAGCCGGACGGAAGGCCAACATGCGTAAGAGCACCATCTCAAAGCCACTACGGCCATCGGGGGCCATGGGCAGATCACGCCGGCCGGTCAGGGCGATCTGGTAATAGAGCTGCACGTCCTCAGGGCTTAGCGTCTTCGCCATCGCCGCCAGACGTTCACGTTCACCGATATCGCCCACCTCGGCACCCTCTACCACCTGCAGGATAGCCAGATTGTGTAAGACAGTAATCATCGCCGCCAACACCCCGGCAAAGTCCGGTGCCTGTTGCGCTAACTGTTCGATCACCTGCAACAACAATTTTCCGTCTTGCTGTATCAGCGCATCCAGCACCTCATAGACCTGGCCGCGATCGATACTGCCCAACATGGTGTGTACATCGGACGCTTTCAGATCACCGCCACCAAAGGCGATGGCCTGATCCAACAGACTCAGGGCATCACGCATACTTCCATCGGCAGAGCGTGCCAATTCCAGCAACGCAGCCGCTTCAAAGGCAATACCTTCCTGCTCCAGGATATGTTGTAAATGCGGCTGGATCTGCTCAATGTGCATACGCTTTAAACTAAACTGCAAGCATCGAGACAGAATGGTCACCGGTAACTTTTGCGGATCGGTGGTCGCGAGCAGAAACTTCACATGTGGGGGCGGTTCTTCCAGGGTCTTTAACAGGGCATTAAAGCTGTGCCCGGAGAGCATGTGCACCTCGTCGATGAGGTAGACCTTAAAGCGACCACGGCTGGGGGCATACTGCACATTGTCCAGCAGCTCACGGGTATCCTCCACCTTGGTACGTGAAGCCGCATCCACCTCGATCAGATCGATAAAGCGGCCCTCATCAACCTCTCGACAAGTACTGCATACACCACAAGGAGTAGAACCAATCCCCTCCTCACAATTCAGTGATTTGGCAAAGATGCGCGCAATGGTGGTCTTACCCACGCCGCGGGTACCGGTAAACAGATAGGCATGATGCAGACGGTCATTATCCAGGGCATTGATCAAGGCCCTAAGGACATGCTCCTGTCCCACCATCTCGCGGAAATTTCGTGGACGCCACTTACGGGCAAGAACCTGATAACTCATTGTTTTTTCGTTATATTCTG
>Ga0224506_10003277_pt1 | contig 10733 bp, 10 predicted proteins | sample SF_Jan12_sed_USG_2_FD_169108 | JGI IMG/M metagenome (GOLD analysis project Ga0224506, IMG submission 169108) | Sediment microbial communities from San Francisco Bay, California, United States - SF_Jan12_sed_USGS_8_1 | ecosystem: Environmental > Aquatic > Marine > Sediment | place: USA...
CCAGAGAACCTGCTGCGGGAAGCGCTCAACCAGTAAACGGGCAAAGGGCTCGACGTCGCTATAGTCGGGTGCCTGCCAGGTCAGTCTTTCGGGGCAACTGACTTTGGTATGAAAACTCGGATTGTCATCGAGTAATTTGACGAACTTTTCAAAGTCAGGATGATCGGTGCCCATGCTGACATCGGGTCGGCCCATGTGGTCGATGACAATCGTATGGTCGAGCTGAATCAGGAAGGGGGTGAGTTCTTGCAGATCCGGCGCTTCGAAATAAACCACAATGTGCCAGCCGTACGGTCTTATTTTTTCGGCGATACCAAGGAATACTTCTCTTGGTGTGTTGTCGACCAGGCGCTTAACAAAATTAAAACGTACTGCGCGGACTCCGGCCAGGTGCATTGCTTCAAGCTCGGCGTCGGTAATATCCGGGCTGACGACGGCGACGCCACGAGCCAGGTCACCGGCAGTTTCCAGCGCATCGATCAAAGCTGCATTATCGGTACCGTGGCATGACGCCTGCACGATGACATTGCGCTCGAAGCCGAGGTAATCACGTAACTCAAACAGTTTTTCTTTCGGCGCGTCGCAGGGTGTGTACTTGCGCATTGGATGATAGGGGAACAGCTGCGCGGGCCCGAATACATGGCAGTGCGCATCGACTGCGCCTGCCGGAGGAGTATAGGTCGGCTTGCTCGGGTTTGCGTGAAAGGGTAAATAGTCAGCGTCCATCGATTAGTCTCTTAATTATGACGAAAATACTTCGCCGTCAAACAATTTGCGGGCAGTACGTAAGATGGCGGCGTTTTCGACTGTACCGGTTTCGTCGATATCGAGTATCACGGTCATTTCACCAATCGGGTGTTCTATCGACATGGTTTTGCGTTTCCCATCGGCTATATTGGCCAGCGCATGCGCCGGAGAGTCGGGTAGCATACAGGCAGTGGCGACACTAACCGCACCAAGCACACCGATTGAGGCATGACAGCGATGCGGTATAAATGTACGTGTTGAGACGCAACCGCCTTTTGTGGCAGGACTGAGCATGCTCATTTTAGGCACAGTTTTATCGGTTACATCGCCCAGATTCATTCTTTCACCGGCCTGTAGGCGAATCGACTCAAGCTTTGTTTTCAGTCCCTGGTTTTGTTCGAGTTCTTCGCGGCCTTCTTCACCGCTGATGCCCATATCGGCCGCGCTTAAAATCACAACGGGCATGCCGTTGTCGATACAGGTGACTTCGACGCCATCAATGATATCGACCTGATTGCCTGTGGGTAGCAGGGCACCACAGGTCGAGCCAGCGGTGTCTTTAAAGGTGATCGGAATGGCGCTGGATGTGCCCGGTACACCATCAATACGGGCATCCCCCTGGTAGATTACCTTATAGAAGGGTGTCTCAACTGTCTCAACCGCTATCTGTCCGGTATTTTGCATGTATATAGAAACGGTGGTCTGCTCCTCTTTTGCGGGCACGAGTCCTCGTTCGATAGCAAAAGGTCCCACCCCCGCGAGTATATTGCCGCAATTTTGTGCATCGCTGACCAGCGCCTGATCGACGTAGACCTGTAAAAAAAGATAATCGACATCGACACCATCATGCTTCGATTGTTGCACGATAGCCACTTTAGACGTGAGCGGGTCGGCACCACCAATGCCGTCGATCTGGCGCGCGTCGGGCGATCCCATGATTTTGAGCAGGAATTGGTCGCGTTCCCGGGTGTCGGCTGGCAGGTCTTCAGCGAGGAAATAGGCACCCTTTGAGGTGCCTCCCCGCATCCACATGCAGCGGACGGCTTCATACATATTTTAAACCCTTTTGCTCAAGGCGGCCGCGCATGTTATAGATATCGAGTCCCAGTTCGCCATTCGCAAATCGAACTCGCTTTTCTTCTTCCAGAGCCATGCGAGCGAGGGATTTTTCTAAAACCTCTTCGGCTTCTTCGCGGCGTACGACGCAAACCCCATCGTCATCCGCTACCATGACATCGCCGGGGTAAATTAATTCGTCGGCGCAGACCAGCGGTATGTTGACTGAACCGAGGGTTTCTTTAATCGTGCCCTGAGCGAAAATGTGTTTGGTCCAGACCGGGAATTTCATATTGGTTAACTCGCGAATATCACGGGTACCACCTTCGTTAATCATACCGACTACACCGCGAGCCTTAGCTGATGTTGCCAGCAGGTCGCCAAAGAAGCCGAAATTAGACGGCGAAGTGGGTGCAAATACCAGCATGTCGCCGGGCCTTGCCTGCTCCATGGCGACGTGCAGCATCCAGTTATCCCCGGCTGCCCCTGAAGCTGTCAGCGCCGAACCTGTGATGCAGTCACCCGAATAAATCGGACGCATATATTCTGCCAGCAGGCCGCGTCGTCCCTGCGCTTCGTGGATGGTGGAGACGCCGCATTGCGCGAGTCCCCTGATAACTTCAGGGTCGGCGCGTTCGATGTTCTGTACTACGATGTTGTTGTTCATTTTTTCACCCTTGCCTCCAGTCGGTTAAAGACTTTTAACGCATTGCCCTCAAAGATTTTCTGCCGGTCTTCTGGACTCAGGCCTGGATAGCCATCGATGTAGCGTTTGGTATCGTCATAGTAGTGACCCGACTCGGGATCGATACCGCGTACCGCGCCGATCATCTCGGAGGCAAACAGAATGTTGTCTACTGGAATAATATCGAGTAGTAGATCGATGCCGCGCTGGTGATAAACGCAGGTATCGAAGTAAATATTCTTCAGCGCCGACTCCTGTAACGGTGCGAAACCCTGATCCTGCATTAACCCTCGAAAACGCCCCCAATGATAGGGGACTGCACCGCCGCCGTGCGGGATGATGATTTTCAGCGTCGGGAAATCTTTAAACACATCAGACATGACCAGTTGCTGGAAAGCCGTGGTATCGGCGCCCAGATAATGTGAACCAGTGGTATGGAAGCTACTGTTACAGGCGGCACTAACATGAATCATCGCAGGTACATCCAGTTCGACCAGGGTTTCGTAAACCGGATAAAACGACCTGTCTGCCAGGGATTCGTCCTGCCAGTAGCCGCCACTGGTGTCGGGACTGAGATTGCAGCCCAGAAATCCTAACTCATTCACGCAGCGCAACAGTTCCGGGATCGACTCTTTGGGGGCGACGCCGGGTGACTGAGGTAATTGCGCTACCGGCGCAAAGTTTTGCGGGAAAAGTTCACAGACGCGATAGATTAATTCATTCTGGTGTTCGCTCCAGAAGCGGCTGGTATGCTGGTTGCCGATATGATGTCCCATCCAGCTGGCGCGCGGTGAGAAAATAGTCAGATCGGTGCCGCGTTCGCGCTGCAACCGCAGTTGATTGTTCTCGATGCTTTGGCGGATTTCGTCATCACTAATCACGATGGAACCCTTCTCGCCGACGTGATCCGGGTTAGTCGCCAGCGCCGCTTTTTGCTGCTCGCGATATTCGCCGACCTGCGGGGGAGTTGTCGTGTAATGTCCGTGACAGTCGATGATCATAGCGTGTTTCTCATTATTTTATTCGTCGATGGAGATGCCTGGTCGTGGATACAGTATCGATACAGGCTGGTCTTATTACCATTCCAATTTTACTGTATTTGTATTAGTTTTTGATATAGGTTGTGTTTTTCGATGGTATTGATTATCTATACTGATTATGTTCAAAACGCCTAATATAAGACACTTACGCGTATTTCTAGGCGTCGTCGAATCCAAAAGTATTAGCAAGGCATCGGAGAAAGCTTTTCTTTCTCAGCCGGCGATTACCCAGGCTATTGCCAAGCTTGAGGTGGCATTGCAAACCAGGCTGTTTGAGCGACGTAGTGACGGTATGTATCCGACTGAATCTGGAAAAACCTTTGCTTATAGGGTCGATCGAGCGTTGGATATACTGCTCAATGGCCTGCGTGGTGCAACCCGCATCGGCTCTGAGAAGGGTCGGGCCCGCCCGGCACAATTACTACAATCATTGACGACTACGCAATTACGCGCATTGATCGCTGTATCGGAAGCTCAGAATTATAGCCTCGCCGGGCGCAATCTGGGTGTGTCGCAATCTTCATTGCATCGCGCTGCCAGCGAGTTGGAGAGCCTGCTGGGAATCCTGTTATTCGAGAAAACCAGCGTCGGCATTAGTGCCAGTAAGGCGGCGCGAGTATTGACTCGCGCCGCCAAACTGGCTTTTGCCGAAATTGCCCAGGGCTGGGACGAAATTAATTCGTTACACGACCGTGAAGTTGGTCGCATTGTCATCGGTAGCATGCCGTTGGCGCGAACCTCGGTGTTGCCGGTTGCGATGATTGAATTCAGCAATGTTCACCCCGATTTCAATTTCAGCGTTGTCGATGGACCCTACGACGACCTGCTTTATCACTTGCGTCACGGTGAAATCGACATGCTAATCGGTGCCCTGCGATTTCCTGAGCCCAGCGATGACGTCATACAGGAGGAGCTGTTTAGTTCTGCTATCGAAATTGTCGCGAGGCCGGGTCATCCGCTTTGTGCGGCTGATCAGATCTCGCTGGAGCAGTTATCTGCCTGCTCCTGGGTGGTGCCTCGCAAAGGTACGCCGACCAGGGCGATTTTTGAGTCTATTTTTACCAGTGCGGGTAGGCCTGTACCCGACCGGTTAATTGAGGCAAGCTCGATGATATTGATACGTTCGCTGTTACAGGGCAGCGACCGGTTGACTCTGATTTCTGAATTTCAGATACAGCATGAGTTGTCGACCGGCGCACTAGCAACAGTTGCTTATGACCTCAGTTACACATTTCGACCCATAGGGATTACTATGAGAAAGAACTGGAAACCAACCAATAAGCAGCTTTCGTTCATAAATAGCTTGCGCGAGACAGTGCCTTTGCTGGGACTGGATCAGAGCGTATAAAATTTATCCGCTATTACAAAAATGAATAACGTAAACCATTAATTAATTTTCCATACGCTATGATGGATGGTAGCTTTGTTTTGAATAGAAATATTTCGTAGAGTTTAAGATGATGAGAGTATGCGTGGCAGGTGCTGCCGGTGCCTTTGGTATGAAACATCTCGATGCCATCGCTAAAATCGATGGTGTCGCCGTGACTTCTGTGGTGGGTACCAACGCTGAAAAAATGCAGGCCTTTGCAGCTGATCGTGATATCCCGCATTGCAGTACCGACCTGGCTGAAAGTCTGGTGCGTGACGACGTTGACGCAGTCATTCTGGCTACGCCAACACAAATGCACGCCGCACAGGCTATCCAGTGTATGCAGGCTGGTAAGCACGTGATGGTCGAAATCCCCATGGCTGACAATGTAGAAGATTCGAAGCGACTGGTTGAGGTGCAGCAGCAAACCGGCCTGGTTGCGATGGCAGGGCATACGCGTCGTTTTAATCCCAGTCACCAGTGGATTCACAATAAGATTCAGACTGGCGAACTGAAGATCCAGCAAATGGACGTCGAAACCTATTTCTTCCGCCGCACCAATACTAATGCGAAAGGTGAGCCACGTTCCTGGACGGATCATCTGCTGTGGCACCACGCCTGCCACACGGTAGACCTGTTCCAGTATCAGACCGGCGAAGAAGCCGCCCAGATTCAGGCGATGCAGGGACCAGTTCATCCTGAGCTTGGCATCGCGATGGATATGAGTATCGGCATGAAAGTGCCTTCCGGGGCAATCTGTACGCTGTCGTTGTCGTTTAACAATAACGGGCCTTTTGGTACTTTTTTCCGTTATATATGTGATAACGGTACCTATCTGGCGCGTTATGATGATTTATTTGATGGCAATGAAAACCAGATCGACCTAAGCGACGTTGCCGTTTCCATGAATGGCATCGAATTACAGGATCGAGAGTTTTTTGAAGCGATTCAACAGGGACGCGAGCCTAATGCCAGTGTTGCGCAATGTTTTTCCGCAATGAATACGCTGGATCGAATTGAGCAGTATTTGAATGCAGCTGCCTGAGGTTGAAGCTGAGGTGGCGGTAATAAAACGAAAAGATTTATAATCAATAGTTTGGAGGATATGGTATGAAACTAAAATTAACACTTACCACTTTGCTGGTAGCATTTTCAACCGCGTTTCTGTCTGCCGGAGCAATGGCTGCAGAATACACTTTAAAATTACACCATTTGCTTGGCCCCAAAGCACCTGCGCATAGCAAAATGCTGGTGCCCTGGGCGAAGAAAATCGAAGAGGCCTCAAATGGTCGAGTAAAAATAGACATTTATCCCGCGATGTCACTGGGCGGTAAGCCACCTCAGCTCATCCGTCAGGTACGCGATGGTGTGGTTGACCTGGTCTGGACCGTGAACGGTTATACGCCGGGATTATTCCCACGCACAGAAGTATTTGAGCTACCTTTTATTCACACCAATGACCCGGTTGCTACCAACCTCGCGATGCGTGAAATGTTCGAGGAAGACCTGGCCGAGGAATATAAGGGTATCGAAGTCATGTTCCTGCATGTACACCAGGGACAGGCGATTCATATGGTCGACAAACCCGTGAATAAACCATCTGATCTGGCGGGCACCAAACTACGTATCCCTACTCGTACCGGTGCCTGGGTAATCGAGGCCCTGGATGCGGCGCCCGCAGCTATGCCGGTACCGGCTTTACCACAGGCTTTATCGAAAAAGGTGGTCGATGGTGCGTTAATCCCCTGGGAAATTATCCCGCCGCTGAAGTTACAGGACTTAACTCAATACCAGATCGAAGGGGCTAATAAAACTCGCTTCGGCACCACTACCTTCCAGGTCTCAATGAACGGAGATACCTGGAAAGGTCTGCCGAAAGATATCCAGAAAATCTTTAAGGATGCCTCTAACGAAGCCTGGGTCAGAGAGGTTGGCGAAATCTGGTCAAAGTCGGATGATTTCGGCATTGGCCTGGCGAAGAAAGCCGGTAATACTCACATCGTCCTTTCAGACGCAGAAACCGAGGAGTTCAAGAAAGTTCTGGAGCCCGTAGTTGAGCGCTGGGTGAACGAGGTGGTTGATCAGGGTATCGACGGTAAAGCGCTGGTTGCCAAAGCGCGTAAATTAATCGCCAAGTATTCAAAGTAATTAGCATCTATGTGGGCAGATACGTCTATGTCTACAACCAGCAGGGGGTTAACCCTCCTGCTGGGTCTAATTAAAGGCTGGGCTTTATTAGGCGGACTGGTATTACTAGCGGTGGTTTGCATGACCACCTACAGTGCGATGGCCGGTTTTTTGATATCAAAGCCCTTTCCCGGTGACTTTGAACTGACGCAAATGGGCGTCGCTATATCGGCCTTTGCGTTCCTGCCTTATTGCCAGATAAGTTTCGCCAATGTTTCCGCAGATATCTTTACCAGCGGCGTTAGCCCGGCGACAGAGCGTAACCTCAACCGGCTGGGCTCCCTGATAGCGCTTGCCTTTAGTCTATTATTGATCTGGCGCATGTTTGTTGGTCTGCAGGATTATCAGACTTATCTTGAGATTACCGCAATTTTGCAAATCCCGCTCTGGTATGCTTTTGTACCGACATTGTTTTCATTATTCCTGTTAATACTGGCTTCTCTGTTAACTTTGCGTTATCCGCTGGGCAGTAATAATTCCCCGCTTCAGCATATATAAGGTTTAAGTTCATGGCTTTTGAAATGATTGTCGGCCTACTTGGCCTGGGCTTTCTTGTTTTGCTCATTGCGATTCGCGTGCCAATAGCCTATTCGATGATCCTGGTGGGTGGCATCGGTGTCACCATACTGAATGGCCCCGCGATCTTTATGTCTCAGCTCAAAGATCTGGCCTATATTCAATTCTCCATTTACGACCTGTCGGTTGTGCCGATGTTTGTTTTAATGGGCAATATCGCCTCGCAGGCAGGCCTGTCGAAAGAGTTATTTCGTGCCGCCAACGCCTGGGTAGGCTGGGCCAGGGGAGGCGTGGCGATGTCGGCGATTCTGGCCTGTGCCGGTTTCGGGGCGGTGTGTGGTTCATCACTGGCCACTGCTTCGACCATGGGTAAAGTCGCTCTTCCCGAATTCAAGCGTTACCGCTACAAAGGTTCGCTGGCGACCGGTACGCTGGCCGCTGGGGGTGTGCTGGGTATCCTGATTCCACCATCCATCGTGTTAGTCATTTATGCCATCCTGGTAGAAGCCAATATAGTAACGATGTTCATGGCGGCATTTATTCCCGGCTTTATCGCCGTGGTTTTTTTCCTCATTACCATCGCTATTTATGTGCGTCTTCACCCCGAGGCCGGACCGGCTCGTGATCCCATCGATAAAAAGGAGTTCTGGTCTGCTACGCTGGGCGTGTTGCCAGTCACTGGAATATTCGGCGCAGTCATCGGCGGTATTTATTTTGGCCTGTTCAATCCGACACCGGCAGCAGCTGTTGGTGTATTTTTAGTGGCCATTTACGGGTTTGCCAGAGGCACGATCAGACTACCACAGATCAAACTATCGCTTTACGACACGGCTAAAACGACGGGAATGGTTTACCTGATTTTACTTGGCGCCGAGATGTTGAAGATCTTCATGTCGCGCGGTGGTGTGCCGCAGGCGGCTGCAGAATTGATCGCAAGTTCGAATATGGCGCCGATGATGGTGCTGATTTTATTGCTGGTAGCGCTGATAATACTCGGCTGTCTGATGGATTCGCTATCGATGATTTTGCTGGCGATTCCTTTTTTCTGGCCAGTAGTATCTGAACTGGACTTCGGCATGAACGTCGAAGACCTGAAAATCTGGTTTGGTATTCTTGCGTTGATCGTGGTCGAACTCGGCCTGATCACGCCGCCGGTAGGTATGAATGTATTTGTCATCAGTGCCATGGCGAAAGATGTGTCGATGCGGGAAACGTTTATCGGTGTACTGCCATTCTTTGGCGCCGAACTGGTGCGGGTTGGGATACTGATAGCCTTTCCGGTGATCACGCTCTGGCTACCGCATTATCTGTCGGGCTAGCGATGAGTATTCGATATGCGGTGCTAGGGGCAGGGGCCATGGGGTCCGTATTCGGTGCGCGGCTGCATCAGGCTGGCTGTCAGGTCGAACTGTTGAATCGATCACCCGAGCATAGCCAGGCCATTTGCAACAATGGTTTACTGGCACATATCGATGGTCAATCGTACAAAATAGATATTCCTGCCTGCACCGTCGATCAGGCTCATCCAGCCGACGTCGTTATCCTGTTTACCAAGTCTTACCAGATAGATAACGCACTGGAAAATCTACCGGATAGCCTAAGGCAGGCGCATATAATGACTCTGCAAAATGGTCTGGGTAATGGGGCCAGGGTCGCCAAATGGGTCGGTATCGAGCGTACCATCGAAGGGGTTACGATGATGCCTGCTGAATTTATTTGCGCCGGTGAAGTGGCGTCTTCCGATGCGTCTGAAACATGGTTTTATCATGCTGACGGAAAGGCCAGTGAGTTAGTCAGTGCGATTGCTGTGGATTTCAATAAGGCGGGGATTGTTTGTACCGTGAGCGCTGACATACAGCGTTTTATCTGGCAAAAGGCCTGTTTTAATATTGCGATGAACGCCTTATGCGCACTGACCAATGGTTCTCCGGGTATGTTACAGGCCTACGCCGATGGCAAGACGCTGGCGCACGAGATAGCCGATGAAACCTTGGGGGTCGCGAGCAAAAACGGCATCGGGGTTGATGCCGATAAAGTACATAATTTAATCGATTACGCCTGTGCGAATCATAGCTGGCACAAGCCGTCGATGCTTCAGGATTTAAACCATGAGAGACAGACTGAAATCGACGCCTTGAATGGTTACGTGGCGCAGACGGCGCTGCAGCTTGGTGTGGAAGCGCCGCTTAATACGATGATCGCCAGGTTGATTAAATTACGCCAGGCATCGCCAGAATTCTGGTCAATCGAACCCGAACATTAAAACACATTGTCGAGGAGCTTTATCATGAACCCCCAGTCATTTGAGCTTGATTTACCCCCAGCCCCGGCGGGTATGAGTGATGTTGAATGGCAGACCCGGCTGGAACTGGCGGCCTGTTATCGCCTGGTCGATTATTATGGCTGGACCAGCGTCGTGTATAACCATATCAGTTGCCGTATACCCGACACCGATCACCTGTTAATTAATCCCTTCGGTTTACGCTATGACGAAATTTGCGCCAGTAACCTGGTGAAAATTGACATCGAAGGCAACAAACAATGCGATAGCGAATGGCCGGTGAATCTGGCGGGTTATCTGATTCATTCCACGGTACACAAGGCTCGTCCCGATGACCTGCATTGCGTTATCCATACCCACGAAGTCGTTTCTCAATCGCTTTGTGCACTGGGTCATCCCGTCGTTCCCGTTACCCAGGAAGGCTGCCAGTTTTTCGAACGCGTTGGCTATCATGACTTCGGCGGTATCGTTCTCGATGGCACCGAGGAACCGGCCATTGTCGAGGCGCTTGGAAAAGACAATCACACCCTGGTGCTGAAAAACCATGGATTGATAACCGCCGGACCAAATTGTACCTGGGCGTTCGTTCGTCATCAGCACTTTATCCGTAATGCCGATGTGCAGTTACGTGCGATGGCTGCAGGCAAGCTGAATCTCATCGACGAATCGGTAATGGCGAAAACCAGAGAGCAATTCGAAGGAGGAAAGGCGCAAGCTGGGGCAAAAGTGCGGCACCCGGAGTGGCCTGCGCTGTTAAGATTGATTGATCAGGTTTCTCCGGGGTGGAAGTTGTAATTGGTAAAAAGCTTTTAGGCTAAAGATTGTAGGATGCGGTAAGGTACGAACCGCATC
>Ga0224506_10003278_pt1 | contig 10733 bp, 10 predicted proteins | sample SF_Jan12_sed_USG_2_FD_169108 | JGI IMG/M metagenome (GOLD analysis project Ga0224506, IMG submission 169108) | Sediment microbial communities from San Francisco Bay, California, United States - SF_Jan12_sed_USGS_8_1 | ecosystem: Environmental > Aquatic > Marine > Sediment | place: USA...
TCTTGGTCTTCAATTTTGAAGATATGTTGTAATGTTTGCATAAGTAATGTTTGCATAAGTAATGTTTGCATAAGTAATGTTTGCATAAGTAATGTTTGCATAAGTAATGTTTGCATAAGTAATGTTTGCATAAGTAATGTTTGCATAAGTAATGTTGGCCATAATTGGATATAATGACTCAGTACACACTGTCTTACAACATGTGTAAATGAAACCTATGTTTTCATCCAGATACATATAGATTTCTTGGAATCTGAAATAACTTTCTAAATTGGATCTTAAGACCAAAAACGATCAGTATCTTGAGGACAGATCCTATGAAAACCATTTCTAATCTTGCAGAAATAGTATTTAGATCATTCTGAGGAATCATACTGTTTTCTTTTAAGCAAATCTTGTAAATTGTGATTTAGGATTCTACGGGAGAGTCATCTAGCCGTTTAACAGACCATAACCGTCCAAAGGGATGGGCCAGCTTTTGTCCATCCTTTGCAAATTATTTGATATCAATCCACTGATGATTTGTATGAACAAATTATTCGTGTTGTTTTTATTCAAATTTTGCAAATGATTCCTATGAGCAATCAAGATAATCAAAACAAACCAAGTTGGGAAGAAATACAAGGACTGTCCTGGATTTTTTACGAGGACTAGGCTTTATCTACAAAAGGTTCGAAGTACTTATGAATCCCAATTAGAGCAGGTATCTGAATGGTTATTGGATCAAAAAAATAGGATCACAAAAGAAAATTATCACGAAAAATTTTGTAATGAAAATAAACTCTGAAAAATTTGAAAAATATATGAAAAATCTTGAAGAAGAAAATTTATTTGAACGAGCCGACTTGTGAAAATCCATTCATAAAAACTACGGAAAAATCAAAAAATGGGTAAACCAAGTTCTTGATTACAAAGGAATATCTCCTAATAATATTAATGATTCAGAACATCTGGATTATTGTTTGTTAATAATTATTGATATGATTGGATTTCGAATTATGGAACGTATACTGGAAATTGAAGTTGATTATCATATGTAATTTGCAAAATTACTGTTGTTAAATGAAAATTATGTTCTAAGTTACATTGTATCATATTCAGCGAAATTCAGACATGAATCAGATGATACATTTTTCCTTCTAACCTCTTTCATTTCCACTATTCCTTTCATTTCCCCTCCTTTCACTAAGATTTTCGCTACAATGAAAACTATATCGAAAACTATGGTTGCACGGAAGCACCCCTATCTTTACCCCGTCATGTTGTGCTGGGGATATAGTTAGGCGATATTATTTCGCACCCACGTGGAATTGTAATTTTTTATTGAAAAAGAAAAAAACGAGTAAAAATGATGAAGGGTATTTCTGTAAAAAAACAATTACGCGTAATGCTAAGGTGTGATTTGTCACTTGTATTCAAGATCTCTAATTGGATTATGGGTATTCTTTTAAAATTTGAAGCATGTATTGATTGAAAAAATAAATTTTAAAAGAAAAAAAGATTATTTTTGTAATATAAAACACAAATTTTTAATTTGTAATAGAAAGTGTGTTGAATTTATTTTATATTTGATCAATCATAAGTTAATTTTTACAAATTATAGAAAAGATAGTTTCGTTTCTAATTATGTGTGTCCGATATTTTCTTTTCGACAAGTTGAAGAAAACTCGTTATCTGAGACTTCGCTAATTCAAATTCATCTTTCTCAATTTTTTTATTGATTGATATGGAAAATACATTTGATTGAAGATTGTGGGATTCAGAAGATCTAATTTCACCAATGGGTTGTTGTTTTGTTTGTTTTGATTTAGGAGATGATTTAGATTTAGGTGATTGTTTTTGATTAGTTGATCTAGGGGAAGATTTTGATAATGTATTTTGTGGAATTAATCCCGCCTTATCAAAAAGTTCCAATAGACCCATAGTTCCAGAAGAATATACCGCACCCATATTTCCAAATCTATCTCCATCAGAGATATTTGCCCTATCTTTTACAAAATTAAATAAGGCTATTTTTGTAACGCCATTACCTTCAGTTTCAATAAAATCTTTCAAATCCTTAAGATGTGAATTTTCAATGATTTCCAATAGTGCTTTTTTGACATCTTCTGACTTTCCACTTATAGTAGAACTTACAAGTTTTGTACCTTTGTCAGTTAACTTGAATCCCTTTTCACTATCTCCTTCTAATATTCCAACAATAGTGAAAAAAGTAATGTTGTTTCTCACAGATTGTGAGTTAATTGATGTTAATGTAAGGATGGAATCTAGGGGTACGTACTTTGTATCACCATTTTTTTGTTTGATATATCGAAGAATTTTTAGAATTTTTTCCGAACCTACACCAAATGGAATAGCCCACTTTGGAATTTTTTCTTCACTCATGTTTTAGAAATTAACGAGATACATAAAAGTCTAAATTTCTTGAATCTTGTTAAAATGATATTCGTATAAACTTCGTAAAAGACGAATTCCTAACAAAGCACCACCAAATGATGCTTCCTCAGTAAATTCCCAAGGTTTCCCTGTATCTTGATCTGGACCGTGGTTGGACATATTTCGTAAAGAGCCTAATCCAATTCCAATACTAGTTTGATTATTTGATATTGATTTTTTGTGTGTACGCATTTCAGTTACTAATTGCCCAAGTCCATGAGCAGATTTTACATTTGTACCGATATCCTTCCCTAATGCATAAAAACATAATTCTAAAAATTCACCAATATGATAAAAGGAAGTTTTAGGTTCTTTCTTAATTTCAACTAATGCTTTTGCAGGTTTATTAAAATCAATTCCTTTATTGGAAAAATAACTAAAAGATCCATTTCCTAGCAGTTGTTGGATAAGTTTTTTGGATTCAACCTCAGAACTTAAAAATTTTTTTAAGTTTGTGATGTAATCTAAATCTGGAGAAAATGTTTGAGTAATTTTGATTTGTCCTTTTTCCTCTTCAATTAATCTTGAATATGATCCACTTTTCTTAAAGAAAACATTGCAATTTTTAGTATCAAGATTAAATATGCCTGCTACAAAATTAGACGCTTGATCATGAGCATATCCCATTATAAGAAAATCCAAATATTTTGAAAAAGGAGCATAGTTCTGTAAAACTTTGTTTGATAAAATAGGATAATCGTTAACCAAAATTTTTTCAAAATCTGTTTTATATTCAATAGTTCCTTTGAAATTTTTATCATCTGTAATTTCAATTAGATTCATTTGTTTTGCCATGCTAATTCCTCGTTTTGTATAAGATTGACCAGCAATACTTGCCATTCCTTTGATTATGTTTTGTGTAGAAAGTGGAGTGGGAGAAGATTGGACCAGTTTACCTATGTGAAGAATAGTTTCCATGGGAACATCTTGAATTAAATAATTAATTGACAATGCTAGTTTTCTCATTTTATCATATATTTTACAGTTATTTTGAGTTAGTTTTATTGTGATATTTTATCTGAATTTCGGTATTTTTACAATAACGATATTTTTTGATTATCCACACTATAGACAAATGAATAAGATAACGATTATTTTTTACAATTTGTGTATAAAAATAAAGTCAAATCTATACAATTTTTTAAAACGATATGATTTGTGTAATTCACACTTTGTTGGATATCTCCCGAATTAATTAGATATTTCACTCACAATTATTTTATTAAAAACATATTCAAATTATTAATAATTTACTTAATTTTTAAAAGGATTTTCTCATAAATTTTAGGAGTTTTCCCGTCAATCAAACTCTTCTTAATGTACCATAATGTGGATTTGTTAATTCCTGACTTTTTCATATCATCAGGAGTCATATTCAAAATCTTCTCTCTTAATTCCACATCATCATTTCTATTCAAATTAATTTTAGGAATAGTAAAATCAAATTCTTTCTTTTTCTCTACAATGAAATTAGCCAACTGTTGCAAATTATCCTGCAAGATAATTTGGTAAGAGTAGTTCTTGCCCTTCTTGTAACTGTATTTAGCATTAAAGTTTGAATTAATTTTTTCAATTAACAACTTTGCAACATCTTCTTCCAGTCGGGTATGATAATTTTCTGTAATTATAAAATCAGATTTTTTGATCTTCTTTTCTTCCAGTAATTGAATTACTGATACATCGATGAGCCATCTGAACAACTCTTGTATATCATAGACTAATGGCGTTCTGCTTTGGCTAATTTCATGCAAGAAACCTACACCATAATCCAATCCTATTGCATTGATTGACTTTCTAATCTCGGATTCCAGTATGGCATAACCATAATTCAGCAAAGCATTGATCTCATCTGATGCATTATAGTTTCTAGAGCTTGACTTGTTCTTTCTACCCGTAAAATTAAACTCTGGAGATAACTGATTGAATATTGCAGTTAAATTCTCAAGATAAATTCCTGCAATTCTTCCCTCATACGTCATTAGTTGCTTGATGGATTTTGAAATGTCCTGATTCTCACTGTTCTTCATTATATTCAGCAAAAATAGATCTTCCTTTTCTGCAGATTTTCTAATTTTGACAAAATCTACTGATTCATAGAATTTGGATAATTCTTCTAACAGATTCAAAGATTGTTCCACCTTGGTCTGCACGATTTTCAGGGCAATCTCGAATCTATCATGAGAATCCAGGTACTTTTGATACTGTTTTACGCGTAATTTGCCTGATTTTGGCTGCTCTGGCATCACATTTGCCAATAATTGACCATTCCAGTTTAGTAACATCAGGTTGATGTTATGTTTCATCAGCCATCTCATTGCCTCAAATGTTATGTTGCCAGTGTGGCCGTCAATTATTATTCCATCATGTGAAATTTTGTGTGGATAAAATTCTAGTTTCGTATCTTTTAGTTTGTTAGTTATGCTCAGTTTTCTCTTGTTCACGTTGATTGATGTTCCAAAACCTGTGATCAGTAACGGGTTCATACTGCTGGTCCAAACTCCTCAAGTTCATCGTTTGCCTTGTCCCACTTGTCCTTCTTTGTTTTCTTGTCTGCACTCTTACTGTACTGTGCAAGCGAATCATTGCTGATTGATTTTACCAGGTCGTCATAGTCAATTACAAATCCCAATACCATCTGGCCTTTCTTTTTCTCATCCAATTCTATCAGATTGTTCTTGACAGCTGATTTTATTTCCCGAAACATGTGCGCTTGAGTTGATCTTACAATGTCAGGCAACAGAGGATTGTCTTTCTCTCCAATCTCTTTGCCAATGACCATGTCATCCTGAATTCCCCAGACATTTCCAGATAATTCCATCGAACCCTTTGCACCAGAATAGTCATGATGATACTTTCCGCCATCATCCTGTATTTTTCCAATAATCATGTCAAGTGTTGTCATTTTGAAAAGCATCTTTTCCCCCTTTCTAGTAAGGATGTAGCTTGACCAACGCCCCTCAGTCTTTCTTCCAATCAGTCCCTCCTCTTCCAGACCTGCAAGAATTTTTGTGAGTCCCATCGGGGACAGACCGGTAATCTCTTTTATGTCCTTGAATCTTTTTGCCTCGTCCTTGAGGCATACCATCACGCCGCTTCTGTTTAGCTCCTTTATCTTTTGCTGTGCTGTATTTCCTGATTTCGCCATGTATATTACTAGGCACATATCTATATAAGATATACTACTCCATGTATCATGGTATACTCAGTTGAGTATGATTTATATGTGAGTTTGCACTCCTTATATTATGATATGCAAGATCATAACAAATCAATTGGAAAAAGAATCAGTTGCCTTCGATGCAACCATGATTGGATTTATTCTGTAGCTACAAAGCCCAGATACAGAATCAGGTGTCCTATGTGTCACTCGTCACAAAATGAGTTTAACCGCAGGACTTTTGGAAAGTGGAGACCGTATTCATGACTCCGTTGTTTCAGAGACCCTGGAGGAAACTTTCTCCGCGGCAAAAGTTGTTGCGCGAAAAATCTCTATCGGTGTTAAGTGAATTGCGCAACACAAAAAGCAAAACCATCTCACAAGCAGCAAGCGACAACAATATCACTGTAAGGAATGTCATCAAGCATACAAACGGTTTCAAAAAAGTAAATGGAAAACCAGTTGTAAAGAGATGGGACCGAATCAAAAGAGTGATGAGAATTAACACTGACAAAAAAGAAAAGAGTGTTGAGATTAGAGATTCAAGAACTGCATCAGTTGTTGGACGCTATCATAACGCGGTAAAACAGTTCCTAAACACTGGGGACAAATCCAAGCTATCAAAGTTCAGGAACAAGAAAGTGAGAGACAGCAAAGGAAAGTTACATCGACTAGAGACCAATCCTGAGGAGATAATCAGAATCAATCAGAGAATTGAAGAGCCAGAATACTATGAGGTGTACAATACAAAATGATTGCCAATCAAACTTTGGTAAACAAGATTGTCAGTTTGCAGACGTTGCTTGGATTTTGCATCGGTAAACTAAGAGATGATACTCTTGATACTGTAGATGAGATAGAAGCATGGATAAACGAGATTGTCTGCAAACCAAAGAACAAATCAATGCAGGAAAGGAAGAACAGATGCGAGATTTGCAACTCTAGGGAAGAGCCATACAATCTTGAATTGCATCACATTGCAGGACGGAAGCATGATTACAGAACCATCACTATAGACAAGAAATGTCATGGTGAATTAAGCGAGTCTCAGAAAACCTATGATTCAAGATGGTTGCAAAAGGACCAACCAGAAAATGTACGTCTTGGCTTCTTGCTAATGGGTATTCATGATGTGTTGATGCTCAAGGGCAAAAAGACTGGATGTACAGTATATGAGGAATTGGCAAAGAAGCTACGTCAGAGAATCTACCAGTCACTAAATCAGGAGGAATATACATGAAACTGGGTAAAATAGGCGCGATCAATTCGCCTCAGACAGAGCCAATCAGCCTCAGATGCTACACTGGAAATTATATGTCTGGAGAATATGCTGCACACAATCAAAATGCCAACAACGGAATGATGTTGACCATATCCACAGAGACAACATCTGACCAACAGCAATCCTTGACCTTTGGTTCTGCTGCAGTCTGGATTAATGACTCATTGTACAAGATTATTTTATTCCATGATGAATTAGACGAGAAGAAAGTTGATGTGATTAGACAAGTTGGCGATACATTACAAAGAGAAAAAGGCTGTGTCGTAACCGTATCATCCAAAGACGAATTTGTGACAAAGGTATTCTACCCGTATGTCTATGAGGCAAGGGCAAAATGTGTAGGTTTTGACTTGCCATACGAGTTTAGCAGACTTGCTACATCATGGGGAACTGCAAGAAAGATACAGGATGCGTTCTCGATAAAACTCGTTGAGAATAATCCCCGACTACCTGCAATCAAGATAAAGAGCATTAACAGTGATGCGGCGTTCATACAGTTTGCAACTCCATTAAGGACAAAGAGTGAGAAAAAGAAAATTCCAACCCACAAGGTATACCGTGGATATTTTCTTGATTTGAAGACATTGGGATGTGCGATGAGCAACAAATCCTTTGATGGAATCAATGACCTTGCAGAAACATTTGATGTTGATGCTAACTTGAAGAACAAGAAAGGAGTCACAGAAGATTCAATCAGAAACAATGTAGAAAAATCATTAACGGTACACAAACTCTACTCCAAGATTATTTCCGTATTACAGGACACATTCTTGATAAAACCAAGCAATGCAAACAAGTTGTACTCCCCTGCATCAATTGCAAAAATTTACTTGGAGAAACTAAACATCAAGCCACTTTTGGAGAATGACTCAGACTTTTCAAAAGAGGTTTTGGGAAACTTGATGAGTGCATTTTATGCAGGCAGAGTAGAAACCAGAATCAGAAAAACTCCAGTACCAGTTACGTATCTTGACTGCACCAGTACATACCCCACCTTGTTTTCGTTGATGGGAATGTATCAATTTTTGACAGCAGAGAAGATTGAAAATTCTATTACTACAGAGCAGACCCAGAAATTCCTTGATGAAATTATCTTACAGGACGTTTCCAAAAAGGAGACGTGGAAGAATCTTGCCACAATCTGCAAGGTAGTTCCAGATGGGAAAATGATTGTACCTGTGCGTTCTGGATATGGCTCCAAAAAGACCCAGAATATAGGCGTAAACTATCTCAAAAGTACCGATGGAACGAGCCTATGGTACACGTTATCAGACTTGATTGTCTCAAAATTACTTACTGGTCACACTCCAATCATCAAAAAAGCAATTACATTTGTTCCTGTAGGAATGCAACAGAACATCTCTGATGAAGAAATAGAGATTTTCAAGGGAGTGACAGTAAACCCAAGAAAGGAGAATTTCATCGAACAACTAATCGAGAAGAGATTGGAGATGAAGCAATTCTCATCTTCTGAAGATTGTGAAATTGACAAGACAATACAGAACACGTTAAAAATAATTGCAAACACTGCATCATACGGCATCCATATCCAGGTAAACTCTGAAAAATCAGAAAAACAAAATGAACACGTAACCGTTTATGGAGTTGATGAACCATTTTCAGTCGATCAAAACACTCTAGCAAGAAAGGAGATTCCTGCAAAGCATTTCAATCCCATACTCGGAGTGTTCTTGCCTGCAGCAGCAAGATTGGTTTTGGCATCAGCTGAAAGTATTGTTACATCACACAGGGATGGTTACGTTACTTACATGGATACGGATAGTATCATGGTATCTCCAAAACATGCAAGTGAGATTCAAGAGTTTTTCCAGAAACTCAATCCATATCAAAACAATGTACAGGTTATGAAGATAGAAAAGTCTGATGATGGAAAACTATTGGAGAATGTCTTGTTCTTTGGCATATCGTCAAAGAGATATGTGTTGTTTGAATATCATAATGTGGAAGATAGATTTGATATTCACAAATTCACTTCTCACGGATTTGGACATTTGTTGGATGTTGATGGAAAGCAATGGTGGCATGACATACTTGCAATGCATTATCATCCAGAAAATAAACAAGAGATACTTGAAAAATATGATTCCAAGTATGCAGTATCTAAGATGAGCATCACAACACCAAACGTATTGAAGAGATTCTCCAAACTACGACCATTCAACAAAATACTCGTTGGTGCAGGATGTAACACAGATAACAGTGGAAACGTGATAATTCCCGTCTTGCCATATCTTGATGCAAAGAACAGAAGACATATCCAATATATCGGATTTACAAACTACATTACTGGAGAAAAGTATTCTGACTCTGATGTATCTCTCTACTGGAAACCGTTGAGCCAAATGTTGGAGGACTATGCTGACCACAAGGAGACAAAGTCAGGCGGTGATATTGGTTTGTTACCCAGATTACGCATAAACATTGACAGGAATCATATAAGATATGTCGGAAAGGAGGTAGCAAATCTTGATGCAGCAAACGTGCTAGGAGTTACTCAAGACTCTGATGGTTGCATAGTCTATGAAAATTTGGAGAAGAAAATACTCCAGATTAGACTAAAAAATTCCCACAAGTTTGGAATCTCCAGAAGTAATCTAATCTCGTTGCAAAAAAAGATTAGAGAAAACGGAGTGATAAAACTCCACAAGAAAACAATCGAGAAAATCATTGCTGGCAGCATCATGGCCAGAGGAGGTGATATACTATGATGGGGGAAGACAATGTTGTTGAAACTGCATCTGAAAGTTTTGAATCTGAAAGAGATTACATAGAAAGAAAGCCTCGTAACAGAGAAAGAGGACCTGACAAGAAACCTAGGACTTATCGTGCAAACAGCATGAATAATTTTGTGCAATTCAAGGACAGACCTGAAGAGTTTAAGAAATATCTCAAAGAGGTGAAAGGAGTTGATATTGATGGAAACTCAAACCTCATAAAGATACTCTTGATTCTTGGTGGGATTGGATTGGCAGGACTTGGTGGATGGTGGTTGTATAACCATTTCAAAAATGGAAGAGATAACAACATCGAAAATAGGTACTAATGTTGGAAGGGCAGTATGAAACGATTGCCTTTCTAATATTTTTTATCAATTCGGTAAATGAATTATCAATTTGGAAACAACAAACTATCAATTCGGTATCAATTCGGTGTCGGAGGTTATCTTTTCGGTATCAATTCGGGAACAACAATTATCAATTCGGTATCAGTTCGGGAACAACAATTATCAATTCGGTATCAGTTCGGTAAAATATTATGAGAGATTCCAAAACCATAGATAGGAATTTTGATCGTATTTTATAATTTCAAAGGAATTTTTGTTGTTTTGGAACATCAATAATAAGAGGGAGATGTGAAAAATAATACAACTAGGACATTACGCTCACTTATATGACCAGACTGTTCTAACTAAGTTAGAATGATTTTTTGGAATACAGTTCAATTTAGAGCCATACAAACTCGAGTCTCTCTGGGCTCAATTAATGAATGATTATACGTGTACATGTGATTGCGGTTGCAAGGATGTATCTGGTGAATATCTTTGTCATGATTGCTTGAAAGGTTTGTGCGAGACTAAAATTAAAAAAGTGGTGATTGCATAGATGAGGCCAAGATACAGGCGAACATACTATTCATTTTATCTTTCCAGTGCGGTTTCGGTAGTTGCCCTTACATTAGGTTTTTCCTTATGAGCATAAAAAAAGAAATTACATTTGAGGATGATTTTTTAGTGTTAGATGACAGTATTGATAATTCTAATCAAATCATGAATCCCTCAGATTATCTAGTTGCATTTTCTGGGCAGAACAAAAGTTATTGTGTTGGACTAATTACATG
>Ga0224506_10003279_pt1 | contig 10732 bp, 8 predicted proteins | sample SF_Jan12_sed_USG_2_FD_169108 | JGI IMG/M metagenome (GOLD analysis project Ga0224506, IMG submission 169108) | Sediment microbial communities from San Francisco Bay, California, United States - SF_Jan12_sed_USGS_8_1 | ecosystem: Environmental > Aquatic > Marine > Sediment | place: USA...
TCTTTTCTGAAACGCATATTCTCATCAGTGATGTAGCCTTCAAGGTAGATGTTGATTCCAGTCCTCACTCCGTGGACTTTGGAGACTATTCCATACACACTTGGTTTCCCATAGAAGATGCAGATCTGGTCTGAGAGATAATCCAATACGGCCAAGTCATGCTCAGCCACCACGATCGTTTTTTCTTCACTCTTCAGGCTTCTTATGGCCCTGGCTGCCTCAAGCCGTTGCTTCACATCTAGGTAACTGCTGGGCTCGTCGATAAGATATACATCGGCTTCACGACATAGCGTCGCAGCTATCGCCACCCTTTGCAGTTCACCGCCACTGAGAACTTTGACCGGTCTCTCCCAGAAGGTGTCAAGCTGGAGCTGCCTGGCAAGCTGTCTAAGCTGCCCCCTTTCGTCAATCTTTTCTAGTAGTTCGTTGACTGTACCAGACGCAACATCTGGAATTCTGTCAACGTACTGCGGCTTGTGGACTACCTTCAGTTCATCTTGGCCTAGTCTTTGAAAGTAAGCCTGGAGAGTCGACCCGCGGTAATGTGTGATGATCTCAGGCCAGTCCGGAGGGTTCTCATATTTTCCCAAGTTCAGCTTTATGTTCCCCGAGAGAATCCTCAGAGCTGTCGATTTCCCGATCCCGTTCTGCCCGATCAATCCAAGCACGATTCCGGTCGAGGGTGTTGGGAACCTGAAGAGTCTGAAGCTATTAGGTCCGAACTGGTGGCTCTCCTCTTCCGCAAGTTCATCAGGAAGATTGACTATTGACAGAGCCTTGAAGGGGCACTTCTTCACGCATATGCCACAGCCTGAGCATAGGATCTCGGAGACCATGGGCTTTCCGTCTTCGAATCGGATAGCCTCAACATTGCTTCTAACCTTTGGGCAGAATCTTATGCATTCTCTACTGCATCGGTTCGGCTTGCATCGATTCTCGTCGAAGACGGCGACTCTAATCTTTTTTCGCCCCTCTTTTCGTGGCTTCTATAAGAAGGAGAAAAGGCGAATTATAAACTTGTTCTCTGCAGATGTGATCATGCTAATGTTTAAGAGTGAGAGTCTGGGAGCATCTCTGGGGGATGATGTATGGTGACGGCGCGAAGCTTCGGCTATGACGCCTTACAACCAATTGCTGACCCCAACATCTCGTGGACTTCAATCTTCTGAAGCGCAGTTAAGTTTTTGCCAACTCCCAGTTAGCGCGCGCTCAGATGAATGTAGAAGACGTTCGGAAGGTGTTACAGAGAGAGCTCCCGCCGAACCCCGTTCTAGAGCAGACCGGAATGCTTTTCTGAGTAAGGCTTCAATAGCTTCAAGATAACCCAATCTTCCCATAGGACTATAGGAAGGAGTCATGGCAATAGAAAAGAGAGTTTCGAGAATGATTCTCGGCGACTTCAATATATTGATCTCAACATCCAGAGGAAACGAGCGCAATGCCTGTTCCGAGGCTTGGTTCCTCTTAGGCGAGATAGGGGACAGAGAGGCTGTCGTTGAGAAGACAGAGATCTCAGGCTTGATCGCTGCAAAAACAGTTTTGGATCGATTCAGTGTTATCAAGGACTTCAGGAAGATGTTGGAGGAGCGGCCCGGAGAGTTTCGTTACATACTTAGGGTCATCCCGATCGAGCTGGTGACGCGTAGCAGCCTAGATGAGATCAAGAAGGCTGTTGCCAAGATCTCCAACAAGATATTGGAGAAGGAGACGTTCCGCATAACAGTTGAGAAGAGACATAGCGAGCTGTCAACCAAAGAGATAATAAGGGAGGCAGCGTCGGGGATCGAGAGAAAGGTAGACTTGGAGAACCCCGACAAGATCGTTCTGATAGAGGTCCTAGGCGGATCGACTGGGGTCTCGATTGTCACCCCGAACGATGTACTTTCAATTGTGAAGGAGAAGCCGCGCTAGCGCTTTGCAGCGAGAAGTGCGATGTGTTCTATCACAAGATTGGTCAGAGCGCTTTCTAAACCCTCTCCCCTTGAGGCTGCTTCCAATTCTGGATCTGAGATGCTGAAGAGTTTCCTTATTGTCACCATCTTCTCTTCAGTCAGTTCCAGAACGTCGTCGCATATCTCCCCCCTCAGCAGATCTGAAACGACCCTTAGGGATTCCCTCGCATCTTTTTCTGTCTCAGACATGATAAGAACCGCCATCTCAGATGAATCCGTGGTAATGCCAAGTGTTTCTATGGCCTTCTCGATCTGGTGTTGACCTGAAGCGTAGAGGAGAGCCTCAATCGCAGGATCTCTAGATATGTTCAGTCCGGTCTCAAACGCCCTTAGGGCGTTCAACGCGGCGAAGTACAAGTGTTCCCAGCCCGCTATCAGTCTTGCATCGAAGAATTGGACATGACTGCCTTTGACCCTTTCTTGGATGCGGTTAAAGAAGGTATTGAAACGCTCTATTTCTGCTTCCCTAAAACCTGTCATCAACACATGCTTGCCTGATATCACCGCTTCTTTTGTCAAACCGTTTCTTCCCCAACGACTTCGCGGATGAACTTGGCGGCGAGGCGCGGATCCAATCCGCCTTTCACAAGCTTCGCCTTCGCCTCTTTGACGGGCGTATTCTCTTTGATGCACCTCTTCACGAGGCTCCTCACGGTCTCTTTCCTCTCCCATGGGAAGACTACCCAGCATTTTGTCTCCTTCTCGTAATAGTCGGGAGTGATCTTGCTCCAAGGCTTGAAGTATATCGTCGCGATCTTTGTCTCCTTGGCGCCTTGTTTCATAACATCCTCCTTTACTAAGATGAGGCTCTCACCTGTGTCGGCAACATCATCCATTATGAGAACTCTTTTGTTCTCCATGGAGGTTGAGACCGGCTGAGTTATGACTGGTTTGCTCTTCACCTCGGAGATTCCGATATAGAACTCTACCTTCACATTCGCGAGTTCAGGGTTCTCAAGCAGATCGGACATCACTCTGGCAGGTGGCCATCCGCCGCGACATATCCCCAGTATCACATCAGGATGAAAACGAGCTCTCCCTATCTTCTCGGCCAATCGCAGAAGCATCTCGTATATCTGGTCCCATGAGGGAACCTCAAACTCGATATCGGAGCTCAAGATCCATCTTCCTCAAAAGATATTACAGTGGGAACGGCATTTAACTTAAGCCTTCTTGTCAAGCGCATGACGCGATGTTGAATAGCTAAAATACCATCGAAGACATGTTGTGATCAAATGTCTCACAGCATGAGAAGGTTCGGCCCGGGAACTGTAGGAGGAGTCCGAAGCTCTGTAGAGTGCAGAGCGCGCGCGCGACGCAGTCCTCTGTGGCCTTATAGGCGCCGCTCCTGAGAAGATCTCATATCTAAGCCTTGGGGAGAAGGCCATCGGCATCTACAATAGACGCGATGTGTAGGATGCTAAAACGTCAGTGGGTGACTGGTTCCCAATTTCACGTGTGAAGACATAGATTTCCGTATTATCCAGAGAGAATCGAAGCGATTAGTCTGTTCCTAAGAGTTGTGTCGAAACCATACTAGGCTAGTTCCTGAAGGGCTCTCAGGCGTTTGACCATGTTAGGATGGGTTGAGAATAACTCCACTATCCTGTCGGCCGTCGTTATCTTCTTGCTTAAGTACCCCGCGACCAGTCCTCGATCGCTCATGCCTATGCCTGCTTGACGGATATCTCTGACATCCTTGGCTGCGCTGTCTGGATCGGATATGAAGAGGGCCTTGAAGGAAGCTAAATTGCTCGTCTGTGGGCGTTGTGTTCTGATCCTCTGGGCTGACTGTGCGATCTTCACCAATCCTTCTGAGAGTTTTCTGGCGCCGTCCTCGACTATTGAGGAGCTGTGACTGTCGGCATAGTATTCCCGCAATCTGCTTAGGTACAACGTGAAGAGGTTCAGGATGAAGTATATGAGGATGCTTAACATGCCGATTAGAGCTGCTAGTCCAGCGTTTCCCCTTTCGTCCCTTCTGCTGAACTGTGAAGACCAGAATAGTGAATACCCGATGTAGTAGAACAAAGCTGGCAGGATCGAGACGAACATCATGATCTGGACGTCTCTATGCCTCAGATGGCCGAGTTCGTGCCCTATTACGGCTTCGACCTCCTCTGTTTCCAGGGTCTCCAAGAGCTGGGATGTCACGGCCACTCTCGTTCCTGTGATGGGCGAGCCGTATGCGAAGGCGTTCGGAATGGGGATCTTGGCGATGCCTATAGCTGGAGTCTTTATTCCGCTTTTCTGGCTCAGCCTCTCCACTATGTTGTGGAGCTCAGGCGCTTCAGAACTGGACACTTTCTTCACACGGTACATCGCGTCGATGAGGTAGGGGGCGAAGAGCCACTGAGCAACATTGAAGAGGACGATGAATAGCGCTATTGAGACTATGTTCATGCCTAGATAAGCTAGGATGTACGTGAGAAATAGGGTTGACAGGCCTATTATTAGAGCTAGAGTTCCAACAATTGAAAGCCTTAGCTTCAGAATACTCATCTCGATTTCACTATTATAATTAGCTAGAAAACTGCGTTATATCCTTTACTATACCCTAGCTTTTTATTACTATAACCCCTATTTCCACTTCCTGAAAACCTTGACGCCTTCGACGTCGCAGACGTATTCGAATCCAGCTTCCACAAGCTGTTTCACATCGTTGACGGTCTCTGCGGTTGCTGAGTGGAAGTCGTCTCCTTCAAAGGTGATGAGCTGCGTGTATAGTAGAGTGCTCTGTATGTTTCTGTGGCCTAGACGTTTCTGGACGAGCAGGATGTCTCTTGTCTTGTGGTATAGCATTGTTGCGTGCCAGTGTCGGAGCGTATGCAGGCTTACTGACTCAAGCCTTGGATTGTTGAGTTTGTGAGCTATGCGTTTGCGTTGCACGTAATAGAGACTGCCAATTCTCTTTGCGCTGGGGAAGACTGTTCTTCTGCGTCCGCGCATTCCCTGCATCATTGCGATCAGTTTGGATGAGACTTTGACCTGTCTAGGCATTCCGTTCTTCTCCGGATCATTTATGGTTATTAGGCTTCGCTTGAAGTCGACGTCCGACCAGTTGATCCTTACTGCTTCGCCTAGCTAGCTACTGAGTGGAGGCATAGAAATAACCAAACAAAAGACGGCGGCCCCACCCAGAAGAGGCAGATTCTGGCCAATAGTCAGACACCGAATGAAAGAAAAAGCAAAGCAACTCTACATACAGGAACATCCAAACGAGCAAAGCGCTCCCTCATTGAAGGAACTACGTAGACAAGGATACCTTCAGAAGGCCAAAACCCTCGCATTTAGAGAAATTCAGTTAGAAAGAGGAAAAATGAAACGGACACAAGAAGAGCCTCTAAGTCTCTAAGTTCATAAAACATATTACACCCTCGATTAAACACAGTTTATCAGATTTTACAGCGCACGGGAGGGACGATTCTGAAACTAGGGATTATAAGCGATGCACATCTTTTCCAGACGTTTGTCGATGTATACGACTCCTTGACCGATTTCAAGAAAGTCCTAGAAAAAATACGCAAGCATAGACCCGATCTGCTTCTGATTGCGGGGGACATGTTCGATTACAGGAAAACCCTGAGGACATATGTCCGCCACTATGAAGGCGAAGGCTACACAATAGGAATACGCAAGCTACTACAGGACTTCAGCAAACCGATATACGCCATCAGAGGAAACCACGAGAAAGAGGAAATCCTAATCGGCCTAGATCAAACAGTAGAAAACTTCCATTATGCTGGCGAACAGTGGAGAGAGATAGCCGATTGTGCCTTCTTCTTCATGAATACCCGCTATGAAACAGGATGGTACAGTGTCGACGCTCTGAAAGAGATATCCAAAAAGCTTTCAACTGAGTCTAAAAGGTACAAAGACAGAAAGACCTTTCTTATCTGTCATGAGACTCTTGCAGTGGTGCAAGACGCCGTCCCGAAGGAAATAGTCGTATCCCTCAGAAAATCATTCCACTGGATCTTGAACGGGCACATGCACTACTTCGACCAGAAAGCCTATGGCCTAGAAAATGTGGTTTCTCTTCCCTCCCTGCTTCCATCCCGGCTTGCAATAGGCAAGTACTGGAATGAACAGTACAACTGGGACTCAGGAAGTGAGGAAGCAAAGATCACACGTAGAGAGCCGCCATTCGGCTATGTCACATTGGATACAGACGATGATAAGCTGGAGCTTCATAGGTTTGACCCGTCGAAGAGAATAGTCGAAATCCGGATAGATGTGACAGATCTCAACCTGCAAACAACACGCGAGCGACTCAGATCGAATCTACATGACCTAGACTCAGGAACCGACAGGGAAGACCTCATCGTACTACCAGAAGTCTACGGTGAAATGGCCTTCTCAACATACTTCCTTAAGGACGTACCAGAAGAATACCCAGATCTCCGAGTAGAAGAGATAAGAAGTGACAAGACCCAACCGAAAAGTGTAACCATAGCAGGGAAGCCCGCAGCCCCGCCGATCCTAACAGTCGAGAGCCTGATGAACGAAATCGAGAACCTTTCAGCAGCAATATCGGCCAGAATAAACCGGAAGGTGTCTTCAGAGATCGACGAGAAGACCGTTAGAGCCCTTATTCAGAGCCTCCTGAAACCTGAGCTCGTTGAGACTCCGCCGGACAGGCTGAGATCAAGGCTTAATGCCCTCTTCGACGAAACATTGAGCGTACTGATGCAAAACATCGGAATCGAAGAACCAGAAGGCTTCAGAGACAACCTGTTGGAATTCGTCGCGAAGGTGAGAAGATGAGACTACTGTTGGTAGACTTCGAGCACGTTCTAGGCCTTAATGGGACAATCAACTTCCTGAAAGGACAACCAGTCATCTTCTACGGTGAGAACCTAGCGGGTAAGACCAACATAGTGAACGCCATCAGATATTGCCTGATACCTAAAGACCCTAGAAGTAGAAAGAGAACATACTCAGAAGAACAGAGACTCACTAGAGAAGAAATATTACTCTCGCCACTGGAAGAAGGAAGCTTAACCATCTACTTCCTTCAAGACGACAAGATATTTCAACTTGCCTACATGTTCAAACGCTCGCCCTCGGGTGCAGTCAGACAAACACAAAGGATGTACGAGACTGAAGCCATTTCAATTCCAGAGTATGAAGATGAAGAACTAAAGCGCTTCCTAGAAAGGCTTGACTGGAAAAGACTTGATGTATACAGCGCCAGTGAAATAGCCAGCACAATGATCGAAATAAAAGTATACCCTGAAATCCTAGATACACTAATCGCCCCATCTAACGTCAGAAACTTCTCCAAGACAATAAACAATGAAATCGTAACCATACCAAGAGTAATGTCCCAGAAGATATCCAGGATAAGGGACAACGTGGGAAGGTACCTCAAGAATCTACAGACAATGAACAACATCCTGATTCTAGAAAAGGAATCGTATGATAAGCAACTAGCGAATCTCCAAAGAGATCTGACGAAAATAACTCCCAAAGAAGCCAGCAAAATACAGAGTATCTTTTCAAGAGACGTCCAACGGAACCTCAGGGCATACTTTTCAGAAGTGGAGATCCTCCTGGAAAAGATCCCTGAAGAAACAAAAAGCATTGAGAATCTCATAACCGAGCTCAACAAGGAGGCTAGAGAGCGAATCAGAACGATTCAAGAACTCGCAAATGAGTTGGAGGATAGAAAGGAGGTCGAAAAGAAGGTTGAGCGAAACTCCCTTCTGGAAAAGTGCAAGACAACCATAGACAGATGGGCAGCATCGTTCCAGAACCTCCCCAACGTAGGCAACATTGATGCCTTCATCGATTTTGAGCCCCCAGAAGACCACCGAAAATTCAATTTCAGACTTCTCGATCAACATGAAGAGGTTCAATCGATCTTCTCATGCTTGGAAAAGATGAGAAAACTCTTGAAAACTGCCAACACAATACTGAAGAAATACGAAGTAACACTTGAAACCCTTCCTTCACAAATAACTTCCCTGAAGAGGCTAAGAGCAGCTATCAAAGCCCCAACAGGAGAACCCTTCGGAGACAAGGCCATCATCTCATACTCAGATGAGGACCAGAAATCTCAAATCAGCATCCCCGTTGACATCCTCATAAAGAAGCCGCAATACATGAAGATTCATCCTACACCAACCACTCATGAACCACGAGAGGGAATAACCGACCTCGACACAATCGTAAGAGCACATTTGAAATGGTTGGCAAACTCAATCAGCGAACTCACAAAAGCCAAGAAAAATACAGGCGAAGCCGAAAAGGCATATCAAGCGCTGAAGAAATCCCTGCCTCTCCTCGGAAAAGAAGCAGCAAAACTAGAAGAAAGAAGACAGGAAAATGCCAAGGAGGTAACCAGTATCCAGAGCACTTGGAACCAGAAATACGGCTCATTATGCACGACCTTTGCCTTCAAGCCAGAGAAGATAGATCTCACGACCAAAACTAACCTAGATTCATCACTGAAAATGCTTGACAAGACCATAGGAGAAGCAAGAGGCATACTTCGTCTAGACTTGGAAGGAAAACTAAAGGAATTTCCAGAAGTAGAAATGGAAGAAGAAACCACTGAACGAGAAATAGACCGCTTTATCAAAATGCTCACCAAGAAAATCCAAGACCTACTTGAGACGAAGCAGAGGTGCCAGGGAATCCGCGACTGGATCAACAAGCACATAGAAGAAATCCAAGACCTAGAGCAGAAGCTGAAAGCAATCGCATTGCTGAATATCCTCATAGTCGTGTTGAAAGAGATACTGGACCCAATATATGAGAAGACAGACCTAGAAACCATCACCGAAAGACTCGCTGAAAGCATAGAAGCAGAGGTCAAAGAAGCCTATCAACGAATACTGGCAGACGAAAGCCTGAAATTCGAACACATCGGGAAAGGCATGTTCAGAAACACACTGAACAACGAGCCAATCACCCACCCCTCAGGATCCCAGAGAGCCTCCATCAGCCTGGGCATCATGATGTCCCTCGCAAAAACCTTCAACCTACCAGTCATACTCGACGAAGCCACCGACAGATACGACACCAACCACACCAAGACATTCATAGAATACATAGTTGCCATGGCCAGCAACCTTCGAAACCCACAGATCTGCTTAGCGATCTACAAAACAATGGACGTAGAGAAGAACCCAGAGCTTCTATCAGTAATAACGGGGTCTGCGATCTACGGAATAGAACGCAGGAGTCCATTGGATAAAGTTATCAAACGAATAGATCTGAGTCCACAGACTATCTAGCACAGGCTGTTCAAGTTCTTCACGCGCAAATTTATTACCATCTTGTTTCAGTGTTAAGGGCGGGTGTTTGTAGCGCACGCCAAGGGAGGGACGATCTGTGTTTAGGGACAGACAAGATGAAGTGGTTCACGTTTCGGTTCGATTGCCGTTACTCCTTGAGCAAGAAGGACTTAACCCTGAAGACTTTGAAAGCTTGAAAGATGAATGAGGCATGATTGAGAAAGTAGTGGAAAAACTGAAAGAGCAATGTGACCGAGAAACCTTGCTATGGCTTATTGCTCTGATCATTGTCCTGACCTATATGGTCATGGGAGCATACTTTAATTGGGTAGAAGATTGGGAAAGGATTTTCTTAGGACAATAACGCCTATCAGCGCATAACTTTTGAGTTTAACATTTCACGATACATGATGATGGCTTATAGGTCAAGATGTCTGAAAAATTCGCTCTTTTTTGAATTGAAATAATCTGTTTATCTGGAGTCTGTCTTTTGAATAGGCTTGAAAATGGGCTCTGTCCCAGAAGGATTTTCTTGTCGAGAGGCGATGGTGCAGATTTCACAGCGCGCGCGATTTCGGTCAGCGAGGGATCTCATCGTCGCGTTTCTATACGGTGCAAAAAGATGGGAGTCTGCACGGTTTGCCGAAGATGTCTACAGAATAAGAATTCTCTTGAGGGAGGCAGATAGCCACAGGAAGCCATAAACCAGCCTTGATATCCAGTCTTCAGGCGGAGGATAATACATTACATACGGCTCCTCGAACGGCTTGGAAATGTCGTGTCCGAATCTGTTCTTTGCATGTCGATAGTACCATCTCCTCAGAAGCCTCCGATCAAGTCTGACCAATCTTGGATTCAGCTCAATTCTCTCCTCGATTGGGAGCTCCCTTTTCTGACCGGCAAAAGCATGGTAGCAGTTGAGAACAAGCACGCCAGGCCTCCCATCATGAAAGCACAACCGATCAATCGGTATCTCCCGAATCTGAGTGACATTTACCTGTCCGTTGTCCCCTCCCCATGGAAACGATCCCTTAGGAGACGTTTTGTATTCGATGTCTCTGACTTCCGCTTTGGCGATGTTGGAGTAAATCTCCACGCCGTGTCCAGCATATTCGACCGATCCCACAGAGGAGACAACGACCTTCTCCTTCTCGCCAGTTTCCATGTTGAAGTGGACCTGAATCTGCTCGTAGTCGTGGTCATGATCCTTGTTGAGCTCTTTCCATGTGCAGTCCTGCCTCCTCCAGTAGACCTCGTAGAGGATGCACAACTGCTGCTTACTCCGGTCGACGATCAATCTGTACCCTATTAACTCTGGTGGATGAGGCTTACTTCCATGTCCTCTAGGATCAAGGAGGACGGGCACAAAATCTTCCGCTAGACGAGAACAATAAGCAACCACAAGATCGGAAGCGACAAAGGGATCTTTGGGATCAAACTGAATCTCATACTCCTTGCCCTCGATTTCCAATCGCCGACCTCACTGACTACTTGGTCGTACGCGTGCTGTCAAATCACCACTAGATATTCAGCTTA
>Ga0224506_10003280_pt1 | contig 10731 bp, 11 predicted proteins | sample SF_Jan12_sed_USG_2_FD_169108 | JGI IMG/M metagenome (GOLD analysis project Ga0224506, IMG submission 169108) | Sediment microbial communities from San Francisco Bay, California, United States - SF_Jan12_sed_USGS_8_1 | ecosystem: Environmental > Aquatic > Marine > Sediment | place: USA...
ACATTACCAGCGATGTCAGGAGCCTCCACGAATGAGTGAAGATATTGCCACACTAAAAAAATCACTCTCTGAAGCAGAACAAAAAATAGTCGAGTTGCAAAATGCACTCTCCTATAGCGATGCCAAGAAAAACTCGATAGTTGATAATTTGCTGGATGCAGTTGTTCTAATCGATGAGCACAACTGCATCATAAGATTTAACCCTGCAGCAGAGGGAATGTTTGGTTATGAAGAACAAGAAGTTATAGGTCTAAATGTCAGTTTGCTTTGCCCTGAACCAATACGTGGAAAGCATGATAATTATATAGCCGAATATATATCCTCTCACGAAAAACGCATTATAGGAAAAGACCGTGAAGTAATGGCCTTACGTAAAGATGGATCGACATTTCCTATTTTGCTGGCAGTGAATGAATTATGGCTCGATGGCAAACGTCATTTCACTGGAATGATCAAAGACATTACACAACAAAAAGAAATGGAACGTGTAAAAAACGAATTCATTTCCACTGTCAGCCATGAACTACGCACACCACTCACCTCTATTCGAGGGGCTTTAGGCCTTATCATCGGGGGCGCAACTGGCGACATTTCACCTCAACACACATCCTTGCTCGACATTGCAGTGAATAATACCGAACGACTGTTAATGTTGATTAACGACATTCTGGATATTGAAAAAATCGAAGCCGGCAAACTCAGATTTGAAATCAAACGTATTGATTTGGTGCAACTGATACAGCAGTGCATTATCGATAACACGGGCATCGCCGAAGAATATGGCATGTCCTATCAATTTACCCCTCAATACAAACATGTGCTTGTTAATGGAGATGAAGGGCGCCTGTTTCAGGTCATCACCAACCTGTTATCAAATGCAGCCAAATTTTCTCCTCATGCTGATAACGTTGATATTGAGCTTGTCGTTCACGATGGTCTGGCTCGAATTACTGTCACCGATTATGGTATGGGAATCGCCCCAGAGTTTATGCCAAAACTGTTTGATAAATTCACTCAAGCTGATTCTACTGATGTTAGACAATCATCCGGAACGGGCTTAGGTCTAAGCATTAGCAAAGCAATTGTAGCCAAGCATCAGGGTGAGATTTTTGCTGAAAGTAAATTGGGGCAAGGAGCCAGCTTCCATATTGAGTTACCGTTGGCAATGCTTAGCTCTACTACTGAAACCAGCATAAATGACGCCCCCCCACCTGAATATCACTATAAAATTCTGATTGTTGAAGACGATCCTGACATAGCAGAACTGATCAAACGGATATTGGCTGATGAACATTGCAAATGTGATATTGCCTATGACACGATTCAAGCACGAACCATGCTAGCTGACAATCGCTATGATGCAATGACTCTAGATTTAATACTGCCCGGCCAGCAGGGCCTGGATTTCTTATCTGAATTAGAATCATTAGGCACAGAATATCATTTACCTGTCATTGTCATATCTGTTGATGCTGATAATCAAAAAATATCCTCGCAGGATTTATCCAGTGTAATTGAATGGATTCAAAAACCCATAGATAGCGATAAACTTATTGCTGCAGTGACTGCCAGCCAAGTGAACACTGGCCGTGATAGACCCCTGATTCTTCAGGTCGAAGATGAGCAAGATGTCGTTAAGGTTGTCGGCCTGATCTTAAAAAATCACGCTGACATTATTACTGCACGTACATTAAAAGAAGCACGGCAACAACTTGCCCAGCACAAATTCAATCTGGCGCTACTTGATATCGGTTTACCTGATGGGTCAGGCTTGGACTTATTAAGTGATCTCAAAGCTCAAATTCCTCCTGTCAACGCTGTCATTTTCTCAGCACAGGATGTCGGACAAGACATTGCTGAACAAGTTAGTGCGGCATTGGTCAAATCACGCACCTCAAATCTTGAATTAATAGAAACCATTAAAGCAGCAATCAAATAATGATACAGCGTATAGAACCACGTTACCCTTGTGTCGGTATTGAGTTAATGTATTGTCCTATTAATAATGATTGCATAGAAAATTTAGGCTCGGAAATCTACTCAGCCATCGGTCATGATATGAGCTTTTCTGGCCTCTCCTTTGATGTTGTTCATTCACTCGACGTTGGTGAGAAGCTTCATATATTGATCAGTAATCAATTTAAGCCACCGGAACGTTTAACCGCTGAAATACGTTGGTGCAAAGAACTGGAAAATGGCCATTTTCGCATTGGCGTATCCATCATCTCTTCAGAGGGGGTAAAGCTTGATGGAGAACACTGCGCCGATGATTTAATTAATGTCGACAATAGCGCTGGCCCTAGCGAAGCAACACTCATCTGTCCCAGTTGTATGGAAATTTCAACGTTTAACCTTGTAGACAATCAAGAAGGTAGTTGGGACAAAGGTATCATGCCGCTTTATAACTGTTCTAGATGTAATACAACGCGTAGCATTCCAAGTATATTGGAATATAACCGCCACCTGAGAATTAATCAGCTTAAGAGTAAAACTATCGTGTTTAATTTAAATCAACAATCAAGATCTCCTGAAACTTTAACTCGCATTTTGTATGTTGAAGATGAATCTGATATTCGCACTATTTCAAAAATGGCACTCGAAATGGTGGGAGGATACACTGTAGAGGTCTGCCATTCGGGCAAGCAAGCCCTTGAAAAAGCCGCTGAATTTAATCCAGACTTATTCCTGCTAGATGTCATGATGCCTGAGCTAACTGGCCCTCAAACACTAACTGAACTGAGAAAGCAGCAACAGTTTGCCAATACACCTGCCGTGTTTATGACGGCCAAAGTACAAACACATGAGGTTTGGGAATACCAAGCATCTAATGTATTAGGTGTTATACCTAAGCCATTTGATCCAATGTCTCTGTCAGAGGAAATACTTGAATTATGGAAAGGAACTTACGTTTTAACGTAGAATATATGTAATTCGGCTCACTAATGAAAGATCTTCTCATCACATGAACGCAAATATGCAACAAACGGTACTTATCGTTGATGATATTGAAGCCAACATCACCTTGCTGCAGCGTATCCTGAGTCGATTGGATATTAATATTATTACTGCCAGTGATGGCGAGCATGCGATCGAGCTTACTAATAATCATGATGTGAGTCTCATCCTTCTTGATGTCAATATGCCAAGGATGAGTGGATTTGAAGTGGCAGAACAGCTTGCCATTATTTACTCTGAAAACCCTATTCCTATTATTTTTATCACTGCATCAGATGAACATAAAAAAGATATTTATAGATTGAAAGGCTATGAATACGGTGCTCTTGATTACATTCTAAAACCTTTTAATAATCATGTTCTACTCGCTAAAGTCAAGGTAATCCTCCGTCTGAGAGAACAAGAGAAAAAACTCATTACTCAAAATCAACAACTTCAGGACGAAATAAACCATCGTCATGAAATTGAACAAACATTAAGAGAGCAACAGCGTGAGCTTTTAATAGCGGCCAATGCATTTGAGTATGGTATGGCATCTATCATCACCGATGATAAAGGAAACATTCTTCGTGCTAACCCAGATTTCACTGCTGTTACTGGATACAGCGAACAGGAAGTATTAGGCAAAAATCCAAGCATTCTTCAATCAGGTAGACATGATTCTGCTTTTTATAAAAAAATGTGGCATCAAATTGATTCTCAGGGCATATGGCAGGGTGAAATCTGGAACCAAAGAAAAAATGGCGAAATATATGTCCAATACCAAACTATTATTAAAATAATTGATAGCGAAGGTCAGGTATTAAATTATATTGCTGCCTTCACAGATATCACAGAGAAAAAAGAACGTGAAGACCATATACATTATCTTGCGCATTATGATTCATTGACAGGTCTGCCTAATCGACCTTTATTCACGGAGTTATTTACCAAAGAATTGTCTCGAACCAAAAGAACAAATCAGTCGGGTGCTATTTTATTTTTAGATCTAAATCGTTTTAAAAATATCAATGATTCTCTAGGTCATCAGGTTGGCGATGAGGTATTAATCGAATTTGCTAATCGCTTATTGAGGTGTCTGCGTAAGGAAGATACTGTTGCCCGTATCAGTGGGGACGAATTCATCATCCTCATCGCAAATGTTAATGGCAATCTTGATGCTGCCGCAAGCATTGCCAAAGCAATTTCCCAAAAAATTATTCAGTCACTTCACGCACCCATGGAAATTGGTCCCCATGAAATTATTGCCTCTACCAGCATTGGCATTTCTCTTTTTCCAAATAATGATCTTCCTGTCGAAACCATCATAAAACAGGCTGATACCGCGCTTTATAGCGCTAAAGAAGACGGCTGGGAAAATGTGAAATTTTTTGACTCCGAAATGGAAGTTACTGCGACTCACCGACTTCATATTGAAATTGCACTTCGAAAAGCAGTTGAAAATCAAGATTTACAAATTTATTTCCAGCCTAAATTTAATATTCAGACTGGATCTATCACCGGCGCTGAAGCCCTGTTACGCTGGCACCACGAAGAAGATGGATTTATTTCTCCTTCTGACTTTATCCCTATCGCAGAAGGAACAGGGCTTATTGTTAAAATCAGCGAATGGCTGCTAGACAGTGTCTGCAAACAGATTCAGAAATGGGAACAACAGCAGTTATTTGATGGCATTCAAAATGTTTCGGTCAACATCAGCCCGCGCCATTTCCGGCAGCAAGACTTTGTGGAAAAATTGATTGCACTGGTCAAATATTATGATATCTCACCAGCACACCTTGAGTTGGAACTCACTGAAGATATCATTACCACTAATGTTGCTGATGTTCGAAACAAACTTGAAATAATTAATGAATGTGGCATCAAAATATCTATTGATAACTTTGGCACCGGCTATTCATCACTCACATATTTACAACAATTACCTATCCATAGCTTGAAAATTGATCGATCATTTATTAATGATATTGATGAAAATTCTGAGCATAAGGCACTGATCCACGCCATCATGTCGATGGCAAATACCTTTCATTTAAATACAGTTGCTGAAGGTGTCGAAACAGTGCAACAACAAGACTATCTTCAGCAGCAAGGATGTATGGAGTTCCAGGGATTCCTTCGCAGTCCTGCCATATCACTTGATAAATTTAATGACATGCTCCAACAGAAAAAAACAGAACACTCATAACAACCCGCATTGCCAACATTTAATTAATATTTAAATTTGCTCGGGCAATTGCCAATTAACTGGCTGTTTATTATATTGCTGCAGATACTGATTTGCCTTACTAAAATGACGACACCCCAGAAACCCCCGATGTGCCGATAACGGCGAAGGATGAGGGGCTTTCAACACGAGGTGACGTTGACTATCAATCACCGCACCTTTTTTCTGAGCATAACTGCCCCACAACATAAACACCACATGTTCACACCTCTCATTCACCGTGGCAATAATTTTATCTGTAAATTGCTCCCATCCTTTTCCCTGATGCGAATTTGCATTCGATGCTTCTACCGTCAATACTGCATTTAACAACAATACGCCTTGCCTTGCCCAACTTTCCAGATATCCATGATGTACCGGTTCAATACCAAGATCTGCCTGTAGTTCTTTATAAATATTAACCAGTGATGGCGGTACTTTCACACCTGGTAATACTGAAAAACACAAACCATGTGCCTGTCCAGGCTGATGATAAGGATCTTGTCCTAAAATAACCACTTTCACCTGTTCCAATGGCGTGGCTTCCAAAGCATGAAACCAATTAGAAGAATGTGGGTAAATCACTTTATGTTGATCTTTCTGTGTCCGCAGAAATTGTTTTAGCGACTTCATATAAGGCATTTCAAACTCGGAATTTAGTGCAGGTAGCCAACTGGGGGCATTCTCTAAAGTCACATTACTTTCCTTAAGTTACATGTTCACTGACAGATGATATCAAAACAAATTATAAACAAGCACGGTTGTCCTCACATTGTACTGAGCGCATAATTTCACAGATATTAATCAGAGAAACGGTGTTTATGCCCTCAAAATTAACAAAAACAGATACTCAGTGGCGAGCACAGCTTAACGATGAACAATATCGTGTGACTCGCGAAGCCGGTACAGAACCTCCCTTTTCCGGTGAGTACGTTAATCACCATGATTCTGGCAACTATATCTGTGTCTGTTGTGGACAACCGTTATTTTCTTCTGACGCCAAGTTCGACTCTGGCTGTGGCTGGCCCAGTTTTTCAAATCAAATTGAACAGGGTGTAATCACCCATCATGCAGATCACAGTCACGGCATGGATCGCACAGAAGTTCGCTGTAAACATTGTGATGCACACCTAGGTCATATCTTTGATGATGGGCCTGCCCCCACAGGGTTAAGATACTGCATCAACTCAGTCGCACTTGATTTTCATGCCAAAGAATGACTGGTTCGTTTATATTGTCGAAGCTGAAAACGGTAATTTTTATACTGGGATTACAACCGACTTAAAGCGTCGCTTATCTGAACATCAATCAAAGCAAGGTGGTGCCCGATTTTTTAACACCAGTGCAGCCAAACAAATTGTTTATCATGAAACCCACCCTGACCGTAGCAGTGCCTCCAAACGAGAATCGGCAATAAAGAAACTCTCCCGAACAGCTAAAATTTCACTTATCGCAAATCAGTAAGACCATGTATAATGGTAAGTTTTTTCTAATTTGAGTTAGCGATAACTCCACAAACTAACAGGTAATCAACGTTGCTTACAACTGCTAATATCACCATGCAATTTGGCGCCAAGCCTCTATTTGAAAATGTCTCAGTTAAATTCGGTGACGGTAATCGTTATGGACTTATTGGCGCCAATGGCTGTGGTAAATCGACATTTATGAAAATCATTTCCAGACAATTAGAACCGACGTCTGGCAATGTCAGCTACGATGTAAATGAAACCTTTGCAGTATTAAAGCAAGATCAATTCGCTTATGAAGATCAGCGTGTCATTGATGTAGTGATCATGGGAAATCCCGCATTATGGGAAGTTCATCATGAGCGCGACCGTATTTACAACTTACCTGAAATGTCAGAAGAGGATGGTATTAAAGTCGCCGAGCTTGAAGGACAATATGCTGAGATGGATGGCTATACCGCCGAATCACGTGCTGGCGAGTTGCTATTAGGCGTCGGCATTCCAACCGAACAACATTATGGTCCAATGAGTGAAATTGCTCCGGGTTGGAAATTACGAATTTTACTGGCGCAGGTACTGTTTGCAGAACCGGATATTATGTTACTAGATGAACCAACTAACCATCTGGACATCAATACCATTCGCTGGTTAGAAGACATGATCAATCAGCGTAGTGGCACCATGATTATTATTTCGCATGATCGCCACTTTTTAAACAGTGTCTGTACTCATATGGCTGATATGGACTATGGCGAACTACGTGTTTATCCCGGCAATTATGACGAATACATGTTGGCTTCAACCCAAGCCCGTGCCCGTCAAATATCTGATAATGCAAAGAAAAAAGCACAGATTATAGAACTACAAGATTTTGTACGCCGTTTCTCAGCCAATGCTTCTAAAGCAAAGCAAGCGACATCTCGAGCCAAACAAATTGATAAAATTCAGCTGGATGATATTAAACCTTCCAGCCGTGTTAATCCCTTCATCCGTTTCGAACAGGAAAAGAAATTATTCCGAAATGCGGTTGAAGTACAGGGCATAAGCCAAAGCTATGATGACGCAGCACCACTGTTTGAAAATTTCAGTTTTATGGCCGAAGTGGGTCAACGAATTGCTATTATCGGACCTAATGGTATCGGTAAATCAACACTGGCTAAAACTCTGGTCAATGAACTGGCTCCCAAAACGGGTACCGTCAAATGGTCTGAAAACGCCAATATTGGGTATTATGCTCAAGACCATGAGCATTTGTTCAACAATGACCTGACCCTGTTTGAATGGATGCAACAATGGGGTAGCCCATCAGATGACGAACAAGTCATTCGCGGTACATTAGGTCGCCTGTTATTCTCCGGCAGCATGATCGATAAAAAAGCCAAAGTACTATCTGGTGGTGAGAAAGGGCGAATGATGTTTGGTAAATTGCTGTTGCAAAAACCAAATATTCTGGTCATGGATGAGCCCACCAACCACATGGATATGGAATCCATCGAATCATTGAATATGGCACTGGAACAATATGAAGGCACCTTATTCTTTGTCAGTCATGACCGTGAATTTGTATCTTCTCTCGCTACCCGCATTTTCGACATGACCGCAGAAGGGATTGTTGATTTTGATGGCAGCTATGAAGAATACCTAGCCAGTCAAGGTATCAGCTAAATTCTCATAAGAGCCAGTAAAATATCTGGCTCTTTTTTCACTCTTTCTTTCTTCAATGATAACTCCGTGCTAACGTTAGCAAAAAGAAAATAACTCAGTGAGGAAATCATCATGTCAACAATACGTTTTTTATTGCTCTCATGCGTTGCTCTTTTGGTAACAAATTTCAGTTTCAGCACAACCGCTAGCGCAGCATCAGCCACTGAAATTAATATCGGTGTCACAGAGACGCTGAAACGCTTTAAAACAGATATTCCTGGTGGCGAACAGTTTCTAAAAAAAGCCAACGCGGTTTTGGTTTTTCCCAGTGTGATAAAAGTAGGTTTTGGCATCGGCGGTGAATACGGCGAGGGTGCACTTCAAATTGGTGGTAAAACAGTCGCCTACTACAGCACGGCAGCAGCTTCCATTGGTTTACAAATGGGTGCACAATCCAAGTCTCTTGTCGTGGTATTTATGAACAACGAAGCCCTGAAGCACTTTCAATCCAGTAAAGGCTGGAAAGCGGGTGTAGATGGCTCTGTCGCCGTAATTGAATGGGGAGTCGGTGAAGATATCAATACCATAGACATCGAAGATCCAATTATTGGCTTTGTATTCAGCAATAAAGGACTAATGTTCAACCTGACATTAGAAGGTTCAAAATTTACTAAAATCGAAAAGTGACATTATGACAAACACAAATTACCCAGAAAAAAGCTGTGACATTGATCGACTCGTCACACACCCCAAACTTGTTGAAGCCGCGTTAGCTGGCCAAAAAACTGAACAACGCCGTGATGGTGTTTATGCCTATCCAGGTGAAACCTTCGAATTGGATGGCATTGAATTTACCGTCACAGGACTTGAACGAAAAACGTTGGGTGATATGACCGATGCTGATGCGCAAGCAGAAGGTTATCCAAATATGGAAGCCTACAAATCACTCATTTTACGAATGCATGCTGGCATGGAGTGGAATGAAAACCACAAAGTATGGGTACATAAGTTCGAAAAATCGGCTTGATCTATATTTTTGGACACATTCTTAGAATTAAGAATGTGTCCATTCAAACTTAATCTTCAATTCTGAAACCCACTTTAATGGTGACTTGCCAATATTTCACAGCGTTATCATCAATGTAACCTCGAGTATCAATCACCTGAAACCAATGCATATGCTTGACGGTTTCTGAGGCTTTGGCAATAGCGTTTTCAATTGCCTTGTCAGAATTTTCTGATGAACTGCCCGTTAATTCGATGTGCTTATATGTATGTTCTGTCATAGCCCTGCCCTGTCCTTTTAAGTCTAAATGCCTAATCTCGTAAATAAATAAACCAATAAAACAATCCTACAAATACACTGCCACCGACAATATTTCCGAGCGTCACTGGCAGTAAATTCTTAACTAAAAAACCTGCCACTGTCAGGTTCTCCAAGTTAATGTTACCTGCTAACTGTACTAATTCTGCTTGCTGACTGGCTAGCAAACCAGCGGGGATGAAATACATATTAGCCACCGAATGCTCAAAACCCATCGCCACAAAAGCCGTAATTGGAAATAAAATTGCCAATACTTTATCAACAACAGTACGACCAGCAAAACAAAGCCAGATAGCCATACACACTAAAATATTACACAAGATACCCCGAGTAAATGCTTCCACCCAGCTCATATTCACTTTGGCATTGGCAATCGCAATTACTTTTGCCCCAACGCCACCCTGTCCAATTTGCCAATGACCGCTCAGATAAATCAACACCAGAATACCCAGAGCGCCCACAAAATTTCCGGCATAGACAAGTACCCAGTTTCTCATCAACTGCGAAAATGTCACTTTGCCATCAACATAGGCCATGACGATAAGATTATTTCCGGTAAATAATTCTCCACCCGCCACTACAACAAAGATAAGTCCTAAACAAAACACCACTCCGCCAATCAATCGCATCAGGCCTGCTGCAACACCCATGCTATCGTGTGTGACTAATGTAAAAAATACCGCACCAAAAGCAATAAATGACCCTGCCAGTATTGCAAGGGCAAATAGTCGTGACGGGTCTCCGATACTTTTGCTAATACCCACCTTTTCAATTTGTGCCGCTATTTCTTTTGGTGTGTAAGCATCCACTGAAAAATGATCCATGCTGCGAATACCTCAATCATTACTGACATGCTAGAACCATTTTGCCTTAAGTTTTACAGTTTTGCATTGTCATTTCTAAAAATATTTAACAGACTGATTTGACTATATTTTATTTTCAAATGTGCGTATAATTATCCGATTAATTTCTCCCTCTCTCAGTTTTACACTTAAAACTGACTTTCACAGGCGCATTCATGTCAGACACAGAACAAACTCCAGCCATCTCATTTTCAGAGTTAGGCTTAGCGGCACCTATTCTCAAAGCCGTTAATGAAGCGGGTTATGAAACCCCTTCCCCTATTCAGGCACAAA
>Ga0224506_10003281_pt1 | contig 10729 bp, 10 predicted proteins | sample SF_Jan12_sed_USG_2_FD_169108 | JGI IMG/M metagenome (GOLD analysis project Ga0224506, IMG submission 169108) | Sediment microbial communities from San Francisco Bay, California, United States - SF_Jan12_sed_USGS_8_1 | ecosystem: Environmental > Aquatic > Marine > Sediment | place: USA...
TGGAGCTGTAAGATCAGGAAATACATCCACGTTCATGGTTCTTGCCATATAGAGCCCTATACCACTCAGAAGTACAGCTCCAAAAAGTACCATCAACCGATTTTGAAGTGATATAGATAATATTTTATTTAACATATATTTAAATTTTCAATGCTGCATTTTCAATGTTGAATTCCATAAATCACTCAACTTCGGAAATTCACATTATTTTAAATTGTTTAGTGCAGTTTTTACAATGGATGTCAATATTCGAATTAGTTCTTCTATCTTTTTTAGAAACTCTGATACATCAACCTCTAGCCCCAATACTGGTTCCACTTCTCAATAATTGTTTGGATAGCACAAATTCGTGTTGATCTTTCATCGATTTATATAATTCAATAATTTCCAACGCAAAATCAAATGATTTAACCAATATTACATTGTCCTTCTCTTTACCCATAATTCAAAAATTTTGAATTCACAATTCAACCTTTCATCAATGATCATGACCATGAGCAGGAACTGCACCCGACATAGCTGCCATTTTTACCTGATAAGCTCCTTTGGTAACTACCATTTCGCCAACTGATAAGCCTGTTTTAATTTCAACTTGATCTCCATTTTTTTTGCCAATTGTTACAGGTCTCCTTTCAAAACTTTCCCCTGACAGCTCTACAATAACAGAATAGTTACCATAATCTTCCAAAAGAGCTGATTTAGGAATAATAGTTGCTTTTACAGATTTTCCAAGCGCTATTTGTACTTCAGTAAAGCTACCTTCAGGCATTTCTACTACCTCGTTTATTTGAGCAAATACAGATAATAATGGTTTGTCAGTTTCAACCTCTTTACCAACCGAAATAATTTTACCACCAGTCTTGTTTAAACTAGACCAACTCCCTGAATTTGGTTGATACCAAACATCATGAATACTTTGCAGCTGAGATGAATAAGAGGCGCTAATCTGTGTTTCAAGTAGGCTTGATTTATGACTTGTAATCACAACCAGAGAAGTACCCTGTTCCACAAAAGAGCCATTGTCAACGGAAAGTGATTTTAAGTAGCCATCAAATGGAACGATCACTTGTTTACCACCTGCCGAATAGCCTGCATTCAATGTTTTATAAGTTGACTTAGCTATCGCATAATTCTGTTCTATCTGTTCAAACTCTGATTTCGGCACAATCTTCGATTCATACAACTTTTTATTCCGCTCATAGGCTGATTTTGATTGTTGATAATTTGCTTTTGCTTTATCAATCTCGGCACTCAAATTATTTGAAGTGAGCCCTGCGCTACTTACCGTCATTAATATCTGACCTTTCTTTACTTTACTTCCCTCTGTTAAATTTGTGCTTTTGAAATTTACTTGTCCATTGGCAGAAGCCACCAGTGTTTTATAATCTGATGGAGAAACTTTCCAAATACCTGAAGTAGTAACTATATCATATATCTCCCCCTGGACTACAGACGCAGTTTGAAACTCAATTTTCCAAGCTTGCTCTTTGAGAAAGGAAATAGAATTACCCTCTTCCTCGTTACCAAGTGCTTTTATTGCCTCTTCCGTTGATGCAAAAACAGGAACATCTTTCAGTACAATTCGGTCTGTAATGGCTGGTGTTTTTATATCAAAAATCAATTGATAAACTCCCGCTTCCTTTGGCTGCAGAGAAGGTTTGAATATTCCAGGCGAAGATGGCCCATCAACAGTATGTCGAACTCCCTTTTCACCTTTCACAAGGCTTACGATGACCGAACCTTCTCGAACAGGTTGATGTCTGTCCATAACTGTAAAATGTGCCGCAAAACGACTTGTTTTACCTACAATTAAAGCGGGATATTCAACAAACAATTCTGTTTTATTTGTCCAAACCGTAGCATCTACCGTAGGTATTTCGGAACCTTCGTTGATATGACCACCTGCCGCATCATGGGCATGACCTTGCTCTTCGTTTGACTGGCAAGAAGCCAAGGCTACTGCAATCAGTAAGATTATAAATCGCATATCTTTAATTAAATAGATCATTTCTTTAAACCAATTATGCTATAATTTCCTTTCGTCTTCAAGGTGACTGAAACATCCTTACCACTATTGTTTTTCCAATACCATCCATGCGAACCTTCGAAAGGTGTAGTCATGATTCCTCTCATTTTATCCGATGTGGCTTCGGTAAAACTTTCAAAATATTTGGTTTGTTCATAGTCTAATGGCTCACCGTGGAAATCAAAATATAATGGAGCTTCAGACTTCCATTCGTAAGTTAATTGCTCATGTTGCTTTAAGTAGAATTTATATTCTATTCCTTTATTAGCAGGAACTACCACGGTAACTTCGTTTTCTTGGTTACTAATTATGTTGGATTCATTGTCACTTTTTGGTTCGGCTGATTTCATACTTAATGAGGTGCTATCAGTAGTGAATTCTTCCTGTTCTACATGATTACCGTCATTATCATGTGTATGCTCACTATCTTCTGTTCCATGCTCGTGACCATGATCATTTTTTGTGGTACATGCTACCGAAAACAGAATAATAAATGCGATATGTATAGTTGATGTTTTCATAATTTCTATTATAATTGATATTTTAAAGTGTCAGCTTTAAGCTGATTAAGTTGCTGTTCCATTGATTGGTAGTAAGCAAGAGCCACTATCATCAAAAGAACTATGTTTTGCATATATTTTATGGTATAATTCATTACATCAAACCAATTATGCTGTAGTTCCCTTGGGTCTTTAAATTTACTGTAATATCATTCTCACTGGTGTTTTTCCAGTACCATCCATGAGTACCTTCAAAAGGCAAGGTCATGATGCCTTTCATTTCATCAGAGGTGGCTTCTGTGTAAACTTCAAAGTATTTAGTGACTTCATAATCCATTGGTTCACCATGAAATTGCAAATAAATAGGTGCATCAGAAGTCCATTCGTAAGTTAATTTCTCATGCTTCTTAATATAAAACACATACTCAATTCCCTTTTTTGCGGGTACAGTTAACACGATTGAATCTTCACGCTCAGCAATGACTACTTCATTCGGTTTTTCAGCCTCAGACGAATTATCTTCTACATGTTCATGTTCCGTTTTTCCATCATGTGAGTGCTCATTAATAGAGTTGCCTGATGAACAAGCAACTGCGAATAACAAGACCATTACTGTATATATTTTTATTCTTTTCATTTGAATTGTATTTATGTTCTTCATTTTATCGCACATTAGACACCATGCAATAATTCCTATTTAATTAATTAGTGTTCGTGAGAATGTTCTCCTTCTTGTTCATGATCATGAGTTTCTTCCTGAATTGAATCTTCACTCACGGTAAATTCCACTTGTTCTTTGTGTTCTTCATGTTGGTCATCAGCTTCATCATGAGAATGTCCATGCTGTTCTTCTGTTTCATGTTTATGTCCATGATCATTGTCGGCTTTTTTACCATTGCAGGCAATAATAAATACAAATGTTAATGCGATTAGTAGTGTTGAAATTTTCATTGTGTTTCTTTTTTAAGATTATAATTGATGTTTTAATATGTCTGCTTTAAGCTGGTGAAGTTGTTTTTCCATTTCAAGCATAGCATCAAAGGCGGTTCGATAAAATTGCAATTCCATGTAGTAAGTCAGGTATGAGATTTCACCTAATTCATAGGATTGAAGCAACAAAGCATCGCTATTAAGTCCTGTCAACGTACGTTGATATTCTTTGAACTTGCTGAGCAGAATTTGATAATCATTGTACTGTTTCTGAAAGCCTACATAGGCAGTCAATAATTGGACATTAGAATAGGATTGTTGATACTGATACTTCGATTCGGCAGCCTTTACTTTGTGTCTATTGCTCCAAAGTGGGATCGACAGACCACCATAAACCCCTGAATAGTTCGAACCTGAGACACCTTGATAATTAAATCCGGCCGTCAAATTTGGCAACGATTCGTTTTTCGATAGTTTAATTTGCTGAAGAGCTACTTCCTCTTGAAGTTTCATGATTTTAACTAAAGGATCAGCCATCTGCCTATTCTGCCATATACTATCCATTTGAGCAAGGTGAAGGCTCTCAACAAAGTCAGGTTGGTTTAAAGTAACTTCAGCTCCGCCATTCATATTTTGAAGGAGAAGCAGAATGTTTTTCCTGCTAGTTACTATCTGCTCAACCTTAAACTGCTCTTGCATCCAGACAATTTTAGCCTTGTTGACTTCTAAAACACCAACATTTCCTTCGTTAAAGAGTTCTTGAATTTGGTCAACTACTTTTTTTGCCTGAACAACCCTTGTTTGCTCAATGGTCATTCTCTTGTTCAGAAAGACTAGTTCCAAAATAGCTTTTTTTGCAGGAAGTAGCACTGCTTGTCGTTTAGAAGCATATTCTAACTCCTTTTGTCCCTGCTGCTTTTTTATTAAGCTACTACGGACACCATAAACAGTAGGGAACTCAAACGATTGAGTCACCTGAAATTCCGAATAATTACCTGTATTATGTTCTCCCCACGGGAGGTAATAAGCACCTGCCTGTGGGTCTGGAAGATTATTTCCAGCTTTTAATTCAAGCTGTTTACTTTCGATTAATGATGCATAAGCTTGTAAATCTTTATTATTGTTTTCGATTTTCTGAAGTACCCTTGTGATATCATTCGTTTGAGCATTAACTGCAAATGACAACAAGCATACGCTGAAAGCGAATACTGTTTTTTTAAACATGTATCATGATTTTAGGATGAATCAATAAAATTGTGCGGAATTATACCCACATGTCCATGATGGTATTTATCCACCAGCGGTTGATTATCCTAATGCAGGGGGGCCTCTTAAAAAAGAAGTTGATAAATAGATTTTATTGCCAAAGCTTGAAGAAGCCCAGCCAAATTTAAATTTTTGGACACAATCATCTGACGGTGAGAGTATGTCTAATTCATAAAAAGTATTGAGCCCAATATTTTTATTGACCACTTTTTTCGTAACAACATTCTTAACGGTTTGAATATCAGATGTAGAAATGCTATGCACATGATTTCCAAGTAAGAAACCTAAGAAGTCAAAATCTTGATTGTTATTTTCTTCATCATCGTGATGATGATGTCCATTTTCATGACTATGATGTTGATCTTCAATATGACCAACAGTATCCTCAAAACCTTCATGCTCGTGATGAACATGAGGAAGCACCTGATGCAATGTGAGCAAGCTAAATATGCTCAAGAAAAATAAAGATGCTGTTTTGCGAATAAGTTTCATCGTTACAAATAAACAACAATTTTGTTCAAATCAAAAGTATATAAACAAAGAGCATTTTTGAACAATAATAACTTCATAACATAGTGTGACAACTATATATATTACAGTTTCATGATGAAAGACCTTCGAGACAAGGGATAGAAAAATTTAGTAGTTGAATTACCTCCCACTCAAGTCAATAAATAAACTCCTAACATTTACTGTTTTGAAAAATTCAGTTTTATTTCAGTATTGCTCTTTTAATTTGTGTTGTTATAAAAATAAAATGTGATGACAACAGACATTGATATAGAAATAAGTGAGGTAATACATAAATTAAAGCATTATTTGCCTTCACAATCGCCTTTAAAAGATTTTGTACATCACAACACACTACACGCATTTCAAAATCAGAAGTTTGAACATGGCATTCGCAATGCCTCTAAAATTTTCGGGTTCAAAGTTTCATTTAATGTTGATGAGTACCGAGAGCTTTATCATAAAGGTAAAATTCAAAAATCAATTATAGAGCGCGTTCTTACTGACATTAAAGGAAAAGAAGTAGTAGATGATTGGTTATTCAAACTCATCTATCAAGATTATGATTCCTCTATATCAAAACGTGTGGGGTTGCTTAGAAGTTCTTGGAAAACTACATATAGCTTAGATTTGGATACGATAGTACATTCAAATTTATTCAGAATACTTAATAGTTATCTCGATCAAGGTGTTGGAATTTCAAAATTTCCCAATACTACCGATTCGTTTTTAGATGCCATAAGAGATTTAGATAGCATTTCTATGGTTAGTTTTTTTAAAACTAAAAGAACCAAATCGTTACTGAATGATAGAAATAACACCTTAACTGACTTATTAAAAATAGTAGTAGGAGACGAACGCTTCTATGAACAATACCTGTTCGATCAACAATTTGCGCATCCAGGATGGTCGGGTTTGGTAGGTGTTATAGAGGAAAATCCACACACACTATTAGATCAGCGTAAAATCACATTACATGATTTTATCTATTTAGAATGTTTATTTGAAATAGATAACCTTGATAACAGTATCGGTGAAGGGAAATGGCTACCTATTGCAAGTTTAAATGAATCTGCTCCTAAAAACATAATTGTTGACTACCCTTTAACCGAATTAGACGAGGTATTAAACTTATGGCAAGAAGCATATGAGTGGACCTATTATGATGAAGTACTTGCAGCAATAATGTTGCAAAACCACGATGACAACTATAAAGAGACTTCTACCCCAAGTTTTCAAGCTTTCTTTTGTATTGATGATAGAGAGTGCTCGATAAGAAGGTATATTGAAACTACTGATAAGAAATGTAAAACGTATGGTACACCCGGACATTTTGGAATAGATTCATTTTACCAACCAGAAAATGGGAAGTATTATACAAAAGTATGTCCTGGACCAATTAACCCTCAATTCCTTATTAGAGAAGTAGCTACACAGAGAAAACAAAAAAAGGACATACACTATTCTAAATATACACATCGTTTATTTTTAGGATGGCTTATTACACAATCATTGGGGTTTTGGTCTGCTATAAAATTAATGCTTAACATCTTTAGACCTAGCCTGAGCCCAGCTTCATCATCGTCTTTTCGACATATGAACAAATATTCTTTGCTCACAGTAGAAAACAGAAGCAGTAAACATGTAATTGATGGGTTACAAATTGGTTATACGATACCTGAAATGACTGACAGGGTTGAACAAGTACTCAAAAGTACGGGGTGTACGCAAAATTTTGCACCTCTGATTTATATTATTGGTCATGGTGCTAGTAGTGCCAATAATACACACTATGCAGGATATGATTGTGGCGCATGTTCGGGCAGACCAGGCTCAGTAAATGCTAGAGCTTTTAGTTATATGGCTAACCATAATGTTGTTCGGGAACAATTGAGTAAAAGAGGTATAAATATTCCTGCAGAAACCGAGTTTTTAGGAGGATTACACGACACCACTAGAGATGAGTTTGTCTTCTTTGATGAAGAGTTACTTTCACCATCAAATGCTAGATTGAACAGAATCAACAAACTTATGTTTGCAAAATGTCTTGACATGAATGCAAAAGAACGTTCGAGACGTTTTATGTCAATCAAAACAACAGGTTCTTCTAGACGTATTCATGAATCCGTAAAAAGTAGATCGGTTTCACTATTCGAACCACGACCTGAACTAAACCATGCTACAAATACGTTGTGCGTAATCGGTAAGAACTTAAACAAAAATCTATTTCTAGACCGTAGAGCTTTTTTAAATTCATACGATTATCAGTTTGACCCAGAGGGTAAATTTTTAGCGGGTATATTAAATGCTGCTGCTCCTGTTTGCGGTGGCATCAATTTAGAATATTTTTTTTCGAGAGTAGATAATGAAAAACTAGGTGCAGGATCAAAACTTCCACATAATGTAATGGGGCTTATTGGCGTGGCGAATGGTTTTGAAGGAGATTTAAGACCAGGCTTACCTATTCAAATGGTGGAAGTGCACGACCCAATACGATTACTTATGATTGTTGAACATTTTCCTGAAGTGGTGCTAACTATTATTAAGAGTTCAAGTGCCCTATATGAATGGTTTGATAATAATTGGGTGAAACTTGTTATTAAACATCCAAAGAAAAAAGAAATATATGTTTTTAAAGAGGGTGATTTTTCGAAATACTATCCAATGAATCATAAAATTGAATCGGTAAGTGATTTATCACATTTTATTGAGTCAACTGATGAAAATTTACCCGTACTACAATTGAATTAATATATTACTATGAACACATTTTTACTCCTATTTTTAGTTATTCCTTTACTGGGGTTTATCTTAAATATTTTGACTCCGAAACGAAAAGAGAACCTTATCTCTCAAATAGCTTATTCGACAGCAGGGTTACAATTGTTAAGTACTATGATATTATGCACTTTTTGGGTAGTTGCTGGATTTCCTAACCTGAACATTAAAGAGTTTGTCATTTATAGTGCTGATGGATATGAATTTTTCATTGATTTATATTTCGATAAAATAACAGCTGTATATCTTTTTGTTGGTTCATTACTCACCTTCTTGGTGACCACTTATAGCAAATATTATCTACATAGAGAAAAGGGATATAAACGATTCTTTGTAACTGTCCTATTTTTCTTTCTAGGCTATAACATTACTATATTTTCTGGTAACTTTGAGACACTTTTTATTGGGTGGGAAATCTTGGGGATCTCTTCATTTTTACTAATTGCTTTCTATAGAGAAAGATATTTGCCTGTCAAAAATGCCATTAAAGTATACTCTTTATATAGAATAGCAGATTTAAGTATGATTTTGGTAATGTGGATGAGTCATCATTTATGGCATCATAACATTATTTTTGCTGAGCTTAATAATGCAACGGTAGTCCAGTCAACACAGCAAGGGCATTTAAGTATTTCAATTATAGTAGCACTATTAATCTCTGTTGCCGCAGCAATAAAATCAGCACAATTTCCTTTTTCGTCTTGGTTACCTAGAGCAATGGAAGGACCAACACCTTCTAGTGCTATTTTCTATAGCTCTCTAGCGGTACATATTGGAGCATTTTTATTACTAAGAACCTTTCCTTTTTGGGAAAATCTAATCATCGTTAGGGTTATTATCATTACAATGGGAGTTATTTCAACCATCATTGCCACAATGACAGCTAGAGTACAGCCAACTGTTAAATCACAAATTGCTTATTCGTCTATTGCTCAAATAGGTATTATTTTTATTGAGATCACATTAGGATTTGAAAATTTGGCACTCATTCACTTTGCCACTAATGCCTTCTTAAGAACATATCAATTATTAGTATCTCCATCTGTAGTTACCTACCTTATTCGTGAACAATTCTATAACATTCAATTAAAAACCATAAAAACGGACAATATCTTGATTCGTAAAATCAAATATTCCATATATATTCTTAGTCTTAAAGAATGGAATATGGATAGCTTGATGTTTAGGTATTTATGGAATCCTCTTAAAATACTAGGTAGAAAATCAAAATTTATCAGTCACAAGTCACTTGTATTTGTCTTTCTGCCAATATTTCTCGTTTTCTCTTACTTTATGTATCATAAACCTATGCTACCTTCCATCGTATTAGACTATCTGCCAACTATTCTTTCTTTTGTTAGCCTGTTATTGGTTTTTAGATCCTTTAGTGAAAGGAAAAACACTTTCCTAAGTTGGTCATTACTACTATTTAGTCATTTTTGGATTTCCATGTCAGTTTCATTTAATGAAGACTTTAATGCAGATCTTAATATCATTTACTTAAGTGGAGTTGTTGTTTCAGGTATTTGGGGGTATTTGTGCCTATGGCGTTTAAAAGGGTTTGAGAAAATATTTGACCTCAATCGCTTTTATGGGTATTCCTATGAACACCCTAAGTTAGCTCTTTTGTTTTTTATAGCCTGTTTAGGAATTGCAGGATTCCCTATTACGTCTACATTTCTAGGCGAAGATTTATTATATAGTCATATCCATGAAGATCAATTTTTCTTGGCACTATTTGTTTCTATGAATTTTATCATTACTGGGCTTTCAGGAATGCGTATTTTTTCTAGAATTTTTCTAGGCCCTCATTCAAAAACGTATCATGAAATAGCACTTCGCTCTTCATAAACATACAAAAATTAGGTTTTTTTTAGTTTGTAAGGGTAGTCGAGTGTTTTTGGCTACTCTTATTTTCAACTCTTCTACAACATTAAATATTGCAATTCTCAACACATCATTAGCAGTATATTAAGATTCAGATTTTATTCAGATTCATTTAATTACTTTGAAGTATACTACTGAAAAATCAATGAATAAGTTTTTATTTCAAATTGTTATTATCTCTTTACTGTTTGTCTCTAATCTAGTAGCAGCACAAACAAAACACATCGCACACAATAACGACCTATGGTCTACGATATATGGCAACCTTAAAATAAATGAAAAATGGGGTACTGATCTTGAATTGCATTTCCGAACTGCAAATATGGGAAGCGATAAACAACAGATTTTAGTACGACCGTCTATCTATTACATGCTAAATAAGAATCTATCGTTTAACATTGGTTATACTCACATAGAAACCTACCCATACGGAGAACAGGCTATTGCTTTTCAAACCCCAGAAAATAACATCTGGGCACAAATATTATTAAAGCAGAATATTTCTAAAATAAATATTTCTCACCGGTATCGATACGAGAGCAGATGGATAGGAAATATTGCGCTACTAAATGGAATAGAATACTTAGAAAAGTATACCCACCGAAATCGATTTAGGTATCGTTTATCGTTATCCCGAACAATAAAAACATCAAAATTTTCCATAAAAATATTTAATGAGCTATTTATCAATTTTGATGACGAGATTGTAAAAAATCCATTAGACCAATATTGGTTTTTCGCAGGAATAAACTATAAAATAAACAAGATTTTTGGAGCTGGAATAGGCTATATGTGGCAGGTTATCAACAAATCTGATGGCATTAGACAAGAA
>Ga0224506_10003284_pt1 | contig 10725 bp, 7 predicted proteins | sample SF_Jan12_sed_USG_2_FD_169108 | JGI IMG/M metagenome (GOLD analysis project Ga0224506, IMG submission 169108) | Sediment microbial communities from San Francisco Bay, California, United States - SF_Jan12_sed_USGS_8_1 | ecosystem: Environmental > Aquatic > Marine > Sediment | place: USA...
GGATGTGTGGCTTGTTGACAATCGCCCGGGCGATGAAGACCCGCTGCTGCTGGCCTCCTGAAAGACTGCCTATGCGCCGGCTTGTAAAGCTCTCCATTCCTACCTGTTTTAACGCCCTGGCAACCGAAAGCTCCTTATCTTGCTTTCTCATTGCATGAGAGCTGACCGCATGGAACTCCATGGCCACCACTTCCTTGATCGAGGCCGGAAACAGGGGATCGACATGAGTGGCCTTCTGAGGTACATAGCCGATCCTGTTCCAGTCGAAAAACTCATCTACAGGCTGACCCAGAATCCGAACTTCACCCCGTGAAGGCTTGAGGAGACCGAGGATGATTTTGACCAGAGTCGTTTTTCCCGATCCGTTGGGACCGATTATGGCTAAGAAATCTCCCAGGTTTATGGAGAACGTCACCTCTTTCAGGACAGGGATGGGCCCATAATTGAAGGAAATATTCCTGACGTCAATCAGAGGCTTCAGGTCAGCGGCAGATGAGTCCATCCTTCAAGTTCTCCAGGTTCCTCTCCATTATATCAAAAAACGTCACTCCCGACTTCAATTCTTCCTTTGACAGGTTGGCTCCGGGATTCAAGACCATTATCCTGGCTTTCACTTCCCTGGCCAGCAAGTTGGCCAGCTTATCGCTCATGTAAGATTCAAAAAATATGACTTTGACTTTATACTTCTTGGCCAGTTCCACGACCTCGATCAGTTTTTTGGGAGTCGGCTGAGAATCGGGACTCAGTCCGTAGAGAGAAACCTGCTGCAGTCCGTATCTCCTGGCCAGGTAGCCGAAAGCGGCATGCCCGCCAAGGATGAAGACTTTATGGACACAGCCTTTAAGGCTTTTCGTGTAGGTGTCATCCAAGGTCTGAAGCCTTTTCTTGTAGGCGGAAGCGTTTTTCTTGAAATCAGAAACTCCTGCGGGGTCCATCTCCGAAAGCACTGCCGCAATCCTATCCACGATGACCTGGTCATTCTGGAAGTCCAGCCAGATATGGGGATCGACCGCACCATGTTCGTGCTCCCGCTTGTGTGCCTGCAGGTCGAACTTGCCGGTTGTTCCTATTTTGATCAAGGATATCCCGTGGCTGGCTTCGAGCGTCTTCAGGCTGGGATTACGGACACTCGCCAGAATATCATTCAGCCAAGGCTCCATGTCGCCGCCGATGTAGACAAACAGGTCAGCAGAGGAAAGCCTGACGATGTCGCTCGGCCTTGGCTGCCAGGTATGGATCTCGGCACCGGGGGGAAGAAGAAGGCTGACCTCTCCCCTCTCCCCGACGACAGCCCCGGCAAACTCCATAAGGGGAAATACACTGGTCACAATTTTGATTCTTCCTGGGGAATTTTCGGCGAATGTCTTCGGCCCGAACAGAGAAATGACCAATAAAAGAATAAATAAGACCTGTCTCTCGAAGGCATTCAGGAGGACATTGGGAAATGCCCTCATGGTTATTCCACAGGATAAAGTCTTTCTTTCCACTCGAACTTCTTCTTGAAGAGCGAAAGCCGGAAAGAATTGAGAAGTATCAAGATGGCAAAAATGACAGTCAAAGGATGCAACTGTCCGTAGATAATACTGACCTTAAACCTCAGGGATAAAATCAATTTAATGAGAGCCAGGGTGATGACCTGGAGGAGGGGCAGTGTGAGGCTCTGGTGGGATTCAATCGCTGCCCAAAGGGAAATATAAGGATAAAGAAACAGGTAATAGCAGGCAAAAAGCAAGGCGAAGAGAAGATGGGGGGCTTTCCCAAGTGCTTCGTAGGAATTTTTTGAAAATCCGTTCCACACTTCTCGAAAATTCCTGTAGAATCTCACATCCATGAACTTGGTCCCATCGATGATAGAGATCCCTCCGTCATGCTCCTTTACCTTTTTGGCCATGGCAATATCATCGACGACTTCTGTCTTTATCGCTTCATAACCTCCCCAGGAAAAATAAAATTTCCTCTCGATGAAGAGAAACGGCCCCATGGCAAAGGAGAGGCGTGAATCCTTCGAAAAATTCATGACTCTGAACGGAAAAAGAGCGACAAAGACAAAGTGAATAATAGGAAAATAGAGTTTTTCAGACCAGGTCTTGGTGATGAAACCGGGAATGCAGGAGACGAAAACGGAATTTCGTCTCTGAGTTGTAGCCAAGGCCGTGGAAATCGAGTTCGGCTTATGAATGGTATCTGCATCGGTAAAGAGAAACCATTCTCCTCGAGCGACCTGAGAAACCTGGTGGCAGGCCCAGTTCTTTCCGTTCCATCCATCAGGGAGCTTTTTGCCCTTTATGACTTTGAGCTTCGGATGACGATTGGATATCTCCTTCACGATTTCGAAGGTCCTGTCGGTCGAGTTGTCATCGATTACGATGATCTCAAGGTGGGGATAGCTGGATTTCAAGAGAGAGGAAACACATCTCTCGACGTTCCTTTCTTCATTCCTGGCAGGTATAAGGACAGAAATGAAGGGCAAAGGTTTGCTGGGCTTCAGCCTGTTCTGGCCGCGCAGTCGTCTGAGATTCTGGACCAGGTTGATAAAGATGAGCAGCAGAAAAAATAGAATCATTATTTGAATGAAATACATGTTCTCTACCAGCTCGAGCCTTGGTTGATCCTCATCCAAGGCTCAGCGAGATTCCCTCTCCATCCCAGCCACAAAAGAAAGGAATGCCGGAGACACAACCCCTCTAAGGATTTTCTGGAAAGCTTTAGAACCGATAACGGGAATTGATCCGAAGGAGAAAGCAAGGATCAAATCCTGAGTAAGGTTTATTGTCAGTCTCCTTTTCCTCTTGTTTATTACATACAAGAGAGGAAGTCAACCAAAAAAAATTCAATAAAAAAAAGGGGTCAGGGCTCGACAATAGACATTGATTCTGGGATTAGGCCTTATCAGAATAATTGTCAGAGAGTCTGGAATGTTATAATAATCTGAACTTTGACAAAACCCACTTCCAACAGAAAACCAGAAAGTTCTAGTCCTGACAATTCTCTAAAATGTCTAATGTCGAGCCCTGACCCCATATACAGAAATAGAGGCTCAGGGCTGTTGAAAGCGAATGATGATTTCTTTTCTCGAATAAGCCCCTTTTCCCCCGCTGACATTTACTTTCAGCGTCTTTTTCAGTTCTCCTTCGTCTTCCACCTCGGCTCCGCTCACAGAAGCGATGAGCCGCGAAGTGATGAGGCTGATTCCGTACTCCTTGCCTCCCCATCCCTCGACGAGGATTCTCAGCTGGCCTTGGCTGTATTCGGTCCTGATGATTTTCAGACTGCTGGTTTGATCCCCCAATCGAGGAAAATGAGGCGGAAGGTCTAGGAGGACGCTGTTCTCTGTTTTGATCTCGACCTGCGTTTTCCCGTTTATCTCCAGACTGAGGAGGCATCTCACAGAGCCTTTATTCTCCTCCGTGCTGAATTCCTTCTGCTCGCCGTTGACCGCAACGGATATCACCCGAGTCCCAAAGCCTAAACAAGGAGAGAAATGAAGGAGATAAGGGGTATAAGCCTGAGGCTCGACCTCCAGAACCCATCCACTCTCAGAGCACCGGAGGGTAAAATGGAACACATCTCTCCCGGTGCGGAAATTCCTGACTTCCACAGACTCCCATCTTCCTGGGAAGCTGGGCTTGAATTCGATTTCCTTCTTGAGAGTATTTCCTTTTAATCCGAGAAGCCCGCGCACCAGACAGGTGATGACCGGCGAAGAAGAAAAGACCTGATGGGGAACAGAGGTCTCAAGGGGGGTGAAAAACTCTCCGGATAAAAGCTCAGGACAAAATCCTAAGGCGTCGATAAAAGTGTTGTGGGCCAGGCTCATGAGATGAGAAAAACCGGAAAGAGCCCGGCCGTAATTGTACTCGGAGAGGCAGGTATAGCCGGTCAGGAAGGGCCAGACCGTCCCGTAATTGTAGTTGAGAGGATCATAATACGAGCTCCTGGGAGAGAGAGACCTGACTCCCCAGTCGGTGCTCATCTCCGAGGAGGCAAAGAGGTCCAGTTGGTGATCCGCTCTAGCCTGAGGAACCTGCCTGAAAAAGAGCGGCATAAAAGGCCAGACAGTCGTTTCGGTGAGCGGCTTATCCTCGACGGTTATGGCATGCGCGTATTTCTTGTCGTCCTCAATCCAGAATTTATCTCCAAGGGCCTTGAGAGCCTTGTTGTAAGTCCGGCTTGCTGTCCTGGAGAAGGCTTCATCTTTCATCAGAAGGGCCACCTCAGAAAAGGCTCTGTGGGCCTCCACGGATATGGCGGACAGATAGATATCCGACTTGGTGTTTTTCAAAAAGGCTCCCAGCTCAAGGGCAGCCAGGCCCGCCACGGTGTTCTCCATCAGACCGTCTCCGTCGGTGTCCGCAGACAGAACATACTGGTAGGCTTTCTTTAAAGATGTCCAGGAATCATTCAAGAACTGCAGGTCACCGGAACAATTCAAGTAGTCATAGAGAGAGACGATGTAATAAGGGGATGTTTCCGCATGATAGAACCCGTAAGGATACTCCTCGAACCAGGGAATGAAGCCAGCTCCCTGGGAAAGCTCATGCATGATCTTCCCGTCTTCACGCTGGTTATCTCTCAGCAAGGTCAAACCCTGCCGGGTCACATCAAAAGAGCCGTAGCTGTTTATGGCCCAGGAATTGAAAAATGTATCCCCCCCAAAGTACCAGGCAAAGCCCGGCCTCTCGCTTCTCCCGGAAAGACCGTAACCCGCCACCAACCCGCATCCCAGTTGAGGGTTACAGACAAAAGCGTTATCCACGGCAACCTTAGCCCACTGGAAAGCCATGTTCAGGCTCTTATCGGGGGTGCGGACAAAAAGCTGGTCGTTGAGCAGCCTCTCCATATGCTGATATTTCTCCTGGTAGAGCTCTTTCAAATCTTTCCCCAGCCGAGCATAGGTATCATCGGCCTGCTTCCTCCCGGCATGGCTGGCTGAGATAAAGATCGGAAAAAACGTTCGCTTCGCTTCTTCAGGATCGATAGGAATTTTGACTTTCATGTCTCCCTCAGGAAGAGCATGGGCAGGGCCTGAAGAGAAGCGTTCTCCTGAAGGGCTCCCCACCAGAGCGACATTTTTTCTCGTCCCTTCGGAAATGACAAAATATCTCTTTTCGCTGTCCCAGTAGCTGTACTGTCCGCCTAAACCCGCAGGCCACATCGGCTTCAGTTCAGGCGTAAAGCTGGCCACTAGAGAGAGGGGCTTGATGGTTTCCACGGAAAGGAGAATCACCACTCCAGCTTCCTTTAAAGGAGTGAAAAAGACTTCTTCGACCTTGAACGAGGAATGGACATAGTGGATGATCGTCTGATGGGGGTAGACATCGATCCTTTGCGCTACATCCTTGCCTTCGATGATCTCATTCTCGTCTTCGATCAGAAAATAAAGCTGGAAATTTTGAAGAACCTTGTAAGGATAAATCCAGACCTCCGCGTTCCCGTTTTCACTCCCCAGAACCGCGCTTTTCTGTCCAACGCTGTCAAAATAACTGTGGGGCTGGACTGCGCGGCTCAAGTGGAGGTCACTGCCTCTCACCAAAGATTTTTCAAAAATGGACTCTTCTTTCCCAAATACCGGAGAAAAAAGAAAACAGGAAATTCCTATGATCAGCATAATCCTCTTCATCGGTTATCCTCCTCGGCGAGAAAGTTAGCCCTTGCCCCTTCTCCGACCTCAACCTCATAGAATTCAGGCCGGACAAATTTCCTCCTCGCCGCTTCCTTAAGGAGCTTCGCTCGGAATGCGGGGATCCGCTCCTTACGGACCAGGGCTATACCCGACCCGCCAAAACCCGCTCCGGTCAACCGAGCTCCGTAGCAACCGGGAAACTCCCGAGCCACTTCGTAGAGAAGGTCGAGCTCAGGGCAGGAAACTTCATAATCGTCTCTCAAGCTTTGATGGGAGCCGAAAATCAGCTCTCCCAACAGGCGAAAATCATCCTTCTCCAATGCCTGGACTGCCTCTCTGACTCTCTGGTTCTCAGTGATGACATGCCTGGCCCTCCGGAAAAGCACGCCCTCCATCTCTTTCCGTCTATTTTCGAGAAAGCTCAGGGTAGTTCCTTTATAATCACTGGCTCCAAATTTTTTCAATTGATCGAGCGCCCGGCTGGAATCATCCCGTCTTTTATTGTATTCCGAAGATGCCAGCTCCCGTTTTATACCGCTTTCATAAACACAGATCCGGAGTCCCTCCTTCTCCAAACGGAGAGGAAGGAGCTTGGACTCGAGTGTCTCACAATCCAAAAACAGGGCTTTATTCTTCTCGCCGAAGACAGAGATGAACTGGTCCATGATCCCACACTGGACGCCGACAAACTCATTCTCCGCTCTCCGGGCAAGTTTGACTCTCCTTATCGGCTCCAGGTCGAGTCGAAAAAGAGCTCTCAACCCATTGAGAACGCTCACCTCCAGAGCTGCTGAGGAACTCAGGCCTGCCTCGAGAGGGATATCTCCCCAGAGAAAACCGTTTATCCCCTGCAGGTCGAAACCCTCTTGCTCCAAGACCCAGAAGATTCCTCTGATATAATTCACCCATTTTTTATCTTCAGAAAAGGAGATCTTTCCCAACAAGAACTCATCATTTTCTTTGAAATTCTCAGCCCAGAAACAGACCTTCTCATCCGGTCTCTGAGAAAGGAGACAATAATTTTGAAGATTCAGCGCTGCGGGCAGGACATATCCCAGGTTGTAATCCGTGTGCTCACCGATGATGTTTATTCGGCCCGGAGCAGAGGACAGGAGCTGTGGAGGTAAACCATAGAGCTTCAAAAATGCAGGGATGAATGATTGTTTCATGCGAAGTACCTGAATTTTAAAGAAAACAAAAAAGAAAAGTCAAATCCAAGGATACGATAAATAAATCGACAATTTTTCTTGAATACACGCATTTTTTGTGGCATTATTCTTCCTCACGCCAGAATAATATCTTCATTTTAACTGGAGGTCAGAGGATGTCAGCAACTTTCGAAGGATTGAAGCCGCCTCATCTTTGGAAACACTTCGCCCAAATCTTAAAAATTCCCCGCTGCTCAGGCAATGAAAAAGCCGTGGGCGATTACGTCATCTCCGTGGCAGAAAGCCTGAACCTGGAAAGGGAAAGGGATAACGTCGGAAACGTGGTCATCAGAAAAAAAACGACTCCTGGCCATGAAAACGCCGACGGTGTCATCCTTCAGGGACACCTGGATATGGTCTGCGAGAAAAATTCCGATGTTGACCATGATTTCTCCAAAGACGAGATCCAGGCAGAGGTGAAAGGCGACTGGGTTCAGGCAAAGGGTACGACTCTTGGGTCAGACAATGGTATCGGAGTGGCTGCATCGCTGGCCGCGATGGAAGATGAAAACCTGGTCCATGGTCCCCTGGAATTCCTGTTTACAGTGGATGAAGAGACAGGCTTGACCGGCGCAACCAAAATAGAGCCGGGCTTCTTGAAAGGGAAAAAACTCCTCAACCTCGACAGCGAAGAGGAAGGAGTCTTCACCATCGGCTGTGCTGGCGGAGCCGACTCTGAGGTCAGTTTATCTTTAAAAAGAAACAAGAGCAGAGGCGGAGAACTCTTCAAGCTCAAGCTCATTGGCTTCAGAGGGGGACATTCCGGAATCGACATCAACCAGGGACGCGGGAATGCTGTCCGGCTGCTTGCCCGAATGCTCTGGCAAGCGATGAAGGAATTCTCGTTTAAGCTGGTCCGGATGGAAGGCGGGAACAAAAGAAACGCCATCGCCAGGGAAGCCTGGGCTGACTTCCTTATCGATCCCTCTCAAAGTCAAGACCTCGCCTCATCCTTCAAAAAAGCCTTTGATAAAATCAAATTCGAATTCCAGGCCGTTGAAAAGGAGGCGAACTTTTCTTTTGTCAAATCAGATGGAAACCCTGATTCCCCTCTCACCCCAGACTCTCAACAGGCTCTGATCAATCTCCTCTTCACCCTCCCTCATGGCGTTATTTCCATGCACCCTGAGATGAAGGATCTCGTAGAGACTTCTACCAACCTGGCCATCATCCATACCCATCAAGACCACGCCGAAATCATCTGCAGCAGCCGGAGTTCGGTCGCTTCCGCTCTGGAGGCCACTCGCAACTCGATCGCTGCGATGTGTGAACTGGCCAAAGCAGAGGTCAAACAGCCAGATGGTTACCCGGGCTGGACGCCCGACCTCCAATCCCCGCTCCTCAAGACTTTGAAAGAAGTATACCAGAAGGTATCCCAAAAAGAGCCCCAAGTCGGAGCCATCCATGCGGGTCTGGAATGCGGGATCATCGGAGAAAAGTATCCGGGGATGGATATGATCTCTTTCGGCCCCACCATCGAGCATCCGCATTCTCCTGAGGAAAGGGTTCATGCAGGCTCAGTGGAAAAATTCTGGACATTCCTGACCTCAGCGCTCACTGATTTAGCCTAAAGTCGAGCCCTGAATCCAAAAAATTATTTCAGGAAGCTCTGCCACCGTTTAATATGGCCCCACTTATCAGCCTGGTCCTTCTCGATGATTCCCCTCGTCTCCACATCCCGTTCAATATCTCGGAGCAGCTCTCCATAATGGACTTGCGAGCTGAGATTATTTCTTTTTTGATATCGACCAGAACAACATTCTCTCCGTTTCGGGCAAGATAGGCGGCCATGATGCTTCCGACCGGCCCTGCTCCGATGATTCCGATGTTATGGGCCGCCATTAATTCTCCCTTCCGGCCAATGGCTCAACATTTTTTGGGGCTATCATAAAAAAAGCAATCTGCTATTGCAAATGGCAAAAAGGTTCAGGTCACTGGCCTTCGCCAATTTGAAAAAATAAAAAAGAGGACATAAAGGGCTTTTCCCCTTTTTTTAAATAAATTGACAGTCAATGTTCAAATTTATAAGATAAGCCCATCTTGAGAGGGACAAAATGAGAAGGACAAGGCTCAAACTAATGATTTTTATCCTGGGAGGGGTTGCCATCGCCTTAATCTCTGTCGCTTATGGGCAGCTAAAACAAAAACTAACTGCAACATACAAACTTGCCCAGTGCGAGGTGCGCGGCACAGTGGTCAATGTGCCTGACTACATTAAGCTGCAGATCAACCTCTTTGATGCCCATGTCAGAGGGGTGGGCGGTCTTCGTGTCCCGCCTAACACAAGCCGGAAGACTTTTTCTTTTCCTGTGCCCTGCTCCGCGGAAGAGTACGGATGGTATACACTGCACTATGTTTATAACCGGAAATGCGGGGTGAACAGCTGGTCGACACATAAAACAGCTTTTGTCCCGCCGGACAGCCATTACGGAATTAAGATCATTGTCAGAGGAGAGAATAAGGTTTACACCGACCCCGAAAGGGATTTCAGCCACCTGTGCACATCGGGAATTCTGCTGGAAGAGATAAAAACCGACCGGCCCTCCTACTCTTTTGGCGATGTGGTGAACCTCGTTTTCACAACCACGGTCAAAGGTCCCCTCCGGTACAAGCGGGTTTCTGAGAACGCTAGCTATGTGATCACCGTGCACGCGGGAGGGCTGACTCACGAGGTCAAACGGGATGAACTCACAGTCTGGCTCAGAGAACGAAAAACAGTCACCGTTCCCATCCATCACACTTACTACTCCAGGGGAAGGAATCAGATTCGGCTTCATGTCGAGAGCTCTGAATATAATTTTGATTCCAGCGCCTACTGCGATATCAACTGATCATGATGTCATAAATGTCATTGCGTGTTATTGTGAGCGAGCGCAGGGAACATGATATTTTTTACTGTATGAGATTAGTACGCTCCCTTCTTGAGCTCGCAATGCGAGGCCGGAGTGGCTTCGCTGCGAGAAAGCTCAGCTTGAATTCTGATACCAAATTTTGAGACCTGTTCCCCAGTCGCTCTGAAGCATGCGGAGATTTCTAATCGAGCTTTTTACCGTGCATACAGCTGAACCAGCTTCTGTCGCTGTCTCGATTTTCTCAGGATAAGGCTAAATAAATGTATGTATCCTGAAATATTGTGCTGCAAGTTCTAGGCTGAGCCTCAAGACTCAATCCGGAGGGACCAGAAAATGGCAGTCGCAAAAATAATTATTGTTATAATCTCCCACCTTTGTCTGGATTTTAGTATGGAGGGATATTGCCTCTCTAAACCTCTCCTTCAATAATCAGCTTCCAAATTGCAAAAGACAATTTTTGATACTTTACTTTTTTGGCTTGCGTTGGCACGGCCCAAAGACGAGAGTCTTTGTATCCGTCAGGCGCATTCCACTCGGATCCTTTGTATTAGCTTTGACGATTGTCTTCGTATCTCCAACAACCCTTGGGCCGATATGACAATCCGGCTTTTTGACCATAAAATGCAGTTGGCTCACTTTGCGGACTTCTATCTTGTCCCCGCCCCAGAGAATGATATCCGAGGCTCCGCTGCTCCATGTCCTTGTCAGCTCGCTGAGATTAATGGGCGGCTTTGTCACTGTTTCGATATTGCTCACGTATTGAGCTTCGACAACCAAATCCCCGGGAGCACGACTGGCCGGCACAGCTTTAAACTCGACCAGGATGGTATAAATAAAATCTTGCGCACTTGTAGGAGAAGTCTGGTAACACTTGGGGTCGGCTTTTAGACTGGTGATTTTCCAGTCTGCAGTCTTTCCTACTTCTCCGCAGGGCTGGAGACGTGCTCCTCTCCTGAAGTTGTTATCCTCGTTTGATTCCTTTATCGAGTTTGTAGGGTCGATGTTAATGTCAACCGTCACCGGTGCCGTGATATCAAAGGCT
>Ga0224506_10003285_pt1 | contig 10724 bp, 10 predicted proteins | sample SF_Jan12_sed_USG_2_FD_169108 | JGI IMG/M metagenome (GOLD analysis project Ga0224506, IMG submission 169108) | Sediment microbial communities from San Francisco Bay, California, United States - SF_Jan12_sed_USGS_8_1 | ecosystem: Environmental > Aquatic > Marine > Sediment | place: USA...
CCCGCTGGGGTTTCTTATGCCATAAGGCATTTTGAGCCTTACCCGTTTTACACTGCTAGAGCGAAGGGAAGCAAGCTTTATGATGTTGATGGAAACGAATACGTTGACTTCTGGTTGGGACATACTGCGCTTATACTTGGCCACAGCCCACCAGCTGTTGTGGAGGCCGTTAAGAGGCAACTTGAAAACGGCACCCATTACGGAACATCCCACGAACTAGAAATCCAGCTAGCTGAGCAAATTGTGAAAATGGTTCCAAGCGCGGAAATGGTGCGCTTCACCAATTCAGGAACAGAGGCAAACATGTACGCCACACGCCTAGCACGTGCATACGCTGGCAGAAGCAAAATCGCCAAATTCGAGGGCGGATGGCACGGAGGCTACGATGCACTTCACATAAGCGTCAAATACCCTTTCGACATCCCAGAGTCCGCCGGCTTAACAGCTGGATCCCTACAAGACACCATAGTTTTGCCATTTAACGACCTTGAAGGAGTTAAGGAAAAGCTGAAGAACGAAGAAGTTGCCTCCATCACAATTGAACCTGTCCTCGGCGCTGGAGGAGGCATCCCCGCGGAAAAGGAGTTTCTGAAAGGGCTGAGGGAACTTTGCGATGAAAGAAGTGTTCTGTTGATCTTCGATGAGGTGATCACTGGTTTCAGGTTGGCTCCCGGTGGAGGAGAGCAATATTATGGTGTAACGCCGGACATAGCGGTTTTCGGAAAAATCTTGGGGGGAGGATTTCCGATAGGTGCTTTTTGCGGACGCAGAGAGATCATGAAGAGGCTCGATACGCTCCTTTATGAACGCCCCCATTACTCCTTCCACGGCGGAACCTTCACAGCAAACCCAATATCAATGACAGCTGGTTTGGCAACACTGAAAATTCTAAAAGACGGACAACTAATAAACAAGCTAAACAATGTTGGAGGAAAAATCAGAGAAAAGCTAAAGGAAATCTTCGAAGTAAATGGTGTGGACGTACAAGTTACAGGAGCAGGCTCTCTCTTCAACACTCACTTCACAAGAGAAGAAGTAAAGAATGCTCATGCAGCCTCCAAAGCCGACAAGAAGAAACTGATTAACTATCACCTAAGCTTGATCACAGATGGAGTTTTCTTCCTACCCGCACACACCGGAGCTCTAAGCACCGCACACTCTGAAGCCGACATAGAAAAGTTATTTTCAGAGACAGAGAAATACGCCAAACAATGCAAAGCAACGTAGAAAGAACTAACATATTATCCAAATTTTTCATACGCTTAATCCGAGAAACACCCCCAATCAGATATTGGAAACCTTATCTTTGCAGCTAGGACAAAAAGTCGCTGATATTGGAGCCGGAGGCGGTTATTTTTCTCTGCTTTTTGCTGACGCCGGAGGCGGTTATTTTTCTCTGCTTTTTGCTGACGCCGGAGGAAGAGAAGGGCAAGTTTTTGCGGTTGACACAAATCCGGATACAGATCAGCTGGCACGCCAGATCTTCCGCTCAGTTCTTTAACACTCAGAAGTTGTTATTTTTCTCCTAGGCTTTTAAACAACAACTACCGAGCCAAATCTCTTGGCTTTCGCTCGCGCACGCGAATTGTGTTTAAACTGAGGATATTGGAGCGTCTGATTCTTCCTTCATGTAGGCCCTCGCCATCTTCGGTGTGTTATAAAAAATTCCAACGTTCCCTTTTCTGTCAAGAACGATAACTCCTCCTCGACCATTGATTTTTTTCTCCAGCATTTTAACGCTCCGTTCGGCAGCCTTCTGGGCAGTTAATCCCTTTTCTAGAAGTTCACAGACAACTCTGGAGAGCATGACCTTTATTATTGATTCTCCGTAGCCTGTTGCGGAAACTCCCCCAACCTTGTTGTCTGCGTATAAGCCGCAGCCAATCAAACATGAGTCTCCAACTCTCCCTGGAAGTTTGAAAGGAATTCCGCCAGTGGAAGTTGCTGCAGCAATATTTCCATGAGCGTCCATGGCAACAGCACCTACTGTTCCATTTTCATCTGAAAATTTCATTGTTCCTCTATATTTTTCGCGGAGTTTCTTCCACCTGTTTAATTCTCTTTTCACCGTAGTCCGTCAAACTTTTCGAATCCTTGAAGTGTAGCGAATTTGTTCGCTCCTTCTCCCACTAAGAAAACGTGATCTGAGTTCTCCATGACTTTTCGAGCCAATGATACAGGATTTCTTATGTTCCTAACTGCAGCTACAGCCCCGGCGTTTAGGGTCCTGCCGTCCATGATAGCCGCGTCCAATTCGATTTCTCCCTCCGCGTTCAGAACAGAACCGACACCAGCGTCAAAGGCTGGATTGTTCTCCATGCATTCGACTGCTACTTCAACTGCGTCAAGAGCTGAATTATCATCCAACAAACAATTCATGGCAATTTTAGCTGCTCTTTCTGCCCCCTCGAGGCATGGTTTTTCCTGCTTCTTGGGAATTTTCCAAGCCCCTCCGTGAACGATGACAGCCCTTTTCAAATAAACACTCCTCCTTTGAAAGTACAGTGCAAGCAGTACCTTTTTTATATATCGCGGTGGTTTGAAAATCTCATTGTGTTCTTATCTGAACCAAACAACTATCTCATCCCTTGACTTCTCATTTCCGTGACCAGCTTCGTACATATCACATTTTGCACAATTCCCTGTAAACAATGATTGCTGAATGAAAATCACTGAAAAATACATGTGACTTATAGATGGTGTGCATCACTCAAGAGAAAATCATGCCACCAAGAACAGAAGAAAGATTCAAATCAAACCATATCATTTGACATTGCGAGTGTTTCTAGATGAGCAAGGTTGCAATTGTGAAAGGGACGGATCCTGTCGATACAACTGAGAGAGTTCTTCAGGTCATAAGACCCGGAGTAGATAGGGCCCTGTCCACGCGAAAGACAATCCTGATCAAACCCAATTATATAAATTCTAAGCATCCTTCAACCGGAATTACGACAGACGGCAGAGTAGTAGAAGGGATCGTCAAGTTCTTGACAGAACACAAGATAGGAGAAGAAGTTCTTATAGGTGAAGGAAGTGGTTGGTCAGACACATTTGAAGCCTTCAAAGTCGCAGGAGTCGACGCTGTCGCTAAGAGATGGGGCGTCAAACTTGTCGACTTGAATAAAGATGATTTCGTTGAAGTTCATCTGCCCGATCCTTATTCGCTTAAAAAGGTTAGAGTGGCAAGAACAGCTTTGGAAAGCACGATAATCAGTGTTCCAAAGCTAAAGCCTCACAGAATAGCCACTGTCACACTGAGCCTGAAGAACATGATGGGTGCCTTGGCTTCCAAGGGTTCAATGCACACCGGTCGACTTAGTAAGAACATCGTTGATCTAGTGTCAGTTCTAAAACCCAGCGTATCCGTCATTGACAGGATAATAGCGGGGGAGGGACATGAAACCAGTGGGAATCCTGTGGAAATGCTGTTGGCGCTGCAGTGATGGGTGTACGGCGCGCGCGCGTTAGTTTAAAGATTGTCGGCTGCCTAGTAGACTTGGCAACGGGCAAGACCTTAAGCATGGGCTTTGTTGAAAATCCCCAAATTATCCATGGCGAAGATGTAGTTTCTAGGATAACCTTCTCAGCGAACCATGCTGATAAACTGCAAACCTTGCAGAGGCTTCTGGTGGAGGGAATAAACAGCGTTTTAAGTTACAATTGCGCCCAGGTAGGGGTTCATCCCAAAGACGTCTATGAAGTGACAGTTGTTGGAAACACGGCGATGCATCACTTTTTTTTGGGAATAAATCCCAAATATGTTGCAATTTCTCCATTCACACCAGCCCTTAAGCGCTCAATGAATGTTAAGGCTAAAGAGCTGGGAATAAACATATGCCCAGAAGGCAATGTCCATGTTCTGCCGATTATTGCAGGGTTTGTGGGCGCAGACGCCGTTGCCGATTTGCTGGCAAGCGGCATCCACGAATCAGAGGAGCTTTCATTACTCCTTGATATCGGGACAAACACCGAGGTTTTCGTCGGAAACTCCGAAGACATTCTATCATGCTCTTGTGCCTCCGGACCAGCTTTTGAAGGAGGCAACGTTAAGCATGGAATGAAGGCTGTAACGGGCGCCATAGAAAGACTGTCCATAACATCAGATTACGAAGTTGAATACACGACGATTGATAACGAAGCTCCAAGGGGATTGTGTGGATCTGCGATGATCGATGTGTTAGCGGAACTGTTCAAGCTTGGCGTTATAAATAAGCGTGGGAGATTTAACACTAATATTAAAACGTCCAGGCTCAGAAGAGCCAACGATGGCCTAGAGTTTGTTCTTGTGTGGAAGAAACAAAGCGGAACAGGCTTAGACATAACCATCACCCAAAAGGATATTGGCAACCTACAGCTTGCCAAGGCAGCAATATTCGCCGGATGCTCGATTTTGATGAACAAGAAAAATGTTGAGCTAGAAGAGATCGATGGGCTTCTCGTTGCAGGCTCTTTCGGAAACTATATCAACCCAGAAAATGCAAAACTGATAGGTTTGGTGCCGGATGTACCAACCGAGAAGATAAGATTTGTTGGCAACACTGCGTTGTCCGGCGCAAAAATGTCCCTAATATCGGAGGATGCCCGAGAAGCTGCCGAGGAACTGTCAAGAAAAGTGCGTTATATCGAGCTTGCAAGCGACCCCGAATTCCACAAAGAGTTCGCAGACGCTACCTTCATCCCACATAAAGACATAAATCGATTAGCGCGCACACTGAAGAAATTAAAACTCAAGTAGAAATCAAATTAGATATGCAAATTCAATTGGCGTAAAACTGGACATAGAGTGTACTGCGGTGCCCTTTTCTGCTCCGGAAATGAGAAAGGATAAAGTTCAAAAAGAAACGATCGTAAGTATTAATTTCCGAGTGCAACCTCCGAATCAGAAGGAAGGGCGTAAGTATTTGGAACAACAAGCAAAACCAAACAGGAACATACTATTGCTGGGAACGGCTCATTCATTGAATCATTCGCTTTTTGTGATTACGCCTACTTTGTTGTCGCTGATTCTGACAAGCTTGAGTGCTACGAAGTTTGAGATAGGTACGGTTTCGATGATTGCGTCTATGATTTATGGTGCCGGAGCCTTATTGGGGGGACCTTTGGGCGACAGGATCGGTGAAATTAAAGCGATCACCATTTGTCTTGCGTTGTCCGGTCTTACTACACCCTTGATGCTTCTGGCCGGATTCGTGAGTGAGTTTTATGTTTATGCGGCAACGTTGACGCTTATGGCTTTTTGGGCAAGCTTTTACCACCCGATTGCTAACTCGTTTATTTCAAAAGCCTTCAAGGTCAGAGTTTCTGAAGCTATGGGACTACACGGGATAGGTGGGACATTGGGCATTGTGTTGACTCCGACAGTTGCTTGGTTCTTAGGCGCGTCTTTTGGGTGGCCTTGGGCATTCGTTTTCTTCGGAGCGCTGTCGATATTATTTACAATGTTGTTTGCTAGAAGAGCCGTCAGTACAGAAGAAGTGAGTCATAGTAGTACAACGATTTTTGATGCTCTGAGAATACGTGAATTGCGGGCGGTCTTGATTCTGAGCATAGCTATAGGGCTGTTGAAGGGTGTGGAGTTTTTCTTTCCTACGTATCTTGAAGAGAATAGGGGTGTTGAGCCTATGTGGGCTTCGGTTGCTTACACGGTATTGCTAGCCTTTGGGGTTCCTGGACAATGGATCGGCGGGAAAACAGCATCTGTGATTGGCTCCAAGAAAACCCTGATTGGAACATGTGCAGCTATCTGCATAGGCCTGCTTTTTCTCTTGTTTCTGCCCATTTATTTCGTTGGAATGGCCATTTTTATCGCGCTGTACGGTCTGTTCTTTAATGCGCACCAACCAGCTCTGACTGCCCTAACGGGAACTCTATCCCCGTATGAGCAGCGAGGAGCAGTTTTTGGCATTTTCTTCTTTACGTTTTTCGGAATAGGATCTGTCTCGCAGTTGATCGCGGGGTACGTGGCTGATGTCTACGGTTTAGACGTGGCATTCTATCTGCTGACGATTTTTGCTGCCGTGGCTCTGTTTCTTTGTTTCAGGCTTCCGGGAGGAAAGAAAGAGCGTTTGACAGAATCATAGAATTTACACGCCAATGTCCAGCGCGCGCAAAAAAACTATTAACTGGTAGAACGATACACAGAGAATCAGCATCCCATCAACGATTCATTCCAACATCACCCTGTCCCTCATCTTCCTAATCTCTTGTTCTGACTTCATCGGTTTCACCTTTCCTTGTGGGAAAGAAGCCAAACAATCCTTTTTCAGGAATGAACTGTATGGGTGCATCCGTATTTAACAAAAAAAAGTTTCCGATAGAATCTTACAAATTCCATGGTTTTATCCTGGTACGAGTGGGGAGTCTGAAGGTAACTGTTTGAATTTTCCGTCGGAAGCGGATTGTGGAGATCGTGTCTTTTTAGACACCTTGGATGAAGCCTTGAACAAAGTGAACATGGATAAGTTGGAAGTCGTGCGGTTTCCGCTGGATTTGATACTCATGCATGAGACTTAGCCTCTCTGGGCTTAACTGAGGAAGGATATAGAGAAATAGGAAGGAGAATAGCAGCATTAAACAAGCACACATTCTTCGTTTTAGAAGGCGGTTACTCAGGCGAAACCAACGGAAGAGACATGCACGCATTATTGAAGAGCTTAGAAATCTAGCGGAACCACAAGACTCGTTCAACGTCTATTGTTTCAAATCTCTTTAAAATCGGTGGAAACCAGAGGGAAAGAAGTTTAAGGTCTGTCGAGGAAAGATAAAGCGAGGTTGTTCATGATTCGCTTACGGTTTGACAAGGGCACTATTCTGTTACGTGGAGAAGTTGGGACTCCTTACGGCAAGTGGGACCCTAGGGTCGGCTGTTACAGAGCCAAAGCATTGCACTACCAAGACGTGTTGGCGTATTTGAGGGAAAGCGAGGTTCGCGCGCGCGGTTTAGACGCAAAAAGTTCCTTCAGATGAAAAAACTGAAAGGTGCTGTTGAAGCTCCCGTAATACACACGAAGAAAACATGCGTAATATATACAAGACAGGTTTAATACAACAAACGCGTGTGATTCAGGAGATGAACACGTGAAAGCAGATAATTCACAAACTTCAGGAACTAAATTCTCCGTAGTCGATCTAATGCTTATAGGAATGAGTTTTGTTTGGGGCATAAACTTCTCCGTAGTTAAAATCGCCTTGACAGACCTATCTCCTCTAAGTTTCAACGCAATCCGCTTCAGCATAGCCTCAATATTCCTACTGGCCTTGCTGTGGGTTCGCGAGCGAAACCTCAGCATCCGGAGAGAAGACATAAGTCGTATCGTTCTACTCGCACTTATTGGAAACACTGCCTATCAACTTTTTTTTATCAACGGTATTTACCGCACAACCGCAGGCAACTCTTCCCTGTTGTATGCCACCATGCCCATATTCGTGGCCACTCTAAGCTCAATTCTAGCCGTAGAAAAAGTAGAACAAAAAATTTGGGGAAGTGTAACACTTTCATTCATTGGCATAATCCTAATCGTGGGTGGTAAAGGAAAAACCCTAAGCATAACCGACCAAAGCTGGGTAGGCGACCTTCTAATATTAGCAGGCACAATCTGCTGGGCGACTTACACTGTTCTATCTAAACCACTGCTGAAGCGGTATACGCCTATCAAACTAACAACCTTAACCGTAGCCATCGGAACATTACCGTTATTTCTCATTTCAATTCCCGCGTTAAACATGCAAAACTGGGATTCAGTTTCAACGCAAGGATGGCTAAGCCTCACATACTCCTCATGCCTCGCCATAGCCATCGGGTATGTAATATGGTACACTGGAGTGACTCGCATCGGCAGCGCCAGAACCGCACTCTACGAGAACTTAATAACAGTCATAGCCGTTGCAGTCGCATGGGTTGCCCTGTCTGAAAGCATGACTCTGCCTCAAATCATAGGGGCAACATTTGTTTTCGTTAGCTTATACTTAGCGAGAAGAGCCCAAAGAACTAAACATTGAGCGCGTGTGTTTAAGCATGGATTCAGCCTTTTTCAAATCCAAAGAGGTATTAACATTAAAGAAGGTTCTAAGCTTCGGGTCTAACTGTTGCAGAACAAGCGTGGAGATGTAACGTACACCCCCCAGCCTATCCACCATGAATCGCATATCAAATTTTCCTTCACTAAGAGCGCTTTCGGCGGCTTCCAGTGCAGGTTTTGTGCGGTAAACCGCTTGTAAAGGCTCTATGTAGCCGTTTGGCCAGCGTGGAATAACAGCATTTCTATTTGTGCAGAGTTCAAATAAAAGCAAGAGAATTTTCGTGGAAACTAAAGGAGTGTCGCACGGAAGTAAAAGCGAATATTCTCCCCGCGTTTTTCTAAAACCAGTTGATGCTCCGATAAGCGGACTCTGCACATCATCAATATCAACAACAATATTTACATTTGAATCGACAACTTTTGCAAAATTTTCAGCTTGACTCTCTGAACTAACAACAATGATCGTTTCATCTACAATGCCGTTGGTTGCACTTAAAACATGTTTTATGAGGGGCTTTTTTAACAATGGCAACAATCCCTTATCCTGTCCAAACCTGCTGGAAGAGCCGCCTGCAAGGATGATTGCTGATTTATCCAATAATTGACGAACCTCACATGTGGTTTAAAATGTTTTTCTGTTCTATAAGTTTTGTAATGTACGAAATATCACGAAAGCGGAATACGGTGTATTATCTGCTAGACTAAGAGAATTATCCATAAAGAGGAACGACAAGGATGGATCGTAAAATCAAAGAATTGAATCGCATAATGTGCAGAGATTGTGACATAACAGACTGAGAAATGCAGATACTGAAAAGTTTACTGGCTAATAAATAAAATAGTGGAGCAGCAGTAACAACTTACGCTGTAATGTTGTCTAGATTTTTTGCCATTTCGTCCAAAATTTTTGTGAACGGATGGTTAGGCTTCTCCTGAGCGAAGATGAAAGTGCCTTCAGCCCTTGAAACATCACAGAAACAAGGTATTATCCCCAAAACTGGGACCTTGTGGATTCCTTCAATCCTAGTTTGTACCTCATCTTTTCCAGATTTCATGGAAACATCATATAACACCTTGTTCACAACCACTTCGGTCTTTTTCTCAAACAAGTCATAGAGTTCCCGCAGCATACGTTTTGTTCCTTCAACATCTGACCTGTCGAAGGTTGTTGCCACGATAACCACGTCAGCGCTTACTATGGCGTTTATGGATGAGTACTGGAGTCCAGGGCTTGTGTCAAAAATCAAATAGTCAAAGCCTTTATCATTTAAGAGGGAATTTCTAAGAGCCAGAAGCCTTCCCAAAGCCCGCATCTCCCATTTTCTATCCTTGGCAGACATGTCTCTAATCGCCTCTGTTGTTGGATTTGCCAGCCCCACGAACAGTTTACCCGCATTGCCTATTCTTTCACTTGAGTCTATCAACACTTTATCAATTTCGCATGTTCCATTTAAATAATCATTTAGCCAGTAATCAGCTTTTTCAATCTTGAAAATCGTGGCGAGACTCGGAGCTCGGAAGTCAAGGTCCAGCAAACATATCTTTTTACCTTGCTTAACCAGAGTTGCGGCGAAATTCACTGAAATAAGAGTTTTCCCCGTTCCGCCCTTATACGAATGTACCGCGATTATTTTGCCCAACCATATCACCCTTGATTTTCCTTATCCACATGGAAGTAGGCTTTTCTTCCTTTTCTTTCCTTTTTCAGATGTCCCATAATCACAAGCTGATTCAAGTAGCCACTCTCCACGGCTCTAGCTCTACGTGTCTGTTGAGCAACATCCTCTGCTGTGGCTCGGCCAAGTCTACACAAGGTCATAGCTGTTTTTCTAAGATGGTCAGGCATAGAAAGCAACGTCATGACATCCAGTGGAGCCTCTGGAAGCGGTTGAACATCTTTCTTGCCACGCTTCTGCAGCTCGATCATAATTTCCATTTTTTCATTTAACCTTTCCAGGTTTTCTCTGATTTTCTGCAGTACTTGCAGAGGTTTTTTCCCCAGCACTTCCTGTTTCGTCACTCTCGCTCCCCATTAGTGTTTTACACGTGTACACTATGGTAAAGAAAAAGGCATTTATTAAGTCTTACGAAACACGCATAATGATTCACAAGATAAATGCAAGCTTATGAACAACTTATTGCTTGTAAAACGGTTCCTAGCCCAAATAGCACTGGAAGGCTTCAAGAGGAATATCGCGCCGATGAATAGGGTAACAACGGATTCTGTAGGCTGATAGTGATATTTGTTTAGAAACTTCATTCATTGAGATCAAGAATCCTGTTTTTTTTAAAAAAAAGTGTGCTTCAACATCGAAAATATTGCGAAAAATGGAAGGTTTTTTAGAATTGAAATGATTAGTATGGGATTGGCAGCTTGTTTCTGGATTCTTCCACTATTGGCAGAACTTGTTTTAACTCTCTGAAGTATTTCAGTACTGTAATGCCTCTTTGAGTTACTGCGTAAACAACTCTTCGCTTTCCAACAGTTCTTTCCTCTACCAGATTCTGTTTTATTAGAAATTCCAAGTATTGCTTCAACACGCTACAGTTTACATTTGCCTTGTACATTATGTGAGTTAGCTTTAATGGACCGCGGTGGGCCAACACTCTAAGTATGTCTATATACATTTCAAGTTTGGAACGTCTCATCATCCAAACCTCTTGCCATATCTTCAACCTCTTTATATAAAGCTTTTATGGATTCAA
>Ga0224506_10003286_pt1 | contig 10723 bp, 9 predicted proteins | sample SF_Jan12_sed_USG_2_FD_169108 | JGI IMG/M metagenome (GOLD analysis project Ga0224506, IMG submission 169108) | Sediment microbial communities from San Francisco Bay, California, United States - SF_Jan12_sed_USGS_8_1 | ecosystem: Environmental > Aquatic > Marine > Sediment | place: USA...
ACCATCTGTTGTATTGCGAGGCTAATAAAAACACCCAGGATAATTATCAAAATAATTGAGGCGACAACCATATAGTTACGTATGGTTACGCTCTCTTTTTTGAACTCATCGATATAACTACCCGCTGCGATCACCCACTTCCATGGTGCGTAGTATCTATAAACGACGATCTTGTCTCGTGGTGAGGTATCGCCCAATTCTTTATTGATCCAGGGGTAAGTGATCACACCATCTTTTTTCTCAATGATTTCACGTATGAACTCACGGCCACTACTGTCCTTGGCTGCAAGTATATTCTTGCCCTGTTTTGCAGGATGCACGACAAGAGTACCTTTTGATTTATTCTCACGCGCATCCAACACATAGAAGTAGCCAGTGTCTCCGATTTTGATGCTTTTTATCTTATTGCTTAGATTTACCAAGCCTTCAGTAAAATCAAGCCCAACAAAAAATATGCCAATAATCTTGCCGTTACTATCCACAACAGGATCATACCGGGTCATGTAATCTCGGCCAAACAACCTAGCGACGCCATGATATGGTTTGTTGTTCATAAAGCCCTGGTAACCAGGGTGGTTGGTTCCTAAATGGGTGCCTATAGCGCGGTCACCATTTTGTTTTTTTAGAGACGTGGTAACGCGAATAAAATCGTCTCCATCGCGAGCAAATACCGTTGCTATAGCACCAGTGACACCAGTGAAATCATCTATCGGTTTAAAATTAAGGTTCAGTTGCGTGTTTCCGCTATACAGCACAGGTGTATCAAACTTACCTATGCGTATTGTCGTACTGGGATCAAGACTCAAGCCATTGGGAAACGAGGCCTTAAAAACACTGCCTAACTCATTAATGTTCGACATTAACTGAAGGTTATAGACATCAACCATGCCCTCAACAATCTCTGTTTTCACCGTTAATTCGTTCAGGGCCTGATCTTCCATCGAATTTGACACCGAGGTAGTCAGAAACAGGGTAAATGCACTCATGCTGACAATTAATGTCACCATGACGACTAAAAGTAATTTGACACCGATTGAGGTAAACCCATTCCAAACACTCAGTTTATTTTGATTAGACATTTGCTATCCGTCTCATGTAACAACTACAGATTATTGAACTCGATATACAGGCCCAATTTACGAACCTACGTTATCGACAAACAGCCCTTTATTATTAACTGAAAGTGTTTTTATTTACGATGATTCTATACTATTAGCGCTTTTCGCATAAAAATCTCTCCTTTAACCTAGCCTGTCCTTATCCATCCATAGCATGGAGTGTCACCGCAGCCAGAATATGAATATTCGACGAGTATTATTCATCCCTTTCGGGTAAATATTTTGCTCTGTGAAATACTGCATATCCATCCCCTGTCGCTTCTGTAATATAATCGATATCTTGAAACGCATATATTTCACTATTACAGAGTAAGCACATGACACAGACATCTAGCGCCGTAGTTGTATTAACCTCGGAAGAGGGAAAGGATCTGATCGGTCGTGCGGTGGCACGTCTACCCCAGGTGGTAAAGGCCAGCACCGCCGGTCGTATGGTCATTACCGGTGGTACGACCTGCCGTTATGTGGCCAAAGCGCTGATGGGAGAAGACCCCGGTCGTGACAGCTTCGCCGTAGGCTGGATCAACGATGGCAAGATGGGTGAAACCCCGGCAGACGGTCGTGGTCCCGGTCCCATCTTCTTTGATGAAGGTGAAGCACAACGTGGCTGGCCAGGCCCGATCCTGGAGAAATTCCAGGCCGGTGATGTCTATATTAAAGGTGCCAATGCCATCGATCCCGCCGGCAATACCGGTATCCTGATGGCCTCTCCGGTCGGCGGCACCATCGGTGCAGCACTGTCCATCCTCTATGCCCGCGGTGCCGAACTGATCGTACCGATCTCCCTGCAAAAGCTGATCCCCTCTATCCCGGCTATCGGTGGTAAGCTGGGCCACGGCAAGGTGGATCGAGTTATGGGTACCCCGGTGGGCTATATGCCGATACTGGCCGAGTACTCTACTGTGGTTACCGAAATAGAGGCGATGCAACATATCTATGGCCTGCAAGCCACGATGATCGCCTCCGGCGGTGTCGATGATTCGGTCGGTGCTGTATCCCTGCACGTAGAGGGAGAGCGCTCAGCCATCGACCAGCTGTTTAACGACATCGAGGCGATGCGCTAAACACCACCAAAGGCTGTAGCGGCCGCTGCAGCCTTTTTTCCTCACAAGAACAACAACGGGGACGCACCATGATCTATCTGCAGGCCCTACTACCGGCCTTTTTGCTTATCGTTGTAGGCTATATCCTGCGTCAGCAGGAATGGATCAAACAAGGTATCTGGAAGAAGATCGAATCCCTGACCTATTTTCTGTTACTGCCATCCCTGTTATTCAGCAGTCTTGCCAGTGCCGACTTTCAGGCCATCAACAACGCACCCCAATTGTCGACGGCAATGTTTATTGCCATCGTACTCATGAGCCTGCTGGTACTCTCAATCCGTCCATTATGCCGCATAGATGGCCCCTCCTTTACCTCGGTCTATCAGGGCGCCATCCGGCCCAATCTCTATATCGCCTTAAGTGCCGCCGCAGGCCTGTACGGTGACAAGGGCCTGATCATGGCCTCACTGGTGGTCGCTGTACTGGTACCGGTGGGAAATATATTCAGTGTTCTGGTGCTGGCCTTTTTTGCCGATTCCAGACGCAGTCTGAGCAGTGCACTGAAGGCGGTGTTCAGCAATCCGATGATCGTGGCCTGCGTGCTGGGGATCGCTGTGAATATATCGGGGCTGGGGATAAACGATACACTGGATAGTCTCTTTAGCACTGTCGGCAAGGCCGCATTGCCACTGGGACTAATGGCGGTAGGAGCCGGCTTGCGTGCCAATACCGGCGATGTCTGGCACCAGCGTACTGTGGTCTATACCAGTGTCTTCAAGCTGTTGCTGTTTCCGCTATTGACCCTGCTGGTCTGTCTGTCGATGGAGCTGGAGGCGACCGCCACTATAATCGTAGTGCTGTTTAGCGCGGTGCCCGGTTCAGGTTCCGCCTATGTGCTGGCGGGACAGATGGGCGGCAACCAGTCCCTGCTCGCCGCAGCCATCACCAGCCAGACCATGCTGGCGATGCTGAGCATGCCGCTGGTACTCTGGTTTACCGACTACCTCGCCTCGCCGTTACTGCGCTAGCGGTTTGGCGAGGGGTTCACGGCTGACAAAGAAGATCACCAGCAACAACAGCACGGCCCCGACGCGCAGCAGATAATCCATCTCCGGCCACAACAAGACCCCACCGATGATCACCAGTAATGGTCTCATGCGCCAGCCCACCGGCCCTTCCAGATAGTTCTGGAAGGCGCCGGCCAGGGCATAGATCCCCAGTGCCGCCCAGGCGAAGATCTCCAGCGCCAGAAACCAGTCTCCATTCAGAAACGGGGTATAGGCGAATAGCAGTGGGATAATGTAAATCCCCTTGGCGATCTTCCAGGCGGTGAAGCCGGTCTGCATCGGCTTGCTACCGGCAATGGCGGCGGCGGCAAACACCGTCAGACAGACCGGTGGGGTAACATTGCTGTCCTGTGACAGCCAGAAGATGATCATGTGCGCCGACAACAGAGCCGTTGTCAGCACTGCCGGTGACAGGATCTGCTCCTGCACCATCGACAGCATGGCCGACGGAATCAACCGAACCAGAGCCTGTGCCGCCTCGGGGCTCATCGGCTGCCCCAGATTGGCCGCCTGCTCAGGCGCCACCAGCATGATGATGCCACGTACCATATCGGTCATCTGCCCAGAGGCGATGGCATCGATCAAACGCGTCTCGACGATCAACTGATAGATGGCCGGTGCCGACAGGGTCCCGAGTACGATATAGGCCGCCGTCACCGGCAGCCCCATCCCCAATACCAGCGAGGCCAGCGCCACCAGGATCAGGGTGATCATCAGACTACCGCCAGCCCAGTCACTGATCATAATGGAGAAGGTATTCCCCACCCCGGTAGTGCTGACCACCGAGACAACGATACCGACCCCGATCAACAGGATCGCGGTCGAGGTCATATTCCTGGCCCCCAGTGACAAGGCATCAAGGACATCCATCAACCGCATCGGCTTGTTCGAGAGCCAGGTTGCCGCGATCACTGAGACGATGGCCAGACCGGCGGCATAGGTAGGGGTAAAGCCATACATCAACAGCCCGACCAGTACCGCGATAGGGATGATCAGATGCCCGCCCTGCTTCATCACCTCGGAAAATTTTGGAATGTCGTCCTCATGCACGACGATGTTCTGCTTGCGCGCCTCGATACGTACGAAGTACATCATCGACAGAAAATAGAGCAGCGCCGGCAGTACCGAGACGGCGATGATGTCCAGATAGGAGATCTGCGTATAGGTCGCCATGATGAAGGCGCCGGCCCCCATGATCGGCGGCATCAGCTGCCCGCCTGTAGAGGCGGCGGCCTCGACACTGGCAGCAAAGCGGGCACTAAAGCCGGAACGCTTCATCATCGGTATCGTGATCACGCCGGTGGATACGGTATTCGCCACCGCCGAGCCGGAGATCGAGCCCATCAGTGCCGAGCCGAATACCGCTACCAGACCGGGACCACCGACAAAACGGCCCACCGCACAACGGGCCAGATCGATAAGAAAATCTCCGGCACCCGACTTCAGCAGGAAGGCACCAAAGAGGATAAACATAAAGGCATAGGTCGACGAGATCCGCGCGATGGGGCCAAACATGCCCTCGGTACTGAAGTAGCTGCGGAACATCACCACCTCCCAGCTCAGGCCGGGGAAGTTGAAAACACCATCGATATACTGTCCCCACCAGCCCATGTAGCTCATCGAGAAGATGATCAATACAGGTATCACCCAACCGGTGGTACGACGGGCGAATTCAATGATCAGCAATACCGCTGCGATGGAGAAGAACCAGTCGCTGGCGATAAAGGTCTGACCACGATCAAACAGTGCCACCTCCTGATCGATCAGATAGAGTGCCGTAAGCAGGGCCAGCGCACCCAATAGATAATCCATACGCAAGACCCAGCGGGCCCCGCTAATATTCTTAACAGCCTTCGCCGGATAGATCAGCGCGGCCATAACCCCAAACAGACCAAAGTGAATGGCCGACATCCATAGTTCGGATACGGTACCTATGGTATTCAGATAGATGTGGATCAGAGAAATAAGGATACCGAATATGTAAATCGTCTTTCCCGTATGTCCCGTTGCGGAACGTACTACGGCCTTCGTCTCTTCCACTTCTTCTTTATAACTATTGTCTTGCTGTTTGGACATAATAAAACTTCTGCAAAGGAATAAAAAACGGGCGGGACTCACCTCTAGAGAGGATAAGTACCGCCCGCATGGTCACATTACTTGGCGATCAGGTGCTTGGGTATCTTGACACCCATCTCCTTGTAGTAACGCGCAGCACCGGGGTGCAGGGGCATGGGCAGACCGGAGATGGCCTTTTCCAGAGACATCACCTTGGTAGCCTTGTGGATACCATTCAGGAAATCCAGGTTTTCATAGATGGTCTTGGTGATCTGGTAAACAGACTCTTCATCTACATCCGCACGAACAACCATAAAGTTAGGCTGGGCAACGGTGTTGATGTCCTTCTTCTGACCAGGATAGGTACCGGCAGGGATCTTGTAACGGCTCCACAGATCGGCTTCCTTGTTGATCTTCTTCAACTGCTTGTCAGTGAAATCCAGTACACGGATGTCATCACCCATGTTGGCGAAGGCACGAGACACGGCACCAACCGGCGCACCGGCAGGGGTGTTCATACCGACAATCGCACCGTTCTGCATTGCATCGGCGCTTGGACCATAGCCCAGGTAGGCCAGATCAAACTCTTTATCAGGATTGATACCCAGAGCTGCAAGGATATGACGCGCAGAACCTTCGGAACCTGAGTTACGCTTGCCGATGGAGAACTTGGCACCATCAAACTTCTTCAGGTCTTCCATGTTGCCGCTCTTTACGCGATCAGACTTTACAGTGAAATGCTCTACGTTCTGCCACAACATGGATACGGAACGCAGATGAGATTGCTTACCGGCCTTCTCCAGTTTCCCGGTACCATTCCATGCCCAGGAGCCGTACAGCGCCTGTAGAATTGCAAACTGTGCCTGATTCTCCTTCAACAGCTTGATGTTTTCACCAGAACCGGCGGAGCTGATGGCTGACATGCCGATCTTTTGCTTGGGTTCCAGCTTGACCTTGGTCAGGGTCGCCAACGCCACACCTACTGGATAAAAGGTACCACCGGTGGTTGCGGTGGCAAGAATGTACTGTTTGGAATCGGCCGCCTGTACTGGTGCTACCGCGGTAGCCATCAGTGTCATCAGCGAGGCCAATACTATCGCGAAACGAGATTTAACAACGCGCATAAGCTTCCCCTCTTGTTCATTAGTTAGTATCTAAACCTTTCCATGTTAGTACACAGCAGTCCTATATACATCATGTGCCAGAATATCTTATACAGTGATAATCAGCGTCCTGGTGTAAAAGCCCAGGCTCCGGCAACGCGACATCATATCACCACAAGCGCAGCCATACGAAGTATCCATTCGCCAAGCAAACTATAGTTTCACATTATGGGATACAAACGGCTATATCACGCCTCTTTTCAGCGGATTTGATTTCACTTCGTGGTAGTCAAACAGAACCTGTATAAAAATACAGAAATGATAATCGTTGTATTCACTATATAAACCGATTCACTTTCACGGCATAGAGTCTTGAACAAGATATACATGCGCATCCAGACAACATGAAATTTTCTAATTGTAAATTGCCGCATGAAAACAGAAGAAGAAATCGTGAGTTTTAATCCGCATGCATTCACTGCGTCATGGTATTTATACTGACTATCTGCAAGATTTTCTCCTATGGTCGGAATGACAAACCTTTCGCACCGTTTGTTTTCTCTGTCATGCCGACGAATGAAGGTATCCTAAGATTCATCCCGTGGGTCGGAATGACAAAACCTTTCCACCATCTTTTTTTTGTCATACCGAAAAAGAAGTCTTCTAGTATTTCATCCCGCAAAGTTGAATGACGGCGATAGAAAAGCGTGAACAGGCCCCATCAAAACCTCATAACGTGTATATCATCTTCTGCATACGAAGGCCGTTATGAATAAATCCTCAACCTTATTTTTTGTCATCCTTACCAACGATAAACTACGAAAATTTTTTGCGCTCGATGACAGTGTTACTCAGAGGATGAATATAATCAGGATGTAACAGCTATAAAATAGTCTCAACGCTGCTATGTGGAATTTGGCCCACCCTCTCCCTTACTGTAGAATTGCCTTTCAGTACATAAACCGCCCCAAACAACCAACGATAGGATGAGACCCATGTCCGAACAAACCGTATCCCGATATAAGGTCGTGGCCTTCACCTACAAGATTCTGGATGAGCAAGGTAATGCACTGGAGCAGTCAGGCCTGCCGATGGAGTATATTCATGGGAGCGCCAACAGCCAGATGTTTCCACAGATAGAACAGGCCCTGGAAGGCAAGAAAAATGGTGACGAGGTATCGGTGACGCTAAGCCCGGAGCAGGCCTTCGGTGCACATGATCCGAATCTGACCTTTACCGATGATCTGGAGAATGTGCCCACCGAGTACCGCTATGTCGGTGCCACACCAAAGTTTAAGAACGATATGGGCGAGCCGATGGAGATGACCGTCACCAGTATTGAGGATGGCAAGCTCACCTTTGATGCCAACCACCCTTTTGCAGGTAAGACCATTACCTTCATAGTAACCGTCAACGGTCTGCGTGATGCGACCGAGGCCGAGCTCAATGCCATTGGCTCCGAAGGTGATCAGGGCGTAGTGCACTAATCCTTGTCGGTCTGATACTCGGTATATTTTCGGCTCGAGCCCCGCGCCTTGTCCGCCGGGTACTTGGCTGCATTGATCTCAATCTTCTCCTCCACGGCGGTAAGGATATCCACATCCAGTTTACCCGCCAGACGCATTAGATAAATAAAGATATCAGCCATCTCATAGGCCACTTCCTGATGCTGTTCGGGGCTGAGGTTCAGACTCTGTTCCTCACTCAGCCACTGAAAATGTTCCAGCAGCTCCGAAGCCTCTACAGACAAGGCCATTACCAGATTCTTGGGGGCGTGAAATTGATCCCAGTCGCGCTCATCAGCGAACTGTTGCAGGCGGGTTTTGAGGTCTTTTATATAATTATCCATGTAGCCATTGTCGCGCCCATGGTCTTCGTCGGCAAGGCCTATGGATATTGCAGTGCCCGGTCACCGACGCGGCGGTCGCGCGCCACCTTGAGGCTATGCATTTGCGCAAAGTCCATGATATACGCATAGGCATCGGGGTCGTTGTCCTGCAGCTCGCGCGCCACCACCAGACACTTCTTGCCATCGATAATACAGGGGTGGACGCCACGATCATACTTAAGGCGATTATCACGCCCAAAGGTGGCCAGGTTGGAACAAATCATCTCCGCCCATACCGACGGCCGGAAGGTACTGCCCTCTTCGGTTACCCCTTCTATGATGATCTTGTCCATAAATGTTACCTCTACTGTCGGCTATTGCTAGCTTGTGGCATCAGCGTGTTAACAACAACGCGCAAAGGTAAATTCTTTATTAAAAAACGGTTTAAATCGCTGATTAGTGCAGTAAAGCAGGTTGAATAGACTGACTGATATATCCCTTAAATACCCGCCGTAATGTTGAGAGCGGCTGCACTCCGCTCAGGACCTGATTACCAATGACATAGGTAGGGGCAGATTTGATCCCCAGCTGATGTGCCAAATAAAGATGCTGATGCAGTCGATCAGGGTATTCATGACTGGCCCAGGCATGTTCGATATGGCTCTCCTCCAGGCCGGCCTCCCTGGCAAGTCTGCGTAACAGGGTCTCGTCTCCTATATCGGCATGGTGGCGAAAATAGGCGGCAAAGATGCCTTGCTGCAGACGTTCAAACACCTCGGGGCTAATGGATTTTGCTTGCTCGGACAGTAACAGGGCACTGCGCGACTGGGCCTGGATTTCGGGTACAGTAAACTCCAGCCCATCCTGCAGGCGCAGGTTTTGTACATGACGACTGAGCGCATGCCAGCGCTCACTGTTACAGCGACATACATCGTGCCCCTGGGCACACCCAGGCAGGCGCGGGTGCAGCTCTATATGGCACCAGTTGATATCCAGCGCAAACTCTTCACGCAGCTTGCGCAGACGTTCATGGCCAATGTAGCAGAACGGGCAGGTATAATCGGAAAAGACATGTAGGCGGATCTCGGATAGAGGCATAATATCCACACAGTCAAAATGGGATTGAACCCAAAGTATAGTCCAGCTTTTGGACTCTGCACCCCGTGATGGATTTAATCCCGCTCTACCGATTCCACCTCGATAACTCCGTCCACCACCTGCCAGCGTATGTTCAGGTCATAAAACCGACAGCCGTAGATCCTACCCGCCTCCTCGTCCTTGCGGTAGGCGGGTCTAGGATCGTAACGCAGTGAGTCATGGATCAATGCCTCTACACCGGGATATATACGCGCATCCAGTGCTGCCAGTTGTGACTGTGCCTGCGGACTAAAGACCACCGGTATCGGCACCGGTGGGGTATTGGCGATACCTGCCTCGGCCCCGGCAACACTGTCTGCATAGGGCAGATAGGGTTTGATATCGAGGATCGGCGTCCCTTCCAGCAGATCCGCACCACGCACATCCAGCCAGAGGCGGTTGTCCCGACGGCTTATCCCTTCCAGGCTTACCAGTGACAGACCGATAGGATTGGGACGGAAATTGGATCGGGTTGCGAATACCCCGATACGTTGATTGCCCCCCAGCCGTGGCGGCCGTACCGTCGGACGCCACTGCTTGCGCATACTCTGATGAAAAATAAACACCAGCCAGATATGCGAGACCGACTCCAGCCCGCGGAAGGCCTCATCCCGATCATAGGGGGCAAGGATCTCGATACTGGCTCGCGCCTCCGGTGCCAGTCCGGGTTGTCGCGGGATGCCGAACTTCTCCTGATAACAGGAGTGTACGTAGCCGATAGCCGTAACATGATAGTCATTTGTGTGGGGGGTGTTTTCGTTTACCATGGGCGCAAGCATAACAATTAACTCAGGATTTTGGCATGACCCGCTTTCTCTCTCTCCTCACCCTGGCCCTGCTGCTCTGGTCACCGTTGTATGGCAGTGAGTTGTCACTGGAGCTGGAGGATGGCAGCGAGCTGCCCTATCAGAACCTGCAGGCCGACTCAAAGATCCTCTATCTGCTGCTGCCACTGGAATTCGGTATGCATCAAACCAATAATGAAATCGGCCAGCAGATGCAGCAGGCGGGCCTGCATACCTGGGTAGTGGATCTGCTGAGCCCGGGTTTTCTGCCTATCTCTACCGCCAGCATGGACGAGATCCCCGGCGAACATGTCTCCGCCATCATCCAGCAGGCATTAGCAACAACCCAAAAGGATGTGGTCGTGATCGCCATCGGCCGCAGTGCCATCCCTGCCCTGCGCGGCGCCCATCACTGGCTGCAACAGGGTTCGGACCATTCCCGCCTGAAGGGGCTGCTGCTCATGCACCCCAAGCTATATACCTCAACACCGAAAGCCGGTGAGCGTCCTGACTATATGCCTGCAGCGCTGGCCAACCAGTTGCCGGTCTACCTGCTCAGCCCGACCCAGTCGCCGAGCCGCTGGCGG
>Ga0224506_10003287_pt1 | contig 10718 bp, 9 predicted proteins | sample SF_Jan12_sed_USG_2_FD_169108 | JGI IMG/M metagenome (GOLD analysis project Ga0224506, IMG submission 169108) | Sediment microbial communities from San Francisco Bay, California, United States - SF_Jan12_sed_USGS_8_1 | ecosystem: Environmental > Aquatic > Marine > Sediment | place: USA...
ACTCTTATTTACAGATATAATTTCCTTATCGTAATGGTCATAATCTCTATGTAAAAAAACAAGTAAACTTTCAGTATCTAAAGAATCATATGGTATCGTATTTGGTTTACTTTTAAAATGGCAATCAGAACACTTAATCTTGACCGCCTGTTCTTCATGACTATATTTTTTGCCATCACCCATCACTTCATGAGACGAATGGCAATCTATACATAATAGACCTTTAGCATGATGCAGGTCTTCTTCAATATATTTATAAACGCGTTTATCATCTAGTACCCTATAATTCTCAAAATTTGTCAAATCACTTTCATCTAAAAGGGTTTCTTGCCAACCCTCATAATTTGTGGAAATTCTACTCGATCGGCTATGACAACCAAAGCAATGTTCATTTTTTACAAAAATATCTGTAGAAGGATGGGTCACAGGCAATTTTACTTTATTGGAACTTAAATACAATTCTAAGTCATTTTTTGATTCCGTATTATAATTAAGGTGACAAGCGTTGCACCCTCCGCCTCTACTCAATTGGTTTATCTCGCCAAATTCTGTCTTCTCTGCACCCAAATGGCAATTGGCACAAAGATCCCTAAGATGTTTGTCTGAAGGACTATACCCGATATCCTTTATATGATATTGATCATTGGGTGTTTCGGCCTCCCCGAAAATGAATTTATCTACTGCGATGAGTCCGCTATTGGTTGTCATCAAAGAGTTTTCGATCTTTTTTAATTCATTAGGATGGCATTTACCGCAAGTTTCCTTAGCGTTAGATAGATTACCAGGAATTAAGATCATGTCCTTGTGTGATTCTTCCTTGTCTGTTGATTCAGTATTTCCTAAATGACAACTGGAACATCCGATAAGATCAGGGTTATGATATTGCGAATAAACTTTAGTATTCTGATGACACCGCAAACATGATTCGGAGTCATTATCAACCTCTAAATATTCGTTATCAACACTAAAAATCTCGTTAATATTAGATCTGTTTCTGATTATTATAAATACCAATAGAATTAGTAAAGTAGTAACAATAGTCCAAATTTTCGGGTTTCTAATTCTCATGTCAATAACGACTTTTATCAGATTAACGAATTGATCATATTTAAATTGGGCATATAAAGATAGTTAGAATCTGATTGACTTTCAATCTGTTAATGTGACTAATGTTACGAAGAAAAGTCTCTTTTATGACAATTATCATAATTCAAATTTTTATCCATGAATAAATTTATGGTTGCTAATAGAACTATAAATATGGGTACTTCAAGAAGAAAATTCATTAAGATTTCTGCTTTAGGAATAGGAAGCGTTACCGCAACTTCCGGTGCATTAAATTTGATGGCATCCAATTCTTATTTTAATGAAACAAACGTACCAATTCTGTCAAAAAAATTTCAAAAAATACCAACATACTGTGAAGTATGTTTTTGGAAATGCGCAGGATGGGCATTTGTGGATGAAAATAATTCGATACAGAAAATGATAGGGAATCAAGAAGATTCGCATTGCTTTGGTCGCCTTTGTCCAAGAGGCACTGGGGGAGTTGGAATGTATAATGACGAAGATCGACTTAAAACACCGTTAATTAGAACAACCATAAATGGAGAAGAAACATTTAGGGAGGCTTCTTGGGATGAAGCTCTTGATTTGATAGGTGAAAAATTCAATGAGGTTAAAAATTCATACGGCCCGGAATCTATAGCTCTATTAAAACATGGCTCTCCAGGGAAACACTTAGAACATTTATTTCATTCATTTGGATCAGATACTATTGCCGAGCCTGCCTATTCACAATGCAGAGGTCCGCGTGAAACCGGATTTCGGTTAACTTATGGGTCATGGGTCGGATCTCCGGAACCAACGGATATTAGAGATACAAAGTGCTTGGTATTAATAGGTTCGCATATTGGTGAAAATATGCATAATTCTCAGGTTCAAGAAATGTCTGACGCTATTGATAATGGAGCAACTATCATTACTGTTGATCCGCGATTTTCTACCGCAGCGAGCAAATCCAGCTACTGGTTGGCTATCAAGCCCGCTACAGATATGGCTTTGCTACTTGCATGGATGCATGTTTTAATCTATGAAAATATATATGACAAGGAATACGTAGAAAAATACACCCTTGGATTCGATAAATTGAAGGATCATGTACGCACTTTCACACCAGAATGGGCATATGGCATCACTACTATAAAGCCAGATGTGATCAGAAAAACAGCCAGAGCAATGGCAAATGCCGCTCCTTCAGTTGTTGTTCATCCAGGTAGGCACGTCACATGGTACGGTGATGATACCCAACGTGCTAGAGCGATTGCCATTTTGAATGGACTTTTAGGTTCTTGGGGGCGAAAGGGAGGTTTTTATTTTAAAGAAAGCATCAAGGTTCCCGACTATCCACATCCCGAATATCCCCATCCAAAGTGGGGATGGAGAGAAATCGGTGCAAAATACCCGCTAGCCCAAATGGGTAATACTGTAGAAGTGATAAGAGCTTCCATTCCAAATGAGGAAAATAAGTATCCTGTTAAAGCATGGATGGTTGCCGGTACTAATATTACAAAATCAATACCGAATAGGTTATTGTTAGAAAAAGCTATGGATGCCCTTGAGTTTATGGTTGTTGTTGATACCATGCCGATGGATGTTACAGGTTATGCCGATGTTGTATTGCCAGAATGTACATATTTAGAACGCTTTGACGATATCAGGTCAGCCACAAATAGAGCTCCATCCATTGCGGTTAGAGTACCAGTTGTAGAGGCAAAATACAATTCTAAACCTGCATGGTGGATGGCCAAAGAAATTGGCGAAAGAATGGGTACCGGCGCATATTTTAATTACAATGACTATAAGGAAGTTATTGAATGGCAATTGAATGAAATGGGAACTTCACTAAATGAGATGATCAATATTGGGGTTAAAAATTATCCACGTAAGTCTGGACCATTATTCTTAGACGAAAATTCTAGTTACAAATTTCCAACACCAAGTGGTAAAATCGAATTGTACTCTCAAGAATTAAAAGATTTAGGTTTCGATGCATTGCCTGTTTATAATAAACATCCTGAACCTCCACAAGGCTTTTACCGCTTGAATTATGGTAGGGCACCTATGCATACCTTTAGCCGAACTGCTAATAATCCAAATTTAAACGATTTGAAAAATGAAAATACCTTATGGGTAAATCCTAAAGTAGCTCGAATTCTTGAGCTAAAGAAAGGGCAACATGTTTGGTTAAAGAATCAGGATAACATTTTATCAGAATTCTCTATCAAAGTAAGGATTACCGAAAGAGTTCGATGGGACTCTGTTTATATGGTTCACGGTTTTGGCCATAATAATAAAAAATTAAGTCGTGCTTATTCAAAAGGAATAAACGACACACAATTAATATCCCAGATCGTTGAGGACCCAATCATGGGAGGTACGGGAATGAGAGGTAATTTTGTTACTATTTTAACAGAAAATCCACATAAAAATATGACAATATGAGATATGCGATGGTAATAGACACCTTAAAGTGTGTTGGATGCAGCGACTGCGTTGTAGCTTGTCAAACAGAGAATGACGTACCCATTGGGTATTGCCGTGATTGGATTACTGAAACTGTTAATGGCGAATATCCCAACGTCGAATTAGAATTAAAATCAGAACGTTGTAATCACTGTGAAAATGCACCATGTGTTAGATGTTGCCCTACAGGAGCAAGCCATAAAATTGAAGGAGGAATCGTTTTAGTAACCTATAATGATTGTATTGGTTGCGGTGCCTGTATTGAGTCATGTCCTTATGATGCTCGTTTCCAGCATCCTGATGGTTATATAGATAAATGTACTTTTTGTCATCATAGATTGGAAAAAGGTCAGCAACCAGCATGTGTAGACGTCTGCCCTACGAAATGCATGTATTTTGGCGATTTAGATAATCCATATAGCGTTGTCTCTAAATTACTAAAAACAAGGAATTATAAATTGTTAGCCCCAGAAGCAGGCACTAAACCTCATGTTTATTATTTAATATAATATATTTATCATGCAAGAAGAATTATTTGTAAGTGGAAGGGATTTACCTAATATAGATCCATATTTGAGCGTCTGGCATTGGCCAATTTCTGTAGATTTATTTTTTGGAGGTTTGGCCGCCGGCTTATTGTTTTTTGCTGCATTGTTTTATCTTTTGGGTAAAGAAAAAGAAATGCCTGCAGCCGTAAAATTAGGTCCGATTGTGGCCCCAATCGGAATAACCATCGCATTGATTTGCCTATTCTACGATTTAACTCACAAATTATATTTTTGGAAGTTATATCTAACTTTCCGAATTGAATCTCCAATGTCCTTCGGATCTTGGGTTTTATTGTTTATCACTCCTATTTCTTTTTTATGGGTATTTAGTTATTTAAGAGAAATCTTTCCAAGCATAAATTTTAATAACCGATTACTTATTTCAATAGAAAGCTTTGCGATAAATAAAAGACGTATAATGGCTATATTGTTAATACCGTTATCTATTTCTTTAGGAATTTACACAGGCATATTACTTTCGGCTTTTAATGCCAGGCCTTTATGGAATAATGCTATTTTAGGCCCCCTATTTTTGACTTCAGGACTTACAACCGCTTCTGCAATTGTTGTTTATCTGGCTAAAACTACAATAGAACTAAAACTATTTAATAAGATATTATTAGGATTACTGATCACTCAATTATTTTTAATGACTCACATGATTTTAGGCTATTTCGCCGGGTCGGAAGTTCAGTTGGAAGCATTAAAATTAATTACGGGGGGTGAATTTACCTTTCTGTTTTTTGGCGTAGTCATAATATTAGGATTGATAGTTCCTTCTATATTTATTGTTTTTAAAATATACAATTATAAAATTCCTTTGATAATTCCGGTTTTATTGATTTTGTTAGGCGGTTTAGCTTTCAGGTTTGTGATGGTTGATGCCGGCCAACTAACTCGGTACCTATATTAAAAATTAAAATAAATAAAATGCGCTACAATAAAATTTTTTCAGCTTCATCGTTAAGATTCATAATCTTGTTATTTATTATGGCCTTTTTTACGGGTACCGTTACTGTTACGATAAAAAATAATAAAGAAATTGAACCATTAGAATTATTAAAGAATTCCTTTAGTTCAGAAAGATTTATTTCAACGGATGAACTGGCCCATATAATTATTAGTAATGACCCTTCGTACTTGTTAATAGACCTTAGAGATAAAGATTCTTTTAAAAAATACAGTCTGCCAAATGCCATTAATATTCCACTAAAAGAACTATTTAGTCAGAATAACGAGGTTTATCTCAATCAGGATAAAATAAATGTAATATTATTTTCTAATGATCATTTTTATGCAGATCAAGCATGGATACTTTGTAACCGTTCAGGATACGAAAACTTACATGTCTTAAAAGGCGGCATAAAAGAATGGTTCTCAACTATTATAAATCCGAAAGTACCAGAAGCTGATATGCCTTTTTCAGATTTTGAATTGTATGCTTATAGAAAAGCTGCAAGTATGCATTTCGGTGTAGCCTATCCGGAACCAATTTTTAAAGCACCTGTAAAGGAAAAAATTGTTCCAAAAAAAGTCGTTCCGGTTAAAAAAAAGAAAAAAATGCCGGTTGAAGGTGGATGTTAGTTAAAATTAAAAATAAAGATCTTATGAAAGATTCAAAATATTTATCTCGGTTAGTGGTTAGAATCACGCCATTTATTTTAGTTATATTTTTAGCCTTAGTATCTTGTAAAAAGGATGAACCCAAATACGAGATAAATCCTAAAAAATCATTAGAAATAATCGCTAATCCTGATTATCATATTCCGTTAGAAGATCTTTATAATCAAAACCACTTACTTGTCGACATCAGGAACCTTGTTGAATTTGAACGGGGACATCTGGAAAATGCAATCAATATCTATACTCCAGATTTACTCTTGGAAGATAATCTTAATATAATTAAGGAGCATAATGGAGATGGCAAGTCCGTAATTTTTTATGGGGCCGATCCACATGAAGCTTTAATTCCTTTCATGATTCTCAATCAAATGGGCATTGAAAATCTTAAGATAGCAACTATAGAAAATCATTTTAGTAACAATACTTTAATAACTAATAATATTGAACTCGAAGAATTAAAAATTGATATTAATTCATTTATTGAAGAATCGAAAAAAAAGGTCGTAGAAAAGCCCATTATTATAACCAAAAAAACTACTCCAAAAAAAGTCGTTCCGATCAAAAAAACGAAAAAAATGCCGGTTGAAGGCGGCTGTTAGTATTAGATCTAAGGTTTACCAGAATATTAAAATAACCGTAGATTATCAAATTAAATAATGCTATGCTACCAATAAATGACCGCGTAATTATCGATAAAATTAAAGCCTTATTCGTTAATGTTTTTGAATATGAACTAATTGAAGAAATAATTGAGTCTGGCTACTATATGCAAGTTTTAAAAGATGATATTCTTGTTGATATTGGAGATGAAATGTCACATATTCCATTAATTCTTGATGGTTTAATTAAAATTACCAGGGAAAATCACGACGAACAAGAGATTTTACTTTATTATCTTAACAAGGGAGATTCCTGTGCAATCTCTTATGTAAATTGCATTCATCATAATAAAAGCATGTTTCGAGGTATAGCCGAAAAAGATACCGAATGTATCATGCTACCACTTGATAAAATTGAAGACTGGCTTATTAAGTATAAAAAATGGAGAGAATTCGTTATTGATAGTTATCATAATCGATTGATCGAAATGGTAGAAACCATTCGTAGTTTAGCATTCTTAAGGTTAGATGATCGACTAATTAATTATCTAACTAAACAAGTTGAGCTCATGAAAAATAAAAACTTAAGGATTACTCATCGTGAAATAGCAACTGATCTTCATACTTCAAGGGTTGTTATCTCAAGATTATTAAAGATCCTGGAAAGGCAGGGCCGAATAAAACTAGGTCGTAATAGCATTAAAGTTAACGTATAAATTTTTATACGCTTCTTCTAATTATTTTGTATGCAATTTTATTCTTTGAAGGTAACAAGTCAATTAAAATTTTTTCATAATTTATAACGTCCTTGACGTCTTTTTCGTCATTCTTTTTATCGGTTAAAATCAAGGAAATTCCCAATTTTAAAAACCATTGTGAATTTTACGAAGTCTTCCATTTTAGCATACCTCCAAAATCTCCTCTGCTTTTAAGTTTTTTATTTATATATAATTGATTATGTGTTACTTAAATAATTTTTAATCATGTTTATCACTATTCATTTTTTGGTAACCAATGTTACCAAAAAATGTAACAAAAGATACTGTATAAAACGATTATTTATTGTAAAAAAATGACAATTGTCATAAAAAAAATATTTGGCGTGGCATAGCTTTAAAAGCAAATAATAACAAATAAAACATTGGAATTAAAACTATTAAGTCATGAAAAAGCTATCATATTTTTTAGTAGTTATGCTCATAACAGTTTCTGCAGTTTTAAGCAGTTTTACGAGTAAGAACTATGACACTAACAAAGTTAGTCAAAACCCACCTGATGAATTCGAAATTCTTTTAAATTATTTAGAATCGAATGGGAATTTTATAAATACTCTGGCATCTGAAGCCATTTTATCGGCAGATGAAATTAAAAAAAACATGAAAAATCCAAAATATCAACTGATTGATATTAGAAGCGATAGTTGGTTTGAATATGGTCATATTAAAGATGCCAAAAATGTTAAAGCTTCAGATCTGCTAAACTATTTTGAATCAGATATCAATCCTGCCGATTTTGATAAAATAGTATTGATATGCTATTCTGGTCAATCTGCAGCTTATTATAGCAGCCTGTTGAGGTTAGCTGGTTATAACAATGTATATAGCATGAAGTGGGGAATGAGCTCTTGGAGAGTTGATTTTGCCGATAATTCCTGGAACAAGAATATAGGAGACCACTACGACGGTAAATTAGAAACGATGGTGAGTTCGAAAGCCGAAAAAGGTTCACACCCAGCAATCTTAACCGGTAAAACCGATCCTAAAGATATCCTTAAGGAAAGGTTGCAAAAATTATTCGAAACTCCCTATAGCGATTTTATCATTAAATCTGCAGATGTTTTCGAAAACCCAAGCAACTATTATATCGTGAATTACTGGGATCAAGATCGATATATCAATGGTCATATACCAAATGCTGTTCAATACCAACCTTTTACATCATTGAATTCAACAGCAGATCTATATACACTGCCAACCGATAAAAAAGTAGCAATTTACTGTTCAACTGGTCAGAGTGCAGCGTATGTAGTGGCATATCTAAATGTACTTGGTTACGAGGTGGGAAATATTGCTTATGGAGCTAACAGTTTTATGAATAAAACTTTAAAAGAAAAAGATTGGGATGCATTTACAAAAAAAGAGATCAACATGTTCCCGGTTATTGAATAATAGCAACAAATAAAAACAAATATAAATAACATTAAAAATAAAAATCATGAAAAAATTATCATTATTACTAATAGCATTACTATTAGTTCCAACACTATTTCTAACCTCATGTGATAGAGGAGATGAAATAAATGGTGGCGTTGTTATCACAACCCCTGAGTTTACTTTGATGAAAGATTTTATGGTGGCAAATAATTTTGACATTAATAAGATCATGACAAATACCGACGGAGAAAAGTTTGTTGTAGGTGCTCCTGCAGAAGCCGATTTAGCGGCGTTTCTAGACAAATACTATATCATCGATATAAGATCAAATGCCGATTTTGCAGCTGGTCATATTCAAGGTGCAAAAAATGTAGCATTCGGTGATATTTTGACCGAAGCACCTAATGCCGGTGCTAAGCCCATATTAATAGCTTGTTATACTGGTCAAACTGCATGTTATGCAACTGCCTTATTACGTATGTATGGCTATTCTCATACCAAAGCGTTAAAATGGGGTATGTCTGGATGGAATCAGACAACCGCCGGACCATGGAATGGAAAAATAGGAGCTAACGCAGCCGAAGGTCATGCCAATTGGTCGTATTCAACAGCTCCTGCAAATTTAGTATTTGACGATCCAACAATATCAAGTTTTTCAACTGATGGTTCAGAGATCTTAAAAGAACGCGTTGAGCAAGTTGTTGCTGCCGGATTTGGTGCAGCGACTGTTTCTGGTGCTGATGTATTAGCATCTCCTGGTAATTACTTTGTCAATAATTACTTTAGTGAAGCAGATTATGCCGCTTTTGGGCACATCGCCAATGCGTACCGAATTTTACCACTTACCTTGGCAGATAACACATATCGAAATTTAAATCCTGATCCTAACGCCAAAGTGGTTACGTATTGCTATACCGGGCAAACATCTGCAGTAATGACAGCCTGTTTACGAGTACTAGGATATAATGCGTATTCAATGACATTTGGAATGAACGGTTTATATAATACAAACAATGCCTGGTCTTCCAATCAATGGGGCAGTGATAGTAATCCAAAAAACTTACCATTAGCGCAATAAACAAATGAATTGATAACCGTCATGTAAATTATGAACATGGCGGTTATTTAAAACCATTTGAAACTATAAAAAAAAAAACATGAAAAATATACTATATATACTATTAGTTATTGTCTTATCCTTATCGGCAAATAGCTCATTTGCACAGGGATGTGAAGGAGATGATCCAGCTGCAGGTAATGATTCTATAAATGCAAATAAACCTATACTATTTGGATACCTTCAATCTCAATACGATTATTCGTTAGGTGATAGCGAAAATAGCTTCGCATTTAAAAGAGCAAGAATTGGGGTTAGAGGAAAAGTTCTAAATGATTTTTCCTATTATTTTATGTTGGAAACTAGCCCTTTTATAGGTGGTTCTGGTGATGCCTATTTAATGGATGCCTTTATTACCTATAATGCTAGTAATTGGGCAAGAATTTCAGCAGGTACCTTTAAACAACCTTTTAGTTTAGAGGTTGCAACACCATGTCATAGTTTAGTAACCATTGACAGATCGATAGTTGCGGATCAATTAGTAGCACCCCAAAGAGATTTTGGGATATCTCTATTTGGTGGTAACCAATACACCAAATTAAACTATTCTTTTGCTATAATGAATGGTAGTGGTTTACGTGTAAAAGACAATAACCAAAAAAAGGATATTATTGGTAGGGCAACTTATAAAGTTACCGACTTTTTAACTGTTGGCGGTAGTTTTAGATACGGATTCCCCGCTAAAGATGAAGACAATCCATCCAACGAGAGAGAAAACGATCATGTAAGAAAAACAGTTGGAGGTGAATTTGTATTCAGTATGAATAACTTCCACTTACAAGGCGAATATATATATGATGAAGGCGATGACAATCCGGCCGCCGGTGGTGGCTGTGGTGCGGAACCGTTAGAATTAGATTGGATAAGAACTGGTGGGTATATAATGGCTTATTACGATACTAAATGGAATTTTCAACCTGTTTTTAAATATGAATATTTCGATCCAAGCACATATATTAAAGATAAAAATTACTTAGAAAGAATGACCGTTGGGGCTAATTATTTCTTTAATGATAACGTGCGTTTACAAATTAATTACCAAGCAAATATCGAAACGATAAGTGCGGTTGATAATGATATGCTACTAGCTCAATTACAAATTAAATTCTAAAAAATATATTTGAATTAATTGGGATATTTTTATCCATTCCAA